>Ga0164242_10000191_pt1 | contig 76832 bp, 71 predicted proteins | sample OricomgcompostMG_FD_108783 | JGI IMG/M metagenome (GOLD analysis project Ga0164242, IMG submission 108783) | Miracle-Growth compost microbial communities from Emeryville, California, USA - Original compost - Miracle growth compost (MG) ... | reverse complement strand
TGCAGCACGTTGGTGGGCAGGTTCAGGTGGGTGATCTCCACGCCGGTCGGGGTGCGGGTGGAGCCGGAGGTGTACTGCAGGTAGGCGATGGTGTTCTCGTCGGCCTCCGGCGGCACCCAGGTGGAATTGACCTCGTTGGGAACCGCGTCGACGGCGATGACGCGCGGGCGCTCCTTCGCCGAGCGGGCGCGGATGAACTTGCGGACGCCCTCGGCCGCCTCGGTGGTGGTCAGGATGGTCGACGGGGTGCAGTCGTCGAGCACGGCGTGCAGCCGGCCGACGTGACCGGGCTCGCTGGGGTCGAACAGCGGCACCGCGATCCGGCCGGCGTACAGGGCGCCGAACAGCGCGATCAGGTAGTCCAGGTTCTGCGGGCACAGCACCGCGATGCGGTCGCCGGGCTCGGTCACCTGCTGCAGCCGGGCGCCCACCGCGCGGTTGCGGGCGCTGAACTCCGACCAGGAGATGTCGCAGGCGACGCCGTCGCGCTCGGTGGAAAAGTCCAGGAATCGGTAGGCGAGCTTGTCGCCACGAACCCTCGCCCATTTCTCAACGTGCTTGACCAAGTTCGTGTTCTCGGGGAACTTGATCTTTCCATTCACGATGAACGGGTTGTGGTACGCCATTCCGCTCTCCTGTCACACCTGTGTTCGGTCGGCCAGGCCGACGTTGTTGTCCGGTCGGCGCGCGCCGACGGCTACATGTCTACGCAATGTCCACGCACGGTTCACGCACGGGCAGCCCCCGCAGCCCCAGCCGGCATCGACCCCGACCGGGCCCGCGACAAAGTCTGGCAGCTCTTAAATTCCTCTTAATGTTACGGGGCCGCCCACGGCAGACCAAATCACAAGGTACCGCCGATGGCCACCGGCAACGGCCACCTGACGGCTGTGTCCGGCCGCCCCGATCATCCGTGTTTGGGTTGTGGCGCATTCGCGATCAATCCGTGAGCCCAGTTCAACGTCCAGTCGGTGGCCGGCACCCCGTCCAGGCTCCAGCACTGGGTGGTGGCGTACAGCGCGTGGACCGGTTGGCCGGCACCGCCGGCCAGGGTGTTCAGCGTGGCGGGCAGGTTGGCGACGCTGAAGGCCTCCTCGGGCGCGGCGCAGATCAGGTCGCCCGGCGCGCAGATCTCGTTGGTCTTGGCGTTGAGGTCGCCGAACCCGCCGGGCCGCGCGCCGGTCATGGTCAGGCCCAGGCCCGACAGGATGGGCACCTCGTGCAGGGTCACCTCGGCGCCCTGCCCGGGCGGGTTGGGCCCGATGTCGTTGCCCACCCCCTGCTGGCGGCGGCCGTCGGCGATCAACGTCACACCCAGCACCAGGTCGTCGTCCACCGGCCCGCGGCCGTTGCCGATGTCGCTGGCGATGTCGCCGGCGATCACCGCGCCCTGCGAGAAGCCCATCAGCACGTAGCTGGTCAGCGGGCACTTGTTGTTCATGTCGGTCATCGCCGCGACGGTGGCCCGGGTGCCCTCGGCCCGGCTGGCGTTGTAGGTCATCTGCGTGTCACCGCTCAACGGGTTGTGGAACTGCGCGGTGTAGGGAGTGGTGTAGGCCTGCAACCGCGACGGCGGGAACTGCTCGGTGAGGCTCGCGGTCACCTTGTGCAGCAACGCGTTCGGGAACTGCAGCGGGTTCCCCGGGTCGTCCTGCGGGGCCGATTCCCAGGTGCCGGGCACGTTGACCAGCAGCACGTCCGGGCAGGAGGCGTCCTGCGACGCGGGCCGCGGCTTGTGCGGATGGCCGGTCGTCGAGGTGGGCGGCAGCACGCCGGGCGGCACCGCGCTGGGCGGCGCCTCGCGGCCGCGCAGCACCACGACCGCGGCCACGATGACCAACAACACGACGCCGGCCACCGACAGGGCGGCGATCCAGGCCAGGGTGCGACGGCGCTTGCGCCGGGCGTTGGTAGGCATGTTCTCCTACTGGCAGAGCGCGTGGACGCAGCGGCGCGACGCCCGCGCTCTGCTGCACGCTCTACACGGTACCGGCTCGCCCTAGGTGGTCAGCCCGGCCGCGAGCGGCTAGCCATGTGGCGGCGACCCGCGGCGCCCGGCTGCGCCGCGCTGGCGATCGCCGTCTAGCGAATGGCGCCGACGATGTCGCCCGACATCGCGCCCAACTGGCCGGCCCACGAGCCCCAGCCGTTGTCGCCGCCGCCGGGGAAGTCGAAGTGCCCGTTGTGCCCGCCGTTGCTGCGGTACTGCTGGTAGAACTCCCGCGAGCTGCCCATCGCCGCGCCCGCCTGGCCGATCATCGCGGCGTCGTCGCCGCCCATGTTGGTCGGGCTCCACACCCACACCCGGGTGTTGTTCTGGGCCAGCAGCGAGGCGTGCACGTACGGGTCGTGCCACTTCCACCGGCCCAGCTGCGGCGCCCCCCACATGCCGTTGCCGTCCACGCCGCCGTACTGCTGTAGGCCGGCCAGGATGGCGCCGTTGTAGTTGGTGCTGGACGGGTAGAGAAACCCGGACAGCGAGCCGGCGAAGCCGAAGCGGTCGGGGTGGAAGGCGGCCAGCGCCATCGCGCCGTAGCCGCCCTGCGAGGCGCCGACGGCGGCATGCCCGCCCGGGGCCAGCCCCTTGTTGGCGGCCAGCCAGTCGGGCAGCTCGCTGGACAGGAAGGTGTCCCACTGCTTGCTGCCGTCCTGCTCCCAGTTGGTGTACATGCTCCACGCGCCGCCGGCCGGGGCCACCACCGAGATGCCCTTGCCGCCGAGGGTGTTCATCGCGTTGCCTGCGGTCACCCAGTTGCTCACGTCGGGCGCCGCGTTGAAGGCGTCCAGCAGGTAGACCGCATGCGGGCCGCCGGCCAGGAAGGCCACCGGGATGTCGCGGCCCATCGCCGCCGACGGCACCATCAGGCTCTCGTAGCCCGCGGCCCGGGCCGCGCCGGTGACCGCGGCGGGCTGCAACGCCACGCCCAGCCCCGCCGCCAGCACGGCGATGCAGAACACCCGAAGAAGCGCCGACACACCCCGCACGACCGTCATGTCCACCCTCCATCGTCTAGTCGCTGAGAGCACATTAGCCAGGGCCGTAGTTCCCCCGCGCGCCGGGTAGTGAAACTCGTCACACCGCCGCGAAACGACCGGCGGCGGGAGCCCCGAAGGGTTCCCGCCGCCGGCGTCATGCTCGGTATTGGTTAGGTGCCCTGGCCGTTCCCGGCGTTGGTGGCCGCGGCCGTGGCCGGACCGGCGCCCGGGGTGGCGCCCAGCACCGACTGCAGGTCAGGCTTCATCGCCTGCAGCTGCGCGCCCCAGTAGGGCCAGTCGTGGGTGCCGTTGGCGTCGAAGTTCCACACCGCGTTGTGGCCGCCGGCGCCGTTGTAGGCGTCCTGGAACTTCAGGTTGGACGTCCGCACGAAGCCCTCCAGGAACTTGGCGGGCAGGTTGTCGCCACCGAGGTCGGACGGCTTGCCGTTGCCGCAGTACACCCAGATCCGGGTGTTGTTCGCGACCAGCTTGCCGACCTGCAGCGACGGGTCGTTGCGGGCCCAGGCCGGGTCCTCCTTCGGACCCCACATGTCGGCGGCCTTGTAGCCACCGGCGTCACCCATGGCCAGCCCGATCAGCGACGGGCCCATGCCCTGCGACGGGTCCAGCAGCGCCGACAGCGAGCCGGCGTAGACGAACTGGTCGGGGTGGTAGGCGGCCAGGATCAGCGCCGAGGAGCCGGCCATCGACAGGCCGACGACACCGCTGCCGGTCGGCTTGACCTGCTTCTGCGCCGACAGGTACTGCGGCAGCTCGCTGGTCAGGAAGGTCTCCCACTTGTAGGTGGTGCAGCCGGCCTTGCCGCAGGCGGGCTTGTACCAGTCGGAGTAGAAGCTGGACTGGCCGCCGACCGGCATGGCGACCGAGATGCCCGACTGGTTGTACCACTCGAACGCCGGGGTGTTGATGTCCCAGCCGTTGAAGTCGTCTTGCGCGCGCATCCCGTCGAGCAGGTACAACGCGGGCGAGTTGGCCCCACCGCTTTGGAACTGGACCTTGATGTCCCGTCCCATGGCGGCGGAGGGAACCTGCAGGTACTCCACCGGCAGACCGGGGCGCGAGAAGGCCCCGGCGGTCGCCGAGCCCCCGACGGCGCCAATCAGGCCCGAGAGCAGCGCCGCACCAGCGGCCCCCACCACGAGCCGGCGCGGCATCCCCGCCACGGCGCCGCGCAATCTGTCGACAAGCGTCATCCTTGCTTCCTCATCCTTCTTGCGGCGTTCCGGCGCGTTCGTCCGCTCGGCCGCTTTCTTGATTGGTTCGAACCGCCTGCGCCTACCGATGGCATGAAGCGCAGGAGTGCTCGTGTAGTCAACCACACCGGTGGCCGTTCGGTCGCATCGAGGCGAGCCCGCCAGCGGCCGAGCGGCCCTGGAACCCAGCGGTTTTCACATCCAACACGTGTACAAAAGTCGACGTCGGCGCATGTGCTTGACCGCCGTGGCGAGCTGGTCGGGGGTCAGATGTGATGTTGCTGCCAATTTGTCGCGGACGCCGCGGCCCGGCCGGTGACGGATCGGCCGAAAATTCTTCTGCGCGGCGCTCACTCGCGCGGCGGCGGTGGCGCTTCCTCTGGCACCGGCAGCCCGCAGCGGGCGAGCTCGTAGCGCGGCACCCGGTCGATCCGGTAGCCGGTGAACTGGAAGGAGTGCAGCACGTTGGACAGGAACCGGTGCGGGGTCATCGGGGCCCGCACCGAGGCCAGCACCGCCCGGGTGTCCGGGCATTGCAGCGCCGAGACGGCCTCGGCGACCCACTGCGCGTCCAGGTAGCCCGGGATCCCGGGATACACCTTCACCCAGGGCCCGTCGGCGATCACCCAGTCCGGGAACAGGTTCTTGTCGTGCCCGATCCGGCCGTGCTTGAGGCGTTCGGTGTGCTGCGCCAGCGGATTCGCCAGACCAATCTGGTCGATCACCCGGACGTCGAGCCCGACGTTCATCCCCACCATGCCCAGGTTGGTGAAAAACACGGTGTGCTGCGGCTTTTGCGGAAACTTGTCGGGGGTGGTGCCGGGCGGCGGCTGGGCCATCGGCACCAGGTCCCACTGGGTGTAGTTGCCCGACGGCAGCAGCAGCGCACCCTCGGGGGTGTTGTTCAGCGCGGTCAGGATGGCGGCCATCCGCGGATAACCCAGGTAGTCGGCGGCGGTCAGCGGGTGCGCGTGGCCGGTGGCCTGGGCGTAGAAGCGGCGTTCGTCGACGATCCCGGAGTAGGTGACGTGCGTGGCGTCGTCGCCCATGCCGGGCGAGTTGGCCGCCCACAGCGCCCATCCGGCGATCCCCAGCCACAGCGCGCAGGCCGCGCCGGCCACCCAGTTGCCGGTCTCGCGGGAGTAGTCCTGGCCGTCGGGCACCATCACCGGGACGACGGCCACCGGGGCCAGCAGGCAGAACAGCGGCGCCAGCAGCACCCGGGCGTGCATGAAGTCCCCGCCCTGGCGAATCCAGTACAGGGCCTGCAGCAGACCGCTGACCAGCACCCAGGCCACCACCGCCGGCGGGCTGTGCACCGCCCGGGCGACCCGGCCGTAGTTGGGCGCCAGCGGGGGCCGCAGGAACGACGGCCGCCGCCGGGCGGCCGCCAGCAGCACCCCGAGCAGCACCAGCAGCGCCGCGGGAACCCACACCAGGTACGGCGCGTCGAAGTTGGACAGGTAGGTCATGCCCTGCGACCACTTGTCCCCGGCGGCGTCCTTGGCCAGGGCGGTGCCCGGCACCAGCAGGCCGTAGTAGCCCATCCGGAAGATCTCGTAGGCCACCGGCAGCGCACCCCCGGCGGCGACGATCAGCGCCCGGCGCCGCCAGGTGCGGGCCGCGACCAGCATCATGATCAGCGCCAGCCCGCCCATCAGCGCCAGCTCCGGACGCACCAGGACGCTGAACCCGGCGACGAACGCCAGCGCACCGGCGAACTCCCGGCGGTCCGACCGGTTGCGCACCGGCTGCGCCCAGCACACCATCATCCACCACAGCAACCCCAGGTAGGCCAGGGCCAAACCGCTTTCCAGGCCGGAGGTGGCGAAGTCCCGCGACGGCGGCAGTGCGATGTAGACCAGCGCCCCGGCGGGCAGCATGATCGCCCGGCGGCCGCGCAGGCTGGGCGCGTACAGCCGCGCCGCGCCCAGCATCAGCAGCGCCACCCCGAGCACCGAAAGCGTCAGCGCCAGCGCCAGCGCCACGTACTCCATCCGCAGCGGGCCGCCCACCCAGCTGCCGGCGTACATCAGATACGTCCACGCCGTCGAGGTGTTGGCCTCCACCCGCTCGCCCTGGTTGAACACCGGCCCGTTGCCGGCCAGCAGGTTGCGCACGGTGCGCAGCACGATCAGCCCGTCGTCGGCGATCCAGCGCCGCTGCCAGCCGCCCCAGGCGAACAGCACGGCAACCACCGCCACGCCGATCCACAGGCTCGAGCGCACCATCGTCGTGTACGGGAACACCGGCCAGCCGGGCCGCCTCATCACCGGCCGGCTGCCCATGATGCGCGCCTTGAGCGCCTGCAGTTCGGGGCTAACCGAAGGCAACGGCGGCTCCGACCGTCACCATCCACGCCAGCGCCAGGAGCTGGAACACCCGGTCACGCAGCACGATGTCCTCGGGCTCCCCGGCCAGCCCGCCGTCCACGTCGACCGCGTAGCGCAGGATCGCGATGGTGAACGGGACCATGGACACCACGAACCAGCGCGCCTCGCCGTGCTCGCGGTCGAAGGCCCACAGCCCGTAGCAGACCACCAGCGCGGTGGCCGACAACGTCCAGACGAACCGCAGGTAGGTGCTGGTGTAGCTCTCCAGCGCCTTGCGGATCTTCGCCCCGGTCCGCTCGGCCAGTTGCAGCTCGGCGTAGCGCTTGCCGGCCGCCATGAACAGCGACCCGAACGCCATCATCAGCAGGAACCATTGGGTCAGCCGGATGTTGGTGGCCGCGCCGCCGGCGATGGCGCGCAGCAGGAACCCCGACGACACGATGCAGATGTCCATCACCGCTTGGTGTTTGAGGCCGAAGCAGTAGGCCAGCTGGATGGCGATGTAGACGGCCATCACCGCCGCCAGGTTCGGGGTCAGCCACCAGCCGATGCCCAGCGACGCCGCCGCCAGCAGCACGGCCAGGGTGTAGGCCAGCCATTCGGGCACTACGCCGGCCGCGATCGGCCGGAACCGCTTGGTGGGGTGCTCGCGGTCGGCCTCGACGTCGCGCGCGTCGTTGACCAGGTAGATCGACGAGGCGGCCAGGGAGAACACCACGAACGCCACCGACACCTGGCCCAGCACGTCGGTGTAGTCGTACTGGACCGGGCCGCCCAGCGCCGCCACCGGCGCCAGCAGCACCAGCACGTTCTTCACCCATTGCCGGGGGCGGATCGCCTTGATCACCCCGGAGACCACGTTGGCCGGCGGTCCGGCCACCGCTTCCTGCGTTTCCTCGGTCATTGGTCACCTCTTGCCAGCTGCGGTGCGCGGCGCGCGACGGCGGCGACGCCGGCCCCCAGGGCGATGCCGCAGGCCACGTCGCTGGGATAGTGCACCCCCAACACCATCCGGGACAACGCCATCGGCGGCACCAGGACCGCGGGCAGCGGCAGGCCGGTGATCCGGCCCAGCAGGATCGCTGCGGCGGTGGTGGAGGTGGCATGCGCGGACGGGAAACTGAGCCGGCTGGGGGTGCCGACGTTGACCACGACGGCGGGATGATGCGGCCGTTCGCGCCGCACGATGCGCTTGACGACGACGGCGGCGGCGTGCGCGACGAACGCCCCGGCCCCGGCCGCGAGCCAATCGGCGCGGCGCCGCGGTGAGCACAGCGCGCCGAGCGCGGCCGCCGCCACCCAGCCGATGCTGTGCTCGCCGAAGTGGGACAGCGCGCGCGCCACGGTCAGCACCCCGGGGCGCTTGCTCAGTGCCGCCTGGACGGCGACGAGCGCGGCCACCTCACCGCGCGGGGCCTGCGCAGCAGGGGACTCAGGCATGTTCGGCAGCTGGCAGCAACGCCGTCTCCCACTTCTGCTTGCTGGACAACACGGGCAGCGCACCGCGATACACCCTGCGCATCTCGTCGAACCGGGTCAGCAACTTGCGCTGACGGCGCAGCGATGCGAACAACAGCGAGAACATCTTTCGCCGGTCCCGCTGCCGGTACACCACGCCGCAGCCGTCGGCCGTCGTCACCGTGACGCCGTCGACGGTGCACAGCCGGAACCACCGCGCATCCTGGGTGGGCACGTTGTACTGCGGGCGCCGGTGCGCCTCGGGGTCGGCCTTGGTCGCGTTGTGGGCGATCCCGCGGGCCAGCCGGTAGCCGATCGACAGCGGGTTCACCGGCGGCTTCATCGCCTTGCTCTGGTAGCGCGGCGGCGGCAGCTCGCTGGCCGCCGGCAGCACCACCGCGTCCGGGTACTCCTTGCGCAGCCGGTGCACCTCGGGCAGCGCGGATTCCAGGATGGAGAAGATGTGCTCGGGCCCGGCCAGGAAGTCGTCGATGGCCCGGTTCTGGATGGCCACCGTCGAATATTCAAGGCAGGCAAGGTGTTTCAGGGTGGCCTTCAGGTGGCTGCGGACCAGCCCAGTGATGTCGCCGTCCCAGTGCAGCGCGGCGACCACCAGCCGGTTGCGCAGATGGAAGTAGGCCTGCCAGTCGATGGCGTCGTCCTTGTCGCTCCAGGCCATGTGCCAGATGGCCGCGCCGGGAAGGGTGACGGTGGGGTAGCCGTGCTCGCCGGCGCGCAGGCCGTATTCGGCGTCGTCCCACTTGATGAACAGCGGCAGCGGCTGGCCCAGCTCCTCGGCGACCTGCCGCGGGATCATGCACGTCCACCACCCGTTGAAGTCGACGTCGATGCGCCGGTGCAGCAGCGCGCTGCGAGGGTTCTTGTCGTTCAACGGGAATTGCGCGAAGTCGTGGTCGTACTCGGCGTGCGGCGCCGCGGTCCACATGAAGTTCGACTGGTCGACGACCTCGCCCATGATGTGCAGGTGCGAGGGCTCCTGCAGATTGAGCATCTGGCCGCCGATCAGCATCGGCGTCTTGGCGAACCGGTGCAACGCCAACACCCGCAGGATCGAGTCGGGCTCGATGCGGATGTCGTCATCCATGAACAGAATCTGTTGGCAGTCAGTGTTTTTCAGCGCCTCGTACATCACCCGGCTGTATCCGCCGGAGCCGCCGAGGTTGGGCTGGTCGTGAATGGACAGCCGGTTGCCCAGACCCGCGGCCGCCGCCGGGAAGTCCGGGTGGTCGCGCACCTTGCGGGTGCCCTGGTCGGGCACGATCACCGCACCGATCACCTTGTCCACCAACGGATCTGCGGTGAGGTCGGCCAGCGCGTTGACGCAGTCGGCGGGCCGGTTGAAGGTGGGGATGCCGACGGCGATGTTGGCCGTCCCCGGTGCCGGTTCGGTGGCATACCAGCCGCCGCTGATCAGGTTGACCTCGGTGTCGGTGGTGATGTCGAACCAGATCCAGCCGCCGTCCTCGAACGGCTTCAACGGCACCTCGATCTCGACGACGGCCGGCTGGTCGTCGGTGCCGACGAACTGGCGGCCCTGCACCGAGATCCGCACCCCGGTGGCCTTGGTGCGGTAGACGTCGACGCGACCGGTTCCAGTCAGCTCGACCTTGAGCACCACCGATTCGCAGATCGACCAGCGCCGCCAGTAGCTGGCCGGAAACGCGTTGAAGTAGGTGGCGAACGACACCTCGGACTCTTTGCCGATCTCCAGCGACGTGCGGCTGGTGGCGTGCGCGCGCCGGGCGTTGGTCGTCGACTCCTCCAGATACAGCTTGCGCACGTCGAGGGGCTCGCCGGGACGCGGCAGGATGATCCGGGACAGCAGGCTCACGGCACTCATTCAGGCGCCACTCCTTCTCATCGCTCCGCTCTGCATCGTCGTGGCGCGCATCAGGCGCCGCTCTCCTGTTTGCTCTGGGCTTCTGTCAGGGATGCGCCGTCGCGCAGGTGCGGCGCGAGGACGTTGTCATACATGTTCAGCGCGCTGGCGATGGCCATGTGCATGTCCAGGTACTGGTAGGTGCCCAGCCGGCCGCCGAACAGGACCTTCGCCGACGCGGTCTCGGCCTTGGCCCGGGCCCGGTAGGCGGCCAGCAGGGCGCGGTCGGCCTCGGTGTTGATCGGATAGTAGGGCTCGTCGTCGTCCTCGGCGAACCGCGAGTACTCCCGCATGATCACCGTCTTGTCGGTCGGGTAGTCGCGTTCGGTGTGGAAGTGCCGGAACTCGTGGATGCGGGTGTAGGGCACGTCGAGGTCGTTGTAGTTCATCACCGGGGTGCCCTGGAAGTCCCCGATGGGCAGCACCTCGACCTCGAAATCCAGTGTGCGCCAACCCAATCGGCCCTCGGCGTAGTCGAAGTAACGATCCAGCGGGCCGGTGTAGACCACCGGCGCCTCGGGGCTGCCCGCGCGCAGCCCGTCGCGCACGTCGAACCAGTCGGTGTTCAGCCGGACCTCGATGTTCTCGTGGGCGGCCATGTTCTGCAGCCAGGCCGTGTAGCCGTCGACCGGAAGCCCCTCGTAGGTGTCGGAGAAGTAGCGGTTGTCGAAGGTGTAGCGCACCGGCAGCCGGGTGATGTTGGACGCCGGCAGTTCCTTGGGGTCGGTCTGCCACTGCTTGGCGGTGTAGCCCTTGACGAAGGCCTCGTAGAGCGGCCGGCCGATCAGCGAGATCGCCTTCTCCTCGAGGTTCTGCGCGTCGGCGGTGTCGATCTCGGCGGCCTGCTCTGCGATGAGCTTGCGGGCTTCCTCGGGGCTGAAGTACTTGCCGAAGAACTGCGACACCAGGCCCAGGCCCATCGGGAACTGGTAGGCCTGGCCGTTGTGCATGGCAAAGACCCGGTGCCGGTAGTCGGTGAAGTCGGTGAACTGCCGCACGTAGTCCCAGACCCTTTTATTAGAGGTGTGGAACAGGTGGGCGCCGTACTTGTGCACCTCGATGCCGGTGTGCGGCTCGGGTTCCGAGTAGGCGTTGCCGCCGATGTGCGGGCGGCGTTCCACCACGAGCACGCGCTTCCCGAGCTGGGTAGCGACGCGCTCGGCAATGGTCAGTCCGAAGAATCCAGAGCCGACGACGAAAAGATCGAAACGAGCGGTCATCGGTTGCTTAGGGTATCCGACGGCGTGGCCCGAACCCATTTGGCGAGGCCAGCAACCAGGGCCCGGCTGATTCGGGGCGGCCGGCGGAGCGTGCCGGCCCGGCGATCACAGTCCTGGTCGCAATTGCCTCACGATTCAATATCACCACTCTAGTAACAGGATTCCCACTCGTACCATCGACTGTGTGTGATTCCTGCCAGACAGCATCGGCGGGGCGCGCCGACACAACACATAGTCAGATAGAGGAGACTTCCGTGCCGAACCGACGCCGACGCAAGCTTTCGACAGCCATGAGCGCGGTCGCCGCCCTGGCAGTGGCGAGTCCTTGCGCATACTTCCTTGTCTACGAATCGACGGCCGGCAACAAGGCGCCCGAGCACCACGAGTTCAAGCAGGCCGCGGTAATGAGCGATCTGCCGGGCGAGCTGATGGGTGCGCTGTCGCAGGGCCTGTCGCAGTTTGGGATCAACCTGCCCCCGGTGCCCGCCCTGAGCGGCGGCGCCACCAGCACTCCCGGTCTGGCCAGCCCCGGCCTGGGTAGCCCCGGCCTGGGTAGCCCCGGCCTGGGCACGCCCGGCCTGGGAACGCCGGGCCTGACCAATCCCGGTCTGACGAGCCCCGGTGCGACCAGTCCCGGCCTGACCAGTCCCGGCCTGACCAGTCCTGGTTTGACCAGCCCCGGTCTGACCAGCCCGGGTGCGGCGCCGACGACGCCCGGGCTCACCGCGCCCGGCGCGCTGCCGACCACGCCGGGCGGCGGGGTCGCCACCCCCGGCGCCGGGCTCAACCCCGCGCTGTCCAACCCCGGGCTGACCAGCCCGGCCGGGACGGCGCCGGGGCTGGGCAGCCCGACCGTGGCGCCGAGTGAGGTGCCGATCGACTCCGGGGCCGGCCTGGACCCGGGCGCCGGTGGCACGTACCCGATCCTGGGCGACCCGTCGACCTTCGGTAACGCCTCGCCGATCGGCGGCGGTGGCACCGGTCTGGGCGGCGGCTCGAGCTCGGGTGGCAGCGGCGGCCTGGTCAACGACGTGATGCAAGCCGCCAACCAGCTCGGCGCGGGTCAGGCGATCGACCTGCTCAAGGGCCTGGTGATGCCGGCGATCACGCAGGGCATGCACGGCGGCGCGGCCGCGGGTGCTTTGCCCGGTGCGGCCGGCGCCCTGCCCGGTGCGGCCGGCGCCCTGCCGGGTGCGGCGGGTGCGCTGCCGGGCGCGGCCGGTGCGCTGCCGGCCGCAGCGGGCGCCGCGGGTGCGTTGCCGGCGGCCGCCGGCGCCGCGCCGGCACTGCCCCCGGTCTAGACCCTTTCCAAACCATCCACCAGACGGCACCGCAGAGGGTTCTGCGGTGCCGTCGATTTTTGCCGCGGATTTCGGCGTCGCTCAACGTCGTGTCGTCTCATAGATAACATCAGAATCACACGTAACATCGGCTGGTGTCCCGCAGTCGCGCGCCAACGACGCTGCTCACCGCCATCGCGGCGACGGTCGTCCTCGTCTCGTGGGTGGGCGACGCCACCCGGGACCGCGGCGCCGCCGGCGCGCCACCGGCCCGCGGCACCCAGCTCACCGAGCAGCCGCTGATCGGGCTGGGGGCCGGCGTCACGGTTCGCGAGATCAGCCAGCAGACGCCGTTTTCCCTGGTCGCCCTGACCGGTGACCTGGCCGGCACGTCGACGAGGGTGCGCGCCCGGCGTCGCGACGGTTCCTGGGGGCCCTGGTATCAGACCGAGTACGAAACCGCCGCGCCCGACCCCGGCCACGCCGGCGAGGCAACCGAGGGGCCGCGCGGGACGGACCCGGTCTTCGTCGGCACCACCACCACCGTGCAGATCGCGGTCACCCGCCCGCTCGACGCGCCGGCGACCCAGCCGCCCCCGCGCCCGGCCGACGACCTGGGCTACAGGCCGGCCTCGCGGGAGCAACCGTTCGGGCAGAACATCTCGGCCGTGCTCATCTCGCCGCCGCAAGCGCCGTCCGAAACGCATTGGACGCCCCCGTCCGGGGTGGTGATGCCCGGGCAGGCGCCACCGATCATCAGCCGGGCCGAGTGGGGCGCCGACGAATCGCTGCGCTGCGGAAGTCCGCAGTACGACAACGGGATTCGCGCCGCAGTCGTGCACCACACCGCGGGCAACAACGACTACTCGCCGCTGGAATCGGCCGGCATCGTCAAGGCCATCTACACCTACCACAGCAAGACGCTGGGCTGGTGCGACATCGCCTACAACGCGCTGGTCGACAAGTACGGCCAGGTGTTCGAGGGCAGCGCCGGGGGCCTCACCAAGGCGGTCGAGGCGTTCCACACCGGCGGGTTCAACCGCAACACCTGGGGCGTGGCGATGATCGGCAACTTCGACGACGTGCCGCCGACGCCGGTGCAGTTGCGCGCCGTGGGCCGGCTGCTCGGCTGGCGCCTGGGCATGGACGGCGTCGACCCCAAGGGCACCGTGCAACTGGAGTCCGCCGGCAGCCACTACACCACCTACGCGGCCGGCACCGTCGCCACGCTGCCGACCATCTTCACCCACCGCGACGTGGGCAACACCGACTGCCCGGGCAACGCGGCCTACGCGCTGATGGACGAGATACGGGATATCGCAGCGCATGTCAACGATCCGCCGGAAGAGCTGATCAAGGCGCTGCAGGGTGGGGCGATCTACGCGCACTGGCAGGAGATCGGCGGGATGAACAGCGTGCTGGGGGCGCCGACCGCGCCGGAGGACAGCGCGGCGGACGACGCCCGCTTCGTCACCTTCGTCCGGGGCGCGATGTACTGGTCGCCGCAGACCGGCGCCCAGCCGGTCACCGGCGCGATCTACGACGCCTGGGGCTCACAGAGCTACGAGCGCGGCCCGCTCGGCCTGCCCACCAGCGCGGAAATCCAAGAGCCGCTGCAGATTACCCAGAACTTCCAGCACGGCACGCTGAACTACGAGCGGCTGACCGGTAACGTGACCGAGGTGCTGGACGGGATCACCACCCCGCTGGCCACCCAATTGCCAAGCGGCCCAACGGTTCCGGCCGAACACTTCTCGCTGCCGACCCACCCGGCGGCGACGTAGCGAGGCGCTAAGGCCGCTGCCCCCCGCTAAAGCCACCAGCGTTCCAGCACCCGGCCCACGCCGTCGTCGTTGTTGGCGGCGGTGATCTCGTCGGCGGCGGCCTGCACCTCGGGATGGGCATTGCCCATCGCCACGCCGTGGCCCGCCCAGCGCAGCATCGGCAGATCGTTGGGCATGTCGCCGAACGCCACCACCTCCTCGCGGGCGATCTCCAGCGGCCGGGCGATCTCTTCGATGCCGGTGGCCTTGCTGATCCCCAGCGGCACGATCTCGACCAGGCCGTTGTCCGTCGAGTAGGTGATGTCACCCTCGAGGCCGACGTGCTTGGCCAGCTCGGCGGCTATGTCGGAGCTGCGCGCCCCGGCCCGGCGAATCAGCAGCTTGATCGCCGGGGCGCTGAGCAGGTCCTCGATCGACACCTCGGTGTTGTCCGGATTCAGCCAGGCGTGCTCGTAACCCGGCGAGCTGATGAACTGCGGCGTCGCCGTGTCGTGGGCGCGTTCCCCGATCCGCTCGACGGCCAGCCCCGCCCCCGGGATGACCCGCGTGGCCAGCTCGGCCAGCTCGGCCAGGGTGTCGACGTCCAGCGTGCGGGCGGACAGCACCCGGTCGTTCGCCGGGTCGTAGATCACCGCGCCGTTGGCGCACACCGCGATCGGCGCGAAGCCCAGCGCGTCGACCACCGGGCGGATCCACCGCGGCGGGCGGCCTGTGGCCACCACGAACCGCGCGCCGCCGGCCACCGCGGCGCGGACCGCGGCCCGGGTGCGAGGGGTGATCCGCTCGTCGTCGTCGAACAGGGTGCCGTCGACGTCGCAGGCGATGAGCCGCGGCAGCGTCATCGAAACCGCCCGCCTCGCCGGCCGGCGCTCAATGCAGTCCGCTCTGGCGCTGTCCCGGCCGGGTGACGCCGTCGGTGCCGTACTTGCGCATCCGCTCCTGCAGCTCGGAGAGCCGCAGCGCCCGGGAGTCCTCCTGGGTGGGCGCGCCGCCGCCCAGCCGCCGCGGCACCCAGAACTCGTCCTTGGGGTGCGGGTACTCCTCCTGCACCCGGTACAGCAGGGCGTTCATCGCCTCCCGCAGCGCCGCGTTGAGCTGCTCGGGGGTGCCCCGCGGCGGCAGCGGCCGCCCGGCCGCCACGGTGATCGGCACCTTGTTGCGGAACACCTTCTTCGGGTGGTCCTTCGGCCAGATCCGGTGGGCGCCCCACACGATGATCGGGACGATGGGCACCTGCGCGGCCAGCGCCATGCGCGCCGCGCCGGTCTTGAACTCGCGCAGTTCGAAGCTGCGGCTGATGGTGGCCTCGGGATGCATGCCGATCAGCTCACCCTCGCGCATGCGCTGCACGGCCACGTCGAACGCGTCGTGTCCCGACCTGCGGTCCACCGGGATCAGCCGGGCGTGCTTGATGACGTAATTGACCGCCTTCACGTCGGCCATCTCGGCCTTGATCATGAAGTAGGCGCGGCGGTGCCGCTCCCGCACCGCCATCAGCGTCGGCAGCCAGTCCAGGTAGCTGGTGTGGTTCTGGGCGAGCAGGGCGCCGCCGTGGGCGGGAATGTTCTCCAAACCCTGGTAGGTGAACTTGGTTCCCTGCATCGCGACCAGCGGCGGAACAACCCACTCCCCCAGCCGGTAGAACCCCTCGGCCATCTCTTCTCCTTCGCTACCGGCCCGGACGCCCGGCCCGGTTCGCGGCCTTCTTCGCCGCTGCTGCGGCCGCTCGGGCCGCCGCCTCGTCTGCCTCCATCCGGGCCGCCTCCGCCGGCGTCGGCGCCGTGCCGCCCAGCCGGCGCGGCACCCAGTACGCCCCGGGCTGCATCGGGTAATGCTGCTGCGCCTGGTGCAGCAGCGTGGTCATCGCGTCGCGCAGCGCGGCGTCGGTCTGCGCGATGTCCTCGCGCGCCCGCAACGGCGCGCCTACCTGCACGGTGATCGGTATCTTGGCCCGGCCCAGTGTACGTGGATGGTCCTTGGTCCAGATCCGGTGCGCGCCCCAGACGATCAGCGGGATGATCGGCACGTCGGCGTCGATGGCCATCCGGGCCGCGCCGGTCTTGAACTCCTTGAGCTCGAAGCTGCGGCTGATGGTGGCCTCCGGGTAGACGCCCACCAACTCGCCCTCGCGCAGCCGCTGCACGGCCACCGCGTAGGCGCCGGCGCCGGCGCCGCGGTCCACCGGGATGGTGCGGGTGTGCTTGATCAGGAAGTTGACCACCTTCACCTGCTGCATCTCGGCCTTGATCATGAACCGCAGGCGTCGCCCCCGGCGATGCACGGCCAGCCCGGCGGGCAGGAAGTCGACGTAGCTGGTGTGGTTGATCGCCACCACGGCGCCGCCGCGCTCGGGGATGTTCTCCTCACCGTGGTAGGTGATCTCGGTGCCGGTGGCCTTCACCGCCAGCACAGCCAGGAGCTCGAGGGCGCGGAAGGTCGGCTCCACCATCGATCACTACTCCGGCGCCCCTGCGGACTGTCCCCGGCGCGCCGCCCGCGCGGCCGCCTCCTCGGCGTCCAACCGGGCCGCTTCGGCCAGCGACGGGGCGCCGCCGCCCAGCCGGTGCGGCACCCAGAACTCCCCGGCCGGGTGGGGGCCGTACATCTCCTGCGCGCGTTCCAGCAGGTGCTGCATCCGCGAGTGCAGCAGCCCCTTGAGCTCCTCGACGCCCAGGGTCGGCTGGATGGGCTCGCCGACCAGCACGATGATCGGCACCTTGGGCCGCCACAGCTTCTTGGGGTGGTCCTTGGTCCAGATGCGCTGGGCGCCCCAGACGATGTGCGGGACGATCGGCACCCCGGCCTCGACGGCCATCCGGGCCGCACCGGACTTGAACTCCTTGATCTCGAAGCTGCGGCTGATGGTGGCCTCGGGGTAAACCCCGACCAGCTCGCCGTCTTTGAGGTTGCGCACCGCCGCCTCGTAGGAGGCGGCCCCGTCCTGGCGGTTCACCGAGATGTGGCGCAGGCTGCGCATGATGGGCCCGGTGATCTTGTGGTCGAAGACCTCCTGCTTGGCCATGAACCGCACCTTGCGGCCAAGGCCCTGCTTGTAGGCGGGCAGACCCGCGAAGGTGAAGTCCAGGTAGCCGGTGTGGTTGATGGCGATGACGGCACCGCCGCTCTTCGGCAGGTTCTCCACGCCCGTGATCGTGATCTTCAGGCCCTGGACGCGCCAGATCAGGCGGGCAAGCTGTATGACAGTCCCGTACACCGGTTCCACAGCCGTCCAGCCTAGTGCGCCGGACCGTGAGCCGCCTCAAGCGCCGGAAAGAGCCGACCGCTGACTTGCCGTCCGTGCGGGTCGATCAGCTGGGCGGCGTCGAGCCCGACGGCTTCTACCGGCGGTTGTGGCAGGCCGACGACGAGGACCGGGACGTCGCCGCGCGCTAGGCTCGGGGGCGCAGACGCCGTACACCCCTCGGCAGGCCCGACGTCCCCCGGAAGGTATTTGTGCAGGTCACCAGCGTAGGCCACGCCGGATTTCTGATCCGGACCCAGGCGGGCAGCATCCTGTGCGACCCCTGGGTCAATCCCGCCTACTTCGCGTCCTGGTTCCCGTTCCCGGACAACAGCACCCTGGACTGGGACCAGCTGGGCGATTGCGACTACCTCTACGTGTCGCACCTGCACAAGGACCACTTCGACGCGAAGAACCTGGCCGAGCACGTCAACAAGGACGCGGTGGTGCTGCTGCCGGAGTTTCCGGTGCCGGATCTGCGAAACGCGTTGCAGGAGCTCGGGTTTCACCGGTTCTTCGAGACGGCCGACTCGGTCAAGCACCGGGTCGGCGGCCTCGACGTGATGATCATCGCCCTGCGCGCCCCCGCCGACGGCCCGATCGGCGATTCGGCGCTGGTCGTATCCGACGGCAGCACAACGCTTTTCAACATGAACGACGCCCGGCCGGTGGAACTCGACGTGCTGGCGTCCGAATTCGGGCACATCGACGTGCACCTGCTGCAGTACTCCGGGGCCATCTGGTATCCGATGGTCTACGACATGCCGGCCCGCGCCAAGGAGTCGTTCGGCATCCAGAAGCGGCAGCGCCAGATGGACCGCGCCCGCCAGTACCTCGCCCAGGTGGGGGCGACGTGGGTGGTGCCCTCGGCCGGGCCGCCCTGCTTCTTGGATCCGGAGTTGCGCCACCTCAACGACGACCACGGCGACCCGGCCAACATCTTCCCCGACCAGATGGTGTTTTTGGAGCAGATGCGCGCCCACGGGCAAGGCGGCGGCCTGCTGATGATCCCCGGCTCGACCGCCGACTTCAGCGGATCCACCCTGAACTCGCTGCATCATCCGCTGCCCACCGCCGAGGTGGAGGCCATCTTCACCACCGGCAAGGCCGACTACATCGCCGCCTACGCCGAGCGGATGGCGCCGGTGATCGCCGCGGAGCGGGCCGGGTGGGCGCCGGCCACCGGGGAGCCGCTGCTGGAGCCGCTGCGCGCCCTGTTCGAACCGATCATGTCGCAAAGCGACGAGATCTGCGACGGCATCGGCTACCCGGTGGAGCTGGTGCTCGGGCCCGAGCGGGTGATCCTGGATTTCCCGAAACGCACGGTGCGAGAACCGATTCCGGACGAGAAGGTCCGCTACGGCTTTACCATAGCACCGGAGCTGGTGCGCACCGTGCTGCGCGATCGGGAGCCGGACTGGGTCAACACCATCTTCCTGTCCACCCGGTTCAAGGCCTGGCGCGTCGGCGGCTACAACGAATACCTGTACACCTTCTTCAAATGCCTGACCGACGAACGAATCGCCTACGCCGACGGCTGGTTCGCCGAAACCCACGACAACTCGGCGTCGATCACGTTGGACGGCTGGCAGATTCAGCGCCGCTGCCCCCACCTGAAGGCCGATCTTTCGAAATTCGGTGTGGTAGAGGGCAACACGTTGACCTGCAACCTGCACGGGTGGCAGTGGCGGCTGGACGACGGGCGCTGCCTGACCGCGAAGGGGCACCAGCTGCGGAGTTCGCGGGCGTGAACGAGACCTACGACGACGGCCTGGTCCAGTTGGACCGGGCGGCGATCACGTTGCGCCGCTACCATTTTCCGTCGGGCACGTCCAAGGTGATCGCGCTGGACGCGATCCGCGGGTATAAAGCCGAGCCGCTGGGCATCTTCATGCACCGGTTCCGGGTCTGGGGCAGCTCAGATCTGCGCCGCTGGCTTCCGCTGGACATCGGCCGGCCGTTCAAGTCGACGTTGATCACGCTGGACGTGCCGGGCACCCGGCCCGCCCCGGCCTTCACGCCGGCGCGGCCCGACGAGTTCACCGCCCTGCTGGACGAATTGCTCGCCCGGCGCGGCTCCTGACTCAGCCGCTGCGGTCGGTCAGTGCCTGCCGCGCCGCGTTGTAGCCGGGGATGAAGGTGATGCCCGGACCGCCGTGGCAGCCCGCGCTGCCCAGATACAGGCCCTCGATCGGGATCGGCTGGCCGAGGAAGCCGCGCGGACCGGGCCGGTTGGGCCCGACCTGGTTCGCGTTCAGCAGGCCGTGGCAGTAGTCGCCGCCGGGGGCGCCGAACATGACGCCCATGTGCCGGGGCGTGAAGGTGGTGTGCCGGATGATGCTGTCCTCGAAATTCGGTGCCAGCCGGGTGATCTTGTCGATCACCCGTTGCCCCATCTCGATTTTCGCCTGGCCGTAGTCCACCTCGCCCTCGATCGGGAACCACAACGCGAACGCCGACGCGGCGTGCTTGCCCTCCGGCGCCAGGCCGGGATCGTTCTGTGAGGGGATCTGCAGCACGACGGTCGGGTCGGCCGGAACGACGCCGCGCCGGGCCTGCTCCCACTGCTGCTGCACCTCCTCGGGCGTGCAGAACAGGCCGATCGAGGCCTGCATGGCCGGCTCGTTGAGCACCTGGTACGGCGCGGCGAACACCGGCGCCTCCTGCAGCGCGAAATGCATCTGCAGGTAGCTGCCGCGGTGGTCGATGCGCGCATAGCGCGCCCGCAGGTCGGCGGGCAGCGCGGCCGGATCGAGCAGCTCGTTGAGCGTGACGTCCGGCGCGATGCCGGAGACGACGATCGGGGCGCTCAGCGTCTCGCCCGACTCGGTGCGCACCCCGGTCACCCGTCCCCCGGACCCGGCGTGCTCGACCAGGATCTCGGTCACCTTGGTGCGCAACCGAAGTTCGCCGCCGTGGCGCTCCAGCACGTCGCACAGGTGCGAGGTAAGCGCGCCGATGCCGCCGCGCAGCTTCTTCATCTGCATGGTGTCGCCGTCCGGCACGCCGAGGCCGAACGCCAGCGCCGCGGCGCTGCCCGGGGTGGCCGGGCCGCGATAGAGCGTGTTGACGGCCAGCACGGTCATCGAGCCGCGCAGGGCGCCGTGCTTCTCGCGGTCGGGCAGGTAGCGGTCCAGGATGTCGGTGACCGACCCGAACAGCATGTCGTCGATCGCCGAGCGCTCGAATTCGTTTGTGGCGCAGGCATACATCTCGTCGAGACTCTTGGGCGGCGTGCCGGCCTCGAACCGGCCCAGCGCGCGGGTCGGGGCCTGGGCCCACGCCATCAGGCCGGCCATCCCGTTGACGGCGTCGGCCCCGTGCACCTCGTTGAGGTGGGTGAACAGCTTGACCGGGTCGCTGTATTGGACCAGCGGATCGTCCCCGACACCGCGCACCGCCACCGACATCACGTCCAAATCGATCGTCGGGATGGTGTCCAGGCCCAGCTCGTCGACCACCGCCTGCGAGGTCGGGAACTGCACCGACCCGGCGATCTCGAACCGGTAGCCGTCGAAAAGCTCGACGGTGGAGGCCATCCCGCCGGCGTAGAGCTTGGCGTCCAGGCACAGGGTGCGCAGCCCGGCCTTCTGCAGCAGCACCGCGGCGGTCAGCCCGTTGTGGCCCGCGCCGATGACGATCGCGTCGTAGTCATTCATGTCCCGACCTCCGCAAGGAGGCTCGCACGACGCCCCAAGTTTTGTCAATTATGACGAAACTTGGGGCGCGGTGGCGGTGCTCCAGGAGTCGGTGATCCCCGCGCGCAGCGACTCCAGCGCCGCGTGACACAGCCGCGCGAGTTCGCCGAGCGATCGTTCGTCGCTGACCATCCACACCTCCATCGCGCCGAACACCGCGGCCGCGATGCAGCGCGCGGTCACCGCGGCGCGCACCCGCTGGTCGGCCGTCGGCGCGCCGGCGCCGCGGCCGCGCCGTTGTAGTTGCGCCGCAATGGCTTCGGCGAAGTCGGCCTGCACGTCGCGGATGTGGCGGACGATGCGGCCCGGGTCGAGCTCCTCGTGGCGCAGCGCGGCGATCTTGGTCACCGCATCCACGTCGTAGGGGAAGGAGAAGATGGCGGCCTGCACCGAGTCGATGATCGGCTCGTCGGCCGGGCGGGCGTCCAGCGCGGCCCGAAACCAGTGCAGCCCGGTGTAATCGGCGAACAGCAGATCGTGCTTGGAGCGGAAGTGGCGGTAGAACGTGCGCAGCGACACCCCGGCGTCGGCGGCGATCTGTTCGGCCGAGGTGTCCTCCACGCCCTGGGCCAAAAATCGCACCAGCGCGGCCTGGCGCAACGCCTCCCGGGTGCGCTCGCTGCGCGCCGTCTGCGCCGGCCTGACCATGGCAGTAAGGTACCAAGAAACCTTTTGACAATATTGACAAAACTTTACGGCCGGGGTGAGACTGCGCGCATGGTCTCGCTTCTCGTGCACGCAGTTCTCGGGTTCTCCGTCATCGCCTGGATCGTCGCCTCGAACGCGAAGGTGTTCGCCCGCCCGGCCGGCGGTCCGCTGTTCTCGCCGATGGAGGTCGTGTACTACCTCGTCGGCATCGCCTCGGTCGCGCTCGGCTGGTACTTCAACATCACCTTCGTGCAGCAGTATTCGCACGGATCGACCAACCCGCTGTGGGGCGAGCACGGCAGCTGGGCCGAATACATCCGGCTGATGTTCACCAACCCGGCCGCCAGCTCGGCCAGCCAGGACTACACGATCGCGAACGTGGTGCTGCTGCCGCTGTTCACCATCGTGGACGGCTACCGCCGCGGGTTGCGCCGGCCCTGGCTGTACTTCGTGTCCAGCCTGTTCACCAGCTTCGCGTTCGCGTTCGCCTTCTACTTCGCGACGATGGAACGCCAGCGCCGGCACGAGCAGGCCCGCGAGACGGTGCCCGCCTAGTCGATCGGTTTGACGGCCCGCCAGCGCTGCCGGCCGCCCCGGGCGTCGGCGTGGATGTCGGCGAAGCCCGCGGCCGCCAGCCGGCCCGGCAGGTCCTTCGGCGCGATCGGGTTGTAGGTGTCGGCGACGTGCAGCAGGCGAAACACCCACGACGGCACGCCGTCGCTGCCGGCGAACGTCCCACCGGGTTGCAGCACCCGCAACGCCTCGGCGAACAGCTGGTCCTGCAACTGCGGGCTGGGCACGTGGTGCAGCATGGTGAAGCACACCACCGAGGTGAAATGGTTTGCGGGCAAACCTGTTTCGGTGCCGCTGGCCTGGATGACGCGGGCCCGGTCGCCGTAGCGGCGCTGCAGCCGATCGGCCATCACCGGGTCGAGCTCGACCGCGGTCAGCGAGGCGGTGCGATCCAGCAGGGCGCTCAGCGTCGCACCGTAGCCGGGGCCGATTTCCAAAGTGCGGGAACCCAATTCGACACCGTCCAGCGCCCAGGGCAGCAGCTCGTCGGCCACCTCCTTCGCCCAGCCGGCCGAGCTGCACCGGTGCCGGTGCAAGAGATTCATCGCCATCGCGATCACGCCTTTCTGTCGGTCGATCTCGACGTTAGGCGGACGCAATGCTGCGGGCTTCCGATATCCTGCCTCGATATGTCGGAAATCGGCCAGCACGGGCTGGCGACCTCGGCGCAGACGCTGCCGCCGGGAGCGCGGATCGCACGGCACCGGCATCCGCTGCACCAGATCGTGTATCCGTCCACGGGCGCGGTGTCGGTGACCACGCCGGCGGGGACCTGGATCACCCCGGCTAACCGTGCCATCTGGATCCCGGCGGGCTGCTGGCACGAGCACAAGTTCCACGGCCACACCAACTTTCACGGCGTCGCGCTGGACCCCGCCCGCTACCGCCGCGGCCCGGCCGCCCCCGCGGTGCTGGCGGTCACTCCGCTGATGCGCGAGCTGATCATCGCGTGTTCGCGGGCGCGGGACACCGACGCCGGCGCGCACCACCGGATGCTGGCGGTGCTGCACGACCAGTTGCAGGCCACCAGCGTCGCCGAACCGCTGTGGATTCCCACCGCCGTGGACGGCCGGCTGCGCGCCGCCTGCGCGCTGATCGCCGACAACCTGCGCGAGCCGTTGACGCTGCGCCAGATCGGCGAGCGCATCGGGGTCGGCCAGCGCACCCTGAGCCGGCTGTTCCGCGACGAGCTGGCCATGACGTTCCCGCAGTGGCGCACCCAGGTCCGCCTGCAACACGCCCTGGTGCTGCTGGCCGAGCGGCGCGACGTCACCTCGGTGGCGGCCGAATGCGGTTGGGCCACACCGAGTGCGTTCATCGACACCTACCGGCGCGCGTTCGGGCACACCCCGGGCCGGCTCGCCCCCCGCCCGTCCTAACCGCGCGGGCCGACGGGCTCGAGCAGCTCGGTGCCGACGAACGGCACCAGCGCCTCGGGAACCCGCACGCTGCCGTCGGGCCGTTGGTGGTTTTCCAGGATCGCCACCAGCCAGCGGGTGGTGCCCAGCGTGCCGTTCAGCGTGGCCGCGATCTGCGGCTTGCCCTTGGCGTCCCCGCCGTCGCGGTAGCGGGTGGACAGCCGGCGCGCCTGGAAGGTGGTGCAGTTCGACGTCGACGTCAGCTCGCGGTAGGTCTGCTGGGTGGGCACCCACGCCTCGCAGTCGAACTTGCGCGCCGCCGACGAGCCGAGATCGCCCGCGGCCACGTCGATCACCCGGTAGGGCACCTCGATGCGGGCCAGCATCTCGCGCTGCCAGCCCAGCAGCCGCTGGTGTTCGGCCTCGGCGTCGGCAGGCGTGCAGTAGACGAAGCCCTCGACCTTGTCGAACTGGTGCACCCGGATGATGCCGCGGGTGTCCTTGCCGTAGCTGCCGGCCTCGCGGCGAAAGCACGACGACCAGCCCGCGTAGCGCAGCGGGCCGGCGGACAGGTCCAGGATCTCGTCGGCGTGGTAGCCGGCCAGCGGCACCTCGGAGGTGCCCACCAGATAGAGGTCGTCGGCCTCGATCCGGTAGACCTCCTCGGCGTGCGCGCCCAGGAATCCGGTGCCGGCCATCACCTCCGGGCGCACCAGCACCGGCGGGATCATCGGCACGAAGCCGTTCTCGACGGCCAGCCGCAGCGCCAGCTGCAGCAGGCCGAGCTGCAGCAGCGCGCCCTTGCCGGTCAGGAAGTAGAACCGCGAACCGGACACCTTGGCCCCGCGGGCCATGTCGATCAGGCCCAGCGACTCGCCCAGTTCCAGGTGGTCGCGGGGGTTTTCCAGCGCCGTTGGCTCCCCGACGACGTCCAGCACGGCGAAGTCGTCCTCGCCGCCGGCGGGGACGCCGTCGATGACGACGTTCGAGATGGCCAGGTGCGCGGCGGTGAACGCCGCCTCGGCCTCGGCCTGGGCGGTTTCGGCGGCCTTGACCTGCTCGGCCAGCTCCTTGGCGCGGGCCAGCAGGGCCGGGCGCTGCTCGGGCGAGGCGGCGCCGACGCTCTTGCTGGCCGACTTCTGTTCGGCGCGCAGCGTGTCGGCGGTCGAGATGGCGGCCCGGCGGGCGGCGTCGGCGGCCAGCAGGGCGTCCACCAGCGACGGGTCTTCGCCGCGGCTTTGTTGGGAGCGGCGCACGGCGTCGGGGTCTTCCCGGAGCAGCTTCAGGTCGATCACGGCCCGAAGCCTACTTTCACCCGGTCCGGCCGACCGGCGCAGCACCCCGCGGGGGCCTCAGGACTCACATCAGTAACTTTTGTAACGGCGCTGCGGCGCTGCTGTCAGAATGGAGCCGATGTCGCAAGCGCCCGAGAAGGACCTTCCGGAAGCCGGGGAAGCCCCCGCGGTCGAGACGACCGCCGCCTCGGCCTTCCTGTGGCCGCGCAGCCTGCAGGCCCGCGCGACCCGGCGCGCGCTGCTGCTGACCGCGCTCGGCGGCCTGCTGATCGCCGGGCTGGTCACCGCGATCCCGGTCGGCGGCGGCACCGGGTCCGGCCGGCTGCTGGACGCCAGTCCGGTGCGCAGCACCGGCGCCAAGAGCGACGCCGCCTTCAACCGGGCCGCCAGCGGGGAATGCCTGATGTGGCCCGACACCACCCCGGAGTCGGCGAAGATCGTCAACTGCGGCGACGACCACAAGTTCGAGGTCGCCGAATCCATCGACATGCGCACCTTCCCCGGCTCGGAGTACGGGCCCAACGCCGCGCCACCGACCCCGGCCCGCATCCAGCAGATCACCCAGGAGCAGTGCGAGGCCGCCGTCCGCAACTACCTGGGCCCCAAGTTCGACCCGAACAGCAAGTTCACCGTCAGCCTGCTGTGGCCCGGCGACCGGGCCTGGCGCCAGGGTGGGGATCGCCGCATGCTGTGCGGCCTGCAACTGCCCGGCGCGAACAACCAGCAGCAGGTGTTCAAGGGCAAGGTCGCCGACGTCGACCAGTCCAAGATCTGGCCGACCGGCACCTGCCTGGGCATCGACTCGGCGACCAACCAGCCCACCGATGTGCCGGTGGACTGCGCGGCCCCGCACGCGATGGAGGTGACCGGCACGGTCAACCTGGCCGAGAAGTTCCCCGGCGCGCTGCCCGCCGAGCCGGACCAGGACGCCTTCATCAAGGACTCTTGCACCAAGATGACCGACGCGTACCTGGCGCCGGTCAAGCTGCGCACCACCACGCTGACGCTGATCTACCCCACCGTGCCGCTGGCCAGCTGGACGGCCGGCAGCCGCGAGGTGGCCTGCAGCATCGGCGCGACGCTGGGCAACGGCGGCTGGGCCACGCTGCTGAACAGCGCCAAGGGGCAGCTGCTGATCAACGGCCAGCCCCCGGTGCCGCCGCCCGACATTCCCGAGGAGCGGCTGTCGATGCCGCCCATCCCGTTGCAGGCTCCGGCGCAGTCGCCGTCGACCCAGTCCGGCTCCGCCGCCGCCCCGGAGATGCCGCCGAACAACCAGCACCTGCCCGGCCAGCAGCCGGTGGTGACCCAGCCCCCGCAGGCCCCGCCGCCGCCGGTCGACAACGGCGCCCCGCCCCCGGCCAACCCGGCACCCGAGGCCCCGCCCGCGGCGCCCCCTCCGCCTCCCCCGCCCGCGCCGGAGGCCCCGCCGGGCGGGCCCCCGCCGGCAGGCTAGCCGCCGTGCCCGTGCGGATGGATCCGCAGCGGTTCGACGAACTGGTCTCCGACGCCCTCGACCTGATCCCGCCCGAGCTGGCCGCGGCCATGGACAACGTCGTCGTCCTGGTCGACGACCGCCACCCCGAGGAGCCCGACCTGCTCGGGCTGTACGAGGGCGTGGCGCTGACCGAACGCGACTCCGACTACTCCGGCGCGCTGCCGGACGCCATCACCATCTACCGGGCGGCGCTGCTGGACGTGTGCGAATCCGAGCAGCAGGTGATCGAGGAGGTCGCGGTCACGGTGATCCACGAGATCGCCCACCACTTCGGCATCGACGACGAGCGGCTGCATCAGTTGGGTTGGGCCTGACACCCCGGGCGCGGCATCCCGGATTTGTCGGCCCGCGGTGCTATGAACTCACCTATGAGCACAGACTGCCGCGACTGCCGGGCAGGCTTGGATCACTGTCACGGCACCATCATTCGCCATGCGTTGCACCGGTCCGAATGCACCGAGCCGGACTGCTTCACGCCCGAATTGATGCCGCACGCCTTCGTCATCGACTGCGACGCAGTCGGTTGCGCCTGCACCGAAGTCATCGCGCTCGCCGTCTGATCGGCGGGCTCAGCCCATCGGGTCGGTGGTGGAGCGCACCGCGTCGGCCACCGGGGTGGCGGGGATCTCGGCGGCCTCGGGGTAGAACGGCGGCGTCAGCGTGCCCCAGCGCACACAGCTCCACCGCCCGTCGGTGATCGGAGTCAGCGCCACCGACTGGGCGTTGTCGAGGTGATGGTCCAGCGCGAAGTCGGCCTCGACGCCGGCGAGCACGGCGGCCGCCAGCCGGATCGCCGCGCCGTGGCTGACGACCACGATGTCGCCGTGGAAATCGTGGTCGTCCAGGTAGCGCAGCCGCAGCTCGGTGAGCACCGGCAGGTAGCGGTCCAGCACCTCGCTGCCGGTTTCGCCGCCGGGCAGCGGCACCTCGAGCTCGCCGCGGTGCCACCGCTCGTAGATGGCGTTGAACTCCGCGACCGCCTCGTCGTCGTTGCGGTTTTCCAGCCGCCCGACCTGCACCTCGTGGATGCCGCCCAGCTCGACGGGCGGCAGCGCAAGCTGCCCGCCGATCACCGCCGCGGTCTGCGAGGCCCGGGTGGCCACCGAGTGCGCGAGCATGGCCGGCCGGCCCGACCGGCGGGCGAACTCGCGGGCCTGGTCGCGGCCCAGCGGCGTGAGCTCGGCGCCGGGCGGCCGGGTGTCGAGGCGGCGCTCGACGTTTCCGTACGACTGGCCGTGCCGCACCAGGATCAACCGGCCGCTCACCGCCGCGACTCCCCGGGGGGTTCGGGTTTGCCGTCCCGCACCGCCGCCAGCCAGCGCACCGCTTCCTCCGTCGACGGCGGCAGCGCCCCCGCAGGGGTGCCGGTGGGCCACGAACCCAGGTAGCGCACGTCGGCACAGCGGCGGTGCAGCGCCTTGAGCGCCTCGGCGACGGGTTCGTCGTCGATGTGGCCCACGCAATCGGCGAAGAACCGGTAGATGCCCAAACCCGTTCTGGTGGGCCGGGATTCGATGCGGGTCAGGTCGATGCCGCGGATGCCGAACTCGGCGAGCGCGGCCAGCAGGGCGCCCGGCGCGTTGTCGATGCGCAGCACCACCGAGGTCCGGTCGGCGCCGGTGCGGGCCGGCGGCGGCGCGGGCGGCCCGACCAGGACGAAGCGGGTGCGGGCGTTGGGTTCGTCGACGACGCCGTCGGCCAGGGTGTCCAACCCCCAGCGGGCGGCGGCCAGCGGGGAGGTCACCGCGGCGTCGGCGCGCCCCTCGGCCACCTGCTGGGCGGCGTCGGCGTTGGAATAGGCCGGGCGCAGCTGCGCGCCGGCCAGGTTGGCGGCCACCCACTGGCGCACCTGGGCGGCGGCCACCCCGATGGCCGCCAGGGTCCGCACGTCGGCGGCGGACAGTCCCGGCTTGACCACGATGCTGAACGCCACGTCCAGCGTCGTCTCCGCGAACACCTGCAGCGGCGAGCCGATCGCGAGGCTGTCCAGGGTGGGCGTCACCGAGCCGTCGATGGAGTTCTCGATCGGCACGCACGCGTAGTCGGCGGCGCCGTCGCGCACCGCGTCCAGCGCCGCGGGCGTGCCGTCGACCGGCGTGGGCCGCACACCGTCCGCCCCCTGTCCGGGGACCAGGCCGGCGGCGGTGATCTGCCGCAGCGCCGCCTCGGTGAAGGTCCCTTCCGGACCGAGGTAAGCGATGCGGGCCACGGACCCAACCCTAGCGGCGGGCCGGCGGGAAGACTCTTGCCACGCCACACGCGGTAAGTTAACTTAGGCTTACCTAAGCAAAGGAGAATCGTGTTACCGCAGACCTGCCCCGCCCCGTCCACTGCCGAACGGATCCGCAGCGCGTGCGTCCGCGCCGGCGGCGCGCTGCTGGCGATCGAACACGACGACCCGGTTCCCACGCCCGTCCATCACCTCATCGGCGCCGGCCCGTTTGCCGGCTCCTTCTCGCTGGCGCTGCCGGTCGAGCGGGAACACCGGCTGCGGCCCGTCGCGGGGGCGCCGGCGCTGCTCGAGCTGACCGACTACGCGCCGCTGCCGCTGCGCGAGCCGGTCCGGTCGCTGGTCTGGGTGCGCGGGCGGCTGCACGAGGTCGACCCGGCGCAGATCCTCGAAACGCTCGACGTCATCGCCGCCGAATGCCCCCACCCCGCCCTGCTGGGCGTCGACACCCCGCGCCGCGCGGACGGGACGGAGCCGCGGTATGTGCTGCGGCGGCTGGAGATCGCGTCCGTGGTGGTCACCGACGCGACCGGCGCCGAGCCGGTCGACGTGGCGGACCTGCTCGCGGCCCGGCCCGACCCGTTCTGCGCGCTCGAGTCCGACCTGCTGTGGCATCTGGACACCGCCCACGGCGACGTGGTGTCCCGGCTGGTGTCCCGGCTGCCCGCGCCGTTGCGGCGCGGACAGGTGCGACCGCTCGGGCTGGACCGTTACGGGGTGCGGTTCCGGGTCGAGGGCAACGACCGCGACCACGACGTGCGACTGCCCTTCCACAAACCGGTCGACGACATGACCGGGCTGAGCCAGGCCGTCCGGGTGCTGATGGGCTGCCCGTTCATCAACGGGTTGCGGGCCCGCGGCTGACCCGGACGGCGTCGTCCGCGCGCGGGGCGGCCCCGGCCACGTAGGTTGGCCGGGTGAACGGCGACTTCCCCCCGCGGGGCCGGCGGCCGGGCCGTCAGGGCCCGCCGCGTCAACCCGGCCCCGAGCCGTCGCCGGTGATCCCCCGGCCCGGCGGTCCGGCGCCCTCGCCGCACGCGCCCACCCAGCCGCTGCACCGGCCCCCGCCCACCCCACCCGCACGGCCCGCGCCACCCACACGGCCCGCGCCGACCGCATCAGCCATAGGCCCGGCACGCCCCCGGCGCAAGCGCCGCTGGATCCGGGCGGTGGCCTCGGCCCTGCTGGTGGTGCTGCTGCTGGCCGGCGTCGGCCTGGGCGCCGGGGTGGCCTGGTTCGACACCAAGCTGCACCGCGAGCCGGTGCTCGCCGACTACCCGGGCCGGCCCGAGCCGGGCCGCGGCAGCAACTGGCTGATCGTCGGCTCGGACAGCCGCCAGGGTCTGAGCGCCGAGCAGCAACAGCAGCTGGCCACCGGCGGTGACATCGGCGACGGCCGCACCGACACCATCCTGCTGGTCCACCTTCCCGGGGTGGGGTCCGGCGTGGCGCCGACGATGGTGTCGATACCGCGCGACTCCTACGTGCCGATCCCCGAGCACGGCAAGGACAAGATCAACGCCGCGTTCGCCATGGGCGGGGCGACGCTGCTGGTCCGCACGGTGGAGCAGGCCACCGGGCTGCGCATCGCGCACTACGCCGAGATCGGGTTCGGCGGGTTCGCCGCCCTGGTGGATGCGCTGGGCGGGGTGAGGGTGTGCCCGCAGGCGCCGATGCACGACCCGCTGGCCGGCCTCGACCTGCCGGCCGGCTGCCAGACGCTGGACGGCCGCAACGCGCTGGGCTACGTGCGCAGCCGCGACACCCCGCGCGCCGATCTGGACCGGATGGTCAATCAACGGCAGTTCGTCGCGGCGCTGCTGCACCGTGCGGCCAGCCCCGCGGTCTGGCTCAACCCGTGGCGCTGGTACGCGGCGCCGCGCGCGGTCGCCGACTCGCTGACCGTGGACCGCGCCGACCACGCCTGGGACCTGGCCCGGCTCGGCTGGGCGCTGCACGGCTCCCCCGCCACGGTGACGGTCCCGATCGGCGAGTTCACCAGCGGCGACGCCGGCTCGGTGGTGGTGTGGGACCACGCGCGGGCGGCCCGGCTGTTCGACGCGTTGTCCTCCGACGGGCAGCTGCCGGCGGGCAGCACGGACGAACAGCAGCCGTCGAGCTAGCCGTTGCCGTCGCGGTGGCCCTGCAGCCACGCCTTGGTGCGGCCCGGGTGGTGTGTGGCCAGCCAGGCCACGCCGACGTCGCGGCAGAAGTCGATGTCCTGGTAGTCGTCGACGTTCCAGCAGTAGACCGCCCGGCCCTGCGCGATGGCGCGGTCGGCGAGCTGCGGATACTCCCTCAGCGTCGGCAGCGACGGCCCCACCGCGGTCGCCCCGACCGCCGTCGGCGCCCCGCTGATCAGATAGCGGGCGGTCTTGCCGAGCAGCACGGTGGGCAGCAGCGGCGCGGCCCGCCGGATCCGCCACACCGCTGACGCCGAAAACGACATCACCACCGCGCGGGACCGGTCGGCGGAGGCGGGCGCGGCGATGCCGAACCGGTGCAGCAGCGCCAGCAGCTTGGTCTCCACCAGCGAGCCGTACCGGACCGGGTGCTTGGTCTCGATGAACAGCTTCACCGGCCGGCGCCAATCCAGCACCAGCGACACCAGCGCGTCCAGCGTCAGCAAACTGGTGTCGCCGTGCGCGCCGTCCTCGCGCCAACTGTCGTGCCAGGCCCCGTACTCGAGCTCACGCAGCTGCGCCAGCGTCATCGTGCTGACCAACCCGGCCCCCGTCGAGGTCCGGTCCAGCCGGCGGTCGTGCACGCACACCAGGTGGCCGTCGCGGGTCAGCCGCACGTCGCATTCCACGCCGTCGGCGCCCTCCTTGAGGGCGAGGTCGTAGGCGGCCAGGGTGTGTTCGGGCCGGGCGGCCGACGCGCCGCGGTGGGCAACGACAAAGGGATGCCCGGCGAGCACCTCGTCGGCCCACGTCATACCCCTATGCTGCCGGTTCCTGGCCCTTGAACTCAACCGGGGCGCCCGGCGCCGGCGGGGGCGGGCCGTCGTCGGGAACCATCACCCAGCGGTGCGCGGGCCGCGCCACGGGTTTGCGCTGGAATCCCTCGAAAATGCGGGTTGCCGCGGCCAGGGTGGCGGCGGCGAACAGATACCCGAACACCATCAGGATGGTGTTGTTGGCGATGCCCTGGGCGTCGGTGACGAAGCTGGTCGCGATGGCCGAGACGGACACCGCGTAGCTGCACACCCAGGTGATCCACCACTGCAGAATGGGCCCCTTGAGCCGGTGGTAGTGCTCCTCCAGCAGGGCCAGCTCGATCACGAACACCGGCGCCCACAGCAGGTTGGCCAGCGGCACCACGCAGCCGGCCCCCAACGCCCGCGCCGAGCGCGGGTCGGGCAGGCCGTGGTGGGCGAACACCGCGGCGCGCCGCGCGATCATCCAGCGGATCAGCGCCACGCCGGAGGCGATCACCGCCCCCACCGCGCCCACACTGGCCAGCACGCCGAGCCAGTCGGCGCCGATCGCCACCCACGAGTACAGCAAAGTATCGCGGTTGATCACCAGCAGCAGGTAGCGCACGACGTAGACCAGGGCGGCGATGCCGAGCACCAGCACGCCGACGAAGGACGTGCTGCGGACCAGCTGCGCCGGCGGTCCCGGGTGCGCGGACGCGGCGGCGACGGCGGGCGGCGGCTCGACGCGGTCGGCCAGCCCCCAGCGCGGAATCACCGCGTAGCGGGGGGTGGGCCCGAGGGGACGACGGCCGCGCCGCGGCGGCGGCGCCGCGCCGGGACGCACCGCTATCCACCGGTAGCCGGGGGGCAGCCGCGGCGGCGTGCGCTGCCACCCCGGGGCCCGCGCGGGACCGGCCGGCGGGGCGTCGGGCAGGGGCGCCATCAGGGCACCCCGACAGCGCGGGCACCACTCGCGCTGCCGGTCGCGCACATTCCAGCGGGTGCCGCATTGAGAGCACACCTGGATCACCGGACCAGACTAGCGTCGCCGACGATCGCCGCCCGGCCGGGCAACGCCGCCGACCGCCGCACACTATCCACAGTTTCCACAGGTTTATCCACACCGCCCCAGGGGGTATGGATAGGCATCGCTACTGCCTCTGGCGGCTAACCGCGGTGTCACTGTGGATAACACCCGGTTTCTTATGCACGCCGTCGCGTTGCCGCAAGCCTGCGATCGAGCGAAATGGATTGGCCGGCTAACCACCGCCGACGCCACCTCCGCTCCGGCGCCGCACCTTCGGCCCGGCGGCGCCCGCGCACCTGCCGTTATCGAGCAACTCGCAGGTCAGGGGCTTATTTCGCAACCTCGTGACAAAGCGCTATGATCGCGTTCTCGAAAGGTGTTTGTGACTCACCTCACTTGGCGAGGTGACCGGGGGTGAAAGGCGTTTGATGGCCACGCATTCGTTCGGTCCGGGATCACCGGCCCCGTCGAAGTCGTATGGCGGCTCGCCCGCGTGGAACCACAGCTACAGCGTCGCGGCACTGCGCGCCGGATTGATCGCACTGGCGCTGCTGGCGGTATTGGCCCTCATCGTCTTGTCTTGAAGTCCTGTCTTGAAACACCGCTGAGCGGGTATCCGCCTTCCGGCTCAGCGGGCTCGTTCTTGCGGTGCGCGCGGTCATGGAGCAGGGTTGATAACGCCCGGCCGCCGCGAGGTGGCCCGCGCGACTGAGCGTCAAGACGACAATCGAAGAAAGGAATGCCGTGGCTGAATACACCCTGCCCGACCTGGACTGGGACTATGCAGCGTTGGAACCGCACATCTCGGGGCAGATCAACGAGATCCACCACACCAAGCACCACGCCACCTACGTCAAAGGCGTGAACGACGCTCTTGCCAAGCTCGAAGAGGCCCGCGCCAACGAGGACCACGCTGCGATCTTCCTGAACGAAAAGAACCTCGCCTTCCACCTGGGCGGCCACGTCAACCACTCGATCTGGTGGAAGAACCTGTCGCCGGACGGCGGTGACAAGCCCACCGGTGAGCTGGCCGCCGCGATCGACGACGCGTTCGGGTCCTTCGACAAGTTCCGAGCGCAATTCAGCGCCGCCGCCAACGGCCTGCAGGGCTCCGGCTGGGCGGTGCTGGGCTATGACACCCTGGGCAGCCGGTTGCTGACCTTCCAGCTCTACGACCAGCAGGCCAACGTCCCGCTGGGCATCATCCCGCTGCTGCAGGTCGACATGTGGGAGCACGCGTTCTACCTGCAGTACAAGAACGTCAAGGCGGACTACGTCAAGGCGTTCTGGAACGTGGTCAACTGGGCGGACGTGCAGAAGCGGTACGCCGCCGCCACTTCCAAGGCCCAAGGCCTGATCTTCGGCTGACTTTCCTCTCGATCGGCGGGGGCGTCGCGCGCTGCGCGGCGCCCTCGTCGTTTCGCGGCCGTGTCGTGTTGCCAGCCGCCGAAACCGCAGGCATGCTTGATTATTCGAGCTGCCAGTGTGGTCATTTCCATAGCGGAGGCGTCGCGCGGAGGTCGAAATGGAAACAGGGTCGGATCGGCCTATCGGGGTGTCCCCCTTCCATTCTCGTGGTGCCCTGAAAGGGTTCGTGATCTCCGGACGCTGGCCGGATTCCACCAAGGAGTGGGCGCAGCTGCTCATGGTCGCGGTCCGGGTCGCGTCGTTGCCCGGATTGCTCTCCACCACAACGGTGTTCGGCGCCCGCGAGGAACTGCCCGACGAACCCGAGCCCGGCACGGTCGGCCTGGTGCTGGCCGAAGGCACCGTTTTCGGTGAATCAGCAATCCCGCCAGGCCATTTCGCCGACCACCAACCCCCCGCCCTGCTGATGCTGCATCCGCCGTCGGAAACCATGCCGTCGCTGCCCGAATGCACGGGCGCGGCGTCGGGATGCGTGTTGCTGCCCGGCCTGCCCTACCTCGGGCTCGAACACCGGGCCGCCTGGGTGGAAGCCGAGGCCGACGGCACCATCACCTCGATGGTGAGCCGGGTGGGCGTCGACCCGATCAGCCACCCGGACACCGCGATCCTGGCGATGCTGCTCGCCGCCTAGCGACTGCGCCGTTCCCCCTTTTCGATGCCCGACGGCCCGTGCGGCGCCGCGCGACGGGGCTGACCGGCCCCGTGGTTACGTTCGGCAGCAAAGGGTCCCCGGGTTCGTCCCCGCTCCGCGGCTCGTTGCGGCGCAATTGCCCAGCACCGGCGCGGTAATCAGCACGACCGTCAACGGGCCGGATGCCCGCCACTTCGGGACGGGTGTCCAATTCTGCGGATAACCTGTGAGTTTCAGCGATTTAGTGGACACCCCAGCGAATCAGTTAGACGCTCGTTGAGTGGGGAGTTGGTGGGCGTCAGCTATGCGGCTCGGGAATCGCCATGGGTTTGCACCTGGTTACCGTTACCAAGCCTCGCTACCATGATCAGCAAATACACCTAGGTAACAGTTAACTTCTACAGCCCTGTGGAGGTCATATCCATGAGCACGACATTCGCTGCTCGCCTGAACCGCCTGTTCGACACGGTGTATCCGCCCGGACGGGGTCCGCACACCTCCGCGGAAGTGATCGCGGCGCTCAAGGCGGAGGGCATCACGATGTCGGCTCCCTACCTGTCCCAGCTGCGTTCGGGCAACCGCACCAACCCGTCGTCGGCCACCATGGCCGCGCTGGCCAACTTCTTCCGCATCAAGCCGGCCTACTTCACCGACGACGAGTACTACGAAAAGCTCGATGCGGAACTGTCCTGGCTGGCCATGTCGCGCGATGACAACGTGCGCCGCATCGCGATGCGCACCGCCGAGCTCTCGCCCGAGGCCCAGCGCGAGGTCATGGATCGGGTCAACGAGCTGCGTCGCGCGGAGCACTTGGACGCCTGACGCCCACCCCGGCCCGGCAGCGCCCGTCCCGGCCTGCCCTGGCGGGCTGCCGCCCGCCCATTCCCATTAGGGTTGGCTCACGGATCGCGCAACGCGAGAGCGTCAGAGAACGATTGCCAGCGAAATTACCGGGGAGCGGTGAGGGAATGGGCCTGTTCCGCAAGCGAAAGAGCCGCGCGACGCGTCGCGCCGAAGCCCGCGCGATCAAGGCCCGCGCCAAGCTGGAGGCCAAGCTGGCCGCCAAGAACGAGGCCCGCCGCGCCAAATCCGCGCTGCGCGCCCAGGACAAGGCGCTCAAGGCGCAGATCAAGGCGCAGCGCGACAGCGACCGCAACGCCCTTAAAGTCGCCGAGGCCGAACTCAAGGCCGCGCGGGAGGGCAAGATCTTGTCGCCCACCCGAATCCGGCGGATCCTCACGGTGTCCCGGCTGCTCGCCCCGATCCTCACCCCGCTCGTCTACCGCGCCGCCGTCTCGGCGCGCGCGCTGATCGACCAGCGCCGCGCCGATCGGCTGGGCGTCCCGTTGGCCAAGATCGGCCAGTTCTCCGGCCACGGCGCCCAGCTGTCGGCCCGCATCGCCGGGGCGGAGAAGTCGTTGCGGATGGTGCAGGAACGCAAACCCAAGGACGGCGAGACGAAGCAGTTCGTCGCCGCCATCTCCGAGCGGCTCACCGACCTGGCGGCCGCGGTGACCGCCGCGGAGAACATGCCCGCCGCCCGACGCCGGGCGGCACACGCCGCCATCTCCTCGCAGCTCGACGGCATCGAGGCGGACCTGATGGCCCGCCTCGGGTTGAGCTGACCCGCATGCCGCCGCGCAAGCGCCGGGCCCCGCGCCTGCTGGTCGCCGTCGCCGCCCTGTGCCTCGGATCGGTGGCCTGGTCCCCGATCGCGTCGGCGCACGTGCACGCCGGCAGCGACAACCCGGTGCGCGGCGCCATGGCCGTCGTCACCTTCCAGGTGCCCAACGAATCCAACACCGGGGCCGCCACCACCGCGCTGACCGTCGCGCTGCCCAACGTGGCCGCGGCGCACACCGAGACCATGCCGGGCTGGACGGCCCGGCTGGACCGGGACGCGGCATCCGGCACCGTCCGCTCGGTCACCTGGACCGCCGCCGCGGGCGGCGGCATCGGGCCCGACCAGTTCGCCCTGTTCCGGCTGTCGGTGAAGCTGCCCGACGCCGACACCGTCAGCTTTCCGGCCACCCAGACCTACGCCGACGGCACCGTGGTCAAGTGGGATCAGCCGCCGCTGCCCGACGGCGGCGAGCCCGAGCACCCGGCCCCGACGCTCGCCCTGGCCGCCGGGCCGGCGGCCGGCCACCAGCACCCCGGCGGGCCCGCCGCGGCCGACAACGCCGCGCGGTGGCTGGGCGGCGCCGCGCTGGTGCTGGCCGCGCTCGGCATCGCGATCGCCCTGGTCCGCCGGCGGGCATGAGGCGCTGGGCGGTTGGCGCGTGCGTCGGCGCCCTGGTCCTGATCGCCGGGCTGACCGCGCCCGCGGCGTGGGCGCACGCCGCCCGCGTGGCGACCGACCCCGCCGCCGACGCGGCGCTGACGACCGGGCCGCACCGGGTCAGCGCGACCTTCAACGAGCAGCTGCAAACCACCTTCGCCGCGATGACGGTGGTCGGGCCGGACGGCAACGTGTGGTCCACCGGAGAGCCCACCGTGCAGGGCGCGGTGGTCAGCGTGGCGGTGCGACCGCTGGGGCCGGCCGGGACGTACACGGCGAACTACCGGGTGACCTCCGCGGACGGCCACGTGGTGGCGGGATCCTGGTCGTTCCGGCTGACCGTGCCCGGCACCGGCACACCGGGGCCCGCCGCGGCCGGGCACGCCGGCGGGGGTGGCGGCGCGGTGCCGGTCTGGCCGTTCGTGGCCGCCGCGGCGGCGCTGATCGCCGGGGGCGCCTGGTGGGCGGCCCGGCGCGGGCGGTGACCGGCGGCCCGGGCGGCGGGAGGCGTCCTGGCATGATGGGTCGAAGACCCCGGTGAGCCAGGGAACGACGACAGAGGAAGGTCGAGGAGCGGCCGCATGGCAGACCCGCAGGACCCCACCAACAGCGCAGCCGACGGCGCCGGCGACCCGCCGGAGAAGAAACCGCCCGCCAAGGCGGCCAAGAAGACCGCGAAAGCGCCGGCCAAGAAGGCACCTGCGAAGAAGGCGCCCGCCAAGAAGGCACCCGCCAAGAAGGCCCCCGCGAAGAAGGCGCCGGCCAAGAACACCCCCACCGGCGGCGGGCAGCGGGCCGACACCAACGGGGACCTGACCGCCGCCGCCAAAGATGCTGCCGCACAAGCGAAGTCGACCGTCGAAGCCGCGGATAACCCGGTGGCTCCCGCGGTGGTCGGTCCGGCGGCGGGTCAGTCGCCGGTGCCGCTGATCGTCGCCGTCGCCGTCAGCCTGCTGGCTATCCTGCTCATCCGCCAGCTGCGCCGCCGCTGAGCGCCGACGTGACCGTTTCCTTTCGGCCCACCGCCGACCTGGTCGACGACATCGGGCCCGACGTGCGCAGCTGCGACCTGCAATTCCGTCAGCTCGGCGGGCGCACCGAATTCGCCGGGCCGATCAGCACGGTGCGCTGCTTCCAGGACAACGCGCTGCTCAAATCGGTGCTCTCCGAGCCGGGTGGCGGCGGAGTCCTGGTGGTCGACGGCGGCGGCTCGCTGCACACCGCGCTGGTCGGCGACGTCATCGCCGAGCTGGCCCGCGCCAACGGCTGGGCCGGGCTGATCGTCAACGGTGCGGTGCGCGACAGCGCCGCCCTGCGCGGCATGGACATCGGCGTCAAGGCGCTGGGCACCAATCCGCGCAAGAGCACCAAGACCGGCGCCGGCGAGCGCGACGTCGACATCACCCTCGGCGGTGTGACGTTCACGCCCGGCGACATCGCCTACAGCGACGACGACGGGATCGTCGTCGTCGCTGCAGGAGACTAAACCGCTACCGGCGCACGCTTTTTCGCGAACTTCAGGCCCTCGTCGTCGACCCTGCCGCGCCGGATGGTCCGCATGTCGAAGAAGTAGTTCTGCTTGAGCCGCCACGGGGCCCGCGACCCAGACTTGGGCAGCAGGTGCATCGACCGGCGGAAGTAGCCCGGAGTGAAGTCCATGAACGGCAGCGCGTCGACGTCCTCGCCCGGGTGTTGCGGCTCCACGAAGTCAAACCCCTTGGCGTCCATGTAGTTCAGCAGCCGGCAGACGAATTCGGAGACCAGGTCGGCCTTCAGCGTCCACGATGCGTTGGTGTAGCCGAACGTGATGGCGAAGTTCGGCATCCCGGAGAACATCAGCCCCTTGTAGGTCATCAGCGACGTCAGGTCGACCGGGTCGCCGTTGCGGGTCGGCGTCACCCCACCGAGCAGCTGCATGTTCAATCCCGTTGCGGTGACGATGATGTCGGCCGGCAGTTCCTCGCCGGAGTTCAGCCTGATGCCGGTCGTGGTGAACCGGTCGATGGTGTCGGTGACGACGTCGGCCTTGCCGTGCCGGATGGTGCGGAAGAAGTCGCCGTCGGGGGCCAGGCACAGCCGCTCGTCCCACACGTTGTAGCGCGGCCCGAAGTGCTTTTCCACGTCGTAGCCCTCGGGCAGGCGGCGCTTGGCCATCGTCATCAGCGTCTTGCGCATGTAGGCCGGGGCCTTGCGGGACAGCTGGTACTGGAAGGTGCTGAACGCGATGGCTTTCCAGCGGTTGGCCATGTGCGCCAGCCGGTCGGGCAGCAGCCGGTTGGCCCGCTCGGCGAACGGGTCGACCCCGGGCAGCGAGCCGATGTAGGTCGGCGAGCGCTGCAGCATCGTCACATGCCCGGCGCCGGAGTTCACCAGGGCCGGGATCAGGGTGATCGCGGTGGCGCCGGAGCCGATGACCACGATGCGCTTGCCCGCATAGTCGAGGTCCTCGGGCCAGTGCTGCGGGTGGACGATGGTGCCGCCGAAATCCTCGGCCCCGGGGAAGGTGGGCGAGTAGCCCTCGTCGTAGTTGTAGTAGCCGGTGCAGGCGAACAGGAACGAGCAGGTGATCTCGCTGCGCTGGCCGTCGTGTTCCACGGTCACCGTCCAGCGGTTGTCGGCATCGGACCAGTCGGCGGCCACCACCCGGTGCCGGTAGCGGATGTGCGGCTCGATCCGGTTCTCGACCGCGGCCTCCTTGATGTAGGCCTTGATCGACGCGCCGTCGGCGATCGACTTCGCCGACCGCCACGGCTTGAACCGGAAGCCGAGCGTGAACATGTCGGAGTCGGACCGGATGCCCGGGTACTTGAACAGGTCCCAGGTGCCGCCCAGGTCGGCGCGGCGTTCCAGGATGGCGTAGCTCTTGGTGGGGCAGCGGTTCTGCAGGTGCCAGGCGGCACTCACGCCGGAGATTCCGGCGCCCACGATGAGGACGTCAAGGTGTTCAGTCATGAAAACCACGCTATCAACACCCTGTCGAAGTGGTCAACACCCTGTCGAATTTATCGACGGCGTGTAAAGTAGCGGCCGTGACTACCGCCGGCCAGACGCGCGCCCTGCGGGGCCGTCGCGCCATCCGCCCCACCGGCGACGAGCGCGAGCAGGCCATCCTCGCCACCGCCTTGCGACTGCTGGAGACTCGGCCGTTCGCCGGCATCTCGGTCGACGACCTGGCCAAGGGCGCCGGGCTGTCCCGGCCCACGTTCTACTTCTATTTCAAGTCCAAAGAGGCGGTGGTGCTCTCGCTGCTCGAGCCGGTGATCGCCCGGGCCGACGCCGAGTTCGACGGTGCCGTGCAGCGGCTGCCGACAGACCCGCGGCGGGTGTGGCGCAACGGCATCAAGGCGTTCTTCACCGCGTTCAGCTCGCATCGCGCGCTGGCCCGCGCGGCCACCGAGGCGCTGGCCACCAGCTCCGAGCTGCGCTCGGTGTGGTCGGGATTCATGCAGAAGTGGATCGACCAGACCGCGGCCATGATCACCGCCGAACGCGAGCGCGGCGCGGCGCCGGACACCATTCCCGCCGCCGACCTGGCCACGTCGTTGAACCAGATGAACGAGCGCACCATGATGGCCGCCCTGTCCGCCGAGACCCCGGCCGTCGCCGAGGACCGGGTGGTCGACACCCTCACCCACATCTGGGTCAGCAGCATCTACGGCGAATCCGGCTAGCGCCGCCTGTCGGCACCGCATGCGAACATATGTTCGTGCGGTGTGATGCGTCCATCCTGCACGCCGACCTGGACTCCTTCTACGCGTCGGTGGAACAGCGCGACGACCCGACACTGCGCGGCCGGCCGGTGATCGTCGGCGGCGGCGTGGTGCTGGCGGCCAGCTACGAGGCCAAGGCTTACGGCGTGCGGACCGCGATGGGCGGGGCGCAGGCCCGCCGGCTCTGCCCGCACGCCGTGGTGGTGCCGCCGCGGATGCACGCCTACACCCGCGCCAGCGACGCCGTTTTCCGGGTGTTCCGCGAGTGCACCCCGCTGGTGGAGGCGCTGTCGGTCGACGAGGCGTTCCTCGATGTGGGCGGGCTGCGCCGGGTGTCCGGCACGCCGGTGGCCATCGCGCAGCGGCTGCGCGCCGACGTGCGCGACCGGGTCGGGCTGCCGATCACCGTCGGGATCGCCCGGACCAAGTTCCTGGCCAAGGTGGCCAGCCAGCAGGCCAAGCCGGACGGGCTGTTGCTGGTGCCGCCCGATCAGGAGCTGGCCTTCCTGCGCCCGCTGCCGGTGCGCCGGCTGTGGGGCGTGGGGGCGGTGACGGCCGAGAAGCTGCGCGCGCACGGCATCGCCACCGTGGCCGACGTGGCCGAGCTCAGCGAGTCGACGCTGGGCTCGATGGTGGGCGCCGCAATGGGCCGGCAGCTGTACGCGCTGTCCCGCAACATCGACCGCAGGCGGGTGAGCACCGGTGTGCGGCGCCGGTCGGTCGGCGCCCAGCGGGCGCTGGGCCGGGCCGGAAACACCATGTCCGACAGCGAGATCGACGCCGTGGTGGTCAACCTGATCGACCGCATCACCGGCCGCATGCGCGCCGCCGGGCGCACCGGTCGCACCGTGGTGCTGCGGCTGCGCTTCGACGACTTCACCCGGGCGACCCGCTCGCACACCTTGCCGTGGGCCACGTCGTCCACCGCGCCGATCCTGGCCGCCGCCCGGCGGCTGGTGGCGGGCGCGGCGCCGATGATCGCGCGGCGCGGGCTGACGCTGGTCGGCTTCGCCGTGTCGGGCATCGACCGCGACGGCGCCCAGCAGTTGATGCTGCCGTTCGAGGGTCGGCCGCCAGATGCCATCGACGCCGCGATCGACCGGGTCCGGCGCCGCTACGGCAAGGCGGCGCTGACGCCGGCGGTGTTGCTGGGCCGCGACCCGGGACTCGAGATGCCGCACCTGCCGGACTGATCGGACCTAGCCGGCCGTCCACTCCAGCAGCCGTTCGGCCGGCCAGGTGTTGACGATCCGGTCGACGGGCACCCCGGCGTCCAGGGCGCGCTGGGCGCCGTAGCCGAGGAATTCCAGCTGGCCCGGCGCGTGCGCATCGGTGTCGATGCTGAACACGCAGCCCATCTCCAGCGCCAGGTTCAGCAGCCGGGTCGGCGGGTCGCGGCGTTCCGGCCGGGAGTTGATCTCCACCGCGGTGCCGTGCTCGCGGCAGGCGGTGAACACCGCCTCGGCGTCGAACTTGGACTCCGGCCGGATGCCGCGGTTGCCGGACACCAACCGGCCGGTGCAGTGGCCGAGCACGTCGGCGTGCGGATTTTGCACGGCGCGCAGCATCCGGCGGGTCATCGCGGCGGAATCCATCGACAGCTTGGAGTGCACGCTGGCCACCACGACGTCGAGCCGCTCCAGCAGTTCGGGTTCCTGGTCCAGCCCGCCGTCCTCGAGGATGTCCACCTCGATCCCGGTCAGGATGCGCATCGGCGCGACGGTGTCCTGCAGCCGGTCGATCACGTCGAGCTGCTTGCGCAGCCGCTCCGGCGACAGGCCGTTGGCGATGGTCAGCCGCGGCGAATGGTCGGTCAGCGCGCAGTATTCGTGACCGAGCGCCGCCGCGGCGGCCATCATCTCCTCGATCGGCGCCGAACCGTCCGACCAGTTCGAGTGCACATGCAGATCGCCGCGCAGCGCCGAACGGATATCGCCGCCACCGAGATCCTCTGCGGCAGAACGCAATTCGACCAGCATGTCGGGTTCGCGACCGGACCAGGCCTGCGCGATCACCTTGGCGGTCTTGGGTCCGATGCCGGGCAGCGACTGCCAGCTGTTGGCCTGCCCGTGGCGCTCCCGCGTCGCCTCGTCGAGGCCCTCGATGACATCGGCCGCGTTGCGGTAGGCCATCACCCGCCTGGGGTCGTGGCGGCTGCGGTCCTTGTAGTACGCGATCTGCCGCAGCGCAACTACCGGGTCCATGACTCCAGTGTGCCCGCGCGGTGACCGCCAGCGCGGAGAGGCCGGGCGCCGCAGATCACCGCCGAACCCCCGCGCGGATCACCACAGCTGTCCGGCGACGAACCCGGCGAACAGCACGCCGAACCCGCCGATCTCCCCGACGATCAGCGCGGCCATCGACCACCGCAGTCCGGCGGTGGGGCGCTCGAACTGGTTGACGGTGTCGCGCCGCGCGCCGTGGCCGATGTAGGCCAGGATGGCCGCCAGGAAGAAGAAGACCAGCACCCCGGCCGCGGCCAGGTTCACCCACACCGGCCAGGCGCTCAGTTGCACGAACACCGCGATCAGCAGCGTGGCGAACGAGTACAGCAGGGCCGCCCGGTGCGCGATGTCGACGTAAGGATGCGCAAGGTGGTTCTCCGAGGTCATCATCTCGCGGTACTTCCACACGCCCAGGATCAGCGCGAGCAAAAAGATCAGCCCCGCGGCCAGCAGGGTGATCTTGGTGTCGAGTCCCAGGGAGCCACAACCGAACGTCATCAGAACGTCGAGTTTAGTTGTCCTTCATAAAGACCGACTAACGTCGGCGTCATGCGATTCGCCTTCAAGACCTCCCCGCAGAACACCACCTGGGCCCAGATGCTGGCCGTCTGGCAAGCGGCCGACGACATCGACGTCTACGAATCCGGCTGGACGTTCGACCACTTCTACCCGATCTTCTCCGACAGCAGCGGCCCCTGCCTGGAGGGCTGGACGACGCTGACCGCGCTGGCGCAGGCCACCAAGCGGCTGCGGCTGGGCACTCTGGTCACCGGGATCCACTACCGCCACCCCGCGGTGCTGGCCAACATGGCCGCCGCGGTCGACATCATCTCCGGCGGCCGGCTCGAGCTCGGCATCGGCGCCGGCTGGAACGAGGAGGAGTCCGGCGCCTACGGCATCGAACTGGGCAGCATCCGGGAACGCTTCGACCGCTTCGAGGAGGCGTGCGCGGTGCTGACCAGCCTGCTCAGCCAGGAGACCACCGACTTCGACGGCAAGTTCTACCAGCTCAAGGGGGCCCGCAACGAGCCGAAGGGACCGCAGCGGCCGCACCCGCCGATCTGCATCGGCGGCAGCGGGGAGAAGCGCACCCTGCGGATCACCGCCCGCTACGCCCAGCACTGGAACTTCGTCGGCGGCCCGCCGGACGTCTTCGCCCACAAGCGCGACGTGCTGGCCTCGCATTGCGCGGACATCGGCCGTGACCCCAAGGAGATCCTGCTCTCGGCGCACCTGCGGCTGGAGCCGGACCTGGACTACGGCAAGGTCATCGACGACGCGGCCGCGCTGGCCGCCGAGGGATTGGATCTCGGCATCGTCTACCTGCCGCCGCCGCACGACCCCGCGGTGCTGGAGCCGCTCGCCGAGGCGATCCGCGACTCGGGGTTATTGCGGTCTTGAGGCACCCGCTCGCCGGGCCCGCCGCGAGCAAACACACCGGGGGTCGGACGCCACGTCGGCCCGGCGATCACACACCGAACAGCAGAAGGTCCTGCGCGGTGACCAGACGCTCGTGCTTGGCGGGGAACTCGCGGCTCTTCACCGGATGACGCAGCCATGACCAGGCGATTCGCCCCATCCGCGACCGAGGTACTGGATTGATATGCACAACGAACACTCCTGCGGTCGGTCCTTCAACCGGGAAACCGGTGTGACCCCCCTGTGAGCGGGCTCACAACGGGTTATTAGACACCAACGTCCTGGCAAACTGTGGGAGACGCGCCGAGTGAAACCGGTCGTGTTTCTGGTGTGACTGGTGTTACTACTGCAGTGGTACCGCGGTGGGTTTGACCGGCGCCGGCAGCGCGGTGGCGCCCATCAGGAACCGATCCGCCGCCGCCGCGGCCGCCCGGCCCTCAGCTATCGCCCAGACGATCAACGACTGGCCGCGACCCATGTCCCCGGCCACGAACACGCCCGGAATCGAAGTGTCGAAATCGGCGCCGCGCGCGACGTTGCCGCGCTCGGTGAACTTCACCCCGAGGTCGGTGAGCAGGCCCTCCTTCTCGGGGCCGACGAATCCCATCGCCAGCAGCACCAGGTCGGCCTCGAGTTCGAACTCCGAGCCCTCGACCTTGACGAACTTGCCGTCCTCCATGGTCACCTCGTGCGCCTTGAGCGCCGTGACGCGACCGTTCTCGCCGACGAACTCCTCGGTGTTGACCGAGAACACCCGTTCGCCGCCCTCCTCGTGCGCCGAGGACACCCGGTACATCAGCGGGTAGGTCGGCCACGGGGTGGACGGGGCGCGGGTGTCCGGCGGACGCGGCATGATCTCGAACTGGTGCACCTCGGTGGCGCCCTGCCGGTGCACGGTGCCCAGGCAGTCGGCGCCGGTGTCGCCGCCGCCGATGATGATGACCTTCTTGCCCTTGGCGGTGATCGGCGGCTGCCCGTCGGCGTCCATGTCGGCCTCGTCCAGGTCGCCCGAGGCTTGCCGGTTGCCCCACGGCAAGAACTCCATCGCCTGGTGGATGCCGTCCAGCTCCCGGCCGGGAATGGGCAGATCCCGCCAGGCGGTGGCGCCGCCGGCCAGCACGACGGCGTCGAAATCGGCGCGCAGCTGGTCCGCGGTGATGTCGACACCGACGTTGACGCCGGCGCGGAATTCGGTTCCCTCGGCGCGCATCTGGTCCAGCCGGCGGTCCAGGACCCGCTTTTCCATCTTGAATTCCGGGATGCCGTAGCGCAGCAGCCCGCCGATCTTGTCGGACCGCTCGAAGACGGTGACGCTGTGCCCGGCCCGGGTCAGCTGCTGGGCGGCGGCCAGACCCGCCGGGCCGGAGCCGACCACGGCGACCTTCTTGCCGGTCAGCTTGTCCGGCGGCAGCGGCTGCACCCAGCCCTCGTCGAAGGCGTTGTCGATGATCTCCAGCTCGATCTGCTTGATCGTCACCGGGTCCTGGTTGATGCCGAGCACGCAGGCCGGCTCGCACGGAGCCGGGCACAGCCGCCCGGTGAAGTCCGGGAAGTTGTTGGTGGCGTGCAGCCGCTCGATGGCGTCGCGCCACCGCCCGGTGCGCACCAGGTCATTCCACTCCGGGATCAGGTTGCCCAGCGGACAACCGTTGTGGCAGAACGGAATACCGCAGTCCATGCATCGAGTGGCCTGCTCGCGCAGGGTCCCGTGGTCGAATTCCTCGTAGACCTCTCGCCAGTCGCGCAACCGCAGCGGGACAGGCCGGCGCTTCGGCAGTTCCCGATGCGTGTATTTCAGGAAGCCGCTCGGATCAGCCATGCGCGGCCGCCATGATCGCCTTGTCGACATCGCCGCCGTCACGTTCGGCTTCGGCGATGGCCTGCAGCACCCGCTTGTAGTCGCGCGGCATCACCTTGACGAAGTGCCGCTGCTGTTGCGCCCAGTCGCCCAGAATCCGCTGGCCCACAGCGGAATCCGTGGCGTCGACGTGTGCCTGAATCATGCCGTGCAGCCACTCGATGTCATCGTCGTCCAAGCTCTCGAGCTCGACCATCTCCGCGTTGAGATGTTGCGGGAATTCGCCGGGCGGGTCGTAGATGTAGGCCACACCGCCGGACATTCCGGCCGCGAAGTTGCGGCCGGTGCGGCCGAGCACGACGACCTTGCCGCCCGTCATGTATTCGCAGCCGTGGTCGCCGACGCCCTCGACGACGGCGTGCGCCCCGGAGTTGCGGACCGCGAACCGCTCGCCGACGACACCGCGCAGGTACGCCTCCCCGCTGGTGGCGCCGAACAGGATCACGTTGCCGCCGATGATGTTGTCCTCGGCGACGTAGTCGGCCGGCGCGTTGTCCGACGGCCGGACCACGATCCGGCCACCGGACAGGCCCTTGCCCACGTAGTCGTTGGCGTCGCCGTAGACCCGCAGGGTGATGCCGCGCGGCACGAACGCGCCGAAGCTGTTGCCCGCCGACCCGTCGAAGGTGATGTCGATGGTGCCGTCCGGCAACCCTTGGCCGCCATAGGCTTTGGTCACCTCGTGGCCGAGCATGGTGCCCACCGTGCGGTTGACGTTGCTGATCGTGGTGGAGAACCGCACCGGCTTGCCGGAGTCCAGCGCCTCGCGGCTCATCACGATCAACTGCTGGTCGAGCGCCTTGTCCAGGCCGTGGTCCTGGCGTGAGCTGCAGTACAGGTCCTGGTTCATGAACGCCGATTCCGGCTCGTGCAGCACCGGGCCCAGGTCCAGCCGGTGCGCCTTCCAATGCGCCCGCGCCAGCGTGGTGTCCAGCGACTTCACCTGGCCGACGGCCTCGTTGAGGGTGCGGAATCCCAACTGCGCCATGTATTCCCGGACTTCTTCGGCGATGAACATGAAGAAGTTCTCCACGAACTCGGGCTTGCCGGTGAACCGTTCCCGCAGCACCGGGTTCTGGGTGGCCACGCCGACGGGACAGGTGTCCAGGTGGCAGACCCGCATCATGATGCAGCCGGACACCACCAGCGGCGCGGTGGCGAAGCCGAATTCCTCGGCGCCCAGCAGCGCCGCGATCATTACGTCGCGTCCGGTCTTGAGCTGGCCGTCGACCTGGACGACGATCCGGTCGCGTAATCCGTTCAGCAGCAACGTCTGCTGCGTCTCGGCCAGCCCCAGCTCCCAGGGCGCGCCGGCATGCTTCATCGAGGTGAGCGGGGTGGCGCCGGTGCCGCCGTCGTGACCGGAGATCAGCACCACGTCGGCGTGCGCCTTGGACACGCCCGCGGCCACTGTGCCGACGCCGTTCTCCGAGACCAGCTTGACGTGCACCCGGGCGGCCGGGTTGGCGTTCTTCAGGTCGTGGATCAGCTGGGCCAGGTCCTCGATGGAGTAGATGTCGTGGTGCGGCGGCGGCGAGATCAGGCCGACACCGGGGGTGGAGTGCCGCACCTCGGCCACCCACGGGTACACCTTGTGCCCCGGAAGTTGGCCGCCCTCACCGGGTTTCGCGCCCTGGGCCATTTTGATCTGAATGTCGGTGCAGTTCGTCAGGTAGTGCGAGGTGACACCGAACCGGCCCGAGGCGACCTGCTTGATGGCGCTGCGCCGCCAGCTGCCGTCGGGGTCGCGGTCGAAGCGCTTGACGTCCTCGCCGCCCTCGCCGCTGTTGGATCGTCCGCCCAGCCGGTTCATGGCGATGGCCAGCGTCTCGTGCGCCTCGGCGGAGATCGAGCCGTAGCTCATCGCCCCGGTCGAGAAGCGCTTGACGATCTCGCTCGCCGGCTCGACCTCTTCCAGCGGAACCGGCGGCCGCACCCCGGCGCGGAACTTGAGCAGGCCGCGCAGCGACGCCATCCGCTCGCTCTGGTCGTCGACCAGCCGGGTGTAGTCCTTGAAGATCTTGTACTGGCCGGTGCGGGTGGCGTGCTGCAGCTTGAACACCGTCTCCGGGTTGAACAGGTGGTACTCGCCCTCGCGGCGCCACTGGTATTCCCCGCCCACCTCGAGCTCGCGGTGCGCGCGTTCGTTGGGGCGGTCCAGGTAGGCCAGCGCGTGCCGGGCGGCGACGTCGGCGGCGATGTCGTCCAGGGTGATGCCGCCGATGGGGCAGCTCAGCCCGGTGAAGTACTCGTCGAGCACGTCCTCGGAAATGCCGACCGCCTGGAACAACTGCGCGCCGGTGTAGGAGGCCAGCGTCGAAATGCCCATCTTGGACATCACTTTCAGCACACCCTTGCCGGCGGCCTTGACGTAGTTGTTCAGCGCGGTGTTGCGGTCGATGCCCTCGATGACGCCGCGGTCGAGCATGTCCTCGATCGACTCGAACACCATGTAGGGGTTGATCGCCGCGGCGCCGAAGCCGACCAGGGCGGCCATGTGGTGCACCTCGCGGGCGTCACCGCTTTCCACCACCAGGCCGACGTGCGTGCGGGTGCGGTCGCGCACCAGGTGGTGGTGCACCCCGGCCACCGCCAGCAGCGACGGGATGGGCGCCATCTTCTCGTCGGATTCGCGGTCGGACAGGATGATCACCCGCGCGCCGTCGGCGATCGCCGCCGAGGCCTGCGCGCGCACGTCCTCCAGGGCCGCGGCCAGCCCGGCGCCGCCCTCGGCCACCGGGTACAGGCAGCGAATCACCTTGGAACGCATGCCATGTGGGCGCCCGTTGACCTCGTCGTCGGGGTTCAGGTTGACCAGCTTCGCCAGCTCACGGTTACGCAGGATCGGCTGGGACAACACGATCTGGTGACACGACAGCTCGGTCGGGGTGAGCAGGTCGCGCTCGCCGCCGGTGGTGCCCTGCAGGCTGGTCACCACCTCCTCGCGGATGGCGTCCAGCGGCGGGTTGGTCACCTGCGCGAAGAGTTGCTGGAAGTAGTCGTAGAGCATCCGCGGCCGCTGCGAGAGCACCGCGACCGGGGTGTCGGTGCCCATCGACCCGATCGGCTCGGCGCCGGTACGCACCATCGGCGCCACCAACAGGTTCAGTTCCTCGTAGGTGTAGCCAAAGGTCTGCTGCCGCTTGACCAGTCGGTCGTGCGGCATCCGCTTGTAGTCGCCCTGCGGCAGGTCGTCGAGCGGGACCAGGTTGCGGTCCAGCCACTCCTGGTAGGGGTGCTCGGCGGCCAGCTCCGCCTTGATCTCCTCGTCGGAGACGATCCGGCCCTGGGCGGTGTCCACCAGGAACATCCGGCCGGGCTGCAACCGCATCCGGCGCACCACCGTGGCCGGGTCCAGATCCAGCACACCGGCCTCCGACGCCATCACCACCAAGCCGTCCTCGGTGACCCAGATCCGCGAGGGGCGCAAGCCGTTTCGGTCGAGCACCGCGCCGATGACGGTTCCGTCGGTGAAGGTCATCGACGCCGGGCCGTCCCAGGGCTCCATCAACGAGGCGTGGTACTGGTAGAACGCCCGCCGGGCGGGGTCCATCGACTCGTGCCGTTCCCAGGCCTCGGGGATCATCATCAACACCGCGTGGGCCAGGCTGCGCCCACCGAGGTGGAGCAGCTCGAGCACCTCGTCGAAACGCGCGGTGTCCGAGGCGCCCGGGGTGCAGATCGGGAACAGCTTCTCGACGTCGGCCTCGGTGCCGAACACGTCGGTCTTGATCAGCGCCTCGCGCGCCCGCATCCAGTTCTCGTTGCCGGTGACGGTGTTGATCTCACCGTTGTGCGCGATGCGCCGGAACGGGTGCGCCAGCGGCCACGACGGAAAAGTGTTGGTGGAGAAGCGGGAGTGCACGATGCCCAGCGCGCTGGTCAACCGGTCGTCTTGCAGGTCGAGGTAGAACGCCTTGAGCTGCGGGGTGGTCAGCATGCCCTTGTACACGAAGGTCTGACCGGAAAGGCTTGGGAAGTAAACGGTTTCGCGTCCGGGACCGTCCTGACCCGGGCCCTTGGTGCCGAGCTCGTGCTCGGCGCGCTTGCGCACCAGGTAGGCGCGGCGCTCCAGCGTCATCCCCGAGGCGCCGGCCATGAACACCTGCCGGAAGGTGGGCATGGCGTCGCGCGACAGCGCGCCCAGCGACGAGTCGTCGGTGGGGACGTTGCGCCAGCCCAACACCGTCAGGCCCTCGGCCTCGGCGATCTTTTCCACTGCGGCACAAGCGGTCGCGGCGTCCTTGGACGACTGCGGCAAAAACGCGATGCCGGTGGCGTAGCTGCCCTCGGGCGGCAGCTCGAAGTCCACCACCTCGCGCAGGAAGGCGTCGGGAACCTGGATCAGGATGCCGGCGCCGTCACCGCTGCGCGGCTCGGCGCCCTGGGCACCCCGGTGTTCGAGGTTGAGCAACGCGGTGATCGCCTTGTCGACGATGTCGCGGCTGCGTCGGCCGTGCATGTCGACGACCATGGCTACCCCGCACGCGTCGTGCTCGAACGCGGGGTTGTACAACCCGGCGCGCTTGGGCGTCATATGCACCTGACCCTTCACCTGAACGTTCTGCGCGGCCGTTGGCAGCGGCCCCGACGAGGTCACACCGGAGGTTGCGGTAGAACCCCGTCGGCCTTGTCTCGATGGGCTGTGCGCCAGGCGGAGATGATCCTGTTGGGGACGTCCGTGCAGCTTTGAACGGTGGCCTGGAACCGGTCTCGACAAGTCGTAAAACGATATGACAATACCCGCCTGACATGCCAACTTCGACAAGTCTAACCGCCGGTGGGCGACGCCGAAAAATTTCGCTGCCGCCACCCGCCGCCGCGGCGGCCGGGCCGCCAACCGGGGCCGGGAATTCTCGGCGCAACAGCGCCGATCCCGGGTGAGGCGCGGCGGGCGGCCCTCGCCGAAGCGAGTTTGCTGGTGAGCGGCGTGTGGGCGCCGGCGGCGGCTTTGGCACGCGGGTATCGGCCCGGGCGGTGTCCCGGCGGGGTTTGCAGGTGCCGACCCGGTAGGGCGCGCGGGCCGGTGAGGCGATACTGGACGGGTATCGGTCACATCCGGCGTCGCACGGTGGACCGTGGCGCTCATCACGTGACGAGCCCGCCGCGGCCGGGCCACCGCCGCGACGATCGACGGCCTGGCATCCGAGGAGCCCATGAACGAGCGCGACGAATTCCTGCGGGACCGTCTGCAGCCCGAGCGGCCGAGCGCCCGGCCCGCGCCCGCGCCGCCGCCGCCCCCGGTCGCCTCGCGCCCCGCGCCGCCGCGGCCCCCGACGCCGGCCCCAACGCCCCCGACCCGGCCGCCGGCACCGCCCACGTTTCGCCCGCACCCGCCCGCCGCGGCCCCGGCTCCCGCGGCGCCCCCCACCCCGCGGCCGCAGCCTTCCGGCGCGCCGCAACTGCCCGACCGCGGTTGGCGACGCGCCCTGCGGCTCGCCACGTTCGGCCTGATCGACCTGGGCCCATCCCCCGCCCAACGCCGCGAGGCGCAATTCGAGCAGGCCATCCAGGCCCGCCTGTACGGCAACTACAAGGTCGGCGTGCTCGGCAAGGGCGGGGTGGGAAAGACGTCGGTGGCCGCCAGCGTCGGCTCGCTGTTCGCCGAGCTGCGCCGGCAGGACCACGTCGTGGCGATCGACGCCGACACCGCGTTCGGGCGGCTGGGCAGCCGCATCGATCCGGCGTCGACGGGCTCGTTCTGGGAGCTCACCGCCGACCAGAACCTGCGGTCGTTCGACGACGTGGTGGCCCGGCTGGGCCGCAACGCCGCGGGCCTGCACGTGCTCGGCGGCGAGCCGGCGTCGGGTCCGCGCCGGGTGCTCGATCCGGCGATCTACCGGGAGGCCACGCGGCGGCTGGACCGGCACTTCACCATCTCGGTGATCGACTGCGGCTCGACCATGGACGCGCCGCTCACCCAGGAGGTGCTGCGCGACCTCGACGCGCTGATCGTGGTGTCCTCCCCGTGGGCCGACGGCGCGTCGGCCGCCGCGAGAACCCTGGAGTGGCTGGCCGATCACGGCCTGACGACGCTGCTGGCCCACAGCCTCGTGGTGCTCAACGATTCGGACGGCCACGCCGACAAGCGCACCCGGGCGCTGCTCGCCCGCGAGTTCATCGACCACGGCCGCCCGGTGATCGAGGTGCCGTTCGATCCCCATCTGCGCCCCGGCGGCGTGATCGACGTGAACGGTGAGATGGCCCCGGCCACCCGGCGCAAGTTCCTCGAGGTGACGGCGACGATCGCCGGCTACTTCGCCCGCCGCCCCGACCGTTCCGCCGACCGGCACCCGCCGCAACACTAGCCGGCGCTGCGGGCCGCCGGGTCGGCGATCGCCTCGATCTTGACCACCCGCGCGTCGCGGATGCTGAGCACGATGACGGCGAACAACCGGCGTCGGCTGAACGCCAGCAGCACCGGCGCCCCGGCCGGCCCGCCGACCAGGGTGACGTCCGGCCACAGGTAGCGAAGCAGGTTGGTGGCCACCGCATCCGGGCCGTGGTTGACCTGCGGCGGCGGGGCCGGGTCGGCGAGGACTGTGCCCACACCCCAGACCGTCGGATCCAGCACGGCGGCCAACCCGGCCAGGTCCCCATTGGCGCATGCGGTGATGAACTTCTCGGTGACCCGCTGATGCTCGGCCGCGCCCACGGTGTTCAGCTTCGGTTGCGCGGCAACGAATTTCGCCCGGGCGCGCCGGGCCAGCTGGCGGCAGGTGCCAACCGGGCGGCCCACGGTCTGCGCGATGGCCTCGAAGGGCACCCCGAACACGTCGTGCAGCACGAAGCTGACCCGCTCCCCCGGGCTGAGCCTGCGCAGCACCTCCAGCAGCGCGGTGCGGACCTCGTCGTCGAGGGTGATCCGGTCGGCCGGGTCGAACCGCGGCGGGGCCGGCTGCTCGCCGACATCGCCCGGACGTTCGTGTCGCGCGCGGGCCGAGCGCAGCTGGTCCAGGCAGAGCCTGCTGGCCACCACGGTCAGCCAGCCCCGCACGTCGTCGATGTCGCCCGCGGCGGACAGCCGCAGGAATGCCTCCTGCGCAACGTCTTCCGCGTCGCCGATGTCGCCCAGCATCTGGTAGGCGAGGTTGACCAGGTAGGGACGGTGACGACGCCAGGCCTCGGCGACCTGGTCGTCGGCTGACTGCGACCGGTTCATGACTCTTCGACGATCTGCTGCCGCAAAAAGTTACCCGTTCTCCCGGTGTAACTTTCCCACCTTCGGCCCCGTCCTTGCAGCAGTGGACGAAACACCTGGAAGGAACACGCACATGACAATCGTCGTCACCGGGTCCACCGGCAACGTGGGGCGCCCGCTGGTCACCGCGCTGCTCGCCGCCGGCGCACCGGTCCGGGCGGTCACCCGCCGATCCGGACCGGCCGGATTCCCGGCACAGGTCGAGCTCTTCGATACCGCCGCCGACGCGCTACCGGGCGCCTCCGCGGTCTTCCTGAACGCCCGGGCGCTGGGCGGGCAGCTCGAGGACGTCGTGGCCCGGTGCGCGCGCGGCGGGGTCACGAAACTGGTTGCGCTGTCGGCGATCAACGCCGACGACGACTTCTCCCGCCAGCCGTCCCGATTTCGCGGCGACCGCAACAGGGAGGTAGAACAGCTCGCCGTCGGCTCCGGTCTGGCGTGGGTGAGCCTGCGGCCCACCGTGTTCGCGACGAACTTCGCCGGCATGTGGTCGGCGCAGCTGCGCGAAGGCGACGTGGTCGCCGGGCCGTATGCGGCGGCGTCCTCGGCGCCGATCGTCGAGACCGACATCGCCGACGTCGCAGCGCACGCCCTGCTCACCGATGACCTTGTCGGACAACGGATCCCGCTGACCGGGCCGCAGGCGTTGAGCAACGCCCAGTTGGTCGAGGTGATCGGGACCGTGCTGGGCCGGTCGCTGCGGTACCAGGAGATCCCCGCCGCAGCGGTGCGGCGGCGGTTCGTCGGGTTGGGCCTGGGCGCCGGTTTCGCCGACGCCTACCTCGCGATGCTCGCCGAAACCCTGGACAAACCCGCCCTGGTCACCCACGACGTCGAGAAAATCCTTGGGCGCCCGGCAGTTCCGTTCGCCCACTGGGTCGCCACGCACCGCGACCTGTTCGACCGCCGCAATGAACGCAAGGAAGGAGTCTGACATGACCGCACTACGTCCCCCGCGTTACCTCAAACCGATGAACAAGGTGATGATGGCCGTGCAGCGGCTGGGCATCCCGACCGGGCCGGCCATGGTGCTCACCGTGCCCGGGCGCAAGTCGGGTCAGCCGCGCAGCACGCCGATGACGCCGTTCGAGTTCCGGGGCGGCCTGTACGTGGTGGCCGGCTATCCCGGCGCCGACTGGGCGGCCAACGCCCGGGCCGCGGGCACCGGCACGCTGCGCCGGGGCCGGCGGTCCCGGCGCGTCCGCATCGTCGAACTGTCCGCCGACGAAGCCCGGCCGGTGCTGCGCGAGTTCCCCGCCAAGGTCCCGGTCGGGGTGGGGTTCGCGAAACGGTCGGGGCTGGTGCGCGACGGCACGGCCGACGAATTCGAGGCGCTGGCAGGGCAACTCGCCGTCTTCCGCTTCGACCCGGCGTGACGGCGGGCGCCGCTCACCAGACGATGGCGGCCATGTCGCGGTTGTCCGAACACACGCTGCGCACCGCCGCCTCGATGTCGGCTGCGGTGATGATCTTGAGGTCGTCCACCGTGACCGGTTGGCCGGCACGCTTCTGCGCGACCACCCGGGTGTCGCGGAAGCCCTCGGCGCGTTCGACGACGTTGCGGGCGAACCGGCCGTTCTGCATCGCGTCGATGCCGTGCCGGCCGCCGGGAGTGGTGTAGTTGCGGATGGTGGTCGCCGCGTCCAGCAGCGTCTCGCGCGCGGCCTCGTCGAGCAGGCTGGCGCGCGGGGTGGCGTAGCGGTGCGCGATCTCGACGATCTCGGCCGGCGAGTAGGACTCGAACCGCAGCTTGCGGTTGAACCGGCCAGCCAAACCCGGGTTGACGGTGAGGAATTGGTCCACCTGGTCTTCGTAACCGGCGCCGATGAAACAGAAGTCGAAGCGGTGCGCCTCCAGGGCGACCAGCAGCTGGTTGACCGCCTCCATGCCGATCATGTCGGGCGTGCCGTCCTGATGGCGCTCGATCAGCGAGTAGAACTCGTCCATGAAAATGATTCGGCCTAACGACTTTTCGATCAGCTCGTTGGTCTTGGGGCCCGACTCGCCGATGAAGTGCCCGCAGAAGTCCGATCGGCGCACCTCGCGGATCTCGGGGTGGCGCACGATTCCCATGCCGGCGTAGATCTTGCCCAGCGCCTCGGCGGTGGTCGTCTTACCCGTGCCCGGCGGGCCGACCAGCAGCATGTGGTTGGTCTGGCCCTCCACCGGCAGGCCGTGCTCGAGGCGCATCATCCGCACTTCGAGTTGGTCCTCCAGCGCGGCGACCGCCTGTTTGACCGCGGCCAGCCCCACCTGTTTGGCCAGCAGCCGGCGGCCCTCGGCCAGCAGCTCGGCGCGCCGTTCGGCGGCGGCGTCGTCATCGAGCTCGTCGCGGCTCTTGGCCGACGAGGCGTCCCACCGGTCGGTGCGGCTGTCGATGGTTTGTTCGTCGGTGATGACCAGGTGCAAGTTCGGGTCGGCCAGCGCCTCCTTGGCGGCCTCGGTGAGGACGCCGTTGATGGTGGCCTTGGACAGCCAGATCTGGGCCTTGTCCTCCTCGCCCAGCTGGCGGTGCACCATCCCGCGCACGTAGGCCAGATCGGCAACCAGCAGCGGGATGTCGGCCGGGCCGATGGACGCGGTCAGCACATCGGCGTCGAAGCGCGACGACGCCTGGGTCTGCCCGATGACGTCGACCCGGTCCAGCCAGTCCAGCGCCACCCGCCCCTGGCCCAGGTGGGCGGCGGCGTGCGCGGCCAGCGCGCAGATCGAGGCCGTCACCGCCGACATGATGATGGCCTGCGGCGGCAACTCCTCCGCGGCCGTCAACAACACATCCGGCCAGCGCTGCGTCCGGTACATCAAGAAGGTGCGGGCCAGCTGGTGCCACTGGTAGTTGGTCCACGAGTCCAGCAGGTCGCGGTTGGCCAGCAGCTTGTCGGCCTCGGCGTACTCCCCGGCGATGGTCAGCGCGGACGACAGCGCCAGCCCGACCTGCGAGGCGTCGGTGACGGTGATGCCGATGTAGGGGCCCAGCTGGATCTCGGCGGCCAGGGTCTGCCCGATCCGGGTGGTCTCGCGGTGCAGCCATTCGCTGGTGGCGTAGAGCTTGCGCAGCGACGCCAGGTCGCTGTCGCCGCACGCGATGCGCCCCAGCCACGCGTCGGCCATCGACGGGTCGGCGTCGGTGGCGGCGACGAACTCCGGCAACGCGGCCGCCCGCCCCTGGCGGCTCATGATCGCCATGGCGCGGTCGAAATGCCTTCGGGCAGTTTGCAAATCACCCATCACATTCCCCCATCAGAGCACCGGCGTCGCTACATGCCGACGGACATGCTGACCGGCTCCAGGCTGACGTAGCGGTGCTCGGCGCGGAACATGTCCATCTCGACAAGCCAATTCTTCCCCGCCGCACTGACGTTCACCACCGCGGGGCTGACTTGTTCGATGATCACCTCGAAGCCGTGCCGCTGCGCCTCGGACAGGGTGGTGCCGGCGGGGGCGACGGTGATCACGGTCGCCGGCCGCGGGGTGGGCGAGATCGCGGCCTCGACGCCCTCGCCGCGGCGCGGGGCGTACTCCACCACGCTGACGGTGGTCCGCGGGGCCGGGCGGGAGCTGTTGACGACGCTGATCTCCGGCATCCGCACGCTGACCCAGCGCGACATGTCGCGGGTGTGCACGCAGACCCGTTCGCCGGCGCCGGCCGTACGGATCACGATGCGCTTGGCGATCGGATCGTCGGCGGCGACGAAGACGCGCGACAGCTCGCCGGCGTCGGTGACCGGCATCAGCAGCCGATCGCCGTTGGGCAGCTTGCCGATCAGCACGCCCGACGGACCGATCTCGGTGATCAGCTCGGCGGGCAGCCGGCTGCGCCGCAGCCCGCGCAGGTGTGGTCGGGGGCCGCACATGTTGGCGGCCGCCGCGGCGGCCTGCTCGCCGTTGAGCCGGCGCAGGATCACGCTGGGCGGCGTGGGGGCGGGGGTCGGGGTGCGCACCGTGATCGTCGCGCTGCAGTGCCCGTCGGGATAGACGGTCACGTTCTGGATCACCTCGTCGGCGCGCAGCGTCCACGCCTGGGACAGGTTGCGTGAGGTGATCGCCTGCGGCGGATAGGCGTAGGTGGTCATCCAGCCGGCTTCCCCGCGGATGGCCTTCCAGCGCTGCACGGTGCCGGACACCGCATCCCAGCCGAGCCGTCGGTCCAGCTCGGCCAGGTCGGTGGCGTTGGCCACCTTCGCCCGCAGCCCCTGGCAGCGCAGCAGCCCGGCGATCCGCTGGGCAACCGAAATCGCCGCCGCGCCAACGGTTGTGCGCCAGCGCAGGGCCTGCGCGTTGTCGATCACCGCCAACCGCATGATCAGCCAGGTCTCGCGCCGGCCGGCGTACGGCGGGGTGCCGATCTCCGAGTCGTACACCCGCGGGTAATCGCCCACGTTGCCGTGCCGGGACCCGACGGTGACGACGCTGATCGAATCGAGCTGCAAACCCAGCGCCTGGTGCAGCATCGGCGCCAATTCGACGACGTCGAGCACGTTTTCGGTCTCGACGGTCACCGAGCCGGTCACCAGGGTGGCCCGGTGCGCCCGGCCCAGCAGTTGGACCGCGACCACCGCGACGCCGTCCTGCACCCGCACGCCGCCGCCGGATCGGTTGTTGGCCACCGTGATCGGGGCCGACCAGTCGATGGGACGCCGGCCGCGCCGCCACAACACCGCCCACGACCAGGCCGGCTGACCCCACCAGCGCACGAACACCAGCGCGACGCCCACCAGCACGGCCACCGCGGCGGCGATGTAGCCGCCCAGCAGCCAGCTCGCCAGCGCGAGCACGAACACCACCCACACCCCGACCACCCGGCGGTTGCTGCCGCGGCTGAACCCGGTGAGGTTGGGTCTCATCGGGCCCTCCGCAATCGCGCCGCGATCGCGAGCACCAGCACCCCGGCCGCGACGGTCCCCAGGAATCCGATGGCGATGTTGCGGGCCCGGTGATCGGGCGGCGGGGGCGGCGGGGCCGGAGTGATGATCCGGCTTTGGGAGCCCGGCGCCATCCGGTCACCCGGGGGGATGTTGAAGGTCAGCGCGGCGACCGGATCCACCAGCCCGTAGCCGACCTTGTTGTCGACCCCGGCCGGCGGATTGTGCGCGGACTGCACGATCCGGTTGATCACCTGATGCGCGGACAGCTCGGGGAACTTCGCGCGCACCAACGCCGCGACACCGCTGACGTAGGCCGCCGAGAAACTCGTTCCCCAGAACGGCATGTTCTTCTCGCCCGGCCGCGACGGCGGGTAGGCGTTGACCGGCCCGCCGCCCTGCGGCGAGAGCCCCATGATGTGGGTGCCGGGCGCGGCCACCCCCACCCACGGGCCGGACATGCTCTTGTCCAGCGCGGCGCCGCTGGCGTCGACGGCGCCCACCGACAGCACGTAGTCGGAGAACCAGGACGGCGCCGAGACCACCTTGACCTGATGCCAGTCCCGCGGGTCGGACGGGTCCAGCGGGTCGAACATCGGGTTGTTGTTGCAGCCGGCTTCGCCGTCGTTGCCGGCGGCCGCCACGACCACCGCGTCCTTGACGGTGGCCGCATACCACAGCGCCGCACCCAGCGCGCGCTGATCGGCGGGAGCCGCCGCGGGCAGGCACGCGGTGACCGAGATGTTGATCACCTTGGCGCCCATGTTCGCCGCGTGCACCACCGCGCGCGCCACCGAATTCAGCGTGCCGGCCTTGACCTTCTCGTCGGAGTTGGGGTCGCCCGGCGGCGGGTTGACCGGTTCGAAGGCCCGCGAGGATTGCCGTATCGAGATGATCGTCGCGTGCGGGGCCACGCCCACCACCCCGTCGGGCGCGCCGGGCGGAAGCGGCGGCACCGCGGGTTCGTCCTCGGTCTGCGGATCAGGCGGCCCGTTGGATGCGGCGGTGGCGCCGCCGCCCTCCGGCGGCGGGGGCGGCGGAGGTGGAGGCGGCGGAAGAACCTGGGTGATGGTCACCGGCGGCGGCGGGGGCGGGGGCGCCACCGGCGGCGGCACCTCGACCGGCGGGGGTGGCGCGCCCACGGCCGGCGGCGGCCCGGCCGGCGGCGGGAACGCCGGGGTGGCCGGCATCGGCCGTGGCATCGGCAGGATCCCTTGCGGCGCAGCGCCGATGATGGAACTGACGATGGTGCCGTGGGCGTCGCAGTCCGACAGGCCGTCCTCGCCCATGATGTAGTCGCCGCCGGGCACCACGGGCAGCCGCGGGTTCGGCGACACCCCGGTGTCGATCACCGCGACCGGCACCCCGTTGCCGGTGCTGTACTGCCAGGCCTTGGCGATGTTGAGCAGGTTGAACCCGGGCGCCAACTGCGCCACGTCCGGGTTTCGCACGGTGATCGGCGCCGAACAGCTGTTGGCGCGCCGCATCGGCTGATCGGGCCGCGGCGGCCCGTCCGGTGGCACCATGCCCGGATCCACCGAGGGGGGTGTAATCGCTTGTGCGGCAGGAACATTGGCTGATAGTGCGACCAGGGTCAGGGCGGCGGCCAGCGCCGCCGCCCGTCTCAGTGGCGAATCCACGTGAAGAGCCCTCCCAGGGCCGCCGCCGCCGGCAGCAGGACGATGAACGCGAGCACTTCCACCCATTCCACGGTCAACCGGATGAACGGCCGGAACCGCATCGCCGGCACCAAAAGCGCTGCGGCCAAACCGAATGCGGCGAAGGTGGTCACCGCCACCACCGGCCACAGCAGCCCGGTCATCGCATCGTGCGGCGCGGCGAGCGCGTATTTGACCACTCCCGCGCACACCGCGGCCGACGCCCCGCACACCAGGGCGACGGCCTGGTACTTGGCGGCGAAGCCGCGGCCCTGGGTGATGAAGATGCCCACCACCAGCCCGGCGACCACCAGCGCCAGCCACGCCCACGGCCGTCCGGGCGTCAAAACGCCCCACACCGCGGCGGGCAGCACGATCGACACCCCGACGCACAGCCCCACCTGGACCGCGTTGACCAACCGCGCCGAGGCGGCGATCGCGGCGCCGCGCGCGGTGATGTCGGTCAATTCGTTGTCCTGCTCCTCGGATTCGTCCTCGCTGACCGGGGCCACGGTGTCGACCGGCATGCCCTCGCGCCTTGCGAACAGGTCGCGGCCGGTGATCGAGCCGAAGTGCGGCGGCCGGACCCGGGCCACCCACAGCGCGATCAGCGGCGTCATCCGAACCAGCACAAGCAATCCCACCAGCACACAGATCGCCAGCACCTGCACCGAGGCGGGACGGAACATCCGGACCGCGGCCACCGCGGCCAGCACCCCGCACACCGTCACCACCGCGGTGACCACCGCGGTCTGCCACCGGTTACGTGCCGTCACCCCGATCGCGATGGCCCCCAGGATCACCACCACGACCCCGATAAGCGCGTGCGCGGCGCCCAGCACGCCGGGCGGAGCGCAGGCGCCGGCCACGGCCAGCGCCACCACCGCCAGCCAGGCGAACCCGCTGAACAGGTCGCGGCGCTCGCGCCACCCGCTGCGCACCACCAGCGTCGCGATCAGCAGCAGCGCACCGATGCCGCCGGCCACCGCCGCGGGGATCGGGCCGTCGGTGAAGGTCCGCGCCCGCAGGCACAGCCCCACCACCACCGCCACCGCCATCGCGATCACCGCGACCGCGGTGTGCGCGGCGGTCAGCGGCGTCACCGGAGCGAACATCCGGTCACCGCCCTCGCGGCCCAGCCACTTGCCCATGGCGGCCAACCCGCTGGACAGCGACTCGTACTGCGGTTCGAACGACTCGCCGTCCACCCGCGGCACCAGCACCAGGGTGTCGCCGTCCTGGACGCCAAGCTCGTCCAGGCTCTTATTGATATCGAGCCGAACCCCATTGATCTTGTGCAGTTCGTAGCTGCCGGCCGGCAAAGCAATGCCGTCGAAACCTTTGCGCTTCAGGTCGGCGTCGAAGAGCTCGACCATTCCCTCGAAGAATCCCTCCACCGGAATTCCGGCCGGAAAGACTTGGGAACACAGGTGCTTCTCGTAAGAAATGTTGACCGCACAACGCGCCGGAAAGGCGACCTTATGCGGCGATGTCACGGCACCGCCCGCTCGGCATCAGGAATGTATTTGTCGGCCAGCCCGGCGGTGATCTCGAAAAGCCGCAGCCGCGTCTTTTTCTTCAGCTCGTGGACGGTGTCGATGATGCCGCCCTTGGCCAGGTGCGGGTCGAACGGCAGCGCCTCGACCGTCGCGCCGACCTTGGTGAACCGCTCGGTCAGGTACGCCAGCGCATCCTTGTCGGTGATCTGGTCGGTGTGGTTGACGATCACGGTGCTGCGCGAGACCAGCTCGTGGTAGCCCTGCGAGCGCAGGTAATCCACCGCCCGCAGCACCGGACGCGAGCGGTCCGCGGTGATGCCGGAGACGAATACCAGGGTGTCGGTGTTCTCCAGGACCGGCTTCATCACTTCGTGTTCGAGGTCGGGCGAGGTGTCGACGATCATCACGGTGTGAGTACGCCGCAGCCGCGACAGCACCCCGGAGAACATCGCGGGCACCAACGGCCGCGGCTGGTCCGAGGTCCGGTTTCCGGCCAGCACGTCCAGCCCAACTGCGTTCTGCCCCAAGTGTTCTCGAATATCGGCGTAGCCCTGCACGTCGGTGTCGTTGATGATGGCGGTGTAGTCGCCCGGCGGGGACTCGTCGATGCGGTCGGCCAGCGTGCCGAAACCCGGGACCGCGTCGATGGCAATCACGTTCTGCGGGCGGCATTCCCGGAACACACCGCCGATGCAGGCGACCAGCGTGGTGACCCCCACGCCGCCCTTGCCGGAGACGACGGTGATGACGTATTGCCGTCGAATATGGCGCCGGATGCGATTTTGCAGGTCGCGGTAGTGCCGTTCGCGGGGAGATTCACCGGGATTTATTTTGTGAAATGAGATGGTGTAAATGAATTTCCGCCAGCCGGACCCCGGTGGAATTTTTCGCGGCGCGGCCAGATCGGTAATACGCATCGTGTCCGATACCGAATCCGGGAAGTTGCTGCCCCCTGACGGATCCCCCCGTCTGAGCGCTCCTTCGTCCGACATATTCGGGTCATTCCAAGGGCTCGTCACGACGCGATGCTAACACGCTTTGCGATACCGCGTTTACCCGATCACAAACCTTTCAAGTACGACAGGCGTTGCTATTCCAGGACTTTGGTTGACCAAGTTAGTTTGACGCGATAACGGGGCCGCACCGTCACACCACCCGCCGATACGAGTACCACTCGTCGCCGGCGGGCAGCCGTCGGATCAGCCGTTGCACCGCTCCGCCGATGTCGCTGCGCGAGCCGGGCGACAGGATCTGGTAGCGGCGCTGCCCGGATACCACGCTTTCGATACAGACCCGGCCGCCGGGGGTGTCCACGATGGACACCGACGAATCGCCGACGGCGACGCGGGCCAGCTCGTCGGGCCCGACGCCGGCCTGCAGCGCGACGATGTTGGCGTGCGCCGAGCGGGCCGAGTCGGCGGCGGTGAGCACCGTCTGCAGCTGGTCGGCGTCGAGGCGCTGCTCGAGCAGGAACGCCCGCAGGCTGGCGGTGTCGTGCACCGAGGCCAGCAGCTGCTCGGTGTCCAGGGTGATGGGCCGCAGCGGCGCCGCCTCGGCCACGCCGCACAACCGCTCGATCTGGCCGACCACGATCTCGCTGGCGGCGGCCTCGCTGCTGGCCGTCCCGGCGGGGTAGAGGCGCACCAGCTGATCGTGGCGTTCCAACACCACCCACCAGGTGGCGAAGCGGCAGATCGACGCCCGGCTCGGCTCGCGGCCCGGGACGGCGATCATCACCAGCAGGCCCAGGTCCCGGCGCAACAACACGGTGAGCCACTCGCGAATCATCGGGTCGACGTTGCCGGCCTCGTCGAGCGCGCCGGCGGCCACCAGCTCGGCGGCCGCCGGGTGCCGCAGCGCCCGCTCGGGGGTGTCCAGCCGCGGCAGCAGCGGCCGCAGCCCCAGCTCAGGGCAGGTTTGTTCGATCCCGGTGACCGCTTGCAACACCCAGAGGCCGTCGACCGTCGTGGTCAGCATGTCGCCCTGCCCTCACCGCGCGGGATCCCCAACCGGGGAAGAAAGACGAAAGGTGGGGCACACGCTCGGCGCATCTGCCCCACCCTCGTTCCGGTCGTGCCGGCTCAGAACAGGCCGGCGATGTGCTGGTCCGTGCTGATCGCGCTGTCCAGCACGTGCGAGGTGGTCTGCCCGTGCTGACGGATCGTGTCGATGAGCCCCTGCAGCCCGGACAGCATCTGGGCCTGCGCCTCGAAAAAGCCCGACGCGCCGTGCCCGGCGAAGAATTCCTGCAGGGCGTGCGTGCGGTTGGAGGTGTCGTCGAAGATGGACTGCAACTGGCCGGCGCGGGAGGCGACGTCGGTGGCGAAGTCGGCCACCGCGCCCGGGTTGTAAGTGATCGGGTCGGACATGATCAATTTCCTTTCAAAAGCCTGTTATGGGAATGGATTTGGTGGGTCAGGAGCCGTGGCCGCCGAATAGGGCGCTGAATGCGTGCGAGGAATCCGCCTCGTGGCCTTCCATCAGGGCGGCCGCCTTGGTGAGGCCCTCGGCCAGCCGGGTGCCACCGGTGAGCACCTTGTTCAAATCGTTTTGCACCTCGATGGCCGTCGCGTGCGACGCGGCCACCGCGTCACCGGACCAGGTGGCCGGGTTCATCACATTTTCCTGATTTGCGACGTAACCCTGACCGATGCCGATGGCATGTTCCATATTCGCCTGAATCGCGTTGGAAGTATCGCGAAGCATTTGCGGGGTCACCTTGATTGTCACGGAATTCTCCTTCTGGGTTGGCCGCCCCCCGTAAGGGCATGAAGCGAAGTGTATGGCGGCTGTGTGTACCTGTCGATTCACCCTTCACCAGGGGGTCTGCTCACACTCGGTCGTCGACGACCCGCACGGTCGCGGGCTCTTCGGCCTTGTCACGGGATCCGCGTTGGCCTCCCGCCCCGTGCCCGACGGGCATACCGCCCATCGGGGCTCCACTCATCGTCGTGGTCTGCGGTCGCAGAGCCTCGGCGCCTAACGCCCCGGCCGGCCGCAGCCCCACCGGCCGGCCACTGGTGGCGGGCTCGAAGGCGCTGACCGGACGGGTGAAACTGGTTGCGGGCACGCCCGCGCTGCCCAGGGATCCGGCGCCACCGGCACCGGCTTCCGCGGCGGAGAGCCCGGTGGTGGCGGAGACGGCCGAGACTCCCGGCGCCGCCCCACCCATGCCCATGGCGCCGGGGTTGGCGAACATACCCATCATCGATTGCAGCGGCTGCATCATCTGCATCGGGGCCTGCATCATCTGCATGGGGGCCTGCATCGCCTGCGGCACCGCTCCCATCAGCTCCTGCACCGGTTGCATCAGGCTGCTCATCTGGCCGCCCAGGTCCTGGCCGCTCGACGCGGCCTGCCCCGCGCCCTGGGTGCCGGTCTGCACGCCCTGGTAGGCGGCGCGCATGCCGTCGCCGGCGGCGACGTTGGCCGCGGACTCGCCGATCGCCGAGACCGCCTCGGCCGGCGCGGCCGGTGAGGCGCCCATGGACGCGATCGGCGGCGCGATCGCCAGGCTTTCGGCCAGCGCCGTCAGCACCGCCCCGTAGCTGGCGCCGACGGCCGAGTTGTTGGGCCACATGGAGCCGTAGTACTCGAGTTCCAGCGACGCGATCCGCGGCGTCAGCGCGCCGAGGACCAGCGGGTTGATGCCGTAGTCGGTCGCGGTCTCGGTCCGGTTGGCGATGCATTCGGGCGCCGGGCGCATCGAGCCGTAGGCCATCTGGTAAGCCGAGATGGCGGTGGCCACCACCGCCGGCTTGACGTCGACCCAGCCGGCCAGGCCGTGCAGCGACGCGTTGAGCATGGTGACGTTGGCCGCCGAGGCCGCCGACCCGGCGCCCAGCCAGCTCGCCGAGGTCGCGGCGGTGTTGATCGCCGATGCGACGCCCGAGGCATGGTGGGTGGCGGCCAAGGTCGTCCAGGCGGTCTGGTTGGCCACGTGAGTGCCCACCCCGACGCCTGCCTTGAGCAGCATGTCGTTGTCCTCGGGCGTACGCGCAGCCCATCCGGGATCGGCCATGCGTACTTCCCCCTTTGACCAGGTTTAGAGGACGCTGCTGATTCCCATGGCCAGCGAGCGCATCGCCTCGGTGGTGGTGTACACCCCGGACGCCATCCCCTGCGCGCCGGCGAACAGGCCGCGCTGGGCGGCGTGCTCCGAGACGACCCCCAGGTAGCTGGCCCCGCAGGCGTTCAGCGCCGCCGCGAACATGGCCGAGTCGGGGTCACCGCCCATCGGCATCACGCCCAGCAGTGCGGGCGACGCCGCCGAGGCGGCCGCCTCGGTCTCGGCGCTGATCGCCGACTCGGCGCCAGCCGACGCCAGAACCATCTCTGACTGCACCGACACAACCATGGTTTCCCTCCGAATGCTCAACGCCAACCGACGTGCTTGGGGCCATAGTGTAGTGCGCTTTCGCTGATCTTGTATTCGGTACGGATCCTGCCGGGCACCCGGCCCGGAATTTCGATGCTCAACTCTGCTCTCAACCGGCTTCCACACGCCTTCCAAACGGCTCCCAAACGTGAAATTCCTGAGTTCCCATAAGGAGTCGGCGATAAACCTCAACGACCACTCCGGACTCGGCTGTCACAAAAATCCCGGAAGTCGTGCGGTCGGGGCCGTCGGCTAATCCCGGTCGTGGTGGCAGACGGCCTCGAGTTTGATGCCGAAGGGGTCGTACCAGAAGGTGGCGTAATAGTGGCCGGGATATTGCGGGAAATGGCGCGGCGGGTAAATGACGGTGCCGCCAATTCGAATTACATGGGTGTGCACCTCGTGCACCGCCGAGCGTCCTCGCACCATGAATGCCAGGTGCTGAAGGCCGGTGCGTTGTGCCGAGTACTCGTGCGGCTCGGCCGCGGGATAGAAGAACAGGTAGGTGCCCGGCTTGTTGCCGGCCGGTCGATAGGAGAATTCGTCGGCGGCGGCAAAGAACGGCTCGAATCCGACCAGCGGCATCAGCGCGTCGTAATACCGCTTGGCGACGGACAGGTCGGGCACGTTGATGCCGAGGTGGCCGAGCATGAGTCGAGTCGCCCGGTCAGCCGCGGTCGGTGGCCGCGCGCAGGGTGTCGGCGACGACGCGGCCCGTCTCGCGCAGCGGCCGGGTGCTGCGGTGCGCCCGGGCGAGCAGGATCGCCCCCTCCAGGCTGGCCACCGCGAACGTCGCCAGCCGGCGGGCCTGCGCGGTCGGGACGCCCGCGCCGATCAGTTCGGCGGCCACCCGGGACTGCCAGGACGCGAACACCGCCTGGGTGGCTTGCCGCAGCGCCTCGTTGCTGCTGGCGACCTCGCAGGCCACCGTGCCGATCGGGCAGCCGTCGGCGTAGTCGGTTTCCTGCAGGGCGCGGGCGGCCCAGTTGAACCACGTGACGGTGGCCTGCCCGATGTCGGTGGACTTGGCGAACACCCGGTCGAGCAGTTCCCGGTAGCGCTCGGCGGTGTGGGCGATCGCCTGCACGGCCAGGTCTTGCTTGCCGCCGGGGAAGAAGTGATACAACGAGCCCAGCGGGGCCCGGCTCTCGGCGACGATCTGTTTGAGGCCGGTGCCCGAATAGCCTTGGCGCCGAAAGAGTCCGGTGGCCGCGGTCAGGAACCGTTCGCGGGTCGCCGTGGCCATCAGTGGCCCCGCATCCCGACCGCGGCGATGATCTCGCGGGCGCTGTGCCGATCGATGGAGTAGGCGCTCATCGCCTCCCGCTCGAGTTGCTCGTCCAGCGGTCGCCCGACCACGTCGAGCACCGTGTCCTTGGCCGAGCGCACCGCGGCCTGGTGATAACCGGCAATGCGCTCGGCCAGGGCGTGGGCCGCCGTCATCAAGTCGTCGTGGGCCACCACCCGGGTGACCAGGTTGACCTGCAGCGCGCGCTGGGCGTCGATGGGTTCGCCGCTCAATTCCAGATCCAGCGCGACGGCCAGCCCGCAGGTATCGACCAGCCGTGAGATGCCGCCGTCGCCGTGATGAAAACCCAGGCCCACCAACGGCACACCGAACATCGCCCGCTCGGAGGCGATCCGGATGTCACAGGCCAGCGCCAGCTCCAGGCCGGCGCCCAGCGCCCAACCGTTGACCGCCCCGATCACCGGCTTGGTGATGCGGTGCAGTCCGCGGGTGATGCCGCCGAAGCCAACGCCTTTGGCGTTGCGACGCACCACCGCCGCGTCGGCATCGAGCCATTGGTGAAACCAGGTGTTGCGGTCGGCGCCGGCGCAAAACGCCTCACCCGCCCCGGTCAGGATCGCGACGTCGACGCCGTCGTCGTCGCGGAATTCGGCCCAGATGTCGCGCAGCCGCCGGTCCATCGCCGGATCGATCGCGTTGCGCGAGGCTGGCCGGTCCAGGGTGATGGTGGCGATCCGGCCCCGCTTCTCATACCGGATGTGTTCGGCGCTGGCGTTCATCGATGTGCCTTTCGGATCCGCTGCCCCCGGGCATCAGATTATATAGAGCGCTCTACTAACACAAGGGCGCGTGGCTTGACGTCGAGTGCCCTGTCTTGATCGGCCCGCTACGCCGGTCCGCGCCCGTCTCCGGCGAGCCGCAACAGCAGCCGGGTACCGCCCAGCGGGCTGTTCTGCAATTCTGCTGTGCCGCCGTGTAATTCGGCTTGCTGGGCCACCAGCGCCAGGCCCAGCCCGGAACCCGAGCGCGACGCCGTCGACCCGCGGGCGAAACGTTCGAACACGGTGGCGCGCTCGGACTCCGGAATCCCGCTGCCGTCGTCGTCGATGGCGATCTCCACGCCCTCGCCGGAGCTGCTGACGGTGAGCTGGATCTTGCCGGCGTTGCCGTGCTTGACGGCGTTGGCGATGGCGTTGTCGATCACCAGCCGCAGCCCGGTGGGCAGCCCGATCATCAGCACCGTCGGCGAGGGCACCAGCGACACCTCCACGTCGGGGTAGACGCGCAGCGCGTCGTGGGCGGCGCGGTCCAGCAGCTCGGTGATGTCGAACGGGACGAAATCGTCGACGGTGGTCAGCTCGCCCTGGGCCAGCCGCTCCAGCGCGGTCAGCGTGGCCTCGATGCGGCTCTGGGTGCGGATGACGTCGCCGATCACCTCCTGGCGCTGCTCGTGCGGCAGGTCCAGGGTGGACAGCACCTCCAGGTTGGTGCGCATGGCGGTCAGCGGCGTGCGCAGCTCGTGGGAGGCGACGGCCGCGAAGTCGCGGGCCGACTCGAGCGCGGCCTTGGTGCGCTGCTGTTCCTTGCCGATGCGGGCCAGCATGCCCTCGACCGCCTCGGCGATCTCGACGGCCTCGCGCACGCCGCGCACCTGGACCTCGTCCGGGCTGGACTGGGCGTTGATCGCGCGCGCCTGCTGGGCCAGCAGCAGGAACGGATTGACCATGATCAACGAGATCACCCAGCCCACCACCACCGTGCCGCCGATCACGCTGGCGCAGATCAACAACACCCGCAGGTGCAGTTCGTTGATCCGGTGCTGGGCTTCGGCCAGCGGCGCGGCGAGCGCGATCGAGGCGGGGCCCGCAGTGAAGGTGCGGACCCGGTACTGCACCCCGTTGATCGTGGTGTTGGCGTAACCGTCGGGAAGTTGCGGCAACACGATGTTGCTCGGCACCGACACGGTCACGCCGCCGATGCGCGCGGTGCGCACCAGGTTGCCGTCCTGGGTGGCGCGGTCCGGGCTGTTGTGCTGCGGGTTGGTGAGCAGGCTGCTGATGTCGCCCAGGCTGCTGACCGAATCGAGCCGGCGGTCCAGCTGGTTGTACTGGTCGTTGGTGACGCCCACCCACACCCAGGTGCCCAGCAGGACGACCAGGGTCATCACCGAGATCGCGGCCACGATGACGATGGTGCGCAGCGACAGCACCCGCATCGGCAGCTGTATGCGCGGTAAGACGCGAATGTCAGGCTCCTTCAGTTCGGCAAGAATCTAACGCTAACCGCATCGCCTTCTCCCCCTCGCGCGCCGAGCGCGGGCACCATTTTGCCCCGTGCATGGTGAGTGAGTACTCTCTCACCATGCTCAGCTCGGGACGGGACCGGCTGCTGTCCGCGGCGCTGCGGCTGTTCGCCGCGAAGGGATACGCGGCGACGTCGGTGGCCGACATCCAGCGCGAGTCGGGCCTGGCGCCGGGGTCCGGGGCGCTCTACAAACACTTCGGCTCCAAGCGCGAGCTGCTCGAGGCCGCGGTCGCGCACCGGATCGAGAGCATCGTGACCGCGCGAGAGCAGTACGACGCGGGGCAGCCGGGCAGCGTCGAGCAGGCGGTGCGCACCGCCGGGCAGCTGATCTGGAACAACCTCAAACAAAGCGAGGATCTGCTCAAGGTCATGTTGCGCGAGCCCGACGAGCTCGGCGATCTCGACGAGAAGACCTGGCAGGTGATCACCGACAACGCCTACCAACGCTTCGCCGACGAATTGGCCGCATCCAATCGTGCCGGGCGGACCAGCATCCCCGATCCCGAAGCGGCCGCCGCCGTGGCGATCGGGTCGCTGTCCTATGCCGCCACCCTGCAAGCGCTCACCGGCCGGCTGCCCGGCAACACCGACGAGGACCGCTACTTCGAGGCCTGGGTCAACCAAACGGTCAGCGTCCTCGCACAGTACACGAACCGGCGAAAACCTTTGAACGACAACGACAATGATTCAGGAGCACAGACGTGACGTTTTCCCTGCAGCTGTCCGATGACGTGATCGAGGTGCGCGACTGGGTGCACCAGTTCGCGGCCGACGTCGTCCGCCCCGCCGCCGCGGAATGGGACGAGCGTGAGGAGACCCCCTGGCCGGTGATCCAGGAGGCCGCCAAGGTGGGGCTGTACTCGCCCGACCTGTTCGCCCAGCAGGCCGCCGAGCCCACCGGCCTGGGCATGTTGACGGTGTTCGAAGAGCTGTTCTGGGGGGACGCCGGAATCGCGCTGTCCATCATGGGCACCGGGCTGGCCGCGGCGGCGCTGGCCGGCAACGGCACGCCCGAACAGCTGGGCCGCTGGTTGCCCGAGATGTTCGGCACCGCCGACGAACCCAAGCTGGGCGCGTTCTGTTCGTCGGAACCCGATGCGGGCTCCGACGTCGGCGCCATCCGCACCCGCGCCCGCTACGACGAAGCCACCGGCGAGTGGGTGCTCAACGGCACCAAGACCTGGGCCACCAACGGCGGGATCGCCAACGTGCACATCGTGGTGGCGTCGGTCTATCCGGAGCTGGGCGCCCGCGGGCAGGCCACCTTCGTCGTCCCGGCCGGGGTGAAGGGGCTGGCGCAGGGGCAGAAGTTCAAAAAGCACGGGATCCGCGCGTCGCACACGGCCGAGGTGGTGCTCGACGACGTCCGGCTGCCGGCAGACCACATCCTGGGCGGCCGGGAGAAGTTCGAGGAGCGGATCGCCCGGGTCAAGTCCGGCGCCTCGGCCCGCGGGCAGGCCGCGCTGAAGACCTTCGAGCGCACCCGGCCCACGGTCGGCGCGATGGCCGTCGGGGTGGCACGGGCCGCATACGAGTATGCGCTCGAATACGCTTGCCAGCGCGAGCAATTCGGCCGCAAGATCGGCGAGTTCCAGGCGGTGGCGTTCAAGCTGGCCGACATGAAGTGCCGTATCGACGCCGCCCGGATGCTGGTGTGGCGGGCCGGCTGGATGGCCCGCAACAACCAGGCCTTCGACGCCGCGGAGGGCTCGATGGCCAAGCTGGTGGCCAGCGAAACCGCGGTGTACGTCACCGACGAGGCGATCCAGATCCTGGGCGGCAACGGCTACACCCGCGACTACCCGGTGGAGCGGATGCACCGCGACGCCAAGATCTTCACCATCTTCGAGGGCACCAGCGAGATCCAGCGGCTGGTCATCTCCCGGGCACTGACCGGCCTGCCCATCCGGTGACCGGGTAGCGACCTCCCGCGGGCGGCGCCACCGGCCGCGCGCGACATGATGGCGGCATGGCTATCGAGATCCGGGTTCTCGAGGACGAAGACGACCTGATCGCCGCCGCCAACGTGTTCCGCACCGCCATGGTCGGGTTCGCGCCGCTGGCGGGGCTGGCACCCGGCCAGATCGGCACGCTGCTCGAGCCGGGCCGCACCATCGGGGCCTACGCCGGCGGGCAACTCGTCGGCACCGCCGACGCGGTGACCAGCCGGTTGACGCTGCCCGGCGGGGCGCTGGTGGGTCACGCGGCCGTGACCCACATCGGGGTGCTGCCGTCGTTCACCCGGCAGGGCATCGCCACCGCCCTGGTGCGCCATCAGCTGCGCGACTTCGCGGCACGCAACGAGGTGGTGGCGACGCTGCGGGCCTCGGAGGCGACGATCTACGGTCGTTACGGCTACGGCGTCGCGAGCTCGTCGCAATCGGTGACGGTGCACACCGCGCGCGCGGCGCTGCGCCGCGACGTCGGGCCGGGCGGCCCGGTGCGATTACTGGACACCGCGCAGGCGTGGGAGGTGCTGCCCCGGATCTACGCCGAGCATCGCCCGGCGCGCCCGGGCACCATCGACCGTCCGCGGGTGTGGTGGCAGGGTGTGCGGTTGCGCACCGAATCCGCCCCGGGCCCAACGTATGTCGCGGTGCACGGCGCGCCGGGGTCCGAAACCGGTTTCGTCCGTTACCGCCCGATCGACACCGAGCGGTGGTTCGTCAGCGACGAGCGCACCATCGTGGTCGAGGACTTCTTCGCGCCCACCGCCGAGGCCTACCTCGGGTTGCTGCGGTTCCTGCTCGGCCTGGATCTGGTTGACCGCGTGCAATTTTGGATGCTGCCACTGGACGATCCGCTGCCCTGGCTGCTGGCCGACCGGCGGGCGGTGCGGGTCACCGCGGTACACGACGAGACGTGGCTCCGCGTGGTCGACGCGCGGGCGGCGCTAGCCGCCCGCGGCTACTGCAGCGACGAGACGGTCACCGTCGCGGTCAACGACCCTCTGCTGCAGGACAATTCGGTGTGCCTGCGCATCGCGGGTGGCGGTGTGGCGGTGGCCGACGGGCCGGCCGACGTCGATGTCGACGTCGAGGGGCTGGCCGCCGTGCTGCTCGGCGGCACCACGTGGCGCGACCTCGCCGTGGCCGGGCTGGCCCGGGCCCGCGATCCGGGGGCGCTGGCGGTCGCCGATCGGCTGTTCGCGGTGCCCGAGGCGCCGCACGCCGGGTTCTTCTTCTGATGATCGTGGTCATCGGTGCGGGGGTGTGCGGCCTCGCGGCCGCCCACGAGCTCTCGCGCCGCGGACACGACGACGTGGTTGTGCTGGAAAAAGGGCAGCCGTTCGGCGAGCAGTCCGCCGGGCTGGCCCGGATCTTCCGGATCGCCCACCAGCGAGAGGCGTTGTGCCGGTTGGCTTTTGCCGCGCGGGCGGGCTGGCAGCGGTGGGAGGCCGAGTTCGGGGTGGGGCGGCTGCTGGGTTCGGAGGGCTTCATCGCCGCCGGCGCCGCAGCGGATGGGGTCGCGCAGGCCATGAAGCGGGCGGGCGCCGCGTTCTCCCGGCTGGATCGGGATGGCATCGCCGAGCGGATCCCGTTCGCCGACGTGCCCTGGGAGACAGGAATTTTCGATCCGCTGGGCGGCAGCCTGCGGATCCGCCGCGCGCTGACCGCGTTGGCACGCCGCGTCGTCATCCGGTGCGGTGAGGTGGTGTCGGTGGCCGACGACGGCCGCACGGTGCTCGCTGACGGCACCGTGCTGCGCGCCGATCGGGTGCTGATCTGCGCGGGGGTGGCGACGCCGAAGCTGTTCGGCCCGCTCGGCGTCGGCTTCGTGCCGCACACCCGGTTCACCTACCGGGGCGCGGATGCGACCGGAGCGGCGTGCCTGTCGGCGCCCGAGGGCTACGGGTTGCCGCTCGGCGGCACCGGGCGGTGGGCGTTCGGGCAGGAGGTCGCCGACCCCGCGACGGTGCGCGCCCTGTTCCCGTCGCTGGTGGCGGTGGACCGGGTGGACTGCGTCAGTGTCCGCGCGCCGTGGCTGGATTCGGGTGGCGACGGCTGGACCGTGGCGCGGCGGGGCCGGGTGCTGGCGTTCGTCGGCGCCAACCTGATGAAGTTCGGTCCGCTGCTCGGCGAACTGCTGGCGCGGGCCGCGCTGTCCGACGACATACCCGCGGAGCTGCTGCTCGATTAGCCGCGCCGCCGGGCGATCCGGGTCTCGACGGCGCCCAGCGCGGCGTCGCTGAGTTTGCCCAGCCCGGCCAGCAGCACGATCGCCAGCAGCATCACGTCGGTGCGCCCGCTGTTTTGACTGTCGATCAGCAGGAAACCGAGTCCCTTCGAGGAGGCGATCAGCTCGGCCGCCACCACGAACAGCCAGGCATTGGCCAGGCCTAATCGCAACCCGTTCACCAGTTCCGGCGCCGCGGCGGGCAGCAGCACCGCGGTCAACAGCGACACCCCGTGCCGACCGTAGGCTCGCCCCACCTCGACCAGGTGGGCGTCGATGTGGGACAGCGCCGAGGCCGTCGTCGTGTAGACCGGAAAGAACGCGCCGACGGCCACCATCAGAATCTTGGGTGTCTCGTCGATACCGAACCACAAGAGCAGCAACGGAACCCAGGCCAACGAGGGCACGGTGCGAAATGCGGCCACGGTTGGCGCCAGCAGCCTGCGCGCGGCGGCCGACAGCCCGACGAGGGAACCCAGCGCCAGCCCCGCGGCCGCCCCGGACGCATATCCGGCCAGCACCCGCCAGCCGCTGGCCCTCAGGTGCGTCCACAGTTCGCCGTGCCGCGCCAAGTCGCTCAACGCGGCCACCACGTCGCCGGGAGGCGGAAGTTGGCTGGGCGCAAAGAATCCGGTGACGGCGGTGGCGAGCTGCCACGCCACCAGCAGCAGCGCCGGGACGATCAGGCCGATCGAGAGCCCGCCCAGCCGCCGGGAGCGCGGCGTCAGCGGGCTTGCCGAGCGTACTTCGGCTCGATCAGAGTGTTCAGTGCGTTGCGTCCGGCGTCGTCGGATTTGATGTCGCCGTCGGCCACCGCCAGCGGCTCGATCCGGGTCAGCACGGCGCGCAGCCAATCCCCCGGCACCGGGTCGATGTCCAAAGCCGTTCGACCCAGCTCCTCCTGGGCCACGCTCTGGCTCACCTTCGCCTGCGAGGCCAGCAATGCCGCCAGCTCGGCCGGGTGCGTCTTCGCCCACTTGCGGGCCTCCTCATAGGTGTCGACCACCAACTGGACGGAATCCGGGTGGGCGGTGATGAAATCCTCGCGAGCGTTCAGCACACCGCCGGAGTTGAAATCCGGGTTGCGGTAGATGATGCGGGAGCCCTGCTGCTGGATCGTCTCGGCCATGAACGGGTCCAATCCGGACCATGCGTCGACGTCGCCGCGTTCGAGCGCGGTCTTGCCGTCGGCGTGCTGCAGGTTGACGATCTCGATATCGGCGGGCGAAAGCCCCGCTGTGGCAAGCGATTGCAACAGGAAGAAGTACGGGTCGGTGCCCTTGGTGACCGCGACCTTCTTGCCCTTCAGATCGGCCACTGCGTTGATGGGCGAGTTCTTGGCGACCACCAGCGCGGTCCACTCGCCCCGGGCGTAGACGTCGACCGTCTTGATCGGGGTGCCGTTGGCCCGCGCCAGCAGTGCGGGGGAACCGCCGGTGGAGCCGAAGTCCAGGGCCTTGGACCGCAGTCCCTCGTTGGCCTTGTTGCTGCCCTGGGAGAGCACCCAGGTGACGTGGTAGCCCTTCTTCTCCAGCAGCTGCTGGTCGCGGATCACCAGGCTCAGCGGGTTGTAGTACGCGTAGTCGAGGTGCAGGTCCTTGGTCGTCGTGGTGCCGCTGCTCGAACCGCAGCCGGACACCGCGGTGACCGCGGCGACCACCGCCAATGCCGTCAGATGCCTTGGCCTCACGACGTTTTCGCCTCCTGTTCGATGGCGTATCCGCGTCGCGGCACACCGACTTCCTCCAACAACTGTTCGCGCAGCGCGGCGATGCGCGGATCACCGCGGTCGCGCGGCTTGGGGATCGCCACGTCGTGCGTCGCCGCGACGGTCGCCGCGCCGCCCTCCTCGCCGCGCAGGATCAGCACCCGATCGGCCAGCAGCACGGCCTCCTCCACGTCGTGCGTCACCAAAATCGTTGTGGTACCGGCCCGTTGCTGCACCGCGTCGAGCAGGTCTTGCATCCGCAACCGGGTCAGCGCGTCCAGCGCGGCCAGCGGTTCGTCGAGCAACAGGACGCTGGGCTGCCGCGCCAGGGCACGCGCCAGCCCGGCGCGTTGGGCCATGCCGCCGGAGACCTGACGCGGGTAGTGGCCGGCGAATTCGCGCAGGCCGACGACGTCGAGCCAACGCTGTACGGCCGCAAGTCTTTCCGACCGCTCGATGCCGCGCGGCAGTCCGAAGGCGACGTTGGCCGCCAACGACCGCCACGGCAGCAGCCGCGGTTCCTGAAACACCACGGCGCAGCGCGGGTCGATCCCGCGAACCGCCTTGCCGTCGATTTCGATCCGGCCCCCGCTGGGCCGGTCCAGCCCGGCAACCAGCCGCAGCAGCGTCGATTTGCCGCTACCGGACGCTCCGAGCAGCGCGACCACCGCACCCGGTTCGATCTCGACGTCGACGTCGCGCAGCACGGTGTGCGTTCCGAACGTCCGATCGACGTGGCGAAGCGTCACACGTGCCGGCGCCGGGTTGGTCGAGACCACCCGGGCAGCCTAGGAACCCGCGGCAGCGCCCACTAGATTTGCGGTGATCGTGATTCGAAGACCGGCCGGCCGTCAGCCGTGCGGCGCCTCGGAGATCTTGGTGTCCGGCTTCCCGACCGTCTGGCAGTACGTCATCGCCGACAGCCGCGTCGCAGAGATCTCGACGTTGCTCGGATCGGTGCCGCTCTTGTCCTTGAGCATCTTGCTGACTTCGTCGTTCTGCTTCTTTTCGTCCTGTGTGGTGAAGTCCTTGCACTTGGTGTCGCCGCCGGTGTTGATGACCTGTGAGGCCGAACACGCGCTGGACAGCAGGACGGAGAGCGCGATCGCGGCTGCCGCAATGTACTTCATCATTTGCCTTCCTCGGGACGAGTAGTGGTATCTGTACACCGAATTGCCTGATTTCAAACCCCGCGGTGCGGTGCGCACCGACCGAAGCCATGTTTGCACGCCGGCCCCCGGCGGGACGGTCGGCCGGCGCGGGAATAACCGGCCCGGTGACCGTGTGTTACTACCGTCAGTGATGTCGTCGAACGTGCGCGCCGCCCGCAACCGCCCCGGCCGAACGGACCCCCAGCCATCCACCGGTGCACCGCTGTTCGTCGGCGTGCTGGGCCTGCTGCTGGCCACGGGCTGGGTCGCCAATCACTTCGTCGGGCTGATGCCGGCGATCAGCGACCGCGACCACCTCGCCACCACCACGCTCGACGGGATCTTCGGGATCTACGCGCTGGGCCTGCTGCCCGGGCTGCTGGTCGGCGGCCGAACCTCGGACGCGCTCGGGCGCCGGCCGGTGGCGCTGACCGGTTCGGC
>Ga0164242_10000190_pt1 | contig 76908 bp, 67 predicted proteins | sample OricomgcompostMG_FD_108783 | JGI IMG/M metagenome (GOLD analysis project Ga0164242, IMG submission 108783) | Miracle-Growth compost microbial communities from Emeryville, California, USA - Original compost - Miracle growth compost (MG) ... | reverse complement strand
CTGTGCCCGTTCATCGCCGCCGCCGTCGAACTCCACGACCCGCAGCACCCGGCGTCCCAGTGCGCGCGCGACTACAAGAAGGCCGTCGCCGCGCGGCTCGCCGACACCGCCCGCGAAGCCGGCGCCGCCGAGCCCGAGCAGCTCGGCGAACAGCTCGCCCTCCTCATCGACGGCGCCGCCGCCCGCACCCGCGTCCTCGACGCCGACGCCTTCCCCACCGCCGCGGCCATCGCCGTCACCCTCATCAACGCGGCCCTCCCGGTGCCCGCCTCCGCCGAGGTCGCCTCCGCCGACCACCACACGGGAGAAGCGCCCGCAATCTGACCCGCCGCAGCGCAGAGTCCGAGAGCGTCCCGTTTCCGGGACACTTCCGGGTCTCTGCGGCAACAGCGACACGGCCGATGCGGCCTCAGTAGAGTCGCTCCGCATCATTCATGGCCGAGTCGAGAACGGGGGCGAGGGTGGCGGTCGATGATCTACCGGGGCCGGTGGTGACGTTCCTCAATGTCATCGGGGTGCCGTGGCCGTATCTGAACGAGGATGAGGTTCGGCGGTTCGCCGTGATGGTGCGGCACTTCGGTCAGGCGGTTGAGCGGACTCATCAGGATGCGACAGCGGCCATCGGGAGGTTCGCGGACGCCTATCAGGGTGAGGCGACGCGGCGGATGCGGTCCGGGTGGGTGCAGTTGGCCGATCGCCATACCCGGGAGCTGGTGACCGGTTGCCATGTCCTGGCGGATGCGCTGGACGTGGGCGCCGACGTCATCGTGGCGCAGAAGGCCGAGGCGCTGGTCGAGCTCGCCGCGATGGCGGCGGCTTTCCTGGCGGATCAGGCGGCCTCGGTGGCGACCCTCGGATTGGCGGAGGCTGCGGTGCCGGTGATCGTCGAGGCGGGGAAGAAGCTGCTGGAGACGCTCAAGCAGCAGATCATCCAGTACATCCTCGGCGAGATCGTCGAGGCCGCGGCCAAGCCGTTGTTCGCGAAGATCGAGTCGGCCATGTCCGAGCTGGACTGGTCCCGCGCGGGAGGGCCGGGAGGTGGCGGATCCGGTGACGGATTCAGGCTCGACCACGGTGCTGCCGGCGCGCATCTTCAGGTGCTGCGCTCCCACGCCGATGCCTTCCGCGGCCATGCGCTGGAGCTGCGGGGCGGCCTTGCGGCGTTGAGTTTCTGATGGCGGGCGGTGGAGAAGAGAGCGCGGCCTTCCGCGCGCTCAAGGAGGACGCCGAGAAGGCACTCCCGAAGATCGCCGAGAAGCACGCGGACCTCGTGGAGTCGGCTGTCGAGAAGGGCACCAGGAACATCGCCGACCATGCGGCGAACGAGTCCGAGCTGGCCGAGGCCTTCCGCTCCCACATGCCCAAGGACACAGCGAGCTTCAACCTCCGGACCTCCGAGGGCACGGCGTCGGATACCACCGCGTCCCTGTCCCGGCAGGCGACCGGCAGCTCACGCATTCGAAGCACACTCGAACCCGACACCGCCGCGGCGGACGCGGGTCCCGCCGTCCCGCGGTTCGGCCGCGACGCTCTGCGGGACGGGCTGAACTTCAACGACGAGATCGACCGGGAGATGAAGGTACGCGGGCTCAACCGCGCCGAACACGACCGGCTGCGCGTCTCGGCCTCCAACAACCTGACAGACGGCCAGTTCAAGGAGGTCGCCGGCGTCCGTGACACCATCCGCATCGGTGAAGGGCAGATGATCACCAAGGTTCTGGGGAAGGACAAGGTCGACCTGTACCTTGCGAATGCGGAGCACCTGCCGAACGGAAGGCCGTTCCAGGCGGACCGATTCCAGGGTTCTGTCGCGCGCGGGACAGACACCGCCGGTCTCACCACACCGGCGCGGCTGCGAGACGCTCTGGCTCTCGACGACAGGGGGCAGAACTGGAGCCCGGTCCCGGCGGGCGCCTCAGAGGCGTATCAGTTGCGCATGGCCGCTCCGGCTGGCATGGAGGCCGAGACCAGCTATGGCTCCGTCGAGAACCCCGCGCTCGCCGAGCATGTGGCGGAGCTGACAGGGCAGAGTAAGGCTCGGCCGTGGAGCGACCCCTTCACCGGGACGGGCTACACGGCGGGCGGAGTGCCCGAATGGCAGGCCGAGGGGACTTACCTCCCCGACCGTGCCGAGATCTGGAAAATGATGGCGGACGGCCGGGAAACGATGGTCGGTTACTACGACGGAGAAAGGTGGACGCGCGTTGGGGAGTGAGTTGCCGCACTACGGCGTCGGCAAGTTCGCGGTCTACAAGGGAAAGACCTACCGCGCCTACGGAAACCCCAGCGCCGCGGACATCGCGATCAGAGTGGCTGAGGGCGAGCCAGCGCCTACGGGGCTTGCCCCTGACCCCAAAGAGCCTGAGAGGCTCTATCGAGTGAGCCCCGAGCAGCTCGACTCCTGGTACTCGTCGAGCTGGACCTTCCGCTGGAAGGACTGGCTGTTCTCCAGTTACGGGGTGCATGACGGCAAGATCAGCGGTCTCTGTCTCGGCCTCCGCCGCGGCGGGACCGGGTCCATCGACGCAGCCCCTTTCCAGCGGGTCGGCGCCACCGAATACGAGGGAACCTTCTCCATCGACGAGGTCGCGGACCTCACCGAGGAGCGGAGCGATCTTCTGGAAGAGTGGAAGGCACGGCACCGGGACTGACTGCCTGCCCGGCGCAGGGCTGTCTCTTCGTCGTCGTGCCGGAGGGGCGAGCCGGCGGAGGCGCCGGGAGGATGCCGACCTTCTCGCCATACGGACGACTCGGAGGGGCACGCGACCCAAGAGCGGGACCGCGGGCACGCGGTGGGCTCGCCGCGGCCCCTCCGGAAGAAGGGACGGGGCACGACTGGGGGCACGCGACGCCTGAGGAGGTCTAGACAACGACGAAGGCCCAGGTCGCTGACCTGGGCCTTCTGTGTGGAGCGGGCGACGAGAATCGAACTCGCGCTCTGAGCTTGGGAATCAGCGCAGGTAGGGGACCTATCGGGCCTGTGACCTGCTGCGATGCAGTTAGCGATCGGCGTGGAGCAGGTCTGCTGCCCCCGTACCTTGCCGCCGTTGACCGCTCTTTCTGGTGCGCATCTGGTGCGTTCCCCCGGGCAGCTGCGGACCGGGATCCTTCAACCGTTCGGAAAGCAAGAGGGGAAGGCAGACCGGAGACCGGGGCGCAAGTACTTGTGAGAGGCTGGTCACGTGATCAGGGAGCCTGCGCAACTGACGATCGGCGAGGATGGGACCATCGCCCTGCCTCTCGGCCTCCTTGCAGAATCGGGGCTGCCGCCGGGCAGCCCCATCCTGGCGTATTGCAGCGGCGATGGTCGGATCGTACTGCGCCGGGAGAACGACGCGGTCGAGGATCTAATCGCGCTTGGCGAACTCCGGTGACGAGACCGCCGTGCGCCCAGTGACTGGCTGGCACGCTGTCGTGTTACTTGGCTGTCGTACCCCCTAGCAAATTTGCCCATTCAAGCTGACTGTCCTTGCCGCAATGGAAATCCTTCAAGCGGTGTACGAATAGCTGCGGAAATTTCTTGAGGCACTGTTCAAGGGGCAATGCGGACCATCGAATTGCAGTCGCCAGCAGATCTTCGGGGTCGGTCACGATCTCCAAGAGGACGCCGTTACGATCTTGGGCCTTCTGCGAAATGATGTCGCCGTCAAGGTCCGTTTGATTTGGTTCGATCGCAACGTAAAGCCCCTTGCCGATTCCGGCAGCTGCTAGGCGTTCGACGAACTGAAGTATCTCGCTCTCCGTGACTGACTTCTGTTTGGCCTCAGCGGATAGCACCACGGTCCTATCAGTGGCTGAGACAGCGGTGGTTGGTCCAGCAGCGAGCGAGTCCTCGTGGTCTAGTGAGTGGACCTGAGACGGGATCTCGATTGTGACATCGCCTGGGACTTTGCGACTCGGATCGTTGATCGTATCCGCGTAGACCATTCCCGGGCGCACGAGGTCAAGACATGCAGCAACGAGAGCTTGACCTCGTCGCCCCCCTTCGCGGTTCTTGTTGATGAAACTCTTTACAAGGCTGCCAAGTTGGGGAAGGGCTAGCGAGTCGGAATCCAGTTCAAGGATCGTAGCCTTGTTGCCGTCCTCAATTCGCACTCGCAGAAATGCTGCGAAAGCATGAAGTGCGGCAATCCCCTCAAGATAGTCGGCCGCTTCGAGGCATTCGATGAGGTATTCTAGTTCAGCCCTGGCAATCGCCTTATTTTCGGGAATCAGGTCCTTATGGACCAACTTCTCCGCAAAGAATGGCTGATTGTTGAGCGGCTCCGCCCCGGTTGTTCGCAGGTCGATCTCGTGCTCAACGCACATGGGCACGAGGACCGTCTTCGCGACACCCCGGGCGGAGTACCCTCGGTGCACCTTGGTTTGCAGAGCCAAGGCGCTGACGTCCCTATTTGTGGCTTTAGCGAGTAGTGCTGTCCCCAGCACCGGCGTGTTGGTGGCATTACTTGCATGCCCCACCGCGCGACTGCGCGAGATCCACTCGGCCGGCAGATCCCCCTCCCCAGTAGCAAGCTCCAGAGCTTCGATGAAGCGCTGCCGAGCCATGTTCTTGTCAACCCTAAGGGCCTTGCCGCCCCCACCCTGGGCCATGCTCTACCTGCACTCTGCGTGATCGGGCCACTGTGAAGCGACTAGGCTCGCACACCTGAGCACCTGGTGGGTACCCTCCGAGGTCAGACCACCCCGGCCAGTTACTTCAGCGGGTCCCATACCGGGATGTCCGATCCGTCTGGCACTCTGTCCTCTGTGACAAGTCATGGCATCGCAATCTCCCTGTTCTCCGGGGCCGGTGGGCTCGACCTGGGTGTCGAAGCGGCCGGCTACGAGGTACGTGCCGCCGTTGAGCACAACCCCGACGCCGTGGCCACGATGGAGAAAAACTTCACTCACCTTGAAGCCGAGGTGATTCAGAAGGACATCCTGGAGGTATCCACCAAGGATCTTCTGAGGGCGGCTGGCCTCAAGGGAAATGATCGTCCGGAGTTGCTAGTTGGCGGGCCTCCGTGCACGCCGTTTTCCAAGTCGGGTTTCTGGCTGGAATATAAGCGGAAGGGGCTGGATCCCGGCGCATCTTTGCTGCAGTCGTACACGAGGGTCCTCCGCGAAGCAAAGCCGCGCGCTTTTGTTCTTGAGAACGTCTACGCTCTCACGTTTAACAATAAGGCGTCGCGTCCTGCATATGAGCGACTGCTGAGGGAAATCGATGAGGCTGGTTATGTCCATAGGGCTGCGGTTCTGAATGCGGCAGATTATGGTGTGCCTCAGTCTCGGCCCCGGCTATTCGTGATCGGCGTTCCAAAGGGGAAAGCTGTTCCAGAGCACCCCAAGGCAAGCCACGGCGGAAAGTGGGAGCGGCGTGCCACCGGGACAGAAGGGACGCCCCACGTTACCGCAGGTGATGCCCTTTCAGGACTTGTTTCTGAGCCGGAGCCGGGAGAGGTGGTCGGAGGGAAATACGGACACCTGCTGCCGGCCATCCCGCCGGGTGAGAACTATCTTCACTACACAGAAGAGCGGGGTCACGAAAACCCGGAATTCAAGTGGCGCTCCAAGTACTGGTCTTTCCTGCTGAAGTTGGACCCTAACCGGCCCTCGCCGACAATTCAAGCTCAGCCCGGACCGTACATTGGGCCATTCCACTGGGAAAATCGGCGCCTGCGTGTTCCGGAATTGAAGCGCCTGTTCACATTCCCGGATACGTTCGAGTTCGTTGGGAAGCGAAGCTCGGTTCAGGCGCAGCTCGGGAACTGTGTCCCGCCTCTCCTCGCAGAGAAAGTTGCAAGGGCTGTCGCTGAGCAGGTTGGTTAGCGGTTACGTCGGCCGGCTCGTAAACCTTAATTTCCTTGCTTTCGGCGGGAGTACTCTTCGTGGCCCGAAGGGCGCCCCTCTCGGCAGTTGCCTGCAACTCCGGTTTCCCGCTGCAAGGGTTCGCGGCCCGGTCTCCCGTAACCACTGCTCACCCCAACTGCCATCCCGTCTGCCGTCGACCCACACGCAGTGGTATCGGGCATGGTCTGGCCGGTCCAGATGGAGCGCGCCACTGTACGAACGATCTGGACCGGCCAGACCATGGCTGATACGGCTTGTCCTGGGTTGACGGCAGACGGGATGGCAGACCTCGCCTGTACTTCTGCTGACCCGCGGGTACAAGATCGCCAGTCCCGGAGCCAGAGGCCCCTGCCGGAGGCATGCTCTGTAAACACGGCGGTTGAGTGCTGCTCCATTCCCTCGGCTGCTTCCTGCGGGCGCGGGCTGGCCGGCGGCGCGCCGAGCGGGGCGAAGACAGGAGCGCGGGCGCGCCAGAGGGCGAGTCCGCGCCCGGCGGAGCGGTAGCGACGCCGGGGGCCTTGATTAAGCAGAGAAAATCTAAGCCATGCGCTGACCTGTGGTTTTGTCCGGGGAGCGTTCTGTCTGGTGGCTCTGCTGCGATCCTGGATGATGACGGATGGAGCCCGTAGAGTGGTTCGTACCAGTTGATGACCAGGGGGTCCGCAAGGCATGGGTGAGACCACGGCCAGAGTCGAGAGCACCATCCGGGAGCTGATCACGTCTGGGAACGTGGGTCCGGGCGGGAAGCTGCCGTCTGAGCGGACCTTGGCGGTGGATCTGTCCGCGGGGCGCACCACGGTCCGGCTGGTTCTCGCGAAGCTTGCTGCTGAGGGGCTGATCCGGTCGGAGCATGGGCGCGGGTACTTCGTCAACGCCGAGGGGGAACAGCATGGCTGAGGCTGGGGAGTCGTTGGAGCCCTGGAAGATCCACGGTGAGCGGACGATCTATGACAACCGGTGGGTGCGGCTCACGATGATGGACGTCGAGCCGCCGGGGGTTGAGCGGTTCGAGCATCACGTGGTGCGTCTGCACCGGGTGGCGGTGGCCGTCGTGCTGGACGATCAAGACCGGGTGTTGATGCTCTGGCGCTACCGCTTCGTCCCCGGCCAGTGGGGCTGGGAGCTGCCGGGCGGCATCGTGGACCCGGGGGAGGATGCCCCGGCCGCGGCGGCTCGCGAGGTTGAGGAAGAGACTGGCTGGCGTCCCTCGTCGCTTGAGCACCTGGTCACCTATCAGCCGATGGTGGGCATGGTGGACTCTCCGCACGAGATCTTCTGCGGCAAGGGTGCCGAGAAGGTCGGGGAGCCGGAGGGCGGCGAAGAGGCCGGCCGGATCGAGTGGGTCCCGCTGGCCGAGATCCCTCGCCTGATGGCGGCCGGTGAGCTGATGGGCTCCGGTACTCTCGTGGGCCTCCTGCATGTGCTGGCCAACCGAAACGGGGACGTCCCTACAGCGAGCCGGTGAGCCGCTCGATCCGCTTGAGGTGGCGCACGGAGCCCGTCCGGCTGGCTATCAGCCTTGCTTGCCGTAGGTGCTCGGCAGCTTGATCGAACTCCTGGCGGGCAAGGTGTGCTTGGGCGAGATCACAGCGAAGGCCCGCGCTAGCGCGCACGAAGGTGGGGTCCAGGGTGTCAAGCGCCTGATAGAGGCTGTTCACCGCGTCGTCGTCCCCGAGGAGCGCCAGCACGTTGCCTCTCCAGCGGTCCAGGTGGCCAGCGTTCAGGAAGACGGACGGCATGTCCGGGTCCCGGGCTTCGCCACCCGCGGGGAGAGACTGCGCCGCGAGGTCGAGGGCGTGCCTAGCCTCGGACGCTAGCCCCGCCTTCGCGCACAGCTCGGCCTCGACGGCGTGGAGCCAAGCTGTGAGCCTCGCGGAGCTGTGCCCGCGGCCGGTGGTCTGGGCTTCGCGGGCAAGCTGAATCGCGAGTTCTGGACGCCCGGCGTCGGAGAGTACGTACGCCTGCTCGGCGGTGGCGTGGGCAAGGAACATCGGCGCGTTGCCCTCGATGGCCGCCCGCTTGGCCAACTCGTAATTCCGCCATGCGCGTTCGACGGCTCCCACGTCGAGCGCCTGCCAAGCCGCGAGGGTGGCCGCTCCGGCAAGAGCCTGCGCGATGGGCGTGCGGGTGCTCGGCAGAATGGCGAAGGTCAGAGCGTCTTCGAGCGCACGTAGGTGCCCAGTCATCTGGTCCACCAGGTTCGCCGCGCCCATCTGCCGGTCGACGTTGCGCAGCAGCTCGGTTTGGCTCTGGAAGGTGGACACCATCTCGGCGCTGAGACTGCCGGCGGCATCGATGCGGCTCAGGAGTTCGTCGTAGCCGTCCGCGGCCGGTAGCGCTCCGGGGGAGGGGCGGTCGAACAGCTCGGCGTCGGTCAGCCCGAGGAGGGCGCGCAGGATGCCCGTGTAGGGCGGTGCGACGGTGCGCCGGCCGTTCTCCCACTCCGAGACGTAGACGCGAAGGCTTGCGGTCGAAGCGATGGTCAGCAGGTGCCGCCGGGCGTAGTGCTCGATCTCGTGGATCAGCTTGGCTTGAGACCAGCCGCGTTCCCGTCGTGCCCGTTGCAACTGTTGACCCATGCCGCCGTCCCGTACCGGAGAGGTTCAACTTCGGAACCCAGCATGCCGCATCCGATCGCAGGTCGTCAGGGGTTAACAGCCCTGGGTTAACCCCTGCTGGCTACCGGCGCGCTGACGTGCGCAGTTTCCTTTTTCTCGTGGCCCGATGACGGGCCGTCAATCCAGGAAGCCTTGACACTGGTGCGCACCAGTTGCAAGCTACTGGTGCGCACCAGTTAGGGCGGCGCCATCCGATCGGCCTGCCGCCCCGAGCGAGAGGAATGTCATGCCGTCCTTCAAGATCGACACTTCGACTGCGACTGTCTTCGTGGCGGTGCCGCCGGTGCCGCGTCTGGCGAACCGTCAGACGGGGGAGGTCGCGATGGACCGGGAGACCGGCGCCAAGCTGTACACGGTGGGCCTGACGCTGTGCGACGAGGGCTCGGCGGACCTGCTGACGGTCTCGGTGCCGGAGACCGGGATCGCCGCGGATCTGCCGGTGGGCTCCCCGGTGGCGGTGACGGGGCTGCGGGCGCGGGATTGGGAGAGTGAGTTCAACGGCCAGAAGCGGCACGGGATCTCCTTCCGCGCCGTCGCCGTCACCTCCCTCGTCCCGGCCCCGGCCGCCTCGGGCGCGAGGGACTGACCGCCGTGTCCGGGACGCTGGAACTCCTGGAGGTCGCCGCCCCGCTCCTGGTGGGCGGGGCCGGTGCCGGATACGCCAAGATCCGTGCGCCGCGTGCCTACTGGGCCACGATCGGCCTGCCGGTCACCCTCGCGCGGATCGGGCACTCCTACGCCGACGTGATGGAAGCGTGCCGCCTGACCCGTGAGCCGCCGTTGTGGAAGGTCATGGCCGCGCGGGCGGCTGGGGCTAAGTCACTCCGCCCGGTCCCGCCTCGCATCGTCCGGATCACCCCGACCGCGACGGGTGTGCGGCTGCGCCTGCGGCTGGCGAAGGGCCAGGACACCCCCGATATCGCGGACATGGCGGGTCGGTTGCGGCATGCCTGGTCCGTGCAGGCCGTGCGCGTCTCCGAGATTGGTCCCCGCGTGGTCGAGCTGCACATCACGGGCTACGACGTGCTCCGCAACGTGCGGATGCCTGCCCGTTCGGTGGCTCGCTCGTCCGGGTTGCTGCGGGTGCCGGCGGCGGTGCGGGAGGACGGCGGCGTGTTCGTGCGCGACTTCCGCGCCATGCCCAACGGCCTGACCATCGGCGCCACGGGTTCGGGGAAGTCCATGTACGCCCGCAACCTGATCGCCGGCCTTGCCGCACAGCCCGTCGCCCTCGTGGGCATCGACTGCAAACGGGGCGTGGAACAGGCCCCGTTCGCCGCTCGGCTGTCCGCCCTGGCCACCGACCCGGACACCGCCGTGGACCTGCTGCGGGTCCTGGTCGGTACCGAGATGGAGCGCCGCTATGACCTGGTGCGTGAGCGGTTGGGTGTCTCGGGTCGGGTGGCGGCTGAGGACGTGGCGGTGGATGTGTGGGGGTTGCCGGAGGAGGTTCGGCCGGCACCGCTGGTGATGGTCATAGACGAGATCGCGGAACTCTTCCTCGCCGCCACCAAAGCCGAAGAGGCGCGACGGAACGAGCTGGTCACCCTGCTCGTGCGCTACGCCCAGCTCGGGCGTGCAGCGGGGATGTTCGTGGAGGTGATGGGGCAGCGCTTCGGCGCCGACCTCGGCAAAGGCGCCACCGCCCTGCGCGCCCAGCTCACCTCCCGGATCGTGCACCGGGTCAACGACACCGCCACCGCCGAAATGGCCCTCGGCGACCTCGCCAAGCCCGCGACCGAAGCGGCGGCGCTGATCTCCCCCGATCGCGCGGGGACGGCGGTTGCGGCGGACCAGTCGGGGGCCTGGGTCCGCATCCGTACCCCGCGGCGGGACCTGGGCGACACCGCCCGGCACTGCACGGCCTTCGCGCACCTCGTCCCGGACCTGCCCGCGTTGGAGACCTTCCGGCCCGTCCCCGTCACGACTCCTGCGGACGCCCTGCCGGTGCCGGCGACGGTCTCCCTGGTCGGAGGTGGGACGTGATGGCCCGCCTTCGGCTGGACCCGGTGCTGGTACAGGCGGTCATCGCGGGGGCGCTGTCCTTCGCGCACCTGCACGACCTGGCGGCCGCCGCTGGGCAGCACGGTTGGAAAGCGTGGGCCTACCCGATCAGCGTTGACCTCCTGCTGGTCGCGGCCTGGCGCCGCTTGCGGGTGCTGCGGGGTGGGAGCGGGCCGACTCGGTCGGCGTGGTGCTGGTTCACGGTCGCGCTCGCCGCCTCGCTCGGGGCGAACGTGGCCACCGCCGGCCTCCTCGACCTCGGCCACGTCCCCGCCCTGCTGCGAATCGTGGTCGCGGGCTGGCCCGCGGTCGCCTTCCTCGGCGGCACCCTCCTCGCCCACACCCACAACAGCCAGGGACCCGACCGCCCCGAGACCGAGCCGAAGCCGACTCCCGAGCCCGACCCGGTCCACCTGGACCACACCGAGGACACCCCCGCTGCGGCCTCGGTCCCCGCTCCGGCTGGTGATCGTCTGGCCGAACTCCCGGCCCCAGCGGATCCGGCCCCCGCTCCGGCGGCTCCCTCGGTGGCAGTGCCTCCGGCGTTGCTGGATCACGCCCGGAAGGTCGCCGACGCCCACCGCGCCCGCACCGGTGCGGAGCCCGACCCCACAGCCCTGCGCTCGGCGCTTGGTGTCCCGCCGCATCTGGCGGACGCCATCGCCGCCCAACTCGCCTAAGGAGCACACCTCGTGTCCGTGCACCTGCCGTTGATCGTCGCCCTGGGAGCCGTGGCCGTGCTGGCGGTGCGGTTCCACCGGATCCGCTGGTGGGCCGTGATCGCCCTGGTCCTGTTCGGGTTCTACCTCGGCCACACCGTCCTCGCCCCCGCCATCGACCAGACCACCCGCACCGGCATCCACACCGTCAACCAGCACTGACCAGAAGGGAACCCCCGTGATGTTCAAGCCCCAGTACCCGGCCGTCCCCGTCCACTACCCGACCACCGTGCAGCCCCCGGCCCTGACCTCGCCCGCGGTCTCGGCGCCTGCGTGCTCGTGCCAGCACACCGGCGCCCCGGCCCCGACCCACTACGCCCCGACCCCGGTGCAGCGGCCGGCGGCCCCGGTCGGGCTCTACCTCGTCGGTGGCCTGGTCGTGATCGGCGGCGCCGTCGCCCTGGCGGTCGCCGTGACCGCCCTGTTCCTGGCCATCGCCGTCACCGCCGTGTCCGTAGCGGTCTGCGCCGTGGTGCTGCGCTCGCTGCTGAACACCCCGCCGCGCCAGAACCGGCGCTGACTTCGCCTCGGGGCGGCCGACTCCCGGCCAAGGTTCACCGGCCGCCCCGAGCCCTCCATCCATCCCGCAAGAACGAGACGAGAGGAACCACCATCATGCCCGCAACCACCCTGCCCGGCCGCGTGTGCGGCTACTGCGACGGCTTCCCCCGCGTCGCCATCACCCTCGGCCTGCGCCGCCCCGACGGCACCCGGCGGCTCGTCCACGTCGTCTGCCCCGCCTGCCGCGGCACCGGCACCATCCCGACCCCGACTGCGACCGTGCGGCTGGCGGATGCCGCTTCGGTGGGGCGGTGATCTCCCAGTGACCACGACGACCGCCCTGGCGGGCCGAGGGTTGCAGCTGCTGGATCTGTGCTGCTGCGCCGGGGGCGCCTCCATGGGCTACCACCGCGCCGGCTTCGACGTCACCGGCGTCGACATCGCACCCCAGCCCCACTACCCCTTCCGGTTCGTCCAGGCCGACGCCCTCGAATACGCCGCCCAGCACGCCGCGAGCTTCGACCTGGTACACGCCTCCCCGCCCTGCCAGCAACACTGCGCCCTGACCAAGGGCACCAACCACGGCCGCACCTACCCCGACCTGGTCGCCGAACTGCGCGACATCCTCACCGCCGCCCGGGTCCCGTTCGTGCTGGAGAACGTCCAGGGCTCACCGCTGCGCCGAGACATGACGCTGTGCGGGGAGATGTTCGGCCTCGGCGTCATCCGCCACCGCTACTTCGAGATCCACGGCTTCACCGCCACAGCCCCCACCCACCGCCCCCACCGCGGACGCGTGGCCGGCATGCGCCACGGCCGCTGGTACTCCGGCCCCTACTTCGCCGTCTACGGCTGCGGCGGCGGCAAAGGCACCATCCCCCAATGGCAGCAGGCCATGGGCATCGACTGGACCGACGTCCGCCGCGAGATCGCCGAAGCCATCCCCCCGGCCTACACCCACCACATCGCCCACCAGTACCTCACCGCCACCCACGCGGGGGCCGCCGCATGAGCACGGCGACGCTGGACGCGGAGACCCTGGCCGACCTGGTCCGGGTCTCCGCCCACCCCGACTTCCCCACCTGGCAACGCCAGATCCGCCGCACCGGCGGATGCGCGGCCCCGATCCACCTGCGGGGTTGGTCCAAGATCCTCGACCGCCAGACCCGCCAGGTCCTCCACGCCTTCACCACCGACACTCAGCCAGGTGGGGTGCTGCGGCTGGCCTGCGGCAACCGGCGCGCCACCCGCTGCCCGGCCTGCGCCCGCCGGTATGCGGCCGACTCCTACCACCTCATCCGCGCGGGGCTGGTCGGAGATGCGCGCAAGGGCATCCGGGAGCAGGTGCGCGACCACCCGCGGGCCTTCGTCACCCTCACCGCGCCCTCGTTCGGGCCGGTGCACAATCGGCCGGCTTCGGGGCAGTGCCGCTGCGGTGCGCTCCATGCGGAGGGGGACCGGGTACTCGGGGAGCCGCTGGACCCGGAACGCTACGACTACGTGGGCGCCGTGCTGTGGAACAACCACGCCGGGGAGCTGTGGAACCGCTTCGTCGTCCAGCTTGGCCGCGAGATCGCCACCCGCGCCGGGCTCCCACGGACCCGCCTGCGAGAGGTACTGCGGGTCTCCTACGCGAAGGTGGCCGAGTACCAAAAGCGCGGGGCGGTGCACTTCCACGCGGTCATCCGCCTCGACGGGCCGGAAGGCGCCGACGACACACCGCCTGACTGGGCCACACTCGACCTCCTCACCGACACCGTGCGCATCGCAGTCGAGCGCGCCCGCGTCCCCATCCCCGCCTCCGGCCCCTACCCGGCGCGGGTGATGGTCTGGGGCCGCCAGGTGGACATCCGGCCGATCCGGGCCTTCGGGGACGGCTCGGAACTTACCGAGCAGGCGGTGGCCTCCTACGTCGCCAAGTACGCCACCAAGGCCGCCGAGACGACCGGGACGGTGGACCGGCCGATCGGGAACCGGGAAGCCCTCGACCTCCTCGACGTCCCCGCGCATGCCCGGCGGCTGATCGAAACCTGCCTCGACCTGCACGCCGCCTATCCGGAGCGTCGGTTGCGGGCGTGGGCGCACATGCTCGGCTTCCGCGGCCACTTCTCCAGCAAGTCCCGCCGCTACTCGGTGACGCTCACCTCGATCCGCGAGGAACGCGCCGCGTTCCGCGAAGCCGAACAGCGCGACGCCCTCGACCTCCCCGCCCCCGGCGACGGGGACACCACGCTGACGCTCGCGCACTGGACGTATGCCGGCCAGGGCCACACCCCCGGCGAATCCGTCTTCGCCGCCACCATCGCCCGCGACCTGGAGGAATCCAGACGACTCGCCAGAGAAGAACGCACCGCATCGGAAGGAGAAGCCCATTGAGCACGACCTCTGAGCCCCTCGACCGGCTCCTGACGGTGGGGGAGGCTGCACGTGTCCTCGGCACGTGGGAGACCAGTGGGGAGCGCTTCCCGCGCCGCCTCATCGCAGAGCGGCGGATCACGTTCGTGAAGGTGGGGCGGAACGTGCGCATCCCTGAGCGTGCGCTGCGGGAGTACATCGTGGCCCATACGGTCCAGCCGGTGACGGCTCGCCGCGGGCGGTTCCGGAGGGCTGCCTGATGGGGAACAGCAAGGGCTCGCGGCGTCGCTTCGGGGCGGTGCGGCAGTATCGGTCCGGCCGGTGGACGGCCAGCTACCTTGACCCGGACGGCATCGAACGGCGGTCTCCGGAGACCTTCGCGACGAAGCGGGACGCGGAAATCTGGCTCTCGCAGGTGGAAGCCGACCTCTCGCGCGGTGACTGGCAAGACCCGGATGCCGGGGCGGTCAACTTCGCGGAGTACGCCGCGCAGTGGATCAGTGAGCGTGGCTTGGCCCCTACGACCCAAGAGCTGTACCGGCGCCTTCTGCGGCTGCATCTTCTGCCGGCATTCGGCGCCCGGGATCTGGACGAGATCACGCCGCCGAGGGTGCGGACCTGGCGAGCGGAGCGGCTGGAGGCGACCGGCGCAACCACAGTTGCCAAGGCGTACCGCCTGCTGAAAGCGATCATGGAGACGGCGGTGGAGGACGAGCTGATCCGCCGGAACCCGTGCCGCATCCGGGGAGCCGGGCAGGAATCAGCCTCCGAACGCCCGATCGCCACCGTCGCCCAGGTGGATGCGCTGGCAGACCGGCTCGGGCCTCGCTGGCGGCTGATGGTGTACCTGGCCGCCTACGGTCCGGCGCGGCCGGAGGAGCAGGCAGGGTTCCGCCGGTCGGATGTGAGCCTGGACCCGCTGGGGGTCTGGGTCCGTCGTGCCGCTCCTGAGCTGACCACGGGCAAGCGGGTCGTGGGCGACACCAAGTCCGCGGCGGGGCGCCGGTTCATGGTGCTGCCGGACTTCCTGCGCAAGGACGTGGAACGCCACTTGAAGTGGTTCGCGGAGAAGGAGCCGGACGGGCTGCTGTTCGTCGGGGAGCGCGGGAAGCCGTTCCGCCGCTCGACCTTCGGGCGGAAGTGGCGTGCCGCGCGGGCGAGCGTCGGCCTCCCGGAGAGGTTCCGCTTTTACGATCTTCGGCATACCGGGCACACGCTGGCCACCCAGTCGGGGGCCACGCTCAAGGACACGATGGTGCGCGCCGGGCAGTCCACGGAGCGGGCCGCGCTGATCTATCAGCACTCGCCGCTTGAGCGACAGCAAGAGGTCGCGGCCGGCCTGGATGCCCGGGTGCGGGCCGACCGGGCCAGGGCTGCTGCGAAGCGGGCCGGGGAAGCATCTGGTGCGGATCTGGTGCAAGACGCTTAGCGCGGTCTAGACAACAATGAAGGCCCAGGTCGTTGACCTGGGCCTTCTGTATGGAGCGGGCGACGAGAATCGAACTCGCGCTCTGAGCTTGGGAAGCTCATGTTCTACCATTAAACTACGCCCGCGTGATCAGCCGTCAGGTTCGGCTGACGGGCTCACTCTACCTCATTCCCCCTGTGTGATGCACCGTCCCCCAGGCAGTGGTCGGGGTGTGGCGTGCGGCGTACTGTGGCGGGCGGTTCGTTCGGGGTGGCCTTCGGGGGGCGTCGGGATCGGGCCGGTCCGACCGGCGAGTCAGGGCGTGCAATGTCCGGAAGATCCCCTAATGTGACATCGCTGCACCGAAGTTGCACCGTGCCGTCCGGCTGTGTGGGGCGTACGGCCGCACCCGGATCGCGAGCGCGCCTCGGCGAGCCGCCTGCCGTCCGATGGGGAAAGGAAACGATGGAGCGCACCGTCGTCCGCTGTGCCGAGGGACACCTGTTCAGCACCGCCACGTTCCCGCTGCAGAACCTGGGCCGGGACCGGCTCGGCCCCGGCAGACTGATCCGCTGCCCCCGGTGCGCCCGGCTCAGGCACTCGGTGCCGGCCGATCTGCACGCGCTCAGCAAGGAAGAGATCACCCGCGCGTTGCGGAGCGAGGCCGCGGAGTTCCTGGCGTAGGGGGTCGGGAGTAGCTGACGCGGGCCGGGGTGGCGGGGCGCACGGCGCTCCCGCGCGCTCCGGCCCGCGGGGCGGGGACGGGGTGGATGACGGACGAGGCCCGCCGACCACGTAATCTCGTGGGGTGCTGCTCTCTGACAAGGACATCCGGGCCGAGATCGACGCCGGACGGGTCGCCCTGGACCCCTACGACCCGCAGATGGTCCAGCCGTCGAGTGTCGACGTCCGCCTCGACCGCTTCTTCCGGGTCTTCGAGAACCACAAGTACCCGCACATCGACCCCTCGGTCGAGCAGCCGGACCTGACCCGGCTGGTGGAGCCGCCGGGCGACGAGCCGTTCATCCTGCACCCCGGCGAGTTCGTGCTGGCGTCCACCTACGAGGTGATCACGTTGCCGGACGACATCGCGTCCCGCCTCGAGGGCAAGTCCAGCCTGGGCCGCCTCGGTCTGCTGACGCATTCCACCGCCGGGTTCATCGACCCGGGCTTCAGCGGCCACGTCACCCTGGAGCTGTCGAACGTGGCCACGCTCCCGATCAAGCTGTACCCGGGGATGAAGATCGGCCAGCTCTGCCTGTTCCGGCTGAGCTCGCCGGCCGAGCACCCCTACGGCTCGGCCCGGTACGGCTCCCGCTACCAGGGTCAGCGCGGGCCGACGGCCTCGCGGTCCTTCCTGAACTTCCACCGCAGCCAGGTCTGAAGCCGGCCGAAGGGGCCGCGAGGGGCGGCAACGTCCGCCGCCACCGGCTCGGGGGCGGTGGCAGGCGCGGTCTCCGGCGCCGGGACGCGTTCCGGCGTGGTCACCGCGGTCAGCCGGGTGCCGTCCTCATTGAGCTCCAACTCCGTGCGGAGCGTGGCCAGTTCGCCCAAGTGGTGCAGGTGGGTGCCGCCGCAGAAGATGGTGGCGGTAGCCTCGGGGAGCTCGCAGGTCCACTGGCGGCGCGCGGTCAGCTCCGGGCCCGGCACCTCGATCCGGACGGCGGCGTCGGCCGCGACCCACTCCCGCAGCCGGGCGTTGACCTCGGCCTCGATCGCCGGCAGGTCCTCGGCCAGGCCGTCCGGGGTGAAGCCCTTCTTCCGCAGGGACTTGCCGATCCGGTAGACGTCGGTGCTGGCGGTGGTGTCCATCCGCGAGGTGTCCATCGCGAGCGAGTCGAAGTCCGGGTGGCCCAGCGCGTCGGAGCGGCCGGGGTCCTTGCGCCAGCGGGGCGCGAGCGCGGCGTTGAGCGCCAGCGCGAGCAGGTGGCAGCCGGTGTGCGAGGCGGAGAGCGCGCCCCGGCGCTCGGCGTCCACGCGCACCTCCACCTCGGCGCCGGGGCGCACGACCTCCGGGGTGGCGGGATCGTCCAGCACGTGCACCACCAGCCACGCCCAGCCCTCCTCGCCGCGCCGCACGGGGATGTCGGCGCCGAGCAGCAGCGTGGACGCGTCCTCCGGCCCGACCGCGCCGGTCAGGCAGTCCACGACCGGCAGCTCCGCGTCGCCGACGGCGAGCACCCCGGTGTCGGCGGGCTGGTCGGGCCAGGTGTGGTCGAGCGGGTGGAACGGGGTGGAGTCGGTGATCACGCCGTACCGGCCGTCCGCCAGCCTCTCGACGGCGAGCACGGTGGCACGCCCCGCCACCTCGCCCGCCGGAAAGCTGACCAGGGTGGACGCGGAGGGGAGGGACATCGAACTACTCCAGAACAGCGGACGAGGGGTTGCGTAACGGACGTGCGTAGCGACCCTACGGGAGCGCGGCGGCGGATGAGGACGCAGGTCCGCGTCGGCTCAGCCGGCCGGCTGCATGACACCGCATGCGGGGGTGGCGATGCGGGAGGGGGCGGAAGGCGGGACACGGCAGATGAAAGGGCCCCGGCAAGGGCGGACGCCGCGGAGGCGGACGCCGCGGGCGGGGCGGGCGCAGCGGTCAGGGCGGACAACGCCGACCGGGCGGACACCACCGGCTGGGCGTGGCCGCGGGCCGGGCGGGGCCGGGGCGGCGAGCAGGGCCCGGGGGCCAGGGCCGGAGCGCCGAGCAGGGCCCGGCGGCCAGGGCCGGGGCACCGAGCAGGGCCCGGCGGCCAGGGCCGGCGCGCCGAACAAGGCCCGGGGACCAGGGCCGGGGCGCCGGGCAAGGCGCCGCGGGCAGGGCCACAGCGCGCAAGCCGCCCGCCGCCACCCGCCTCGCCGCCGCCCGCGCCGCTCAGCTCAGCGTGGGGAGCTTGATGAGCACCAGCAGTGCGATCAGCTGGAGCGCGGCGGCCCCGGCCGCCTTCCCCCACGGCAGGTCGTGGACCTGGCGCACCATCGAGGTGAGCAGCCAGCAGCACAGCAGCCAGGTGACCCAGCCGAGGAACTGCACGACGCCGTTGGTGGGCGAGAGGAACAACGCGAACAGCATCCGCGGCGCGTCCGTGGTCCAGGCGACCAGCATGGACAGGCCGATGGTGGGCGCCCAGGCGCCGTCGCCGCCGAGCCGGCGGGCGACCTCGTGGGTGACGGCGCCGAGCATCAGCCCGCCGAGCACGATCCCGATCGCGCCGCTGATCAGGCTGATCAGCGCGGTCGAGAAGGTGGAGTGCAGGATCTCGGTGCGGGTGTCGCCGAAGCCGAAGGTGGCGAGCACGCCGTAGACGGCGGAGACCGTCAGCGCCGGCCCCCACACCGGGTAGCCGCGCATCTGCGTGAAGGTCGCGGCCGGGCGCCGGTAGATGCCGGGGAGCAGCTCGCGCCAGTGCAGCCGGTCGGTACCCACCTGGGGGTGGGGGGTGCCGGCGCGGTAGGTGGTGACGTGGTCGTAGCCGTCGGCCGGACCGCCCGGGCCCGTGGCGGGGTAGCCCGTTCCGGGGGCGGCGTAGCCCGCGGCGCCCGCGGCTTCCGGGTCGGGGACGGTGTCGCGGCCGCGGCCCGCGCCGCCGCCGTGGCCCGAGGAACCGCCGCCGTAGCCGTAGTCGGGCCCCGGCCCGGGCTGCGGGTCGCCGGGGACGGCCGCGAAGACGCGCGTGGCCCCGGGCCGGTCGTCGATCCCGCCGGCGGGGTAGCCCTGCTGGTAGCCGTACGGCGCGCCGCCGCCCGGAACGCCCGCGCCGGCGCCCCCGTGGACGCCCGGGGCGCCCGCGCCGCCGACAGCCTGCCCGGCGCGTCGCGCCGATGTCCCGCCCGCGCGGCGGAAGCCGAATCCGTATCCACCCACGCTCCGACGTTACCCGCTGCGCGGCGCCGCGCCGCACGCGCCATGATCCACCGACCCCATTGCAGCGCGACTGTGACAGATCGCCGCGAACGGGTGCGGCCCGCCCGGCAGGAGCCCGCCCGCCCAACGGAGGCGGCCCGCCCCCGGACGTTCCAGGGACGGGCCACCGACCACGCGTCGCAGCGCGTCACAGCGCGCCGCGCGGGCTCGCGCGTTCTCAGCCGACCGGCGCCGGCTCCTCCTCTGCCGCCGGGGCCTCCGGCGTCGCCTTGACGGAGTCCAGCAGCAGCTGGGCGACGTCCACGACGCGCAGCGACTCCTTGGCCGCGCCCTCGTTCTTCTTCCCGTTGACCGAGTCGGAGAGCATCACCAGGCAGAACGGGCAGGCGGTGGAGACGATGTCGGGGTTGAGCGACAGCGCCTCGTCCACGCGCTCGTGGTTGATGCGCTTGCCGATCCGCTCCTCCATCCACATCCGCGCGCCGCCGGCGCCACAGCAGAAGCCGCGCTCCTTGTGACGGTGCATCTCCTCGTTGCGCAGCCCGGGGACCTTCTCGATGATCTCGCGCGGCGGCGTGTAGACCTTGTTGTGCCGGCCCAGGTAGCACGGGTCGTGGTAGGTGATCAGGCCCTCGACCGGGTTGACCGGGACGAGCTTGCCCTCGTCGATCAGGTGCTGCAGCAGCTGGGTGTGGTGGATGACCTCGAAGTGCCCGCCGAGCTGCGGGTACTCGTTCGCCAGCGTGTTGAAGCAGTGCGGGCAGGTGGCCACGATCCGCTTGACCGGGGCGTCCTCCAGCACCGTGTTCAGCGTCTCGACGTTCTGCGCGCCCAGCATCTGGAAGAGGAACTCGTTGCCGAGGCGCCGCGCCGAGTCACCGGTGCAGGACTCCTCCTTGCCGAGGATCGCGAACTTCACGCCCGCGGTGTGCAGGAGCTCGGCGAAGGCCTTGGTGGTCTTCTTCGCCCGGTCCTCCAGCGCGCCGGCGCAGCCGACCCAGTAGAGGTACTCGACCTCGGCCGGGTCGATGTCCTCGCCGATCACCGGCACCTCGATGCCGGTCTCCTTCTTGAGCTCCTTCACCCAGTCCAGGCGGGCCTTGGTGGCCATGCCCCACGGGTTGCCCTTGTTCTCCAGGTTCTTGAGCATGGTCCCGGCCTCGGTCGGGAAGCTGCTCTCGATCATCACCTGGTAGCGGCGCATGTCGACGATGTGGTCGACGTGCTCGATGTCCACCGGGCACTGCTCGACGCAGGCGCCGCAGGTGGTGCAGGACCACAGGACGTCGGGGTCGATGACGCCGTTCTCCTCGGCGGTGCCGATCAGCGGGCGCTCGGCCTCGGCGAGCGCCGCCGCCGGGACGCCGGCCAGCTGCTCGGCGGTGGCCTGCTCCTCGCCCTCCATGGACTTGCCGCCGCCGGCCAGCAGGTAGGGCGCCTTGGCGTAGGCGTGCTCGCGCAGCGACATGATCAGCAGCTTGGGCGAGAGCGGCTTGCCGGTGTTCCAGGCGGGGCACTGCGACTGGCAGCGGCCGCACTCGGTGCAGGTGGAGAAGTCGAGCAGGCCCTTCCAGGAGAAGTGCTCGACCTGGGAGACGCCGAAGACCGCGTCGTCCGCCGGGTCCTCGAAGTCGATCGGGGCGCCGCCGGAGGTCATCGGCTGCAGGGCGCCGAGCGCGACCGCGCCGTCCGCGTTCCGCTTGAAGTAGATGTTGAAGAACGCGAGGAAGCGGTGCCAGGCCACGCCCATCGAGGGGTTGAGGCCGATGGTGGTCGCCCAGGTGAACGAGATCACGATCTTCAGCATGGCGACCAGGTAGACCAGGTTCGCCAGGGTGTGCGCGGAGAGCCCGTGGAAGGCGGCGACCAGCGGGTAGGTGATCGCGTAGGAGGCCTCGTAGTGGCTCACCCCGTCCTGCGCGCCCTCCAGGCCGGAGAGCACCAGGATGCAGATGCCGATGCCGAGGATGACGTACTCGACGAAGTAGGCCTGCCAGGCGATCGAGCCGGCGAACCGGGACTTGCGGCCCGGCCGGGACGGCAGCGACAGCAGCCGGATCACGATGAGCACCAGGATGGCGACCGTGGTCAGGACGCCGATGACCTCCTCGAAGATGAGGTAGGGCGCCCAGTGGCCGATGATCGGCAGCGCCCAGGTCGAGGAGAAGATCTGGCCGAAGGCGGTGACCAGCGTCAGGACCAGTGTGAAGAAGCCGACGGCCACGAACCAGTGCGCGACGCCGATCGGCCTCCAGGCGATCATGCGGGTGTGGCCGAGGAACTCCCTGGCCACCGTGGTGACCCGGTCCTTCGGCCGGTCGGTGCGGGTGCCCGCGGGGACCGCGGCGCCGACCCGGACGAACCGGTAGATGAACATGGCCGCGCGCACGGCAAGGGCGACGCCGACCACCGTGGTGACCAGTGAGATCACGATCGCGGCTAGCTGCATCGGTTCAGCTCCGTCTCCTGGGCTTGTGGGCGGTACGGGCACTGCGTTCCGCCGAGTGTACTCGCCAGTAACTTAGCCGTCGCGCCTACAGGACGAAAGCAAGCTACCTTTCCATCCGGGCGGCCCCCATATGCGACGTGTCACACCCGTGTCGCACGATCTCCCCGCGTCCTCCGGGAAGGCCCTTACGGGCCGCGGCGCGAGGGGCTCTCTCGGTGTGCGGCGCCTGCGCGGCCCGCGTCCTGCGGCGGCCTGCGCGGCCCGCGTCCTGCGGCGGCCTGCGCGGCCCGCGTCCTGCGGCGGCCCGCGGCGGCCTGCGCGGCCCGCGTCCTGCGGCGGCCCGCGGCGGCCCGCGGCCACCGCGCTTCCGGCGGTCGCCGACCGGTGTCGCCGCCCGCCTTCTCGTGAGCCGCCGGGCGATCCGCCTGCGCATCCCCGCCGGCGGGCCGCGACCGCCCGCGCGCGCCCCTTGAGTGACCGGCAGGGCGCGTCAGGCTCGGCGGGCCGCCCGCAGGGGACTCGCGAGACCGCGTCCGGGGCCCCGCCGCCGGCGAAGCCGCGGCCGCCGCCGAGGGCCGCGCCGCGACGCCCGCCTGGCGGAGATCCGCCTACCCTCGCGGAGCCCGCGCCGGACGACCCCGCCCTGCCGGGCTTGCCCGGGTGCCTCGCAGCGGCCCACCAGGATGCCTCGCGGAGCCGAACTCGCGCACCAGAGAGCTCCAACGCCTCTCGCGGTGCCGGCCTCGCCGCCGCCTTCGCGGGGCCGGCCCGCGCTTCGCGGCGACGGGGCGCCCGCCGGCCCGCACCGGCCCTCCGCCGCCTCGCCGAGGGCCCCGGGGTGGCGGCGGGTCAGGGCGGACGAAGGCTTCGGGCTCCGCCGCGGTCCGCCGCGGCCCGTCAGGGCCCGTGCCGCGGGGCGTCATCGCTGGTCAGCGGCGGTGCGCGGCGCCCACGCAGAGGAAACTTGAGCGGCACGCGCTCAGCTCTGTTGACATCGTCGTCCGGATGACGCACGCTTGAGCCACATCAGCTCAACTTGTACGGCTCCGCTGGGAGGGTTTGAACGATGGCTCGTGCGGTCGGAATCGACCTCGGTACGACGAACTCCGTCGTCAGTGTTCTCGAAGGCGGTGAGCCCACCGTCATCACCAACGCCGAGGGCGCCCGGACCACGCCGTCCGTCGTCGCCTTCGCGAAGAACGGCGAGGTGCTCGTCGGCGAGGTCGCCAAGCGCCAGGCCGTGACCAACGTCGACCGGACCATCCGCTCCGTGAAGCGCCACATGGGCACGGACTGGAAGATCGGGATCGACGGCAAGGACTTCAACCCGCAGCAGATCTCGGCCTTCGTGCTGCAGAAGCTGAAGCGGGACGCCGAGGCCTACCTGGGCGAGAAGGTCGCCGACGCGGTGATCACCGTCCCGGCGTACTTCAACGACGCCGAGCGCCAGGCCACCAAGGAGGCCGGCGAGATCGCGGGCCTCAACGTCCTCCGCATCGTCAACGAGCCGACCGCCGCCGCCCTGGCCTACGGCCTGGAGAAGGAGGACCAGACCATCCTGGTCTTCGACCTCGGTGGCGGCACCTTCGACGTCTCCCTGCTGGAGATCGGCGACGGCGTGGTGGAGGTCAAGGCCACCAACGGCGACAACCACCTCGGTGGCGACGACTGGGACCAGCGCGTCGTGGACCACCTGGTCCGCCAGTTCCAGAACGCGCACGGCGTGGACCTCTCCAAGGACAAGATGGCGCTCCAGCGCCTGCGTGAGGCCGCCGAGAAGGCCAAGATCGAGCTGTCCTCGTCCTCCGAGACCTCGATCAACCTGCCCTACATCACGGCCTCCGCCGAGGGCCCGCTGCACCTGGACGAGAAGCTCACCCGCTCCCAGTTCCAGCAGCTGACCTCGGACCTGCTGGAGCGCTGCAAGACGCCGTTCCACAACGTCATCAAGGACGCCGGCATCTCGATCAACGAGATCGACCACATCGTCCTGGTCGGCGGCTCCACCCGCATGCCCGCCGTGGCCGAGCTCGTCAAGGAGCTGACCGGCGGCAAGGAGCCCAACAAGGGCGTGAACCCGGACGAGGTCGTCGCCATCGGCGCGTCCCTCCAGGCCGGCGTGCTCAAGGGCGAGGTCAAGGACGTCCTGCTGCTCGACGTCACCCCGCTGTCCCTCGGCATCGAGACCAAGGGCGGCATCATGACCAAGCTGATCGAGCGCAACACCACGATCCCGACCAAGCGCTCCGAGATCTTCACCACGGCCGAGGACAACCAGCCGTCCGTGCAGATCCAGGTCTACCAGGGCGAGCGCGAGATCGCGGCGTACAACAAGAAGCTCGGCATGTTCGAGCTGACCGGCCTGCCGCCGGCGCCGCGCGGCGTCCCGCAGATCGAGGTCACCTTCGACATCGACGCCAACGGCATCATGCACGTCTCCGCCAAGGACCTCGGTACCGGCAAGGAGCAGCGGATGACCGTCACCGGCGGCTCCGCGCTGCCGAAGGACGACATCGAGCGCATGATGCGCGAGGCCGAGCAGTACGCGGAGGAGGACCACAAGCGCCGCGAGGCCGCCGAGACCCGCAACACCGCCGAGCAGCTCGTCTACACCACCGAGAAGTTCCTCAAGGACAACGAGGACAAGGTGCCGGGCGACGTGAAGACCGAGGTCGAGGCCTCCGTCTCCGAGCTCAAGGAGGCGCTGAAGTCCGAGGACACCACCAAGATCCGCGAGGCCACGGAGAAGGTCTCCACCACCGCCCAGAAGCTCGGCCAGGCGCTCTACGCGCAGAACGCCGACGCGGCCGGCGCGGCGGGTGCGGGCGCGGCCGACGGTGCCGCCGCCGGCGAGGCCCAGGACGACGTGGTGGACGCCGAGATCATCGACGAGGACAAGCGTGAGGGTGGTGCGGCGTGACGAAGGAAGCGAAGCGGGGCTTCGATCAGGAGCCCGGCGCCGCTTCCACCGAAGCCGGTAAGGACTCCGAGGCCGTCGCCGAGCAGGCGGCGGGCCCCGGGGCCCCGGCCGGAGGCGGCTCCGGTTCGGCGGAGGAACTCGCCGAGCTGCGTACCCAGCTCGCCGAGCGCACCAAGGACCTCCAGCGTCTGCAGGCGGAGTACCAGAACTACCGCAAGCGCGTCGAGCGGGACCGGGTGGCGGTGCGTGAGATCGCCATCGCGAACCTGCTGGAGAAGCTGCTCCCGGTGCTCGACGACATCGGCCGCGCCCGTGAGCACGGCGAGCTCACCGGCGGCTTCAAGTCGGTGGCCGAGTCCCTGGAGACGGTCGTCGCCAAGCTGGGCCTGCAGCAGTTCGGCAAGGAGGGCGAGCCCTTCGACCCGCAGCTGCACGAGGCCCTGATGCACAGTTACTCGTCCGACGTCAGCGAGACCACCTGCGTGCAGATCCTGCAGCCGGGGTACCGGATCGGTGACCGCACCATCCGCGTCGCGATGGTGGCGGTGGCGGAGCCCCAGCCCGGGGGCCCCGGCGAGTCGTCCGGCTCGTCCGAGGCGTCCGAGGAGGCGCAGGGCGACGCGGAGAACGGCGACACCGCGAAGGGTGACGGTGGCGACGAGGGCTGACCTCGCGTGTGCCGGGGGCGGGCGCCGCGGCCGGGTCACGGCCGCCGCTCCCGCCCCCGGTGACAGCGCGGCCGGATGCGCCGAGAGGAGGAGAGACCGACGGTGAGCACCAAGGACTACGTCGAGAAGGACTACTACAAGGTCCTCGGCGTGCCCAAGGACGCCTCCACGGCGGAGATCAAGAAGGCGTACCGCAAGCTGGCCCGGGAGTTCCACCCGGACGCCAACAAGGGCGATGCCAAGGCCGAGGAGCGCTTCAAGGAGATCTCCGAGGCCAACGACGTGCTCTCCGACCCCAAGCGGCGCAAGGAGTACGACGAGGCCCGCACGCTCTTCGCCAACGGCGGCTTCCGCACGGGCGGCGGCGGGACGGGCGGTTTCGGCTTCGACTTCGGCGACCTGTTCGGCGGCGGTGCGACGACCACGACCGGCGGTGGCTTCGGCGGCGCCGGTGGCGGGGGCGGCATCGGCGACATCTTCGGCGGCCTGTTCAACCGCGGCGGCGCCCGGACCGCGGCCCCGCGCCGCGGGGCCGACGTCGAGTCCGAGGTGACGCTCAGCTTCCTGGAGGCCGTCAACGGCGCGACCGTCCCGCTGCGGATGACCAGTCAGGCCGCCTGCAAGGCCTGCTCGGGCACCGGCGCGAAGGCCGGGACCACCCCGCGGGTCTGCCCGACCTGCGTCGGCACCGGCCATGTCTCGCGCGGCCAGGGCGCGTTCGCGCTCTCCGAGCCCTGCCGGGACTGCAAGGGCCGCGGCCTGATCGTGGACGACCCCTGCGAGGTCTGCCACGGCAGCGGCCGCGCGACCTCGGCCCGCACCATGCAGGTGCGGATCCCCGCCGGCGTCGCGGACAACCAGCGGATCCGGCTCAAGGGCAAGGGCGCGCAGGGCGAGCGCGGCGGCCAGCCGGGCGACCTCTACGTCACCGTGCACGTGGAGCCGCACCCGGTGTTCGGCCGCAAGGGCGACAACCTGACCGTCTCCGTTCCGGTGACCTTCCCCGAGGCCGCGCTGGGCGGCACCATCAAGGTGCCGACGCTCGGCGGCCCGCCGGTCACCCTCAAGCTTCCCCCGGGCACCGCCAACGGGCGCACCATGCGCGCCCGCGGCAAGGGCGCCGTCCGCAAGGACGGCACACGGGGGGACCTGCTGATCACCGTCGAGGTGTCGGTGCCGGAGGAGGTCTCCGGCGACGCGCAGGAGGCACTGGAGAAGTACCGGGAGGCCACGGCCGCGGAGGACCCGCGGGCGCAGCTCTTCAAGCTCGCGGAGGGAGCGTGAGGTGACGTGAGGGACATGGGATCCATGGGACCGGGTGGCGGACCGGGCGTCGGCCCGTCCACCGGCCCGGGTGCGGCCGGCGGACGCCCGCTCGGCCCCGGAACGGGGACCGGCAGGCAGCCGGGGGCGGGTGCCGGGCACACCGGCGGCGTGCGCGCGAGCGGCGTGCGGGCCACCTACCACCTCACCGAGGAGACCCCGGTCTACGTCATCTCGGTCGCCGCGCAGCTCAGCGGGCTGCACCCGCAGACGCTCCGCCAGTACGACCGGCTCGGCCTGGTCTCGCCGGACCGCACGGCCGGCCGCGGGCGGCGCTACTCCGCCCGCGACATCGAACTGCTCCGCGAGGTGCAGCGGCTCTCCCAGGAGGAGGGCATCAACCTCGCCGGCATCAAGCGGATCATCGAGCTGGAGAACCAGGTCGCCGCGCTGCAGGCGCGAGTGGCCGAGCTCCAGGGCGCGGTCGAGGCGGCCACCGAGGCGGCCTCCGCGCGGGAGGCCGCGGTGCACGCCTCCTACCGCCGGGACCTGGTGCCCTACCAGCAGGTCCAGCAGACCAGCGCGCTGGTCGTGTGGCGCCCCAAGCGCCGCGACTGAACGGCTGACATCCCCTCACGTCACGAGGGCCCGGCCCGCCGTGTGCGAGCCGGGCCCGGCTCCGCCGCGCCTGCCGCGCCGCGCAAAGTTGAGTGGAATAGACTCAACCCGCGGAACGCTGAACCGGGCAGACGCAGTCACCGCCACGCTCAGGAGGTTGGACCTCAGTGGACGCCAGTAAGTTGACGACACGTAGCCAGGAAGCCCTGTCGGTCGCCATCCGGCAGGCGTCGAACGGTGGGAACCCGGCCGTCGAGCCGGTCCACCTGTTGCTGGCGCTGCTGGACGTCCCGGACGGCACCGCCCAGCCGCTGCTCAAGGCCGTCGGCGGGGACCCGGCCCGGGTCCGCCAGGCCGCCCTGCGCGTGCGCGACGCCCTGCCCAGCGCCTCCGGGCCGACCGTCTCCAACCCCGAGGTCGCCCCGCTCACCCGCAACGTCCTCGCGGACGCCGGCGAGCGCGCCGAGAAGCTCGGCGACGAGTACGTCTCCACCGAGCACCTGCTGGTCGGCCTCGCCGCCGAGGGCGGCCAGATCGCCGAGCTGCTGCGCCGCGAGGGCGCCGGGCCGGAGGAGCTGCTTGCCGCCTTCCAGCAGATCCGCGGCTCCTCCCGAGTGACCTCCCCCGACCCCGAGGGCACCTACCAGGCGCTGGAGAAGTACGGCACCGACCTCACCCAGGCGGCGCAGGACGGCAAGCTGGACCCGGTCATCGGCCGCGACCAGGAGATCCGCCGCGTCGTCCAGGTGCTCTCCCGCCGTACCAAGAACAACCCGGTGCTGATCGGCGAGCCCGGTGTCGGCAAGACCGCCGTGGTCGAGGGCCTGGCGCAGCGCATCGTCGCCGGCGACGTCCCCGAGTCGCTGCGCGGCAAGCGGCTGGTCTCGCTCGACCTGGGCGCGATGGTGGCCGGCGCCAAGTACCGGGGCGAGTTCGAGGAGCGGCTGAAGGCCGTCCTCAACGACATCAAGCAGTCCGAGGGCCAGGTCATCACCTTCATCGACGAGCTGCACACCGTCGTCGGGGCCGGCGCGGGCGGCGACTCCTCGATGGACGCCGGCAACATGCTCAAGCCCATGCTGGCCCGCGGCGAGCTGCGGATGGTCGGCGCGACCACGCTCGACGAGTACCGCGAGCGGATCGAGAAGGACCCCGCCCTGGAGCGCCGCTTCCAGCAGGTCTTCGTCGGCGAGCCCAGCGTCGAGGACACCGTCGCGATCCTGCGCGGGCTCAAGGGCCGCTACGAGGCCCACCACAAGGTGCAGATCGCGGACGCCGCGCTGGTCGCCGCCGCCACCCTGTCCAACCGCTACATCACCTCCCGCTTCCTGCCGGACAAGGCGATCGACCTGGTCGACGAGTCCGCGTCCCGGCTGCGGATGGAGATCGACTCCTCGCCGGTCGAGATCGACGAGCTGCAGCGCGCGGTCGACCGGATGCGTATGGAGGAGCTGGCGCTGTCCAAGGAGTCCGACCCGGCGTCGGTGGCCCGGCTGGAGAAGCTGCGCCGCGACCTGGCGGACCGCCAGGAGCAGCTCGGCGCCCTCACCGCCCGCTGGCAGCAGGAGAAGTCCGGCCTGAACAAGGTCGGTGAGCTCAAGGAGCGCCTGGACGACCTGCGCGGCCAGGCCGAACGCGCCCAGCGCGACGGCGACTTCGAGACCGCGTCGAAGCTGATGTACGCGGAGATCCCGGCCGCCGAGCGGGAGCTCGCCGAGGCGCAGGAGAAGGCCCAGGGCGAGGACGGCGAGGCCGCCACCCCGTCCATGGTCAAGGAGGAGGTCGGCCCGGACGACGTCGCCGACGTGGTCTCCTCCTGGACCGGCATCCCGGCCGGCCGGCTGCTGGAGGGCGAGTCCGCCAAGCTGCTGCGCATGGAGGAGGAGCTCGGGAAGCGGCTGATCGGGCAGGCCGAGGCGGTGCGCGCGGTCTCCGACGCGGTGCGCCGCTCCCGCTCCGGCGTCGCCGACCCGGACCGCCCGACCGGCTCCTTCCTCTTCCTCGGCCCGACCGGCGTCGGCAAGACCGAACTGGCCAAGGCGCTGGCGGACTTCCTCTTCGACGACGAGCGGGCGATGATCCGCATCGACATGAGCGAGTACGGCGAGAAGCACACCGTCTCGCGGCTGGTCGGTGCCCCGCCCGGATACGTCGGCTACGAGGAGGGCGGCCAGCTCACCGAGCCGGTGCGCCGCCGCCCGTACAGCGTGGTGCTGCTCGACGAGGTGGAGAAGGCGCACCCGGAGGTCTTCGACGTCCTCCTCCAGGTGCTGGACGACGGGCGGCTGACGGACGGTCAGGGCCGGACGGTCGACTTCCGCAACACCATCCTGGTGCTCACCTCCAACCTCGGCTCGCAGTACCTGGTCGACCCGGCGGTCGCCGACGAGGTCAAGAAGGAGCAGGTGATGGGCGCGGTGCGGGCCGCGTTCAAGCCCGAGTTCCTCAACCGGCTGGACGACATCGTGGTCTTCGACGCGCTGGGCACGGAGGAGCTGGCCCGGATCGCCGACCTCCAGGTGAACCGGCTGGCCGAGCGGCTCAAGGAGCGCCGGCTCACGCTGGACGTCACCACCGCCGCCCGCGAGTGGCTGGGCGTCACCGGCTACGACCCGGCGTACGGCGCGCGGCCGCTGCGCCGGCTGGTGCAGTCCTCGATCGGCGACCAGCTCGCGCGCGAGCTGCTGGCCGGGCAGATCCGCGACGGCGACACGGTCCGCGTCGACCTGGACATCGCGGCGGACCGGCTGACCGTCGAACCGGTGCACTGAGCGCGGGCGCGCTGAACCGGCGCGGCGGGCCCGGGCGCTGAACCGGTGCGGCGGCCCGGTGTGCTGAACCGATGCGGCGGGCCGGGTGCATCGAGCCGTGCGCCGACCTGCGCGCCCGTGCGCCCGTACGTCGACCGGCGGGCGGAGAGCGGGTGAACAGCGGGCTCCCGGGGGGTTCCTCCCTGGGAGCCCGCCTCAGCATGCGGCAGGATGGGCCGGTACGCACTGAGAAGGGAAGTCCCGCGGTGACCATCGATCCGTCCGCCATCCCCAACTTCGGCCCGTCCGGCCCGCAGGGGCAGGGGCAGTCGCAGCCCGGCCCGCAGGTGGTCGTGCCCGACCAGGACCTGGTCAAGCAGATCCTGGACCAGATGCAGATCAAGCACTTCACGGACGAGGAGGGCGACCTCGCCGCGCTGTGGCAGGGCTTCCGCGTCTTCTTCATGTTCCGCGGGGAGCAGAAGGAGCTGTACGCGGTCCGCGCCTACTACGACCGCGTTCACGCGCTCGACTCCAAGGCGGAGCTGCTGGAGGCGCTGGACGCCTGGAACCGGGACACGCTGTGGCCCAAGGTCTACACGCACGTCCACGACGACGGCACCGTCCGGGTCATCGGCGAGGCTCAGATGATCGTCGGCATGGGCGTCACCCTGGACTACTTCGTCGCGATGACGGCGAACTGGACCCAGGCCTCGATCGCCTTCGACAAGTGGCTGACCGAGCGGCTCGGCCTGGTCACCGAGGTCGACGGCGAGGGCGGCGAGAAGCCCTCCGACGAGGGCTGAGTTCCGCGTGTCCGGTCCCGCGCGGTGCCTTCCCGGCGCCGGGCGGGAGCGGGCGTCCGTCCCCCGTCCCTCCCCGTCCTGATCCCTCCCCCTCCCGCAGGAGCAGCGCGTGACCGCCCCCGAGCCCCGACCCCGCGGACCGCTGAACCGGCGGCTGGCCGGCCTGGGGACGACGATCTTCGCCGAGATGTCCGCGCTGGCCACCGCCACCGGCGCGATCAACCTCGGCCAGGGCTTCCCGGACACCGACGGGCCGCGCGAGATCGCCGAGGCGGCGGTGGCCGCGATCCGCGAGGGCCGCGGCAACCAGTACCCGCCCGGCCCGGGCATCCCGGAGCTGCGCCAAGCCGTCGCCGAGCACCAGAAGCGCTTCCACGGCCTCTCCGTCGACCCCGACCGCGAGGTGCTGGTCACCGCCGGGGCGACCGAGGCGATCGCCGCCGCGATGCTCGCCCTGCTCGAACCCGGCGACGAGGTCATCGCCTTCGAGCCGTTCTACGACTCCTATGCTGCCTGCATCGCCATGGCCGGCGGCCGGCGCGTCCCGCTGACCCTGCGCGCCCCGTCCTTCCGCCCGGACATCGACGAGCTGCGCGCCCTGATCACCCCGCAGACGCGCCTGCTGCTGCTCAACACCCCGCACAACCCCACCGGAACGGTGCTGACCGCCGAGGAGTCGCGCGCGATCGCCGCCCTCGCGGTCGAGCACGACCTGCTCGTCGTCACCGACGAGGTCTACGAGCACCTGGTCTTCGAGGGCCGGCACCTGCCCATCGCCGCCCTCCCCGGCATGCGGGAGCGCACGGTCTCCATCTCCTCGGCGGGCAAGACCTTCTCCTTCACCGGCTGGAAGGTCGGCTGGGTCACCGGCACGCCGGACCTGGTCGCGGCGGTGCGCACCGCCAAGCAGTTCCTCACCTACGTCTCCGCAGGCCCCTTCCAGTACGCCGTCGCCGAGGCCCTGCGACTGCCCGACGCCTACTTCGCCGGCTTCCGAACCGACCTGCGCCGCAAGCGGGATCTCCTCACCGCCGGCCTCCGCGCAGCCGGCTTCGAGGTCTACGCCCCCCAGGGCACCTACTTCGTCACCACCGACATCGCCCCCCTCGGCGAGCACGACGCCTACGCCTTCTGCCGCTCCCTCCCCGAACGCTGCGGCGTCGTCGCCGTCCCCAACTCCGTCTTCTACGACACCCCCGACGCCGGCCGCACCCAGGTCCGCTTCACCTTCTGCAAAAAGGACGAGGTGCTCGCCGAGGCCGTTCGCCGACTGGCCGCGCTGCGCGGCTGAGTTCGCCCGGACGGGTGGGAAACGGAAAGCCGGTGACGGGGGATTGCGCTGGGCGGGTGACACACGGGGGAGTGAACGGGGTGCGGGCGCGTGCCCAATTGGTGTGCCGTCGGCATGTGACCGGTAATTCCGGGTGGGTTCCGGGGCACGGGGCAGAGCAGCGGAACGATCACCTCCGGGCATTCTTCGTGCTGGTCGGAGCCGGGATGGGAGGCCGCCCGATCAGGTCCCGGAACGGAAGCAGACAGGAATAGGTGAGTGCCTGTCGAACGTGGGTAAACGACCTACAGCGGCGGGAAATTCATGCTTCGCTGCTCCGTGAGTCCTCGGTCGGACCCCGGCCGGACCCGGCACGGATGCGCTGTTCCTCTCCTCCCAAGGCCCTTCGGCCCACTCCGGGACGGGACCGGCTGCCGCGCGCTGCCCTCGTGCGAGTCGTGCACTCCGAGAACTCCCGAAATCCTTTGAGAACGCGGAGCCGAGCATGCTCACCACACTCCGAACCTCCTACACCGACACGCGGGCCGGTGATCTCGCGTGGTGCCTCGGCGGCCCGGAGCAACCGGCCCTGGCCGCACTCGACATGGACTTCGCGCCGCTGTCCCTGCAACTGCGCCTGCTGGGCGCCTCGCACCAGGTGGTGCTGCGCCGCGGCGAGGAGCGCTGGTCGGAGACGGTCGCCTGCATGCCGGGCCGGCGCAGCCCGCTCCCGGCCCGGGTCGCCGAGCACCGGCAAGGCTGGGACTACGAGTTCGCCGCCCGGATCGAGCAACTCCCGGTGCACTCCTTCGCGGCCCGGGCCCAGGAACTCCTGGCCCTGGTCGAACACCACCCCTACGGGTTGGCCGGGGTCTTTCCCGGAGATCCGAGCGCCTTCACCGCGCTGCTGGCGGGCGGATCGGGGGAGCGCGTGCACTGGCGGACCTGGCACGCCTACCCGCAGGAGGGGCGGCTGGTCTGCACCCGGTCCTCTCTGATCGCGGAGGCGGGACTGCGATCGGTCGCTTGAGCGAGGCGTCAACTCGGTGCACAGGACGGTGAGTCGCGTGGGCGAGGGGTGGTCGGTGGTTCCGACTAGCGTTCTGTCGTGATCGACCAGCCCACGGACCTCCCCGCCGCCGCTGCCGGCGCCGGCGCCGCCGCGCGCGGCGGAGTCCGCGGACCCGCCCGCGAGCCGGGGGCCGCCCGCGAGCCGGGGTCGCGGCGGCGGGCGGTCCGGGTGCTGGTGCTGCTCGCGGCACTGGTCTGCGCGGCCTGCGGGCTGGTCTACGAACTCGAACTGGTCGCCCTCGCCACGGGGTTGCTCGGCGACACCGTCACCCAGGCCTCGGTGGTGCTCTCGGTCATGGTCTTCGCCATGGGCCTGGGCTCGCTGCTGGCCAAACGGCTGGCCCGGCGCCCGCTGGCGGCCTTCGGCGCGGTCGAGTGCGCGCTCGCGCTGGTGGGAGGACTCTCCGCGCTGCTGCTCTACGGCTGCTTCGCCTGGTTCGGCGGCTGGTACCGGGTCGCGTTGGTGGGCTGCGCCGGGCTGATCGGGGTGCTGATGGGCGCCGAGATACCGCTGCTGGTGGTACTGGTGCAGCGCGTCCGCCGCCGGGGGACGGCGAGGCCCGCGCCCCGGGCCGAACCGGAGCCGGACAGCGCGCCGGAGACCGGGCGGATGGTCGCGGACCTCTTCGCCGCCGACTACGTGGGTGCGCTGGTCGGCGGACTGGCCTTCCCCTTCCTGCTGCTGCCGCTGCTCGGGCAGGTGGGCGGGGCGCTGCTCACCGGCGCGGTCAACGCGGTGGCGGGCGGCGCGGTGCTGCTCGGCCTCGGCGGTGGGGGCGGCAGAAGCGGTGGGAGCGGGGGGCGGTCGAGGGCGCGGCCGCGACTGCTGACCGCCGCCTGCTGCGCGGCCGTGCTCGCGGTGCTCGGCATCGCGGGATTGTGCGCGACGGCCTTCGAACACGCGGCCCGGCGCGCCCTGTTCGGACAGAGGGCGCGCGTGGTCGGCGCGAGCGGCGAGGCGCCGGTGGTCGTCACCGGCGAGGGCGGGTCGAGCGGCGCGCGCGTCTACGCCGCCGGGCGGGCTCCCCTCTGCGCCGCCGGCGCGGTGGCGGAGGCCCGGGCGCTGGCGGGGGCCGCCGGCCGGGCGGACGGGACGGTCCTGGTGGTGGACGGAGGCGACGGCCTGACGGCCGGTCAGCTCGCGGGCGGTGTGCCGGGATCGGGGCAGGTCGTCGTGGTGGACCCCGACCGGGCGCTGGTGCTGGCGGCCCGGACCGACCCGGTGCTGCTCGCTCTCAACGCCGACGCCCTGGACTCGCCCCGGGTGCGCGTGGTCCAGCGCCAGCCGCTCGGTTACGCACGGTCGCTCGCGAGTGGCGGAGCGGGAGAGGGCGCGGGCGCGGGCCCCGGGGGGAGGGGGCGGCTGGGCGCGGTCCTGGTCGAGCTGCCGCCGCGCGGGGCCCAGGACTCCGAGGCGCCGGGCTCGCTCGAATTCTTCGGCCTGCTGGAGCGCGCGCTACGTCCGGGAGGCCGGATCGTCGTGCGCACCGAGCGGGACCGGCTGTGGACGGTGGTCTCCACGCTCCGCGCGCTCGGGCTGCGGACCGCCGCCTACGTCCGCCCTCCGGCGGCCGCCTGCGCGGGGACCGCTCCGGAGGAGGACTACGTGATCGCCTCGGCCGGCGGCTCGGCGGACCCGGCCGCGGCCCGGGTGCCCGTGCCTGGAGCGCCAGTGGTCGAGCCGCACACCCTCCCGCCCCCGCAGACCCTGCTCGGCTCCGGCTGACCCCCGTGGGCGCATCGCGGCGAGCACGCAGAAAAGCATCATTATGGGACGATCGGGGCGCTCGGCGCGGCGTGTCACACCCAGGGGCTTACGACCGGCGAGGCGGTGGGTACGCTCGCGTGGTATGGAGCATGAGGTCGGAATCGCCCTTCCCGGACACATCGTGCGCCGCGCCCTGCGCGAGCCCTCGGTGTTCGTGCGCTGCCTCCCCGGTCTGGTGGTGGACCAGCCCCCGGTGGGGGACACGGTCTCCGGCCGGCTCAGGCTCCGCGTCGGAGGCTCCTCGATCACCTACCGGGGACTGCTGCGCGTCGCCGGACAGGAGGGCGACGCCACGATCCTCACGGTCGACGCCGAGCAGGCGGTGGGCACCGGCTCCCTCGCGGGCACGATCCGCGCCGAGGTACTGCCCGCCGGGCCCGCCGCGCCCGAAGGCGGCGAGGCGGGGGCCGACTCGGCGGGCTCCGGCAGCCGCGTGCTGTTCCTGACCGCGCTGGACGCGAAGGGCCGGATCGAGGACCTCTCGCCGGAGGCGGTCCGCTCGGCGGCACGGCGGCTGCTGGACCGTTTCTGTGCCGGAGTCGCGGCCGATCCCGGCGCCCGCTCGCTCATCGGCGAGCAGGCCGCGGGCCCCCAGGACGACCCGGACGCCGCCGAGGCCGCGGGGGGCGTGGCGGCCGACGCGGACGAGACGCCCGGCGGGATCACCGAGGCGATCGACCCCGCCGACGCGGACGCGGGCGGGGACGCGGATGCCGCCGCCGACGTCGACGAGACCGGCGAGCTCGGCGAGGAGTCCGTCCCCCCGCAGGCCCCCGGTGTCGACGACGTCCTCGGCAGCCCGGACGACGACGACCTGGAAGCCGACGGCCTCGATGCCGACAGGCTCGACGCCGACGGTCTCGACTCCGACGACTTGGACGCGGTCGACCCTGCCGACGAGGCCTTGAGCGAGTCGGACTTCGATCTCGATCTCGACCTGGAGAGCGAGGAGCTGCTCGGTACCGGCTCCGGCGCCGGAGCCGAGGAGGACGCCCTGCAGCCCGTCCCCGAGTTCCTCTCCGAGAGCGACGAGGCCGAGGGCGCCGAGTCGGCCCCCTATCGCCGCAGCATCCTCGGCCCCTCCGCCGAGGAGGTCGACCACGCCCCGCCGCGCGGCCGCTACGCCCCCTCGCTGCCGACCCGCAGCGCTCGTTCGCGTGCGGCGACCCGTTGGGGCGGCGGCCAGGACCAGCGGATGGGTGAGCCCCCGGTGGCCACCCCGGACCGCGCGCGGGCCTCGTGGGTGGTCGGCGGCGCGGCGCTGGTCGGCGGCGCGGTGCTGCTGGCGCGACGCCTGCGCCGGAACTGACGCCGCCCGGCACGCGCCTCGTGCCACCCGGAGCGTCGGGCTTCGGGACCCCGCGCCCGCCGCGGGCGAGCGGACCCGTTCCGCCGACTACGCTGTGACCTCATGAGCAACGAGCGTGACGCCCTGCTGGCGCAGATCAAGCAGAAGGCCGTCGTCCACGGCAAGGTCATCCTCTCCTCCGGCATCGAGGCCGACTACTACGTGGACCTCCGCCGGATCACGCTGGACGGCGAGGCCGCGCCGCTGGTCGGCAAGGTCATGCTCGACCTCACCGCCGACCTGGACTACGACGCCGTGGGCGGCCTCACGCTGGGCGCCGACCCGGTCGCCACCTCGATGCTGCACGCGGCCGCGGCCCAGGGCCGCTCGCTGGACGCCTTCGTGGTCCGCAAGACGGGCAAGGCGCACGGCCTGCAGCGTCGGATCGAGGGCCCGGACGTCAAGGGCCGCCGCGTGCTGGCGGTCGAGGACACCTCCACCACCGGCGGCTCGGTGCTCACCGCGGTCGAGGCGCTCCGCGAGGCGGGAGCCGAGGTCGTCGGCGTCGCGGTGATCGTCGAGCGCGGCGCGGCCCCGGCCATCGAGGCGGCGGGCCTCCCGTACTACCAGGCCTACTCGCTGGCCGACCTCGACCTGGGCTGATCGCGGGATCGTCCGATCGCCTGGTCCAACCGTTTCCTCCGGTCCACCTGGTCCACGACGCCGGCGGGCGGACGGCTCACGTGTTTCACGTGAAACGTCCGCCCGCGAACGGTTCCGGCGCGCCGCTCAGCGCTTTCGGTGGCGCCCGCCGCCGCTCGGCCGACGCTCCTCCTGCGGCGGCTGCGGTTGCTGCCCGGAGAAGAACTGCTCTTCGTTCCCGTACCTCGGGCTGTTGCCGTAGCCCTGTCCGTCTCCGTACCCCGCGGTCTCGGCGACGGGCGCCGGCGTGGTGGCCGGCGCCGGCGCCTTCCGGCCGCGGAGGAACTCGATCAGGATCGGCAGCGCCGACAGCAGCACGATCAGCAGCACCGCCGGGATCATGTACTTGTCGATCACGCTCGCCAGCGAGTCGCCGAAGACATAGCCGATCATCAGCATCGACTCGGTCCAGGCCACCCCGCCGATGACGTTCCAGAGCAGGAAGCGGCCGGTCGGCATCTCCAGCATTCCGGCGACGGGGTTGAGGAAGGTCCGCACGACCGGGATGAACCGGGCCAGCAGCACCGCCTTCGACGGCCCGAACTTGGTGAAGTAGTACTCGGCCTTCTCCACGTACTCGGCCTTGAACAGGCGCGAATTGGGGCGATCGAAGATCCGCCGGCCGGCCTTCGCGCCGATCAGGTGACCCAGCTGGGCCCCCGCGACGGCGGCCAGCGGCGTGCCGACCGCGAGCACGCCGATCGGCATCTGGACGCCGGGACCGAAGACCTTGGCCGCCGCCCCGGAGGCCGCGACCCCGGCCAGGACCAGCATCGAGTCGCCGGGGAAGAAGAATCCGACCAGGAGCCCGGTCTCGGCGAAGATGATCGCCAGCACGCCGACCGCGCCCGCCTGGGCGATGAGCGCCTTGGCGTTGAGGATGTTCAACGCGAGCATGGTGTTCACCCGGGAAGGTTAGCGGCCGGGCGTGAACGCGCGGCGGGCGCGGGCAGGGGAACCGGCCCCCGCGGGAGCCCCCTCCCGAGCACTGAGACGTGGGATGAACCCCGGCTGCCGTGATGGGACAATGACGCCGGCGCCCGCTGCCAGGGGTCGCCGCAGCTCGTCCGACAGGTACAGCGTTTCAACGTAGAGCGCTTCGACATCGCCGCACACCGAACAGGAGCGGATTCGCATGCCCATCGCAACTCCCGACGTCTACAACGAGATGCTGGACCGCGCCAAGGCAGGGAAGTTCGCCTACCCCGCGATCAACGTCACCTCCACCCAGACCCTGCACGCCGCCCTCCGCGGGTTCGCCGAGGCGGAGAGCGACGGCATCGTCCAGATCTCGACCGGTGGCGCGGAGTTCCTCGGTGGCCAGTACAGCAAGGACATGGTCACCGGCGCGGTCGCGCTCGCCGAGTTCGCGCACATCGTCGCCGAGAAGTACCCGGTGAACATCGCGCTGCACACCGACCACTGCCCGAAGGACAAGCTGGACGGCTACGTCCGCCCGCTGCTCCGGATCTCCCAGGAGCGCGTGGCCCAGGGCCGCAACCCGCTCTTCCAGTCGCACATGTGGGACGGCTCGGCCGAGAACCTCTCCGACAACCTCGCCATCGCCCAGGAGCTGCTCGCCGAGGCCGTCAAGGCCCGGATCATCCTGGAGATGGAGATCACCCCCACCGGTGGCGAGGAGGACGGCGTCTCCCACGAGATCAACGACAACCTCTACACCACCACCGAGGACGCGCTGCGCACCGCCGAGGCGATGGGCCTGGGCGAGAACGGCCGCTACCTGCTCGCCGCCTCCTTCGGCAACGTGCACGGCGTCTACAAGCCGGGCAACGTGCAGCTGCGCCCGGCGCTGCTCAAGGACCTCCAGGAGGCCGTGGGCGCCAAGTCCGGCAAGGCGAACCCGTTCGACTTCGTCTTCCACGGCGGCTCCGGCTCCACGCTGGAGGAGATCCACACCGCGCTGGAGTACGGCGTCGTGAAGATGAACCTCGACACCGACACCCAGTACGCCTACACGCGTCCGCAGGTCGACCACTTCTTCCGCAACTACGACGGCGTCCTGAAGGTCGACGGCGAGGTCGGCAGCAAGAAGACCTACGACCCGCGCACCTACGGCAAGCTCGCCGAGGCCGGCATGGCCGCGCGCGTCGTCGAGGCCACCCAGCAGCTGCGCTCGGCGGGCACCCGCCTGAAGTGAGCCGCCCGAAGTGGCCCGCCTGATGTGAGTCCGAGGGCCGCTCCCCGCGCCTGCGCGCGGGGAGCGGATCCCCGGATGCGATGCTGGGGCCATGAGCATCCACGAGAACCTGCTCGGGGGCCCGCCCCCGACCCACCTGCCGGTCGAGCCCGAGCCGCTGGAGCTCCTGGCCTCCGGCACCGCCCCCGCCGAGGTGGCGGCGAAGTACCCGGCCTCGTCCCTGGCCTGGGCCCAGCTCGCGGACGACGCCTACGCCTCCGGCGAGGTCATCGCCTCCTACGCCTACGCCCGCACCGGCTACCACCGCGGTCTCGACGCCCTGCGCCGGAACGGCTGGAAGGGCCACGGCCCGGTGCCCTGGGAGCACGAGCCGAACCGCGGGTTCCTGCGCGCCCTCCATGCCCTCGGCCGCGCGGCCGGCGCGATCGGCGAGAAGGACGAGGCCGAGCGCTGCGCCACCTTCCTCCGGGAGAGCTCGCCGACGGCGGCCTCCACACTGGGCTGATCCACCGGGCGGACGGCCAGGACCGTCGCCGCGGCACCTTCGTGACGGCGGCACCTTCGTGACGCTATGTCAGGGGGTGCCGCGCCGGTGCCCGGCGTCCGCGGGCCCGTCGGGGACGATGACCCGCCAGGCCTGCGGCACGACCGTCCAGGTGCGGGTGCGCACGGGGCCGCCGAGCGCGCTGTCCGCCAGGTACTCGAAGTCGGCGCCGGTGACGGTGACCTCGCGCGCCCAGACCCGCATCGCGCCCCGGCCGCCGGCGGCTCCCCGGACCACCAGCTCCACCAGTCCCTCGCGCTCGTCCCCGGAGGCGCAGGGCAGCTTCCACATCGCCACCTGGCGGACCGTGCGGTCCAGGTCCGTGAGCAGTCGTCCGTCGGCCTCGATCCGCAGGCGCTGGCCGCTGCCGAGGGCTCCCCACGCCCCCAGCAGGCCGCCGAAGGGGAGCCGCGGGCGCGACCGTCCGGGGCGTACTTCCACCTCCGCGCCGGCGCTGTTCGCTGAAGGCGAACGCGCTGCGCCGTTCGGGTGGTCGCCAGGGCGCTCTGCAGGGAACGGGCCGTGAGGGGACGCGGCAGACGAAGGACTGGGGACGCGCGCCGCGGCGGCGGTCGGCGCCTCCGCCGACGGCGATGCGCCGGATGCTTCGACCTGCGCCTCCACACCGGCTCTGACCTGGGGTTCGGCCTCCGCCACGGCCTCCACGCCGACCACGGCCTCCGCATCGGCCGCCTTCACCGCCGCCGCTTCCGCCGCGACCGCCGACGCCGCACCGGCGGCCGGAACCGCCTCCGGCCCGGCCGCCGCGGCCTCCTCCGGAAGCCCCGCCTCCCTCCGTGCCCCCGCCCGGCGGGTCCGGAGTGCGGCCGGCCGTCCGGAGCCGCGCCCCCGGCCAGGGATGCGCACCGCGCCGACCGCCACCCCGCCGCTGTCGTCGGTGAGCAGGTCCAGCCGCCGCTCGGCCCCGCGCAGCACCGCGCGCGCCGCCTCCTCCGGCCGGGACGGGACGCCGAGCGCGCGCGCCACGCTCATCGCCTCGCCGCGCCCGACCGGGACCAGCCCGATCGGCCCGGCGTCCAGGGATCTCTGACGGTGCAACAGGCGGACGACATGGTGCAGCGCGCGGTCGTCGCCGATCACGACCGGTCGTCTGCGGCCGCGATGTTCCAGGACCCGGTCGAGCTCCCCGAGGTTCTCCGGCAGCACCAGCTTCACCGACGCGGCGGCCGACAGGACGTCCCGGGCGACCCGCACCGCCTCGCCGTCCACCGCGCGGGCCGCGGGCGCGACCACCAGGAGCAGCGGCATCGACGGCTCCCCGGCCGAATGCGCAGCCGACACCTCGGTCCTTTCTCAGGTAATCTCTCGGTGCAAGAGCCCCTTGCGCTGTTGCGCCAGGGGCTTCGTCTATCCGGGGCCGGAAACGGCGGCCTTCCCGCCGTCTGTTGTGCCCCGCCCGGAAGGGGTGTACGCCTGTGCCCGCACTTGTGCTGGTCGGCGCTCAGTGGGGCGACGAGGGCAAGGGAAAGGCCACCGACCTCCTCGGCGGCTCCGTCGACTACGTCGTCCGCTATCAGGGCGGCAACAACGCCGGTCACACGGTGGTCGTCGGTGATCAGAAGTACGCACTGCACCTGCTGCCTTCCGGGATCCTGAGCCCGAACTGCGTGCCGGTCATCGGCAACGGCGTGGTCATCGACCCGGCCGTGCTGCTGTCCGAGCTCCAGGGGCTGCAGGAGCGCGGTGTGGACACGTCCAAGCTGCTGATCTCGGGCAACGCGCACCTCATCACCCCGTACCACCGGACGCTGGACAAGGTCACCGAGCGCTTCCTGGGCAAGCGCCGGATCGGCACCACCGGCCGCGGCATCGGCCCCACCTACGCCGACAAGATCAACCGGGTGGGCATCCGGGTGCAGGACCTGTTCGACCCGAACATCCTGCGGCAGAAGGTGGAGGCGGCCCTCCACGACAAGAACCAGATCCTGGTCAAGCTCTACAACCGCCGCGCGGTCCCCGCCGACCTGGTCGTCGAGGAGTACCTGGGCTACGCGGAGAAGATCAAGCCCTTCCTCGCGGACACCACCCTCGTCCTCAACCAGGCGCTGGAGCGCGGCGACGTCGTGCTGATGGAGGGCGGCCAGGGCACCCTGCTGGACGTGGACCACGGCACGTACCCCTTCGTGACCTCGTCCAACCCGACCGCGGGAGGCGCCTGCACCGGGTCCGGCGTCGGCCCGACCAAGATCGACCGGGTGATCGGCATCCTCAAGGCCTACACCACCCGCGTCGGCTCCGGCCCCTTCCCGACCGAGCTGTTCGACGAGGACGGCGAGGCGCTGCGGCGGATCGGCGGCGAGCGCGGCGTGACCACCGGGCGCGACCGCCGCTGCGGCTGGTTCGACGCGGTCATCGCCCGCTACGCGACCCGCGTGAACGGCCTCACCGACTTCTTCCTCACCAAGCTGGACGTGCTCACCGGCTGGGAGCAGATCCCGGTGTGCGTCGCCTATGAGATCGACGGCAAGCGGGTGGACGAACTGCCTTTCTCGCAGACCGACTTCCACCACGCCAAGCCGATCTACGAGAACCTGCCGGGCTGGTCCGAGGACATCACCAAGGCCAAGTCCTTCGCCGAGCTGCCGAAGAACGCGCAGGCCTACGTGAAGGCGCTGGAGGAGATGTCCGGCGCGCCGATCTCCGCGATCGGCGTCGGCCCGGGGCGCGACGAGACCATCCAGATCAACTCCTTCATCTGACCTCATCCGATCCGTCCGGCGGCCTGCGGCGGGTCGGCCCGCGGCGGGTCGGCCCGCGGCGCGCTCGGCCGGCGGCCCTCCCTCCGGCCCGCTCCGACACACTGTCGGGGCGGGCCGGGGCCGGAAGACAGGATGTGCGTTCCGGGCGGCGGCCCGGGGGCCTACGCTCGATGGCATGAGCAGCCTTCCCGAGGTTTCCGAGGTTCCCGACCCCGCCGCGGGGCGCGCCGTCAAGGCAGTCGACCGCGCGCACGTCTTCCACTCGTGGTCCGCGCAGGCCCTGATCGACCCGCTCGCCGTGGCCGGTGCCGAGGGCTCCTACTTCTGGGACTACGACGGCAACCGCTACCTGGACTTCTCCTCGGGTCTGGTGAACGCCAACATCGGCCACCAGCACCCGAAGGTCGTCGCGGCGATCCAGGAGCAGGCCGGGAAGCTCTGCACCTTCGCGCCCGCGTTCGCGATCGACGTGCGCGCCGAGGCGGCCCGGCTGGTCGCCGAGCGCACCCCCGGCGACCTGAACAAGATCTTCTTCACCAACGGCGGCGCCGAGGCCAACGAGAACGCGGTCCGGCTCGCCCGCCTGCACACCGGCCGGCACAAGGTCCTCGCCACCTACCGCTCGTACCACGGCGCCACCGCCAACGCGATCGCGCTGACCGGCGACCCGCGCCGCTGGCCCAACGAGACCGGCGTCTCCGGCGTCGCCCACTTCTGGGGGCCCTACCCCTACCGCTCGCCGTTCCACTCCGAGAACGAGCAGCAGGAGTGCGAGCGCGCGCTGCGGCATCTCGAGGAGACCGTCGTCTTCGAGGGCCCGCAGACCGTCGCGGCGATCATCCTGGAGACCGTCGTCGGCACGGCCGGCATCCTCGTGCCGCCGCCCGGCTACCTGGCCGGCGTGCGCGAGATCTGCGACCGGTACGGCATCGTCTTCATCCTCGACGAGGTGATGGCCGGGTTCGGCCGCACCGGCGCCTGGTTCGCCGCCGACCACTGGGGCGTCACCCCCGACCTGATGACCTTCGCCAAGGGCGTCAACTCCGGCTACGTCCCGCTCGGCGGGGTGGCGATCAGCGAGGCCATCGCGGCGGACTTCGCCGAGCGCCCGTTCCCCGGCGGCCTCACCTACTCCGGACACCCGCTGGCCTGCGCCTCCGCCGTGGCCACCATCAACGTGATGGCCGAGGAGGGCATCGTCGAGCACGCCGCCGAGATCGGCGAGAAGGTACTCGGCCCGGGGCTGCGCGAGATCGCCGAGCGGCACCCCTCGGTCGGCGAGGTGCGCGGGCTCGGCGTCTTCTGGGCGCTGGACCTGGTGAAGAACAAGGAGACCCGCGAGGCGCTGGTGCCGTACAACGCGGCGGGCGAGGCGAACGCGCCGATCGCGGAGCTGGTCGCGGCCTGCAAGCGGGGCGGCCTGTGGCCGATGACGAACATGAACCGGCTGCACGTGGTCCCGCCGTGCGTCATCACCGAGGAGGAGGCCGAGAAGGGCCTCGCGATCCTCGACGAGGCCCTGACGACGGCCGACGCGCACGCGTCCTAGCGGACGGGCGGCGGCGGGCCTCGCGCGCACGCGGCGGAGCCGCACGTGACACAGCCCCGCGCCCCTTGCGCCTACCGGGTTTCAGCGGCTGCCGGCGGGCGGCTGCCGCTTGCAGGTGGTTCCTCGCGCAGTTCCCCGCGCCCCTACAGGCGCCGCTCCGCGGCAGCCTGCGGCGCCCGGCGGCCCAGGCGCGCGCAGCGTCGCCGTGAGGGGCGCGGGGAACTGCGCGACCGGCCGCTTGGGCCCCGCGCTCGGCTGCCAGCGGTCCGCTGCCGCCGGGTTGCCGTCGGGCGCGCGTCGCGGGGGGCGCCGAATGGCCTAGGATTCCGGGGAGTTTGCGCGGACATTCCGGTTCTGCGTACCGGTGTCGTGCCCTCGGGAGGAGGCAGCGCATGGTCCGCCGCAGGCCCTCCCCTTCCACTCGGCCGGCGGCGCCGGCGGCGCTGCGCCGCAGTTCGCTGCGCGAGCAGGTCGCCGAGGCGCTGCGCGAGGAGATGATGTCGGGCCGGCTCCCCGCCGGCCGCGACTTCACGGTCAAGCAGGTCGCCGAGCACTACGGCGTCTCCGCCACCCCGGCGCGCGAGGCGCTGGTCGACCTCACCGCGCAGGGCCTGCTGCGCGTCGAGCACCACCGCGGGTTCGCGGTGCCGGTGCTCGGCTGGGAGGACTTCGCCGAGATCGTCGAAACCCGGATGATGCTGGCCGACGCGGCCCTGCGCCGTCCTGACGTCCGGTTGGGCATCCTCGACGGCGAGCGGCTGGCGTCGGTGCGCCGCCGCGCCGAGGCCGCCCACCGTGCGGTGCGCACCGGGGAACTCGGCGTCCTGGTCGGCTGCGACCGGCGGTTCTGGGCGGAGCTTGCCGCGCTGCTCGGCACCCCGCGGCTCTGCGGTTACCTGGACTGGCTGCGGGTGCAGGCGTGGATGTTCGCCGCCTCGCACCTGCGCGGTCGCACCGACCTCGACCAGCGGCTGTGGACGGGGCAGTTGGAGCTGATCGACCGGGTCGAGGCGGGCGACCGGGCGGGGGTGCTCGCCCTGCTGCACGCCTACAGCTGCGCGGCGGTGCGGCTGATGGCCGAGCTGTCCGGGGCGGGGCCGGCAGCGGCGGAGCGGGTGACCGCCGCGCTGCCGGGGCCGCCGTTTCCGGGGCCCGCGCTTCCGCGGGAGGCGTAGCGGGCTGCGCGTGGCCGGGCCGGCGCCGTGGCAGCAGCACGAGGCCGGCACCGCGAGGCCGCACGCCGAGGCCCACGCAACACTGGCCGTATGGGGCGCGGGCGTCGAGACGGGCCAGCGTGAGGCCCACCGGGCGGCGGCCAGCGGCGGCGCGTGGCCGGGCCGCTGCCGGGACCCGCACCGCGAGCCGAATGCCGGGGTCCACGCACCCCGGTTGTACGGGGCCCGGACGTCGAGGCCGGGCAGGGTGAGGCGCCCGGGCACGGCCTGTGGTCGAGCCCGCCCGCACCGTGCGGTGCCGGCGTTGGTGAGGCTCCCAGGCGCGGCCTGTGGTGGCACGTGTCCGGTCGGCGTCGGCGGCCGCCCTGGACCAGCACGGCGAGCTGCATGCCGAGGTCTACGCGCCCTGGCCGTACCGGGCCTGGACGTCGAGGCTCCCGGGCGTGGCCAGCGCGGCGCATGGCCGGGCCGGCGTCGGCGGCAGCCCTGCGACCAGGACGGCGAGCCGCATCCCGTGGTTCACGTGCACCGCGGGCGTGGGCGTCGAGGCCGGGCAGGGTGAGGCCCCCGGCGCGGCCAGTGGCCGCGCGTGTCCGGGTCCGGAGTAGCCCGGTCCGGCCCCGGGCCGGCCCGGGGCCGACGGCCGCGACGGGTTTGGCGGGCCGGGGGCGGTGGGAGTCGCAGGGAGAGGCGGCGGCCGAGGGGCGCGGTCCCGGAGACCGGACGCCCGGACGGGCGCTAGTGTGGCTGCTCCGTCCGTCGCCCCGCAGGAGGAGGGTCCGTTGGCCTGCGACATCTGGCTCGTCCCGCTCGTCGACGTGCTCTGCCAAAGCCCGGAGAACCCGTTCCGGGACGACCTGGAGGTCTACAACGCGGCGCTCGCCGAGCACGGTCTGCCCGAGGTCCCGGTCTTCCGCTACATGCCCGGCCTCAGCGGGGACGTGGAGCCGATCGCGGCCTTCGACTACGACTCCCTGCACTTCCTGCGCCGCGCCTACCTGCTGCGGCTGACCGGGCTGACGGTGACCCCGGTGGACGAACTCGGCGGCGACTACGAGCAGTTGCTGGAGATGTTCGAGTCCGCGGCCGAACAGTCCCATCTGGTCTGGCACTTCGACCACGCCGGGGCGTACGTCCCGATCGACTTCGAGCGGCCGATCGTCACCGACGCGTTGCTCACCACGGGCGGTCCGCTCGGCTCGGTGCACGGCCTGCTGCGCGAACTGGACACGGTGGCGCCCGCGATCGGCATCGACGCGCAGTTCCCGCCGCAGCCGGTGCGGCCGGTCGCGCCGACCTCGCTGGACGGGCCGGCCTACCCGCCGCCCGCGGAGGACGGCCCGTTCGCGAAGGAGCGGCACGCCTGGGCCGGCCTGCACGCGGCTGCGGTGCGGGCGCTCGGCCAGGGCTCCATGGTCGTCTTCGCCTGAGCCTCCGCCCCTGCGCGCGGCGCCCCTGCACGCCGCGCCGCAAGGGCGGCCGTCGCGGCAGGCGCGTCAGCGCAGCGGGGGCTCCGGCGGCCGCTGGCGCGGCATGGTGGGACGGGCGCCGGAGGTCGGCAGCACCCGCACCGGTGCGGGCGTGCCCGCCTCGCGGCGCTCGCCCCACACCCCCGCCGCCTGCGTCGGCAGCTCGCTCATCGCCGCGCGGAACTCCAGCATCCACTGCGAGGTCTCCGCGCGGACCATCTCCGAGACGTCCTCGCAGAAACGGCGGAGCACGCCGAGGCAGCGCTCGGCGGCCTCGCTCGCGGTGCCCTCGGTGGGGCCGAGCACCTCGCGCACGCACTCCGAGGCCCAGTCGAACTGGAAGGCCTCCAGGCGGCGTTGCAGCGCCTGCGCGGTGGAGACGTCCCGCATCCAGCCGGAGCTCAGCCCGAACGCGCGGTCCGCGCCGAGGCTCGCCGCCGACAGCAGCAGCGAGACGTAGCCCCAGTCCGCCCCCGGGCTCCACTCGCCGGTCAGCGCGACCAGCGGCAGCCCCGCGCCGCCGAGCACGAACAAACCGGCGCACACGCGCAGCGCACGTGCCCCGAAGCGCTTCCAGCGGCGGTCGCGCTGGTACCAGGCGATCGCCTCGACCGCGCGCTCCTCCGACCAGCGGTAGAGCTCCTCCAGCCGCTCGGCGGGCTCACCCCAGTCCCCGAGCGGGAACTGGCGGGCCGTCAGGTCGCGGCGGGAGCGGCCGGGCTCCGCCCCGCGTCCGGGCAGCCGTCGGCCGCGCGAGGTGGCCAGCGCGGGGGACACCTCGTCATCAGGGCCGCCCTGCTGACCCCAGGGGGTCTCCTCGGGTTGCATGTCGGGCTGGCTCACGTCGTCGGCTCCCTGGTCCTCGTCGTCGGTTGTACCGCGCGGGTGCACGCGCGCGTGCATGACGCCCGCATGTTCGCGGACGCCTGGCCATCCTCCACTTCTTACCGCCAAATGGCTGAGTGCGGGGGCGATTCCACGCGGAATTCGCCCGCCTCCGGGCCGCCCCGGGCGCCGCTGCCGGGGGTCGCCGGAGGTCACCGGGCCGCGCGGAGCGACGGGCGGCTCCCCGGCGCCCGGGAGCGGCTTCACCCGGACGGGGGAGCGGCCGTCCGGGGCCCCGCGCTTCCCGGGCGCTCCGCCCGTGGACTTCCCCGCGGCGGGGAACGGCCGCCGCGACCCCTAGAATCAGCGGCGTGAAGGTCCTCGTCATCGGAACCGGTGCCCGCGAGCACGCCCTCTGCCGTGCGCTCTCGCTCGACCCCGACGTGTCCGAGCTGCACTGCGCCCCCGGCAACGCCGGCATCGGCGCGGTCGCCCGGCTGCATCCGGTCGACCAGCTGGACGGTGCGGCGGTCGCCGCCCTGGCCGCCGAGCTCGGCGCCGGGCTGGTGGTGGTCGGGCCGGAGGCGCCGCTGGTCGCCGGCGTCGCGGACGCCGTGCGCGAGCGCGGGATCCCCGTCTTCGGCCCCAGCGGGGAGGCCGCTCGCCTGGAGGGCTCCAAGGCCTTCGCCAAGGACGTGATGGCCGCCGCCGGCGTCCCCACCGCCCGCTCCTACGTCTGCACCACCCCGGAGCAGGTCGACGAGGCCCTGGACGCCTTCGGCGCCCCCTACGTGGTGAAGGACGACGGCCTCGCCGCCGGCAAGGGCGTCGTCGTCACCGACGACCTGGAGGCGGCCCGGGCGCACGCGGCCGGCTGCAAGCAGGTCGTCATCGAGGAGTACCTGGACGGCCCGGAGGTCTCGCTCTTCGCGGTGACCGACGGCACCACGGTCGTCCCGCTGCAGCCCGCGCAGGACTTCAAGCGGGCCGGCGACGGCGACTCCGGCCCCAACACCGGCGGCATGGGCGCCTACTCGCCGCTGCCGTGGGCCGAGCCCGGCCTGGTGGACGAGGTGCTGGCCACCGTCCTCCAGCCGACCGTCGACGAGCTGCGCCGCCGCGGCACCCCCTTCTCCGGCCTGCTCTACGCCGGCCTGGCGATCACCTCGCGCGGGGTGCGGGTGATCGAGTTCAACGCGCGTTTCGGCGACCCGGAGACGCAGGTCGTGCTGGCCCGGCTGAAGACCCCGCTGAGCGGTCTGCTGCTGGCCGCGGCGACCGGGCGGCTCTCCGAGATCGAGCCGCTGCGCTGGAGCGACGGCGCGGCCGTCACCGTGGTCGTGGCCTCCGAGGGCTACCCGCAGGCGCCGCGCACCGGCGACCCGATCGAGGGCCTGGCGGAGGCCGAGTCGGCCGACGGCAAGGCCTACGTCCTGCACGCCGGCACCAAGCTGGCCGAGGACGGCTCCACGGTGCTCAGCGCCGGCGGGCGGGTGCTGTCGGTCACGGCCACCGGCTCCGACCTGGCCAAGGCGCGGGAGCGCGCCTATCGCGCGGTGGGCGCGATCCGCCTGCGCGGCTCCCACCATCGCACCGACATCGCCGCGAAGGCCGCGGCGGAGGGCTGAGTCCGACGCCGTCGGCGGGAGCGGCGGCCCCGTCCCGGGAGACCGGGGCGGGGCCGCCGGTTTTCGGCGCTCACGGTCGGTGTGCCGCGCCTGTCGGGCATCAGCGGCCGGCCGGCGCGCGGCTTCGGCCGGTAGCGGGTTCCTCGCGCAGTTCCCCGCGCCCCCGGGTCGGTGGTACTCGCCGCAGGTGGTCGGCTTCCCGTTCCATGGGCGGGCCCTGCCGGGGCGCGGGGCCGCGTCAGATGCGCCTCCGCCGCGTGGGTGCGGCCAGCCGCTGGTGCCCGCAGCCGCCCGCCGGCGGTCGTCGTGCCCGGTGGGCGAACACGTACGGATGCCCAGCGCTTGGTTGCCCACGCGCCGCTCGGGGGACCGCTGTTCGGGGGGTGCGCGGAGCGCCGCGGCACGGGGCGGACGGCGGCGTGGGGGAGTGCAACCGGCGCCAACCCCCAGCCTTACGGGTGACGCGGGCGTCATTGGGCTGACGTTCCGCGGGGGCGGGTCCTAGGGTGCCCAACGTCGGGAGCGCACCGTACGTGCGTGCGGTCCCGCCGCCGGGCATGCCCGCCTGGCGTGGGGGGATGCTGGGGCAGGAGGTTTTACCGCTCACCGGGCACGGCCGTCCGGTTTTCATCGGGAACCACCGGTCCGGGTGAATCGCGGGCCCGCGCGGAACGACCCGCGTAGGGCCGATCGTCACTCGGATCAGGACATCGATCGGCTCGGCGCGGCGAGCGCAGCGCTACGACCGGATGCCGACCGGAGCCGATCGCCGCCGGACCGTTCCGGATCGCGGCGGCCGGTTCGGGCCGTTCGGCGTCGGCCGGGCGCACGCTCGGCAGGCCCGATCCGATCCGGCCGGACCGAGCCGCCCGACCGATCCGATCCGACGACCACCGATCACCGACCCGATCCACCCGTTCCGAGGAACTTCAGCCGTACGACCCGCCCAGGGGTGATGCGAGCAGTGGCTGGTACCGAGATGGCAGAAGCGCGGGCTCACGCGCAGACCGTGCTGCGGTTGCGCGGCGCGGCGCTGGGCGTGGCGGTGCTGCCCGCCGCGGTCGCCGCTGTGCTGTGGGCCGGGCGGGCCACGGGCCGGGCGGGCGCGTCCGGCGCGCCGGACGCCGCGGCCTGGGGCTGGGCGCGCTGGACGGTGACGGTGCTGGCCGTGGCGGTGCTGGCGGCGGTGGCCGCGCTCGCGGCCCGGCTGCGCCGGGTGCCGCCTCCGCCGCCGTTGTCCGTCCCGGTCGCCGAGTCCTCCGCGCCCGAGCTGTACCGCCTGGTGCGGGAGGTCGCGGCCCGGATGGACGTGCCGGCCCCGGGGCGGATCGCGCTCACCCCGGACTGCGACAGCTGGCTGGAGGACGACGCGGACGCCGACGGCGCCCCGCCCGCCCTGGTGATCGGTTCCCCCTTCCTGTGGTGGATGCGCGTGGGGGAGCTGCGGGCGCTGATCGCGCCGGTCGTGGCCGGCTCCGCGGCCTCCGCAGATCCGGAGATCACCGCCGCCCGCCGCTTCGTGCGCGGACTGGACGCGGTCGCCTTCGGCCGCGCGGCCGGCTCCGGCGCCGACCCGGCCGCGCTCGGGATCCCCGCCGCGGGCGACGCCCTCGGCCCGGGCTCGGGCCCCGGCTCGGGCCTCGGGCCGGGGAGTGACGGCGGCCCGCGGCGGGCGCCGCTCGACGGGCTGCTGTCCGGGCCCGCCCGGCGGCTGCTGCGCCGCTGCCGCCTGCCCGCCGCCGAGCTGGAGCGGGCGGTGGCCGGCTGGGCCTCCGAGCGCGCCCAGCTCGTCGACTACGGACTCCGGGTGGCGGCTCAGGAGCAGGTCGGGCTGGTCTACGCGGGGTGGGACCGGCTGCTGAGCCGGGTCGCCCTGCCGGCCTGGCGGATAGGGCGGCTGCCCCGGCGGCTCGACGCCGGCGTGGTCTCCGCGCTCACCGAGCTCTCCCGCCGGGACCGCCTGGCGGAGGGCTACGAGGCCCGGCTCACCGAGCGCCCCGCCTGCGACCTGCTGGAGGATCCGGGGCGGACGGACCACGAGGTGTCGGCGCTGGCCGCCCGCCTCTTCCACGGCTTCGACCCGGCTGCTCCGGGCCCGGCCCCGGTCGACTGGGCGGACTATCCGGTGGAGGTCGTCGAGCGGATCTGGCGCGGCCGGGCGACCGCTCTCCAGCTCGCCCTGGACCGCCTCGGCGCCGAGGAGGCCGCCGGCCGGGGAACGGCGGGAGCGGACGGCCCGGACGGCCCTGGGGGCGCGGGCAGCCCGGACGGCCCGACCGTCGCCCGGCTGCTGGACCGGCTGCGCCGCGGCGACGCCGATCGGCTCGCCCGCCTGCTGGCCGTCCCCGACGCGGCCGCCCGCGACGCGGCGGCGACCGAGGCCGCGGCCCCGTCGGCCCCGGGGCACGGCGCGCGCGGAGGGCGCGAACTGCTGGTCGAGCATCTGTCCGCGCTGGTGTGCTGCGCGGCGGTGGACACCGGGATAGGGCGCCCCGGGCTGGACTGGCTGGACGGCCCGGTGCTGACGGTCGGCGGGGTCCGCCGGCCGGACCTCGCCCCGGTAGTCGCGGAGGCCGTCGAGCAGGCCGACGACGGGCCGTTGCGGGATTGGCTCGCCGCGGTGGGCATACGCATGGAAACTCCGGTCAGGCTGTCATGAGGACGATCGGGTCCGGCTCCCGCCCGGCCTCCGCTTCCACCCGCTCTCCGCTCCCGCCACCCGGGCGGGGGCCCGCGCCCGAGTGGTACCCGCGGAGGATCCCGCCCGATTACCCGGTGCAGGCCGCTCTCGGCACCTACCATGCGGCTCACCGGGTAGTCGTCCCACAACGGACGGTGCACGGTTCCGCCCGCCGCCGGCGACCGCCGGCGCGCCGGTCGGCCAGACCGAGGAGGGGAGCGGCCCGCCGTGGCCACGGAGCAGATCCACCGCTGGGAGTCGGGAGCGCTCGCGCACGGAGTGACCGACCCCTTCGGCCAGGGCCCGCTGCCCTGGCTGCGCGGCGCCGATCTCTATTTCGACGACTCCGGCCTCAAGGTGCCCTGGTACGTCGAGCTGACGGACCGCCAGGGATCGGTGCCCGGCGCCCGCAGCGCGCCGCCGTCCGAGAACGACCCGGCCGGACGGCACGGCCCGAGCGGCTTCTCCGGACTGGACCGCCCCCGCACCGCCGACGACGTGACCGGTCAGATCAAGGGCTTCGCCGCCGGCGGAGCCGCCGACCCGGGCGGCGCCCTCGACCTGCGGGTCTCGGTGAACCCTCCGCAGGAGTTCACCATCGACGTCTACCGCATCGGCCACTACGGCGGCGCCGGCGCCCGGCACATGGCGGCCAGCCCGAACGTCTCCGGCCTGGTCCAGCCCGCGCCGCTGGTGGCCGGCCGTACCGTCTCCTGCCACCACTGGTGGATGTCCTGGCGGCTGCAGATCCCCGCGCACTGGCCCTCCGGTGCCTACGTCGCCGTGCTCACCACCGCCGACACCCGCTGGCGCAGCCACGTCCCCTTCACCGTGCGGACCCCGGCGCACCCGGCCGACCTGCTGCTCGTCCTGCCCGACATCACCTGGCAGGCCTACAACCTCTACCCCGAGGACGGCCGCACCGGCGCCAGCCTCTACCACGCCTGGGACGAGGAGGGCCGGCTGCTGGGCGAGTCCGAAGCCGCGGCCACGGTCTCCTTCGACCGCCCCTACGCCGGCGCCGGCCTGCCGCTGCACGTCGGCCACGCCTACGACGCGATCCGCTGGGCCGAGCGCTACGGCTACGGCCTCGCCTACGCCAACGCCACCGACCTGCACGCCGGCCGGGTCGACCCGCGGCTCTACCGGGGCATCGTCTTCCCCGGCCACGACGAGTACTGGTCCCTGCCGATGCGGCGCGCGGCCGAGGCGGCCGTCGCCTGCGGCACCTCGCTGGTCTTCCTCAGCGCCAACACCATGTACTGGCAGGTCGAGCTGGCCCCCGGCCCGACCGGCGAACCGGACCGGCTGGTGAGCTGCCGCAAGCGCCGCCGCCCCGCCGACCTGCCGCCCGGCGCCCCGCGCACCGCGCTGTGGCGGGACAGCGGCGAGCACGAGCAGCGCCTGATCGGCATCCAGTACGCCGGCAGCGTCCCCGAGCCGGCGCCGCTGGTCGTCCGCAACGCCGAGCACTGGCTGTGGGAGGGCACGGGCGTGAGCGAGGGCGACGGGCTGGAGGGGCTGGTGGCCGGAGAGGCCGACCGCTACCACCCCCGCTCCCCGCTGCCGGAGCACTCCGAGCGCCTGCTGCTCGCCCACTCGCCCTACCGGGACGGCGCCGGGGTCGCCCGGCACCAGGAAACCTCGCTCTACCGGGCGCCGAGCGGGGCGTGGGTGTTCGCCTCCGGGACCTTCGCCTGGTCGCCTGCGCTGGACCGGCCCGGCCACACCGACGCCCGCATTCAGCGCGCCACCGCGAACCTGCTCGACCGCATCTGCAAAGCGGTCTGAGCGCCGGGGCCCGCGCCTGCGGCCCGCGCCCGCGACCTGCGGGGCCACCGGCGCGGCCCACCTCCCGAGGCTCGGCATCCGGCCGCGTGAAACACTTCACCCATCGGTGGCCACCACCAGCAAAGGGAAGAGCCTTGAGCGGATTCGTCGAGAAGCCCGAGCCGGTGCAGGTGCCCGGCCTCACCCACCTCCACACCGGCAAGGTGCGCGACCTCTACCGCACCGAGAACGGTGACCTGGTCATGGTCGCCAGCGACCGGATCTCGGCGTACGACTGGGTGCTCCCCACCCCGATCCCGGACAAGGGCCGCATCCTCACCCAGTTGTCGCTGTGGTGGTTCGACCGGCTCGCCGACCTGGCCCCGAACCACGTGCTCTCGACCGAGCTTCCGGCCGGTGCCCCGGCGGACTGGGCGGGCCGCACCCTGGTCTGCCGCAGCCTGCGGATGGTCCCGGTGGAGTGCGTCGCCCGCGGCTACCTGACCGGCTCCGGACTGGCCGAGTACCGGCACGACCAGACCGTGTGCGGCATCGCCCTCCCGCCCGGCCTGGAGGACGGCTCGGAGCTGCCCGGCCCGATCTTCACCCCGGCGACCAAGGCCGAGGTCGGCGAGCACGACGAGAACGTCAGCTACGACGACGTCGCCCGCCGGGTCGGCGCGGAGACCGCCGCCCAGCTGCGCCAGCTGACGCTCGCCGTCTACGGCCGGGCGCGGGACATCGCCCGCGAGCGCGGGATCATCCTCGCCGACACCAAGTTCGAGTTCGGCTTCCCGGAGGACGGCGAGGAGGGCGCGGGCGGCCTGGTCCTCGCCGACGAGGTGCTCACCCCGGACTCCTCGCGGTTCTGGCCGGCCGACGAGTGGCAGCCCGGTCGCGCGCAGCCGTCCTTCGACAAGCAGTACATCCGCGACTGGCTGACCTCTGCCGAGTCCGGCTGGGACCGCGCCTCCGAGCAGCCGCCGCCGGCGCTGCCGGAGGAGGTCGTCGAGCGCAGCCGCGCCAAGTACGTCGAGGCCTACGAGCGGCTGACCGGCACCAGCTGGTCCTGAGCCGTCTGCCCGGGCCCCAGCCCGGGGCCCGGCCCCGGCCCGTGCCCCGGCTCTTCGGCCCAGGCCTGTCGCGCCTTCGGCCGTCCGGCCCCCTCGGCCCGGGCGCAGCGCAGCCCGGCCCCTGAACACCGCGGTGGTGTCCAGGGGCCGGCGTCGTTCTGACCGGGCGTCAGCTCTCGCTCGCCGCGGGGGCGGTGACCGCCGTCTCGGCGGTGCCGAACCTGACCCCCTTCGCCTCCTTGCCCACGGCCACCAGCAGCACCGTCAGCACCAGGGTGGGGAAGACCGTCCACATCAGCGCCGCCGGGTAGCCGTGCCCGGAGGCGATGTTCTCCTGCAGCGGCAGGTTCAGCGCGGCGATGAGGTTGCCGAGCTGGTAGGTCACGCCGGGGTAGAAGCCGCGGATCGAGTCCGGGCTCAGCTCGGTGAGGTGCGCCGGGATCACGCCCCAGGCGCCCTGCACGCAGAACTGCATCAGGAACGAGCTGATCGCCAGCAGCCCGGCGGTGGTCGACAGGGCGAAGAACGGCACGACCAGGATGCCCAGCCCGGCGGCCCACATGATGGTCCGCCGCCGCCCGAGCCGCTCGGAGTAGGCGCCGAGCAGCGCGCCGCCGATGATCGCGCCGATGTTGTAGGTGATCGCGATGTAGATGGCGGTGTTCGAGGCGAGCCCCAGGCCCTTCTTCAGGAAGGTGGGGTACACGTCCTGGGTACCGTGCGACAGCAGGTTGAACGCAGTCATCAGCAGGACGAGGTAGACGAAGCGCTTGAGGACCGCCGGGTCGCGCAGCACCTTGCTGGGCGGCGTGCGGTTGAGCCGGACATTGCGCTCCCACACCTCGGATTCCTTGACCCGGGAGCGGACCAGCAGCGAGATGAGAGCGGGCAGGATCGAGAAGGCGAACAGCCCGCGCCATCCGAATTCCGGCTTGATGAACAGATAGGCCACCGCGGCGAGCAGATAGCCCATCGAGTACCCGCCCTGGAGGACGCCGGACCAGAATCCGCGCTTCTCCGCCGGGATCTTCTCCATCGCGAGCGCGGCGCCCAGGCCCCATTCGCCGCCCATCCCGATGCCGTACAGCAGGCGCAGCACCAGCAGCACCGTGTAGTTCGGGGCGAAGGCGCAGGCGAAGCCGACCACCGAGTAGAAGGCGACGTCGGTCATCAGGGGGATGCGCCGGCCGCTCCGGTCGGCCCACCAGCCGAAGAGGAAGGCGCCGACCGGGCGCATGGCGAGCGTCACCGTGGTGAGGAAGGCCATGTCGGTGAGCGACTTGCCGAAGTCGGAGGCGATGTCCGCGTAGACCAGGACGACCAGGAAGTAGTCGAAGGCGTCCATCGCCCAGCCGAGGTAGGCGGCGAGGAAGGCGTTGCGCTGGTCCTTGGTCAGCCCGCCGGCTTGCTGCCGGATCGAGTTCAACATGGGCGCCTCCTGCGGTGCCGAGTGGTCTGCGGGGTTTCGGGGTACCGGTACGGAGGGGTCGGCCCGAGCTCCTTCGCTGTCCTGAGCATGGCGAACGTAGGCACGGCCGTGGGGATTGTCAACGGTTCACCAACCCGCCCAGGGGCGCGGCAGAGACATACCGATGATGTGCAGGGGATGAACACAGAAACGCCGAAGGGCCCACTCTTCCGAGTGGGCCCTTCGGCTTGTGGAGCGGACGACGGGATTCGAACCCGCGACCCTCACCTTGGCAAGGTGATGCTCTACCAACTGAGCCACGTCCGCATGGTGTTCACCGTCCGGGAGGTCGGCCTCTCGGCCTCGCATCCGTTCCGGTGAGGACTACTCTACCGCACCCTCCGAGGTGATCGTCCCACCCCGAGGGGCTCGGTCGAGTGGAGCGGGTGACAGGAATCGCACACTGCGCCTCCCCCTTGGAAAGGGGGCGCTCTACTACTGAGCTACACCCGCGTGATCTCCGGTTCTTCGCGCTCCTGCCTTTCGGCTTCGGCGCTCCGTCCCGGCGACGAGAAGAACATTACCCGATCTCTCGGAGGTGTGATCGCCAACCGGGGGGTTATGTCCGGTTTGAGTGGAAGGTCGTTTAAATTCTCCCCGGGGCGGGCGGCGTGCGGACCCTGCCGCGCGCCGCCCGCCCGGACGCCTCACCACTCAGCTGGCCTCGGCGAACGCCTCGTAGACGTGCTTGGGGATGCGCCCCCTCGCCGGCAGGTCCATCCCGCGGGACTGGGCCCAGGCGCGCACCGCGGCCGGGTCCGGGGCCACCGCCGTGCGGCGGAAGGCCTTGCCGGAGCGGCTCTGCCGGCGGCCCGCCTCGATGAAGGGGATCAGGGCAGAGCGCAGCCTCTCCGCGTTCTCGGCGGACAGGTCGATCTCGTACGACTTGCCGTCGATGCCGAAGCTGACCGTCTCGGCCGCCTCGCCACCGTCGAGGTCGTCGGAGAGCGTGACCACTACGCGCTGGGCCATGGGCGTGAATCCTCTCGGGACAGGAAGAGCACCGTTCCGTCGGAGCCGCCGAGGGAACAGCGGCGGTAACCGGATCGGTGCTGTCATTCTGCCCCGCGCGGCGATGATTTTCCACGACCATTTCGCGGGTATTTTCTGTGTCGTCTTCCGCGCCGTCTTCCGCACATCGCGTGCGGCTTCGGATTCTCCCCGTAAGGCCTGGACGGGGCCGGTCGACGCTGGTATTGGATCGTGATCCCGGCAGGGATCCCGCGGATGGCGCGGAGGCGGCGGAAGAGCCCCGGATCGCGTCTGCCGCGCGGCTCCGGAGTCCTGTGAACGCGGGATCGGGAGCCCTCGGAAAACGCCCGAAGCGGTGAATTCCCGGCGTCCGGAGAAGCCCTGGCGCGGTCTACGCGCGTCGCCGGGGCGTGGATCCGGCCGCCCGCGGCGCCCGGTATTCTGGGTATCCCCCGCACCAAACACCACCGGGAGTACCCGTGGCACGCGTCGTTGTCGACGTCATGCTCAAGCCGGAGATCCTCGACCCCCAGGGCCAGGCGGTGCAGCGCGCACTGCCGCGCCTGGGATTCGACGGCATCTCCGATGTCCGCCAGGGCAAGCGCTTCGAGCTCGAACTGGAGGGGCCGGTCGACGACGACGCCCTTTCCAAGATCAAGAAGGCTGCCGAGACCTTCCTGGCCAACACCGTCATCGAGGACTTCACGGTCCGGGTGGAGGAGCAGTGACCCCGCGCATCGGCGTCGTCACCTTCCCCGGCTCCCTCGACGACCATGACGCCCAGCGCGCCGTCCGCCGGGCCGGCGCGGAGCCGGTCGCCCTCTGGCACCGCGACAAGGACCTGCACCAGGTCGACGCCGTCGTGCTGCCCGGCGGGTTCTCCTACGGCGACTACCTGCGCGCCGGCGCGATCTCCCGGTTCTCGCCCGTCATGGAGACCGTCATCGAGCAGGCGAAGGCCGGAATGCCGGTGCTCGGCATCTGCAACGGCTTCCAGGTGCTGACCGAGTCGCACCTGCTGCCCGGCGCCATGCTGCGCAACAACCACCTGCACTTCATCTGCCGCGACCAGAAGCTCCGCGTCGAGAACGCGGGCACCGCCTGGACGGCCGACTACGCGCAGGGCCAGGAGATCCACATCCCGCTCAAGAACATGGACGGCCGGTTCACCGCGGACCGCCGGACCGTGGACGAGCTGGAGGCCGAGGGCCGGGTCGTCTTCCGCTACCTGGACGTCAACCCCAACGGCTCGGTCAACGACATCGCCGGGATCACCAACGCGGCCGGCAACGTCGTCGGCCTGATGCCGCACCCGGAGCACGCCGTGGAGCCGCTGATCGGCACCGGCGGTACCGACGGCCTCGGCTTCTTCACCTCCGTCCTGAAGCGTCTGGTGAACATCTGATGAGCACTCAGCCCACCCAGCGTCAGCTGGACACCGTCAAGCACGCGGCGGAGACCCCGGACACCCCCCTGCCCTGGGCCGAGCTCGGCCTGAAGCCGGACGAGTACGCGCGTATCCGCGACATCCTCGGCCGCCGCCCGACCGGCGCCGAGCTCGCCATGTACTCCGTCATGTGGTCCGAGCACTGCTCCTACAAGAGCAGCAAGGTCCACCTCAAGCAGTTCGGAGAGAAGGCCCCGGCCAGCGACGCGCTGCTGGTCGGCATCGGCGAGAACGCCGGCGTGGTCGACGTCGGCCAGGGCTACGCGGTCACCTTCAAGGTCGAGTCGCACAACCACCCGTCCTACATCGAGCCCTACCAGGGCGCGGCCACCGGCATCGGCGGCATCGTCCGCGACATCCTCGCCATGGGCGCCCGCCCGGTCGCGGTGATGGACCCGCTGCGCTTCGGCGCGGCCGACCACCCGGACACCCGGCGGGTGCTCCCCGGCGTCGTCTCCGGCATCGGCGGCTACGGCAACTGCCTGGGCCTGCCGAACATCGGCGGCGAGGTCGTCTTCGACGACTGCTACCAGGGCAACCCGCTGGTCAACGCGCTCTGCGTGGGCGTGATGAAGCACGAGGACATCCACCTCGCCAAGGCCTCCGGCGCCGGCAACAAGGTGATCCTCTACGGCGCGCGCACCGGCGGCGACGGCATCGGCGGCGTCTCCGTGCTCGCCTCCGAGACCTTCGCCGACGGCGGGCCGACCAAGCGCCCCGCCGTCCAGGTCGGCGACCCCTTCCAGGAGAAGCTGCTCATCGAGTGCACCCTTGAGGTCTTCAAGGAGAAGCTCGTCGTCGGCATCCAGGACCTCGGCGGCGCCGGGCTGTCCTGCGCCACGAGCGAGCTGGCCTCGGCCGGCAGCGGCGGTATGCGCGTCGAGCTGGACACCGTGCCGCTGCGTGACTCCTCCCTCTCGCCCGAGGAGATCCTCATGAGCGAGTCGCAGGAGCGCATGTGCGCCATCGTCGAACCGGACAAGGTGGACCGCTTCCTCGAGATCTGCGAGAAGTGGGACGTCATCGCCACCGTCATCGGTGAGGTGACCGACGGCGAGCGGCTGGAGATCTTCTGGCACGGCGAGCAGATCGTGGACGTGCCGCCGCGCACCGTCGCCCACGAGGGCCCCACCTACCAGCGGCCGTACGCGCGGCCCGACTGGCAGGACGCGCTGCAGGCGGACGCCCCGACCGCCGAGCGGCTGAAGCGCCCCGCGAGCGGCGAGGAGCTGCGCGACGCTGTCCTCGCCGTCGTCTCCTCCCCGAACCAGGCCTCCAAGTCCTGGATCACCGACCAGTACGACCGCTTCGTGCTCGGCAACACCGTGCTGGCGCAGCCGGAGGACTCGGGCCTGATCCGGATCGACGAGGAGACCGGGCTCGGCGTGGCCATCGCCACCGACGGCAACGGCCGCTACGCCAAGCTCGACCCCTACACCGGCGCCCAGCTGGCCCTGGTCGAGGCGTACCGCAACGTCGCCGCGACCGGCGCCCGTCCGCTGGCCATCACCGACTGCCTCAACTTCGGCTCCCCCGAGGACCCGGCGGTCATGTGGCAGTTCGCCGAGGCCACCCGCGGCCTCGCCGACGCCTGCCAGATCCTCGGCACCCCGGTCACCGGCGGCAACGTCTCCCTCTACAACCAGACCGGCGAGACCGCGATCCACCCGACCCCGGTCGTCGGCGTGCTGGGCGTGATCGACGACGTCGAGCGGCGGACCCCCATCGCCTTCGCCGAGGAGGGCCAGCTGGTCTACCTCCTGGGAGAGACCCGCGACGAGTTCGGCGGCTCGGTCTGGACGCAGGTGGCGCACGGCCACCTCGGCGGCCTGCCGCCGCAGGTCGACCTGGAGCGCGAGCGGCTGCTCGCGGAGATCCTGATCGCCGCCTCGCGCGACGGCATGATCGACGCGGCGCACGACCTCTCCGACGGCGGCCTGGTCCAGGCGCTCGTGGAGAGCTGCCTGCGCGGCGGTCAGGGCGCGCGGATCGTGGTGCCGGACGGCATCGACCCGTTCGTCTTCCTGCTCTCCGAGTCGGCCGGCCGCGCGGTCGTCGCCGTTCCGCGCAGCGAGGAGCTGCGGTTCAGCGAGATGTGCGCGGCCCGCGGGCTGCCGGCGGCGCGGATCGGCGTCGTCGACGGCGACACCCTGGAGGTCCAGGGCCAGTTCTCGCTGAGCCTGGACGAGCTGCGCGACGCCCACACCGGCGTCCTGGAGCGCCTCTTCGGCTGAGCGCCGAGCTCCGAGCGTCGAGCTTTGAACCCTGAGCTCTGCGCACTGATCCGCTGCCGGTGGCCCCGGGGCCGGGCCGATCGCCCGCCCCGGGGCCACCGGCCGTTTCCGCCTCCGCCGCTCACGGCTCACCTCCCCAGGCGGTTTAGCCGGTAGGGCAGGAAGACGCCGTGGCCGGGGTAGTACGGGTACGGGATCACGTGGTGCCTCGTTCCGCCGGGCGTCTGCTCGTATCCGACGTAGGCGGTGTGGGCCGCGTTCGCCCAGTGGTCGAAGAGCACCACATGGCCTTCGGCGCCGGGCGCGGTGTTGAGCAGGATGTCTCCCGGCCGGAGCTCCGACGCCGGGATCCGGTGCGACACCTCAGGCAGCGTGGTGGTCGTGTAGGAGTGGTCCAGGCCCCAGGCCATGGACACGAAGCCCGAGCAGTCGGCCCGCCACCCGTCGTGGCGGGCCGCCATGCTGTACGGCACCCTCTGCGCCGCCCAGTGGGAGGCGCGGCGCAGGATCGCCTCCCGCGCGCCGCTCACCGGCTGCTCGGACGCGTCGCCGTCCGCGTGCGCGGCGTGCTCCAGATGGGCGGTGTGCGCGCGATGGGCCGCGTGCGGGGAGAGGACCCGGCCGGTGCGGGCGCCGGGACGGGCCCGGTCGGAGCGCCGGCGGGTGGCCGAGCCGCTGTGCCGACCGGACGAGGCCGGAGAGCCCGCCGAGCCCGGCGAGGCGCAGAACCCACCGCCGCTGCCCGTGCCGTGCCGGCACTGGCCGTACGACAGCCCCACCGGACCGCCTCCCGCCGGCGAGGCCGGGGCCGGCGCGATCCGGCCCGGAGGCGCCGGCGGGTGGTGGGCGGGGGTCCACTGGTCGAGCGTCGTCCGGATCCGGGAGGAGCCGCCGCCGGCGTGCCCGTGGGGGTGCCCGCCGTGGGCCCCGATGCCGTGGGACGTCCGTCCGGCGCCCGCGGCGGCGAGGTGTCCCAGGTGCGCGGCGTGCGTCGCATGCGCCACGTGGGCCAGGTGCGCCAGGTGCCCGGCGTGGCCGCGATGGCCGACGTGGTCCAGGTGCGTTGCGTGGCCCAGGTGGACGGCGTGCGCGCTGCTGCCGCCGCCGCTCTCGGCCTGGGCCGCCGGATGTCCGGCGTACGCCGTCGCGGCCGCGGCCGGGGCGCCGGCCGGCCCCGCGTGGCTGACACCCCAGGCCGCCAGCCGCGTGTGCACGGCTCGGAAGGCGTCGGCGTTGCACCGCTCCACCTCGGCGTAGCCCCGGGCCGCCGCTCCGAGCCCGGCCGCGTCCTCGGCCAGCGCGGGAGCGAGCGCGGCGAACACCTCCTCCGCCCGCGCCAGGGCGTGCGCGGCCTCCGCCGAGGCGGCGGCAGCCGGATGCGCCAAGGCTTGGCGCGCAGCGCCGCGGGCCGCCTCCACCTCGTCGCCGGCCGCGGCCAGCGCGTGGGCCATCGCGGCGAGCCCGTCCGGCTCCACCGAGAACCCTGCTCCGGCGGCTCCTGCTCCGGTGGCTCCCGCTCCGGCCGCCCGCGCCCGGCCGATCCCCGCGCCGTCCGGCACCTCGGGGCCGTCGGCTCCGGCGGTGACGGACCCTCCGCCGCTCGACGCGTCCACCGTGTCCACCGCGTGCGTCGCGCCCATCGCGTTCATCGCACCGCACCCCCCGTCGCGATCGCGGGCCCGGCTGCCGCGCCGAGCCCTCTGCCGTAGGCCTCCAGGGCCGCGGCCGCCGTGCGCAGTGCACCCGCCCCGCTCTGCGCCTCGCGCGTCCGGCGGCCCAGCCGGTCGCGGAACGCCTGGGCCGCCGCGCCCTGCCAGCCGATCCCGGCCGCGCGTCGTCGCAGGTCGCGGGCGTGCCCCTCCAACTCGCCCGCAAGCCGTCGCAGCCTGTCGGCCAGGCCGAACAGCTCCACGCGATCGCGTGCCTCTCCGTGCACGGTTGCCGAGGCCATCACGCACGCACCCCCACCCCGAGTGATCGATCATGTCCGTGTGCCGTCGGACATTACGCCCGATTCCATCGGACAAACCCGCCCGATCCTCTCGATCACCCGAACGAGTGATCGGACAGCGTTCGTGATCGGAGTGTCGCAGGGCGGTGACAGGATGTGCTCGTCGGTGGAACCGGTCGAGAGCCGAAGGGGGTGGCCGATGGACGTCGGGGAGTCTCCGGCGAGCCCTCCGCGGCGGGCCGCCCGCTCGGTAGCCTTTCGCCATGCCGTCAGCATCCGGTTCCCCGCGCCGCCGCGCGCGCAGCTACGACCCGGCGACCGTCCGGGCCGCCCTGGCCGCCCAGTTCGCCGCGATCCGGGAGGTGGTCGCCGGCCTCCGCGAGGAACAGCTCGACCGGCCGACGCGGCTCGGCGCCTGGACGGTCCGCGACCTGCTCGCGCACTTCGTGATCGTGGCGGACTGGCTCCCCGTCCACGCCGAGGATCCGCTGCCGCCCGGCTCCACCCCGCTGGACCTCCCCGGCTGGACCCGCGGGGTGCGCGGCGCGGCGAAGGAGGTGGACGCGGGCGTCCGGGAGTCCGCGGCGGCGGGTTCCGGCTCCCTCGCCGACCTGGACGCGGCGGTCGGCCGCCTCCTCGCGAGCGCGGACGCCCTCGACCCGGACCGGGTGGTGCGCATCCGCTTCGGCACCATGCGAGTGGCGGACTTCCTGGTGACCCGGCTGGTCGAGACCGTCGTGCACGGCGACGACCTGGCCGAGGCGCTGGGGATCGCCGGCACCTTCCGGCACGACCGGCAGGCGCTGGCCGCCGTCACCCGGCTGCTCGCCGACGCCCTCGCGGAGCGTGCGCCCGGCGCCTCGGTCGAACTGCGGGTGCCGCCCTTCGCGGTGGTGCAGTGCGTCGAGGGCCCCAGGCACACCCGGGGCACCCCGCCGAACGTCGTCGAGACCTCCCCGCTGACCTGGATCCGCCTCGCCACCGGCCGCCTCGGCTGGGCCGAGGCCCTGGACGTGGCGGATCTCACGGCCAGCGGCGAACGCAGCGACATCTCCTCGCTACTCCCCGTGATGGCCTGAGGCCCCGGCGCCGGTCCAGCGCGGGTCCGGCACCTGACCGGCGCGGGCCGCAGCCCCCGACTCCCGTCCGGCCGGGCGCGTCTACGCGCGTCCGGGTGAAGGGCCTGTTCGGGTCGAACCTCCCGCGTTCGGACGATCTCCGCAGGCTGCCCTAGACTCGACAGCGTGCGACGTGGTGACGGACGACTCAGCCACGACCTCCTCCCGGGTGAAAAGGGCCCCCAGGACGCCTGCGGCGTCTTCGGCGTCTGGGCCCCGGGTGAAGAGGTCGCCAAACTCACCTACTACGGGCTGTACGCCTTGCAGCACCGGGGACAGGAGTCCGCGGGCATCGCGGTGAGCAACGGCTCCCAGATCCTGGTCTTCAAGGACATGGGCCTGGTCTCCCAGGTCTTCGACGAGACCTCGCTGGGCGCGCTCACCGGCCACATCGCCGTGGGCCACGCCCGGTACTCGACCACGGGTTCCTCGGTCTGGGAGAACGCGCAGCCGACCTTCCGCGCGACCGCGCACGGCTCGCTGGCCCTCGGCCACAACGGCAACCTGGTCAACACCGCCGAGCTCGCCGAACTGGTGGCCGAGCTGCCGGCCGAGGAGCACGTCTCCCGCTCCGGCCGGGCCACCGCGACCAACGACACCGACCTGGTCACGGCCCTGCTCGCCGGCCACCCCGACCTGAGCATCGAGGAGACCGCCCGGCAGATCCTGCCGAAGGTCAAGGGCGCCTTCTCGCTGGTCTTCATGGACGAGCACACGCTCTACGCCGCGCGCGACCCGCAGGGCATCCGCCCGCTGGTGCTCGGCCGGCTGGAGCGCGGCTGGGTGGTGGCCTCCGAGACGGCGGCGCTCGACATCGTCGGCGCCTCGTTCATCCGCGAGATCGAGCCCGGCGAGCTCGTCGCCGTCGACGAGAACGGCCTGCGGGTCTCCCGGTTCGCCGAGGCCCGGCCGCGCGGCTGCGTCTTCGAGTACGTCTACCTGGCACGTCCCGACACCACCATCGCCGGCCGCAACGTCCACCTCTCCCGCGTGGAGATGGGCCGCCGGCTCGCCGCCGAGGCCCCGGCCGACGCGGACATGGTGATAGCCACGCCGGAGTCCGGCACCCCGGCCGCGATCGGCTACGCCGAGGCCAGCGGCATCCCCTACGGGTCGGGACTGGTGAAGAACGCCTACGTGGGCCGCACCTTCATCCAGCCCAGCCAGACCATCCGGCAGCTCGGCATCCGGCTCAAGCTCAACCCGCTCAAGGAAGTCATCCGCGGCAAGCGGCTGGTGGTCGTGGACGACTCGATCGTCCGCGGCAACACCCAGCGCGCCCTGGTGCGGATGCTCCGCGAGGCCGGCGCCTCCGAGGTCCACGTCCGGATCTCCTCCCCGCCGATCAAGTGGCCCTGCTTCTTCGGCATCGACTTCGCGACCCGCGCCGAGCTGATCGCCAACGGCCTCTCGCCCGAGGAGATCGGCGCCTCGCTGGGGGCCGACTCGCTGGCCTACATCTCCATCGAGGGCATGGTGGAGGCCACCACCCGGCCCAAGGACCAGCTCTGCCGCGCCTGCTTCGACGGCGAGTACCCGATGGAGCTGCCCGACCCCGAGCTGCTCGGCAAGCACCTGCTCGAAGCCGAGATCGCCTCCGGCAAGGCCGCCGCCTCCGGCGCTCAGGTGAGCAGGGGCGGCGCACACCCCGGCCGGTCCACGGACCTGGACGGCGTGCAGTCGCTGCTCGGCGGGGTCGGCGGGGCGGACGCCCTGCGCCGCCCCTGAGCGACCCGCGCCCCCCGGCCCCGCGCCCCCGGGCGACCGAGCCACCGAGCACCCGAAGCGACCCGCGCCGCCTCAGAAGCGGCGCACGAGCACTCCGCGCGCTCCCGGCCGCCGCGTCGGCCCGTCAGCCGCCGCCGCGGCCCGTGAGAGGGTCGCCTGGAGAACCTTTCGTCGGAGAACCGGGCGTCGCCCGCCTCTCCCGAAGGGGGCGGGCACCGCGCACGCCTCCTCCGCACCACCGCCACCCAGCACCACCGTCTCCCGACCCGGAAGGGCCGCCCCGTGACCACCGAAAACCCCACCGGAGCGACGTACGCAGCAGCCGGCGTCGACATCGAGGCGGGCGACCGCGCCGTCGAGCTGATGAAGACCTGGGTCGCCAAGGCCAGGCGGCCCGAGGTTCTCGGCGGCATCGGCGGCTTCGCCGGCCTCTTCGACGCCTCCGCCCTCAAGCGCTACGAGCGGCCGATGCTGGCCACCTCCACCGACGGCGTCGGCACCAAGGTCGCCATCGCCCAGGCCATGGACAAGCACGACACCATCGGCCGCGACCTGGTCGGCATGGTCGTCGACGACCTGGTGGTCTGCGGCGCCGAGCCGCTGTTCATGACCGACTACATCGCGACCGGCAAGGTCGTCCCCGAGCGGATCGCCGACATCGTCAAGGGCATCGCCGAGGGCTGCGTGCTCGCCGGCTGCGCGCTGGTCGGCGGCGAGACGGCGGAGCACCCCGGCCTGCTCGCCGCGGACGAGTACGACGTGGCCGGCGCCGGCACCGGCGTGGTGGAGGCCGACGCGCTGCTCGGCCCCGACCGGGTGCGCGCGGGCGACGTGGTGATCGCCATGGCCGCCTCCGGTCTGCACTCCAACGGGTACTCGCTGGTCCGCCACGTGCTGCTGAACCAGGCCGGCTGGGCGCTGGACCGCGAGGTCCCGGAATTCGGCCGCACCCTCGGCGAGGAGCTGCTGGAGCCCACCCGGATCTACTCGCTGGACTGCCTCGCGGTGGCCCGCGCCACCGAGGTGCACGCGTTCTCGCACGTCACCGGGGGCGGACTGGCGGCCAACCTGGCCCGCGTCATCCCGGACCACCTGCACGCCCGCCTCGACCGCGGCACCTGGACCCCGCTGCCGGTGTTCACCACGGTCGCCGAGGTCGGCAAGGTGGCGACGCTGGAGGTCGAGAAGACGCTGAACATGGGCGTCGGCATGGTCGCCGTCGTCCCGCAGGAGTCGGTGGACGTGGTCACCTCCGTGCTGGAGGACCGCGAGGTCGAGACCTGGGTGCTCGGCGACGTCGTGGAGCGCGGGGGCGAGTGGTCGGACGGCGGCGCGGCGCTGTACGGGGAGTACGCGCGCGGCTGACGGCCCGGAGGCCGAGGGGGTGAGGGCACCGGCGGATCCGAACGGACCGGCGCCCTCACCGACGGGCGGTGTCGTCGATGCGAGCGGGCGGGAGGTGCCCGAAGACGCCGAAGACCGGTCCGAGAGTCGTCCTCGGACCGGTGATTCGGTCGTTCATCCGGGTCGCGGTCGCTTCGCGGCCGACCCGACGCGAGTCAGCGCTCAGGCGCGGCGCCGGGCCTGGCCCGGTTGCTCGTCCTGGTCGTCGTACTCGTCGTCGTCGTCGACCCCGTAGAGCTCTGCGTACCGCGCGTAAGGGTCATCATCCTCGTCATCGTCCTCGAAGGGCTCGGTGTTGACCGGCTGCTTCTCCGACGATGCGCCCAGCTCTTCGGCCAGTCGTGACAGGTCCGTCCCACCGCTGTTGTACTTCAGCTGGCGGGCGACCTTCGTCTGCTTGGCCTTGGCCCGGCCGCGCCCCATGGCTCGACCCCCTCAACGACGGGGCTCAGGGCCCCGAGTCTGACACGCGTTCATGTTGGGACCGGCCGTCCCCGACAGAGACGACCGCTCCTTAGGGCATCAACGGTACCTGCTTCCAGCGCCGTACGGTACGCCGCCCGTGCGACGTGGCGCAGCATACCCCGCCTTGTGACCTTGTCGTTGCAGGTCAAGGGGGAGCGGATGGCCAGTTCGCGGCGGTCCGGGGCGGCGCTCCCGGTTGAGGGGGCGCCGCCCGGAATCGCCCGTACGGGGCTTTCCGAGGGTCGTGGAAGGCCCCGGGTGAGAACCGCGTTCCCGTTCCGGGTGCGGTCCGTGGGCTCAGGTCCGGGGCTCAGCCCTGGCCGGGCAGCAGGATGCCGCGCAGCCGGCCGATCTCGGTCATGCGCTTCTCGGCCAGGCGGTCGGCCGCGACGGCGGGCGGGATGCCGTCCGCGGCGGCCCGCTCGAAGATCGCCAGCGTGGTGTCGAAGATCTTCTCGGCCTTCGCCTTGGCCCGGTCGAAGTCGAAGCCGCCGATCTCGTCCGCCACCTGGATGACGCCGCCCGCGTTGACCACGTAGTCCGGCGCGTAGAGGATGCCGCGCTCGGCGAGGTCCTTCTCCACCCCCGGATAGGCGAGCTGGTTGTTGGCGGCTCCGCAGACGATCCGCGCGGTCAGCGCCGGGACGGTGGCGTCGTCGAGCGCGCCGCCGAGCGCGCAGGGGGCGTACACGTCGAGGCCGGAGGCAAGCAGCGCGCCGACGTCCGGGACGGCGCGCACGGCGCCCGGGTGGGCGTCCAGCACCCGCTGCACCGCGTCCTGGCGGACGTCGGTCACGACGACCTGGGCGCCGTCCTCGACGAGGTGCCGGGCGAGGTGGTGGCCGACCTTGCCGACGCCGGCGATGCCGACCGTGCGGCCGTGCAGGGTCGGGGAGCCCCACAGGTGCTGCGCGGACGCGCGCATGCCCTGGAACACGCCGACGGCGGTGAGCACGGAGGAGTCCCCGGCGCCGCCGTTCGCCGGGGAGCGCCCGGTGACCCACCGGCACTCGCGGGCGACGACGTCCATGTCCTCGACGTAGGTGCCGACGTCGCAGGCGGTGACGTAGCGGCCGCCGAGGGAGGCCACGAAGCGGCCGTAGGCGCGCAGCAGGGCCTCGGTCTTGTCGCGGCGCGGATCGCCGATGATCACGGCCTTGCCGCCGCCGTGGTCGAGCCCGGCGAGGGCGTTCTTGTAGGACATGCCGCGGGCGAGGTTCAGCGCGTCCTCGACGGCCTCCTCCTCGGAGGCGTAGGGGTGGAAGCGCGTTCCGCCCAGGGCGGGGCCGAGGGCGGTGGAGTGGATGGCGATGATCGCCTTGAGCCCGCTGTCCCGGTCCTGGCACAGGACGACCTGCTCGTGGCTGTCGCCCGGGGCGGACCCGGTGTCCGCGGCGAAGATCCGGCGCAGTACGCCGGAGGAGGCCGCGGAGGGAGCGGACTGCTGATCGCTGACGTCGGTCACGGTGGTGACTCCAGTCTCGGTTCTCGGTTCGGGTGATCCGATGGATGGATCGGGGAGGTCGAGGCTTGCCGCCCGTCGGTCGAGGGGCGGTGGACGAAAGCGTATTGCGCCCGGCCGCGGGACGTGCCGAGGTCCCGCGGGTCGCGGCCGGCTCAGGCGGATCGGGGAGGGTTCCCCGACGGGCCGGGCGCGGCCGTGCGACGATGCCAAGGTGCCTATGCCGCGGACCTCGGTGCATCCCCCCTACGCCGCCTTCCTGCGCGTCTACGAACCGCTGGCGGCCTTTCCCGAGCCGGAGCGCGCCTACTGGCAGGGCTACGCGGCCGAGTTGCGGCGTGGAGCCGCGCCGGGGACGCCCGGCGCGGGGGCGCCGGCGGCGGAGTCCGCGGCGTCCGGGGGGCCCGCGGCGCATGCGGCGCCCGGGGCGCTGGACGAGCAGCGCGGGCGGCTGGCCGACCTGATCGGCGTGCCGCCGACGGCCGTACCCGAGCAGGAGAGTCGCGACGCGTTCGTGCACGAGGCCGACGGCGTGCTGCGGTTGTGCCCCTGGCGCACCCGGCTGCGCAGCTGGCTGGCGCTGGAGGAGCTGAAGCGTGAGCTGCCGGAGCAGCTGCTCGACGCGGCCCTGCCGCCGGTGGTGCGGGCGCAGGCGGAGGCGGACTGGCAGCGGTGGCGGCAGGACCACCCGGACGCCCGGCCGTGGATCCTGACCAGCACCTGGCACGTCCCGGTGCGGTGGCTGCTGCTCTTCGGCGAGGAGGACCGGGAGTGGTTGCCCGGCCGCGAGGTGGCCGACGAGGGTGCGGAGGGCGCGGAGCGCTGCGGCGGTGCCAGGTCCGAAGGGGTCGAGGGTGAGGAGCCGCGCCCCGGCGTGAAGCGGCGCCTCGCGCCGTCCCTGCGCTACCGCACGCCCATGGCGCAGGCGCGCCGGAGGGTCGCGCGGGGCTACCGCGTGCTGCGGGAGAACCTGGACGAGGGACCGTTGGTCGCCGGGGTGGAGCAGGTGGGGCGCTGGCTGGAGGAGTTCCACCCGCGCTCCCTGGTGGAGCTCGACTACGGCGGGCTGGTGCACGCCGTGCCCGAGAGCCGGCTCGCGGAGGACGCCTCGGTGGCGGATGTCGCCGAGGGGATCGCGGCGCTGCGCGAGGGCGACGGGACGCGGGCCGGCGCGGTCTACCGCAGGCTGATGGAGCGATGGCGCGGCATCCAGGAACTGCAGTACGCGAACTGACGCAGCGTCACCGTCATCGGCCGCGGAGGGCCGGTGCCCCTGCGGCCCTCCGGCTCCGGGGCTTCGCCCCAGGCCCCGTGCGCCTACGGGGATTCAGCGGAGGGCTGTCGGGCGGGGTGCGGAGGCGCCGGGTTGCCCGCGCAGTTCCCCGCGCCCCTCGGGTGGCGCTTCGCGCCTGGCCTGGCGCCCGCAGGGGCGGACGACCGCCGGGTTCCCGGGGCAGGCCCCGCGTCCCCCGGGCGGCGCGTCGCGCCTGCGGCGCCGCGTCTGCCTGCGGAGATGGCGGGGAGAGGCCGCCAGATGGCGGAGTTCCGCCATGCCGGATCACGCCACACTCGAACACGAGCACGGGTGGACATGCGTGGCATCCTTCCCTGAGACCGCCGAGCGGCCTTCTTCTCTCACGAGGGGCTGAAAGGCCTGCACGTGGTCAATATCCCGTAACGGTGACACTTCTCACCATTGACGCGAAGTACACCCAGAGTGTCAAAATGGGACATCAGGCCCCACTGTGGACCCACCTGCCTGCACGGTTCCGCGGTGGAGGAAAAGCCTTCGCGGGGGAACGGGGGCCTGAACGTGTCGTGACCGATCGTCATCCACAGGTGACTGTCCGTTATGACACGTTCCATCGGCTTCCGCCGAGCTTGGCCCCGCGTGGGACCAATTCCGGCGGTTTGGTCGATGGCGCTGGACGGATGGTGTAGTTGTAGTGCCGAGGGCAAGCCGTTCGTCCTATTACCGACTCGGTCCGTGCCTGCCATTTCGGGCAACACGGGCCAAGGTGCAGAATTTGAAGGAAAGAACCGCGCTGGTTCGGTTCTCCCGAGGAGGCCGCTCATGACCGCTCGCACCCCCGATGCCGAGCCGCTGCTGACCCCGGCTGAGGTCGCCACCATGTTCCGGGTGGACCCGAAGACCGTGACGCGGTGGGCGAAGGCGGGCAAGCTGACGTCGATCCGTACGCTCGGCGGCCACCGCCGCTACCGCGAGGCCGAGGTGCGGGCGCTGCTCGCCGGCATTCCGCAGCAGCGTGGTGAGGCCTGAACCGCCCATTCCGCTTTTCCGGGCGTCGCCTTCTGCCGCTGACGCCTGAGTACGCGCTCTTGCTGAGGGCCGTGCCGGACTCCGCCGGGTCCGGCACGGCCCTCTCGCATGCCCGCCGAACGCCTTCCGGCTCCTCGCAGGAGCGGGTGAAATGCGGAGATTGTGTAACGAATATGATATTTAAAATCCTGGGGGTGTGAGCGGCCTCTCTGCGTCACCTGTCTCACGGATCCATTCCGTGATTCCGGTCACAGAAGTCCGGGGAGGGAACACCGGCACCACTCCACGCCGCGCACGAAAAAATCGGCCCGGATCCAAGGGATCCGGGCCGATCTTCGGCGACCTCGACGGGACTTGAACCCGCGACCTCCACCTTGACAGGGTGGCGAGCTAACCAACTGCTCCACGAGGCCTTGCGCGACACCGCTCCGCGCGGCGACAAACGGAATGCTACTGCATGAGCGGCCGACCAGTCGAACCGCGGTCTCCCGGCCCCCGGACCGCCCGTACGACGCCCCCAGCGCCGGCCGCCGTGCGGGCCGCCGCGGGCCCCGCGCGCAGCGCCAGGTCAGGCACCGGCCAGGTGCAGCAACTGGCCGGCCAGGTAGGTGACCGCCATGGCCACCGCGCCGCCCGCGGCGTTGCGCAGGATCGCCCGTCCGGGCGGCGCGTCCCCCAGCCGCGCGCTGATCCACCCGCACACCACCAGCGCGGCCATCACCGCCCCGACGGTCACGTACAGCCGGACACCGGCCGGCGGCAGCGCGATCGCCAGCAGCGGCAGCAGCGCGCCCACCGTGAAGGCGAGGAAGCTCGCACCGGCCGCGTGCCAGGGGTTGATCAGTTCCTCGGGGTCGATGCCCAGCTCCGCCTCGGCGTGGGCGGCGAGGGCGTCCTGCGCGGTCAGCTGGCGGGCCACCTGCTCGGCCAGGTCGCGGGTGAGGCCCTTCTGCACGTAGAGGCCGGTGAGTTCGGCCAGCTCGGCTTTGGGCGTCGCCGCGAGCTCGCGCCGCTCCTGAGCCAGGGCGGCCTGCTCCGAGTCGCGCTGGCTGCTCACCGAGACGTACTCGCCGGCCGCCATCGAGATCGAGCCGGACAGCAGCCCGGCGAGCCCCGCCGCGATCAGTGCCGTGCGCTCCCCGGTGGCGCCCGCCACACCGACGACCAGGCCGGCGGTGGAGACGATGCCGTCGTTGGCGCCGAGCACCCCGGCGCGCAGCCAGTTCAGGCGGGAGCCGAGGCCGTTGTGGTGCGGTTCGCCGTGATCGGGGACCGGGACCGGGTCCGGGTCCGGGTCGAGGTGTTCAGCCACAGCGACGAGTGTGCCGCAGCGGGGAGCGGGTCCGGTGCAGGTGGTCGGCGGGCGGGGCGTGGCGCGGGGCGGGCGGCACTCGCGAAGGCTCTGCCGGCGTGGTGTCAGTTCGCTTGCGAGGTGAAGGAATTGTGTGCAAGCCTCGGTGTCGGCCCGGGAGGGCGGGGCCGCGCGGTCGCAGGGGGAGGCGGCCGCCGTTTTCCGCCGCCTCGCCCTCCCTCCGGGCGCGCGGACCTGCGCTTCAGGGGCTCGCGCTCGAGGCTCCGCGGCTCGTGCTCGTAAGGGGGAAGGGGCCGGTGCCGGTGCCGAGCCCCGCGCCGGTTGGGCGGGCCGGCGTGCGGGCGGCCGGCGGTGCGGGTCGGCGCACGGGGCGGGATCCCGTCGCGTCCTGCCGCCGGGGGGCGGTGGGAAGGGCGGGGGACGCGGACCGTGCCATCGCGAAGCCCCCGGCACGACCCGTGCCGGGGGCTTGCAGTTGGAGGGTGCGCGACGTCGCAGCCGCACGAAAACGCCCTCGAAGCGGGCTGCTTCGAGGGCGTCGTGCCTGGTCGTGCGTGGTGGCCAGGGCCGGGGTCGAACCGGCGACCTTCCGCTTTTCAGGCGGACGCTCGTACCAACTGAGCTACCTGGCCGAGAACCCGTGCGGCTTGCGCCGGACGCGTACTCGAGCGACCTCGACGGGACTTGAACCCGCGACCTCCACCTTGACAGGGTGGCGAGCTAACCAACTGCTCCACGAGGCCTCGCGCAGGAGAACCTGCGTTTGGAACTGCCGTGCCCCCAACGGGATTCGAACCCGTGCTACCGCCTTGAAAGGGCGGCGTCCTGGGCCACTAGACGATGAGGGCTGATGGCCCACCCGGCGTGGCGACCTCACTCGCATGAGGACCCATCCGCCCGTCGGGGACGTCGAGAAGCATATGGGATGGTGGGCGCGAACGCCAAAACGGATACCGGCCGACCTGCGGGAGCGTCTGTGCTGGAGATGGACCGCGAGCGTTTCGAGGAGCTGGTCGGCGAGGCGCTGGACCGGATCCCCGCCGAACTCACCCGGTTGATGGACAACGTGGTGGTCCTGGTGGAGGACGAGCCGGAGCCCGGATCCGGCGAACTGCTCGGCCTGTACGTGGGGACCCCGCTGACCGAGCGCGGCAGCTGGTACGCGGGCGTGCTGCCGGACCGGATCACCGTCTACCGCAACCCCGTGCTGCGGGTCTGCCGCGAGCGGGACGAGGTCGTGCGGCAGGTCGAGATCACCCTGGCGCACGAGATCGGCCATCACTTCGGCCTGGACGAGGCGCGGCTGCACGCACTCGGCTACGGCTGAGCGCCACGCGGGTGAGCGCCCCACGGTGGAGCGCCCCCGAGGGAAGTCAGGGGTCGCGCGTCAGGGACCGATCGGGGGTTCGTCGGGGGCGGGTCGCCGTGTCCTCGGGCCGGTCCCGCCGTTGAGCAGACAGACGGCCGAAGGTGAGGCCGGCCGTCCCTCTGCCGGGACTCGAACGGGAAAGCGGTGACGACGCACGGTGTTGGCGAGCGTCAACAAGGTCAGCAAGGGGGCGTGGAGAAGGACGGTCGCGACGCTGGGGGCGGTCGTCGTGGCCGGCGCGGTGTCGGGATGCATGGACGTGGCCGGCGACGTCGGACCGGTGGCGCACGTGACCCCGACGCCGGGGGCGAGCGCGGGGGGCCACGGGAGCGCGGTCCGGCCGGACGGCGCCGGGCAGGGGGCGGCGGCGCGCGGCGTGGGCGCCGGTGGGCCGGGCGCGGGCGGCTCGGCCTCGCCACGGCCGAGCGCGGGGGCGGGCGCGTCGGGCGCGGCGGCCGGTGCCGGGGCGGGCGCGGCCGGTGGCACGGCGGGTTCGGGCGCGGCCGGGTCCGGGGGAGCGGCGGCGAGCCCGGGCGGGGCCGGGGGCGTGTCGGGGACGGGCGGCGGTGCGGGCTCGACCGGGGCGACGGGGACGAAGGGGTCGAGCGGCTCGGGGAGCGGCGGAGCGAGCACGGGCTCCGGCGGTGGGTCGGGTTCCGGCGCCTCGGGGTCCTCCGGCTCGGGCGCGTCGGGCGGCGCCGGCGGATCGGGCGGCGCGGGCGGATCGGGTGGCGAGGCCGGCGGCTCCGGCGGTGCGGGTTCGGGCTCGTCGGGTTCCGGCGGCTCCGCGAGCGGCGGGGATTCCTCCGGGTCTTCCGGCGGGTCGCAGGGTGGGGACTCGGGCACGCCCACTCCCACGCCGACGGCCGGTGGCGCTACGGGCGGGGCGGCCACGTCCGCCGCGCGCGTGCAGCGCTGAGCCCGCCGCGCGGCTCGGGCGCACGCTCCAGGTCTCGCTCCGGGTCTGCCTGGCGGCCGGCGGGCGCGGCGGGTGCTGCTGACATCGGGGTGCGTCCGAGGCCCGGGGCCCGGGGCGCGGCCGCGGCCGAGGGCGCGGGAGGCGAGAGCAGCGTCACAGATGGGGGGATTTGCCCGGCCGAGGATCGGTGGGCTATCTTGATAGATCGTTTGACTCATCTGCCCGGCGCTGTTCTTCGATCTTCTTCGATCCAGGCGCCCTTGGCGCGTTCCCGCGATCCGTTGGCTGACTGCATTGAGGCGGTCTGATGCGAACCTGCGGATTTGGCGCGTGCCAGACCCGGAAGGTTCTGCATGTCTCTCGTTGACGACGACCGCTTCACCCTGCCCGAAAACGGGCGCCCCGAGGCCGAGGCCGCTCCCGCGCAGGAGGCCCCCGTCGAGGCTGCTTCCGCCGCGGCGGCCGACGCCGGCCCGGTGACCGACGGCGCCCCGGCCGAGCACTCCTCGCCCGAGACCGGCGCCGACACGGGCGCCGAGGCGCCCGCCGCCGAGCCCGAGCCCACCTTCGGCGACCTCGGTCTGCCGGAGGAGATCGTGCGTGCCCTCGCCAAGCGCGGGGTCGTCACGCCGTTCCCGATCCAGGCCGCCACCATCCCCGACGCCATGGCCGGCAAGGACGTCCTCGGCCGCGGCCGTACCGGCTCCGGCAAGACCCTGAGCTTCGGCCTGCCGCTGCTGACCCGCCTCTCCGGCGGCCGCACCAAGGCGAAGCGCCCGCGCGGCCTCATCCTCACCCCCACCCGCGAGCTGGCCATGCAGGTCTCCGACGCGCTGGAGCCCTTCGGCTCGGTGCTCGGCCTGGACCTCAAGGTGGTCTGCGGCGGAACCTCGATGGCCCGTCAGATCTACGCGCTGGAGCGGGGGGTGGACGTCCTGGTGGCGACCCCCGGCCGGCTGCGTGACCTGATCGACCGCGGCGCGGCCGTCCTGGACGACGTCCAGGTCGCGGTCCTCGACGAGGCCGACCAGATGGCCGACATGGGCTTCCTGCCCGAGGTCACCGAGATCCTCGACCAGGTGCCGGCGGGCGGCCAGCGGATGCTGTTCTCCGCCACCCTGGAGAACGAGATCGACACGCTGGTCAAGCGCTACCTCTCGGACCCGGTCACGCACGAGGTCGACCCGTCCGCGGGCGCGGTCACCACGATGACCCACCACATCCTCGTGGTGAAGCCGAAGGACAAGGCGCCGATCACCAACGCGATCGCCGCCCGCAAGGGCCGGACGATCATCTTCGTCCGCACCCAGATGGGCGCCGATCGGGTGGCCGAGCAGCTGCGCGACGCCGGCGTGAAGGCGGAGGCGCTGCACGGCGGAATGACCCAGGGCGCCCGCACCCGGACCCTCGCCGACTTCAAGGACGGCTACGTCAGCGTCCTGGTCGCCACCGACGTCGCCGCCCGCGGCATCCACGTCGACGGCATCGACCTGGTACTCAACGTCGACCCGGCCGGCGACCACAAGGACTACCTGCACCGCTCCGGCCGCACCGCGCGCGCCGGCCGGTCCGGCATCGTGGTCACCCTCTGCCTGCCGCACCAGCGCCGCGGCGTCTTCCGCCTGATGGAGGACGCGGGCGTGGACGCCTCCCGGCACATCGTCGGCGCCGCCTTCGACCCGGACGTGGCGCGGATCACCGGTGCCCGCTCGCTCACCGAGGTGCAGGCCGAATCGGCGGGCAACGCCGCCGGCCAGGCCGAGCGCGAGGTCACGCGCCTGGAGCGCGACCTGGAGAAGCTGCGCCGGCGCGCGACCGAACTGCGCGAGGAGGCCGACCGCCTCTCCGCCCGCGCGGCGCGTGAGCGCGCCGAGCTCGGGCTCGAGGACGACACCGAGGGCGTGACCACGGCCGAGGCCGGAGCCGGAGTCGAGGGCGAGGCGTCCGCGATGGCCGCGGGCTCCGAGCCCGTCGTGACCGCGACCGTCCCCGCCCAGGCGGAGACGCCCACCCGCGACTTCCGTGACGACCGCCGCGGCGGTGGCTTCGAGCGGCGCGACCGTGACGACCGTGCGGGTCGTTCCTTCGGGGGCGACCGTCCGGCTCGTTCCTTCGAGCGTCGTGACCGTGACGATCGTCCGGCGCGTTCGTTCGGCGACCGTGACGACCGCCGCGGCGGTGGCTTCGACCGGCGCGACCGTGACGACCGTGCGGGTCGTTCCTTCGGGGGCGACCGTCCGGCTCGTTCCTTTGACCGTCGTGACCGTGACGATCGTCCGGCGCGTTCGTTCGGCGACCGTGACGACCGCCGCGGCGGG
>Ga0164242_10000189_pt1 | contig 76950 bp, 71 predicted proteins | sample OricomgcompostMG_FD_108783 | JGI IMG/M metagenome (GOLD analysis project Ga0164242, IMG submission 108783) | Miracle-Growth compost microbial communities from Emeryville, California, USA - Original compost - Miracle growth compost (MG) ... | reverse complement strand
TTTTCGTCGATGGCGTCGAGCGTGGACTGCTCCAGATTGGAAAGCTCCGGCTTCTTCGACTCGCCGCCGTCTTTGCCGCCGCCTTCCGGCGGCTTCACGAAAGCCGTCGCCAAGTCTTTGGCCAGGCCGCCGCTAAGGAGTTTTTTATCACCGCCTTTACGCTTGCTGCTGGCCAGCGACGAAGCCTTCTTGGTCCAGCCCGGATCGGCCGGCCGCATCAGTATCTGGATACCGGCACCGTCCTCCCTGCCGAGGCCAGATAGTGCGTTCAACAACGCCTGCATACCATCCCGCTTAAGGTCCTGATAGGTCGCGATCGGATAAGCGAACGCCTCCTTCAGGGTCAATTCGCCGCCGAGCGTGCCGCTGATTTTACCGACCGGATTGAAAATATTGTGTTCGGCCACTTCTTCGAGCTGGGCTGCCGGATAAGCACTGACGATGGCCTGCTTAACCGTTTCCAGCAGTGCGATCGGCACCGCCGCGTAAAAATAAACGAAGCCCTGGCTGCCGACAATCTCGAAAGCGAAGTGCCGCTGCCCGTAAAAGTTCGACTTGAACCCCTTCTGCAGCGTGCTGGCGATGATATTGTAAATGATCTGCGCTTTGCTGATAGTCTCTTCGGTGACATCACGCTGGTCGCGCGCGCCCACCTCGATGTCCTCACTCGGCGGCGGTAGATGAATGAACAGGGGTACCACTTTCAGGCCACGCTCGTAATTTTTCTGCTCGCGAAACGTCCGACGCGTCTGCAAAAAGACAATCGGCCCTACGATCAGGCCAATCACAAAGATAATTACCAGCGCGATCAGAACTGCAGTCATGGTCTACTCATTTACTTTAATGGTCTTGTTGTACTCTTTCTTCATGTAGTCGGCTTTGACCATCGTCAGTTGCTCGCTCTGCTGGTGCGGATCCTCGCGCGTTTGCTCAACGATGCGCTTGGCTTTATCTACCCACTCCTTCTCTATCAAGTCGTCGTCTTTGATGAGTTTCGTCTTGCTCGATTTTGATGTATGCGTTACATCACTGGCCGCCTGAGAAACAGGGGCCGGAGGAGCCGGTTGAGCCGGTGTAGCTACCTGAAACGGTGACGGCGTGGGCGGCGGCGCACTAGCCTGCTCGGCCGATGCGACCGGCCCCGGCACGGCTTCTGGCCGGCCTTCCGGCCCGGCGCCGGGCGGCGGCAACTGCTCGCCGGGCTGGTCGACCGGCGGCGGCAAGTTCAAATTCGGCGTTTCGCCGGGTGCAGCATTCATACTCTTCTATTATAGAACAAATCAGTCGCAAATGGAGCCTTAGCCAACCGACCAATCCCACGCAGCCTGTATTACTCGCTCGAAGGGTAGCCGCATCCCACCTGACACAACCCGTAACACGGCCGTATATTTAAAGAGAAGCCTCGGCCGGCTGCTCGGCCGGCACGGCGGCCTTACCGTACGAAATATAAAGATAGGCGATAAACGCCAGCGGCAGCAGTACCAGTACGTCGCGCGACCCAAGTTCGCCGATCGATTGCAGGGCCACCAGACCGGCAACCAAGCCTGTCAATGTCCGCGCTTGCCGTTTGCGGTGAGCACTTCCCGGTAGACCGTACCAATTAGCCGCCTGCAAAAGCCCCAAGACAATCTGATATAGCGTGATCGCCAGCAGCAAAAATCCCCCGGCCAGCATAAATGACGGCACCTGCTGAGGATCTGTCAGCCCGAAAACGACCGCGTCGGCCGCGAGGAGCAACATAATAAGTCTGAAACGCGCATGGGCGATGAGTTTGGTAAGTTTCATGTGTGAGGCTTGCTAGTTTATAAACGCCGCTTAGCCGGCGGCAAAAAACTTAGGAGCCGGGACGATAAATCCGCTCTTATAAAGTTAGACTATTGTAGCGCTTATCGTCCGCAGCTATTTGATGACTTCCCGACAAAGTGTCGAGTTGTCTGACTGACCGCTCTATCGGCCTTGAGGGCCAAAATAGAGCGACAAACGGATACCTCCGTGAGGGTGCGATCTAACCGGCACCCGATAAGCAGCGGCTGGGGTTCCAGCTAATCCTGAAGTGTGAGGCTTCTGGTGTGAGGCTACATCAGGATCGTTGACTCCGATGTAAGTCGTCCCCGCGAGGACTATCCAACGTTTAAATTGTGGTTTTTGTTTTTGTGACTTACCCCCACAATCTAGCACGAACGACCCGAAAAGTCAATCCTCTTATGCTTTTTCATGGCACCCCAAAATATATTCACCTAATGCCTATCATGAAGTTATGCACAGGTTTGTAAAAAATTTAACCATAAAAGTTATTGACGTGATTTTCGCTATTCTATAAGATACATATAGCACTTGAGTAAATTAAGTGCTCAAAAACAAAAACGACAAATACGGAACAACGATTTCTCGCAGATCGTTGTTCCGCCAAAAGAAGACCAAAACCTTTACAAACAAACGCCAAACAAAAATCTTAAATTATTCTTAAAACACCTTGTCTTTCCCGGGACTAGGTGTTTTACTTTTGGCCACTATGGCCCTGCACCGCGTTCGTATCATACCTGCAGAGACGTATCCTTTTAAGCCGATCAAACCGAAATCCCGGCCAGCGGCGGGCCGCTCATGAGCGCCGCCGTCCAAAGTATCACCGCCAGCGGCGGCACGGGTGTTATCGTGGATATCGAATGCCACTTGTCCAATAACCTGCCGCAGATAGTCATCGTCGGTTTTGCCAACCGAGCGGTCAACGAAGCCAAGGAGCGCATCAGAGGTGCTTTTGCAGATAGCCATATAATGCTACCTCGCAAACGCATCACTGTTAATCTGGCGCCGGCGGACATTCCAAAAGGTGATAGCGGCCTGGATTTGGCCATCGCCGTCAGCATTATGCTGGCCGGTGGAATTACGGAGGCCGCTCGCGGAGTTGTGCCCGGTCATGCCGTTTTTATCGGCGAGCTGGGATTGGACGGCAATACGCGCGCGGTACGCGGCATTATCGGCCGCCTGTTAAGCGGCCGGAGCAAGGGCGTCGAGGCTTTTTATGTTCCCGCGGCCAATCTGCGCCAGGCTGAACTCGTGCCGAACGTTACGCTTTACCCCGTCACTAACCTACGGCAGCTCTACGACCACTTAACCGGGCGACACGCCATTTTAGCCATTAAAACGAGTGCCGCCGGGCGCCACAAAAGCAAGCGTCAAGACGATTCAAGCGCGTCGGCCGTAGCGGCCGCGCCGGTAACGCTCAGTGAGATCGTCGGCCAGGCACGCGCCAAGCGAGCGCTGGAAATCGCCGCGGCCGGCGGCCACAACGTCTTTTTCAGCGGGCCGCCAGGTACCGGCAAGAGCATGCTGGCCAAAGCCCTGCCATCCATTCTGCCGCCACTGGAACGCGAAGAACTCCTGGAGGTCACACACCTACATAGCCTGGTCAGCCACGACTACGAAAAAATCATCACCGCGCGGCCTTTCAGATCGCCGCATCATAGCGCCAGCCACACGGCCGTGATCGGCGGCGGGCTCAATCTGCGGCCCGGCGAAATCAGCCTCGCCCATCGCGGCGTGTTGTTTTTCGACGAGCTGCCTGAGTTCGGCCGTCAAACGCTGGAGGCCCTGCGCCAGCCGCTGGAAGATCGCGTCATCAGCGTGGCCCGCGCCAAGGACGCCGCCGAATATCCGGCCAATTTCATCCTGCTGGCCACCGCCAATCCTTGCCCCTGTGGCTATTACGGCACCTCGGGCACATGCCGCTGTCTGCCGGGGCAGATCGTCCGCTACCGGCAACGCTTATCCGGCCCGATCCTGGACCGTATCGATCTTTACAGCGATGTCGGCGAGATCAAACATGATGGCCTGCTTCACCAAGCCCGCGACGACAAAACCGACGCCGCGGTCCGCCAGCACGTGATCCAAGCCCGCCAGGCACAACGTCAGCGCTATGGCCGGTACGATAAACTCAACACCGACATGACCAACGCTGACATCAAGCGCTTCGCGCAGCTGGGATCAGGAGCAGAGGAATTACTTAACCAAGCCGCCCGGCGGCTGAACATCTCGGCGCGGGCCTACATGCGGTCCGTCAAAGTGGCCCGCACGGTCGCCGACCTTGAATCCTCAGATACAATTACCGTGGCCCATCTCAGCGAAGCCCTGGCCTACCGGGCACCCATTTTTGCTCCATAGGGCTTGCTATACTGAAGCTAATCACTACACGGACATGAAGATACGAACATCTAGTTTTAACTTGGGTATCTATGCGAAGGGGACGCTAGCCGCCGACAAGCTAGCCCTAGTTTGTCCGGGTTTATTGGATACCAAGGACTACCCCCATATGAGAAGCCACGTTGAATTCTTGGCCGAAAGAGGCTATTACGCCGTGTCTTTCGACCCGCCCGGGACCTGGGAGAGTGATGGCGATATCAACCTATATACGACAAGCAATTACCTTAAGGCCATCTTCGAGTTGATAGAATATTTCGACAGCCCACCGACGTTCATCATGGGTCATAGCATGGGTGGCAGCATGTCGATGTATGCGGCAGTCCGCAGCGACACGGTCAAGGCGTTCGCGGCCATCATGTCCGCTCCGTCATTCGTGCGCGAAGACAACTATGATGAACGAGTTACCAGGTGGCAGGAGGCAGGAATTAAATTATCTTACCGGGACTTACCCGACGACCCCGCCAAAAAGAAAGAGTTCAGGTTGCCCTTTTCCTTTTCTGAAGACAGCCGGCAATACACGGCGATTGAAGATTTAAAAACCCTCACTAAGCCAAAACTCTTCGTGGCCGGCAACAAAGACACCTCCGTTCCGGTGCAGATCGTCAAAGATGCGTACCGGCTGGCCGCAAACCCCAAAGAGCTGCATATATTAAAGTCGGGCCATGATTATCGCCGACACCCCCGGATGATAAAAGAGGTCAATCAAATCGTCGGCAATTTCCTACAATAACGGTTTGACCCCTGGCGGCTCATCTGTTACAATGGCCGGTACTTGCAATCAATATTTTAAGGAGACTACGTAATCGCCAAACGTACCCGCCTGAATGAGCAGATTCGGGCAACCAGCCTGAGAGTCATCGACGAAGATGGCAAACAGCTCGGCATTCTCAGCCGCCAGGAGGCACTGCAGATCGCCGAAGAGCGCGGATTGGACTTGGTGGAGATTTCGCCTGACGCCAACCCGCCGGTGTGCAAAGTGGTCGATTGGGGCAAGTACAACTACCAGCGGACCAAACAGCAGCAGAAGAATCGTAAGAGCGCCAAAAGCCTCGACATGAAACAGATGCGCTTCGGTCTCAAGATCGGCCAGCACGACCTGGAAATCAAGATGAACAAGGTCGCCAAGTTCCTGCAAGCCGGGCACAAAGTAAAGATCACCGTCTTTTACCGCGGCCGCGAGCAGGCGCACAAGGAAATCGGCTTCCAGCTGGCAGAGAGAGTCATCGCCAACTTTGGTGATACAATAGTAGTCGATCAAAAGCCGCAACTAGCCGGCCGGCAGCTCAACTTCGTTGCCCGGGCCAGCGGCAAAGGCCCCGTCACCTACGTGACTAACCGGGAAGAAGTAGAAGATCAGGCAGAGGAAAGGAATAGCAATGCCCAAACTGAAGACGCATAGCGGCACCAAGGACCGCGTTAAGATCAGCAAGAACGGCAAAGTTCGCGCCGGTCATCCGAACATGAACCACTTTCTGGGCAAAAAGCGCGGTAACCGCAAGCGCGCCCTGACTGGCTTGTCTACTCGGAGCGGCAAGATGGCCAAGAATATCAAGAAGCAACTGGGCGTATAGCCTCCAGGCGTAACAGAGAGAATTAGAGGAATTATTACATGAGAGTCAAACGAGGCGTCACCGCTCGCAAGCGCCACAACAAGATCCGTAAAGCCACCAAAGGCATGTCCCATGCCAACCGCGTCAGCGTGCGCCGCGGTAAACAAGCCGTTACCAAATCGCTAGTTTACGCCACCCGCGACCGCAAGAACCGCAAGCGCACCTTCCGCGAGCTCTGGAACGCCCGCATCAACGCCGCCGCCCGCCTGAATGGCACCACTTACAGCCGCTTGATCGCCGGCCTCAAGAAAGCTAACATAGAGCTCGACCGCAAGGTCCTGGCCGAACTGGCCGTCAACGAACCGAAGGCCTTCGAAGCCGTCGTCAAAGCCGCTAAGTAATTTAGGTTCGGCAAATTAAAAAAGACTCCTGGGCGGGAGTCTTTTTTAGTGGCCAGACTATCTGTAAGCCGGGTTTTGTCGAGATTGGCCATCTATCTAGGCCCCTGATTGCTCGGGGGCTCGAGCGGTTTAGCGATGAACTTTAGCGGGACGCTTCAGGGCTTTAGGCCCTGGAAGTATCATCTCCTTGCAGCAGGTAGGGTTTACCCTTTTATATCATCACTGATATAAATTGTGCGCTTTTACCGCACTCTTTTCACCTTTACCATGATTTTAACATCATAGGAAGTATTGTCTCTGTGGCACTTTCCCTAGGCTCACGCCCGGTCGCCGTTAGCGACTACCAGTTCCCTATGCTGCCCGGACTTTCCTCCTGGCTTTTTACGGCCAGGCGGCCAATCAATAGTCTGGCTATCTGTTAGTATAGCATAAACGTTGTGGGTTTGTCTACTCTCGTTACAGATTGCCCGACAAGCCGGCTACAAGCCGCTGATGCCGATTGGCTGCCGAGCGGTTACTGCTTGGTAATGCCGAGATGGTTGTCCAGCGCGCGGTTCACGGCGGCGTCGGCCAACTTGTTGAATTCGCGAGGCACGTGATTATAGCTGATCTTCTTGAACTCCTTGGCCAGCTGCTGGATAGCGTCGTGGATCGGCCACAGATCACGGTTTTTGATCTTGAAAATGCCCTTCATTTGGTTGACCACCAGCAGGCTGTCCATGTACACCTGCACTTCACGCACGCCCATCTTGCGACACTCTTCTAGCGCCAGTTTGAGTGCCGTGTACTCAGCTTGATTGTTGGTAGTGACGCCGAGGTAAATCCCTTTGTCGACCAGCACGCTGTCTTCCATGTCGAGCACCACGAAGCCGCTGGCCGAAGGGCCGGGATTGCCGCGCGAGCCGCCGTCGGCGAAAATTTTGACCTTATCCGGGTGAGCCTGCGGTTCGACGATGGCCGCCTGCTCCGGCGTCCGGCCCGCCTCGACAGCGTCGATAGCCTCGGCCAGCTCGCGGTCTTTTTCGGTGATTTTCTGGCCGCCTTCATGCGTGATCAGCCAAATCTGTACCACGTTCCATTCGTTTTCCCAGCGCGGATGATGCTGAAATTCTTCGGCCAAACGGGCCACCTTCTCCATGAAGGCCCAGGCCTGCTTGAAATCATCGAAGTTGAACTGTTTGTAAAGCCCGTGTTTGGTTTCTTGCCACATCTAGCCTCTATCGTAGCACGCCCGGCCGGCTGAAGATACTCGTCAGAAAACAAGTAATCGCTGTAAAATAGATAGTCGATGAACGCATGGCAGCTTGTACGGGATAAAGTTACCTGGCAAGGGTGGCAGTTGCTGTACGTGTTGCTGAGTATCAGCTGGCTGGTCGGGCCGAGCTTGGATCGCCGGTTGTCGCACACCACCACCTTTATAAGTGAATACGAGGATCCGGGCCGGCCGGGTTCGCTGCTTTTCCGGCTATGCGATATTTCGGCGGCACTCGTATTGGCGTTGGCGGTCTGGTTGTTGGTTCGGCGGCGCGCGGTCCTGGCCCGATCCGCCGCCTTTTGGCGAGTATGCGTGGCTCTGCTGGCAATCATCGCCCTAGGCTCATTGATTGACGACGTGTTCCCCTCGGCTTGCCATGCCGGCTCGCATTGTTTGATACCGGGCGGTCTATCTCGGGTGATCCACACCGGCGAATCAATCGGCACGGCGTCGGCGCTGATCGGGCTGAACATAATCTGGGCGATCAAGAAAATGCCATGGGCCAAGACGGTATTGTTCATACAGCTGGCTTGGAGCGCGCTCTTCGTTTACGGACAGCTCACGACGGGCAATGGTAATACGTTGGCCCAGTTCGTTTATCAGCTCGTCATGGCACTCTGGGTAGCTAGCGTGGTGCCGGCGCTGGCCGATTATCGACCGCGCAGTAATCCTAAACAACAGCTGCAGCCGCTTGTCCATTTGATTGCGGCCTGGGTGTTCGCCGGCGGCTTTTTGGCGGTCGTTGCCTCTGTCCGCAACCTGGGCGAGATCAGTCACCGCAGCGCCGCCTACTTCGGCGACAATACGGCGTGGCTCAGCCAGCACGGCGTCGCGGTCGGCATCGTACTGATGTATGTCAGCCGGCACTTGTGGCGCGGCGAGTATCGGGCCTGGCAGCTGGTTTCCTTGCTGCTCTGGCTGGAAACATTGAAATACGCCGCCATAACCCCCGACGGCGACCTCGTGCTGCTCTACGGACTAACGGCCTCTGTACTGTTCGTGTTGCGGCCCTTATTTGACCGTTTAACGTCGGTGGAAGTGTTGCGTGATCGCTTGATCAAGCTGGCCTTCGTGGCCGCGGCTTTCGTATTGGCCCTGCTTGTCGGCGTGGTCGCTTTCCGCTACAAACACCATCAGGACCTCGATAGTCTCAGGCTTAATTTCGGCCAGCTCAGCCGGCACTTTTTCCTGTTCGACATCGTGAACGATCTGGGGCCGCTACGCCGGCGATTGCTCGGGCAAGTGCTGAACGTGGCCGGCATAACTCTCCTGCTGGCGGTTTTGATATCGCTCTTCCGGCCACGCAAACCGTTGCTGCAACCGGCCAACCAGCAGGATCGCCAACAACTGCTGGAGCGTCTCGGCCGCTACAGCAGTTCCACCGAAGATTACTTCAAGTATTGGCCGCAGCCGAAAAACTACTGGTGGAACAGGGACCGTTCAGCGGTGATAGCGTACCGCGTGGCGGGTACTATGGCCTTCGCGTTGGCCGACCCGATAGCTGCCGGCGGCGCCCGGCAACCGGCTATCCGGGAATTTACGGCGTTTTGCCGCCAGCACGGCTGGCGAGCTTGCTTCTTGATGGTTCCGAGCGGCAGCCGGCGGCTCTACAAGGCTAACGGCTATAAGCTGCTTCGGATCGGCGCCAGCGCCGTGGTGGACGTGGAGACCTTCGCTTCCGAAACCGCCCGTAACAAGTGGTGGCGCTGGGTGCTCAACAAGGCCAAGCGCCAGGAATGGGAGTATTCGCTGGCGACGCCGCCGCACAACTTGCGACTCGTCATCGAGCTGCACCGCGTGTCAAACGCCTGGCTGCAGCGCCAAAATCACAAGGAGCGCGGCTTTGCCCTCGGCTATTTCGACCGAAGTTATCTGCAGCAATGCCGGCTGCACTTGCTGCGCCATCACGGCCGCGTCATCGCCTTTGCCAACGAATTGCCGACTTATAACAATCTGCCGGCCGCTACCATCGACCTGATGCGTTTCCTGCCGGAGTACAATCACGCCATGCCCACGCTGCTGGCCCGCGCCATCCAGCAATTGCACGAAGAAGGCGGCAAACAAAGGTTCGACCTCGGCTACGTACCGCTGGCCTCGCCGGCCGGCCGCGGCGAACAGCTCATAAAAGTCGTCGGCCAACTGCTGATGAGCGAGGTCGTCTCGGCCCAAGGTCTTGAACAATTCAAAAATAAATTCTCGCCCGAATGGGCCGACAACTACATCGCCTTCGACGGCGATTGGATCGACCTGATCCACATCACCCGCCAGCTCGACGGCCTGCTCAAGCCATAAGTCCTCGCGCAGATGTTATAATTCGATAGTTCACGTAGCGGGCGCTTAGCATTTATGCGATTTCTCCGTGAGATGTTTCGTTTGCAGCTACAAAACGGGGTGTGGCGCAGTTGGTAGCGCGTACGGCTGGGGGCCGTGAGGTCGCAGGTTCAAGTCCTGTCACCCCGACCAGCACGATGGCAAGTAAAAACTCGAGCGAATGCTCGAGTTTTTAGGAGTCGGGGCCGGGTTGATCACCTGAGATTTCCCAGGTGGGTGCCCGCACTTGCCGGCCACGGCCGGCAAAAATATTAGGCTCCCTGAATGATAGTATCAGATAATCATTCGCCCGGCGTAAGAGCTCTTTAGGAGCTCCCCGACTTACTCTTATTATACCGGTCAAGCTAGCCCAGGAAAAGCTGGATGAACCACGTTTCGACGTTAATAATTGGTCCGGAAATAAATTGGAAAATAATCAAGATAAAGATCAGGATGGCCATAAAGCCCATGCCCTCGATCTGGCGCATTACATTTTGCAGCGGCTCCGGCGCGAAGGCGTACAGCAGGCGCGAGCCGTCGAGCGGTGGGAACGGAATCATATTAAAGACAAAGAACGCCACGTTGACCTCCACGAAGATGATCACGGCGTTATAAAGGTTTTCGCTGAGGCCGGGTCCCAGCGCGTGGAACGCCAACGCGCCCAAGCCGGCCAGCACCAAGTTGGTCAGCGGACCGGAGATGCCGATGAGCGCCGCGCCGTACTCGTCCCACTTTACCCGATCGGGATTGAACGGCACCGGTTTGGCCGCGAAGAACGGCGGCAGGCCGCTGATGATCAAAATCATCGGTAGCAGTATCGTGGTCAGTCCGTCGATATGTTTCAGTGGATTGAGCGTCAGCCGGCCGGCCAGATAAGCCGTGTTGTCACCAAGCCAGTGCGCCACGTAGCCGTGCATGGCCTCGTGGATGCCCATGGAAATGATAATCGACACCAGGATGGCTCCCAGCTGGAAGGCGGATAAGTCGCTGAACATTACGCTTTAGTATAACAGGCGCGGTGGGCGGCACGGACGGCTCACTGGACCCAAACGGCCGAGCGTTGACTTACGGAGGCGATTCCGCTACAATAACACCTTGAATCTTAAGGAATACACGTATGCAGAAATGTGACATCACCGGCAAAGGCAAGCAGTACGGCCACAACGTGAGCTTTTCACAGCGCCATACCAAAAAGGTCTGGAAGCCGAACTTACAGAAGAAAACCCTCGTGGTCGACGGCAAGAAAGTCACCATGAAGCTCAGCACGCAGGCCATCCGCACTCTCAAAAAGAAGGGCCTGCTGACCCCTGTCGAAAAAGCTCCTAAGGCTTAACCCTTCGCCGGAACTCTGCCGGCGTTAAACCAAGTCTTAAAGAAAAAGCTCGCTTGAAGCTTTTTAAGCTTTCTCGAGTACAATTAACTGCGTAACGTCGGTCAGTTCGCCCGGCTTGAGACGCAATTTGGCGACCGTTTCTTTCGGCTCCATGCCGAGCTCTTTGAGCGCGCCCTCCAGCGTTTGCTGCGGCACCGGGTATTTGAGTGTCTTATCATCGTAATGCGTCGGCACCACCAATTTCGGCTCGATAGCCTTGATGAGTTTCAATGCGCCGACCGGATCCACGGTGTAGCCGTTACCGCCCACCGGCACCACCAGCACGTCGATCATGCCGATAGCCTACAGCTGGGCCTCACTCAGTTCGGGATAGATGTGACCGGTAAAAAGAAAGCTCGTCTCGCCGACGACCAGTTTGAACATAGTAGCCTTCGTGGTACCCGCTTCGTCCATGTGGGCGCGCGCGGCAATACCAATGATAGAAATATCCGCCACCTCATATTCGCCCGGGCTGCTAAAGACTAGGCGGCCCGCCGGCTGATCTTTCGGTGACAGCGTGCAGAGGCTTACGTCGTCCGGCTTGGTGATGTTTTTAGCGCCGAGCTCGGCCAGGTTGTCGTCAATTACGATACGCGTGCCCTTATGGGTCAAACTTAAACAATTAGCCCCGTAAAACTGTAAATCCATCTCTGTTACTCCTTATTTTTTGTTGACTTGGTGTCTGATTTGGAACCGGGCTTGGCTGCCGCGGCGGACGCCTCCGCCGCCGGCTCGGGCGGTTCGCTCAACAAATAGTGCTCGTCGACCAGAATCTGCTTTTTAGCCTTTTCGACGCCGACCGCGAAGCGGTCTTTGATACCTTGGCGATACTGGAAGTCGGACAGGCTCATCACCGCGTAGCGCAGGCTCTTGCCCTCTTGTTTTTCCAGCTGATCGACATATTTCTTGAGAGCGTTCTTGTTGACGTCGCCGACCACCAAGAAATCGATGCCGGCGGTCTCGTCGCGCGTGAATTGGCCGGTATACAGCGCCAGCTCGACGCGACCGATAGTCTTAAGGTCGGCGGTGGCTGCTTCCTCCGCACCGTCGTCAGCGGCCTTCTTTTTGGTGACCGCCTTATTGACGCCGCCGCCGAAAATTTCCTGCAGCGGCTTGTAATACTCGAATTTCTGGTTCACTTCGTAATAAAGGCGGTTGTTCGTATTTTCGGAAACGATGATGCCGATGTTGAGCAAATTGCTAAGTTCGCGCCGGACCGAATTGATCTGCTCGTCGATCTTACGGGTAATTTCGCGTACGTAAAACGAGCGGTTCGGGCTGCTATAAAACAGCTGCAACAGCTTGACCCTCGTCTTTGACCCAAAGAGTTGTTCAACCATGCCCCTATTGTAGCAAACGCTGGTTCAGGAGGAAATCTATTTGCTCAAAAATGTTGTCACTTCTGCCACAACATCCGGCCACTTTACAGGGGTAGTATGCCAGTGAACACTTTTGTTCTCTCTGGACGGACGGTACGCCGGACGCCTGAACCAAGTGCGTTGGCGCTTGGCCAGATCGAGCGTCGCCTTGATGATTTTTTGGCGGGTCTCCGGCAAGTTTTGGGCACCCGGGTCGCCTTCCAAATAACCGCGCCACTGCGCGTAACCGACGCCTTTGAGCGCCTCGCATTGCCAGCCGTAACGCGCCGCCAGTCGGCGCACCTCGGCTTCCAAGCCGGCGGCCAACATGGCGTCGACGCGCCTCTCGATCCGTTCTCTCAATCGTTCACGGTCGGTCCGGAGGCCGAGAATAAGCGTATTCGGCCGCAACTGTTTCTTCTGCGGGCGTTCGCCGCCAGTCTCAATCAGCCGGATGAGGCGGCGTTTATTGCGCGTATCGACATCGCCGAGCTCTATTCCCCGCTCCTTAACAGTGTTAAGTAATGCTTGAAGGGTCATACCGTTGAGTTTTTCGCGCGCTACCCGGTCGCCGGCCGGTAAAAAGCCATAGTCATACAGCACGCTGTCTATATATAGGCCGGTGCCGCCGACCATGATCGGCAATTTGCCGCGGCTCGCGATATCGTCGATAGCCTGGAGCGCCAGCTCTTTGAAAACGGCGGCCGTGAAGTCCTCGCACGGGCCGACCACGTCGAGCAAATGGTGCGGTACCCGAGTCCGTTCCGCATCGCTCGGCTTGGCCGTGCCGATGTTTACCTCGCGCCGCACCGTCCACGAATCAGCACAGATCAGCTCGCCGTCAAATCGCTCGGCCAGCTTAAGCGCCAGCTCCGACTTGCCGGAAGCGGTCTCGCCGATGACTACTACTAATTTCGGTTGCATGGCGCCAGTATAGCGAGCCGCCGGCAAGCCGTCTACTGCGTGTTGAAGTAGTTGAAGGTGTAGGTGGTGTTGGCGCTCGGCGCATTGGAGAACTCGATGGTCATGGTGTGCGTGTCGGCATTAACGAACGCCTGAGCTTGGGCGCTGGCTTTGTCGCGCGGCGCAATGACCGGATTCGGCGCGGCGCCGAAGGCGGTATGGAAGGTCAGAACGCACTCCTCGCCGTCAGCCAGGCCGCTGGCGCCGGTAACGATCGTTATCGAGCCGCCGGTATCATTGCCCTTCACCGTACAGGTGCCGCCGCTGCCGGCCGCTGCTCGGGCTTGAGCGGTCGGCGTCGAACCATTGGTAATGACATGCCCGCCGATAGTGATGTTCCCGGCAAAGCTAGCACTGCCGGTGACTGTCAGCGTACCAATAGTGGCGCTGCCCGTGACTGATAGGTTGCTAATCGTCGCCGCGCCGCTGACATTGAGATCCGTCAAAGTAGCGGTACCGGTAGCCGACAAGTTATTGAAGCTGGCGTCTTGGCCGTTCTGCAAATATGAGGCGCCGCTCGGCCCGGCGTAGTACTGCGTCTGAGCGAAGACTTCTATCGTGCCCACACCGCTGCCACTATAGCTCGCCAAAGCGCGGCCGATGGTCATGCCGGGGCCGGCAGCCCTCATGGCGACGCCCGGTGTGCTGGACAGCGTCAGGTAGTCACCGATGGCGATCGGGCCGTTTTCGGTCGACACTTTGGTAGGAACACGGCCGGAGAGCGCGACCGGTTTCGGATTGGTCAGATCGGTTGAGCCGCCGTCGCTCTCATCTTCGCCGGTCAGCAGTATACCGGGGTTGGTTGAGATGATGCCAAGCACGTTGTTCTGGTTCGAGGCGTCCGCTTTGACGATGCCGCGGGCTACGCCGCCGGTGGTATCAAGGGCTACGATGTCGCCGGGCGCCAGATCGTTATTTACGTCGGAGTAGTTTTCGGCGACGTCAGTGAAACCGGAATTAAAGGCCGTGCCATACCATTGCGAGGCGCCGCCAGAAGTACAAATATGTCCAACTTGCGTGCCGCTCGTATTCTGGATGACCAATCCTTGGGCCACACCGCTGCCGCACGACGCGGTGTTGGCTATCCTCTCTATCAAGGTGCCCGTGCCGGCCTGGATGACAGTGCTGGCCGCGCCGGTCGTAGTACCGACTGTCACGGTATGAGCGGTGCTGTTGGTACCAATGGTAATGGGGGCGGTACCGCTGACAATACTGACGCCCGCCTGTCCGCTGCCGGGCGAACCGCCCTGGAGAAGAAGCCTAGATGCGCCGTTCGTCGAGCCGATGGAGACAACCTGGTCGCCGGTGCCCTGGGTTTGGTCAGCGATGTGTACAGTGCTGGCATTGGTCGAAGTGCCCGTCGCGCCGATATTAACGGTGGTGGCATTGATCGAAGTGCCGATCGCTATGATATTGTTTAGCGTGTCAACGTCCAGCAGATTGACGCCGGACGAATTCTGAACCAGAAAAGTATGAGCATTAATGCCAGGGGTGAAAACGGCGCTGCCATCGACCGTCAAGTTCGAATTTATCGTCGTCATGGGAGTACCGCTCGTCTTAATATTGAACACCGTGCTTCCCAAAGAAGTCTGGACTTGGAAGGCGGTAGCGGAATCGGTTGAATTTTTGAACAGCGCCGGGCCGCTGACGCCCAGCGCGCCGTTGATGGCGGCATTGCCGCCGACGGTTATGCCGCCCTGCACGCTCACGTCACCGCCGAACGAACCGTTGTTGCTGACGCTCAGCTGGCCGGTTTGCGCCCCGCCGGACTCAATCTGCTGCACGTAGGCGCCGCCCAGGTCATAGACGTTGAATTTATCATCTTCCCAATCGCCCGCGTAAGCGTAGCGGCCTTGCACGACCACCGTGAACGGACCGCTCGCGGTGCCGTTGGGGACGGTACCGACAAGGCTGGGGCTCGAAGGATTTGAAATGTCATAGACATCGATGCTATCCGAGCCGTACAGCGCGACGTAGGCGTAACGGCCCTGTATAGTGACTCCGATAGGGTTGCTGCCGGCGCCGGTGGACATGCCGGAGCCGACCGCGGTCGGGCTGGCCGGGTTGGAGATGTCGAATACTTTGACCACGTTCGTGGTACAGACTGTCACATAGGCGTAACGGCCGGATACGTAAACGTTTTGATCCGCCAGGGTGCCGCCGCTATCGCACGTCGAACTGCCGCCCGTGGTTACCGACCCGGTCGTCGACGGGCTGGCCGGGTTGGAGATGTCGACGGCGTAGAACGTGCCTGTCGAAGCAGTATCAACGTAGTACAGATAATTGCCTGATACGAACACCGAAGCAGGTGTGACCGTAGAGTAATCGGTTGCCAGAACGGGGGCGGCCGGATTAGTAACGTTTATCACGTAGAGGTGATTGCCCTGGGCGCCCACGTAGGCGTAATTGCCGGAGACGGTAATCGATATGGGCTGGTCGCCGAGGCTAATGCTGCCCGCGAGGGTCGGCGAAGCCGGATTGGAAATATTGAACACTTCAAGTTTGTTAGCGAGGAAATCAACCACGTAAGCGTAGTTGCCGGCCACGTACAGCCCTTGCGGACCCGAACCGGTCGCCGCGCTGCCTATCAGCGTCGGGCTGGTCGGATCGGCGATGCTGATAACGTCCAGCTCGCTGTTGTTATAATCAACCGCGTACGCGTAGTCGCCCTGCACTCTCACGTCCTGAAAACCGGCGTTCGTAATGGCGAGCGAGCCCGCCGCCGACGCCGGCGCGCCGCCACTGACGAACAGCTGGCCGACCGGCGTGCCGGCGTTGCCGACCTGGACGCGCATGTTGGTGGTGTCGGCCGTGAGCAACGGCGTGCCGCCGGAGTTCTGGACCTGGAAGGCCGTAGTAGAGTTATTGATGTTTTTGAACAGAGCCTCGCCATTGGTATACCCGAAGTGAGCGAAGGTGCCGGCGGCAGTTTGAAGATTGAGACCGTCACTGGTATGCACCACCAGGTTGAAGCCGTTCACGTTAGTAATATTGCCGTTATGCATGAAGATATCACCATTGTTGGCACCATTGATGTCCAGGTTCAGGTCACCGAGGATGTTCACGTCGGAATTAGTCGTGTCTACTCCGAGCACCGTCGTGCCGCCAGCATCCTGTACTTGGAAGGCCGTGGTGGAGTCGGCGGAATTTTGGAGCCTTACGCTGCCATTAGACAAATCACCGTAAATAGCGTTGCCGATGTTGAGCTGATTAGCGGCGGAACTGAACGAAGAGATGTTAAAACCAATAATAATATTATTGCTACCGGTTGAAATACCGAAACCGGCATAACTACCGAGCAAGATATTCCTACTGCCCGTGGTTACGTTCTGGCCGGCATAATAACCGAGGGCAACGTTATTGCTGCCGGTGGTAGCATTTTGCAAAGCCGGGCCACCGACAGCGGTGTTTTGACTGCCGGTGGCCGAGGCGCTGCCGGCGCCAGGCCCGGCAAAGAAGTTACCACTGCCAACAACCTGCAGCACAGTCGTGCCGCCAATCTGATACGTGCCGGTAGTATTAATACTATCCCCCGCCGTGGCCGGCTGGAGGGTGGTGCCGCTGCGGGTCCACCAGCCTTGGGTACCCGTGGTGGCGGTAGAAGATATGGAGCCCGAACAGGTCAGATTACCGGTTGTGCCGTCGATCGTACAGCCGGTAGAGCCGGAGCCGCCGGCCAGATTGATAGTGTCGGCACTGGCATAAATATCGGCCGTGGAGCCGGAATACAACAGCAGCTGATTGGCCGTCAGACCGTAAGCACTGACTAAACCGCCGTCAGCCGTGAAGCCACCATTAGTATGTAGCACGCTGGAGCTCGAACGATAGAGGTCGGTATCGGTACCAAAAGTAATGCCACCGCTGGCCGTGGTGGTATTCGTCCCTACTGTCAGGACGCTGTTGGCCGGCGCCGCCAGCAGCCCTACCCCTAAGCGACCGTTTGTACTATCTGCCTGCAAATATTCCTGGTTCGAAGCGTTCCATAGCTGGAGGGCGCTCGTAGTGTTCGAAGCCACCTTGAAGATAGCGGCCCCGCCGGAGTTCCAGTTCGCCAGATCATTGCTGCCCGAACGCAGGTCGATGGCCCCGCCGCTGCCGACCTTCAAATAGCCGGTCGTGCTGGCGCCTTCCCAGGAAAGACCGAAGATGTTGCTTTCGTCGGGTGAGATCACGGCCAATGGCGGCTGGTTGTTGGTAGTAGTCCGGGCGTCGAACACCGTTATCGCCCGGGCGGTAGTGGAGGAGTTTTTCGTCAAACCCAGTGCTATCAGTTGGCTGTAGCCTCCTACGTCATATAGCGGAATGTTGATTTTTGTGTCTACGGTAGCGCCCGTAGGCGTCGTAAACGTCGTTTCGTGGAACGTGCCAAATGAAAGGCTACCGATTGTGTACAGGTTTCCCGAGTAGAACAGGCCGTCGGTCGCCAACGCGGTACCGTTATCATAATCATAAAGATTGATGCCGTCGGCGAAACATATCCCTGACGCCCAAGCATTGCAATTGCTGCCGATCGTCAACTGAATAGTGGTGCCCACCTGGACCGCCAACGTATTGGCCACTTGCAGCGTGCCGTTGCCGACGGTCGGCTGCACGCCGATACCGATCATGCTGTTGGTAGTGTCGGCCACCAGAAGATTAGAGGTGCCGGCGGCATTTTGGATCTGAAAGGCGGTTGTCGAGTTGGTGGCGTTCTTGAAGAGCGCCGTGCCGTTATCGGTCAGACTGCCGACGGTGCCGCTACCCGTGATATTGAAGTCGGCCGTCTGCGGCGTGGTACCATTCTGGATGTAGTCGCCCGAACCACCGGCCGGCGTACAGCCGCTGGCCGCGCATACCGCCACGCCGTTCACTCGATACACGCCCGAGGTATTGATGTCGCCGTTCACGTCCAGCGTGAAGCCCGGGCTGAGCGTGCCGATACCGATCCGACTATTTGTAGTGTCGGCATCGAAAAGGTTTGAAGTGCCGGCATGATTCTGAATCTGGAAAGCTGTCGTGGAATCGCTCGCGTTCTGAATCAGCAACCCGCCGGTAAATTTATTGTCACCGGTAAAGACCTGGGGGCCCGTCCCATTAAGCAAAGCCAGATTGCTGCCGTCGCTCAGATTAGCGCTGCTGATCTGTACACCGTTGATCTCATACTGCCCCACGGTGTTAACATTGCCGCTCGGGTCGACGGTAAACTTGCTCGAGCCATCCACCTGCAAATCGATCAGATTGCCCGTGGCGCCACTGACGGCGTTGGCGACAATCAGATTATCGGCGGCGGCCGTGCCGTCCAGCGTGACGGTACGGAAAATAGCGTTGCTGGCCGTACTGATATTCTGCGGCAACGACAGCGTGATGGTATCACCGGCGGTGCTGACATCGATCTGATTGGTGGTGCCTACCAGCTGGATCTCCCCGGTCAGAGAGTTGACCGAAGTGACGCCGCCGCCCGCGCCGCCGGTACAGGAAGCGAAAGCAAGCGCGCCCAGCCCGTTGGTCTTCAGGCACTGGCCGTTTGAACCGTCGGCGGTCGGCAACGTCAGCGTCAAATTACCGGTCGTCGCACCACTTTGTAAGGTCAGCGTGTTAGCGTTGCTGCCATTTTGGAACACCAGCTGGCCGTTGACGCCGCTGGCGCCGAGCGTCAGACCGGCCGCGCCCTGTATTACCGCTCCGCTCGAAACCGTTACCACCGTCCCGTCATCGCTGATATTGGAATTACCGATTTCCTGCCCGTCGACGAACTTAGCCAACTGGTTGGCGGCACCGGAACCGGTAATACCCGAGCCCGTGCCGGCACAGTTTCCCAGCTCTACCGTACAGAACGTCTGGGAGCCTGTGCCGGTCGGCAACTTAAAGGTCTCGTTCCCGCTCAGGGTGCCCGCCACTTGCAACGTAGCCGTATTACCGGTGCTGCCGTCATAAAAAGTGATGCTGCCGAGGTTACTGCCGCTGCCTAGAGCCAAACTGTTCGACCCCTGAATCGCCACCGTCCCCGTGAAAGTATTGGCCGCCGTAAAGGTGTTGGCGGCGTTCAGCTTGGCCAAGTTGCTGTCATTGCTCAGATCGGCGCTGCTTATCTGAGCGCCGTTCACCCGGTAGATGCCCGACGTATTGATGTCTCCGCCCTGTACGTCCAAACGGTAGCCCGGCCCGGTCGTGCCGATACCGATGCGCCCGTCAGCCGTATCGGCTACGAACAGATTGAGGCTGCCCGTGCCGTTCTGTATCTGTAAGGCTGCCGTCGAAGTGGTTTTGATCAGACCGCCGCCGTTCACTGTCAAACCACCGAAAGTGGGCGCCGAAGTCACGGCGATATTCTGGGGTAACGAAAGGTGCACGTTGCCGGTCGTTGACGAGACGTTTATTTGGTTAGCCGTGCCCGTAATGCTGTTGACGGTGCTGCCGGCACTGGTATCGACGATCGTGTAGTGGCCCCGGCCGTCGCTGCTGACCGCCAGATTTGATGAGCCGGCCCCCAGCGTGATAACACCGAGATTACTGATCGTACCGCCGTCGATACCGATACCCGAACCGGCCACCAACTGCGGGTTGCCGCTGGCCGCGGCGGCAGCCAGCTGTTGCAAAACATCACCGGAAAGCGACAGCTGGCCGCCGCTCATAACCAGTCCGCTGCCCAGCCCGATTACACCGGCCGAGCCACCCAAAGCGGTCACTCCGCCCTGCGGCGCCAAACTAACAAAGCCTTTACCGTCGTAGTAATACGGCTGGTTGGTGGTTTTATCGTAATAAATCTGGCCGGTCTGGGGCGCGGCAGGCCGGGTAGTCGGCCGCACGACCACCGTATCACTCAGTTGCAACTGGCCGTTCACCGTCAGCTGATCAGCTTCACCGAGCAGGATCTGAGCATTCGATTGGGCCTTGTTGAGGTTGAGCTTGCTACCGGCCGAATAATTACCGGCCTGTTGATCGTCGGTCTGCCCGCTATCGGCATGCCGCGAAGTCAGAAACAACGTGCCGGCGCCAATCAGCAGGATCAATACCAGGACAGAGGCCGTCACACTAAGCGCCAGCCGGTTCAGCCGGAAAAGACTGAACCGATCACCCCGAGAAGACAGGCGGTCGGTCGGCTCGGAAACCGTAGGTGTCGGCTCAGGAATCGCGGCCTGAAGTTCATCGGCGCCAGATACCTTAGGCACCGACTCTGACTCAAGGGACGTCTGCGACTCAAGTTCCTCCCCTAATCGCGAGGCCGTCTTCGTTTCAGGGGCCGGCTCCGACTCGAGCGCCGTCCCCGGCTTCACCGGAATAGTGCTGACCCGCTGAGTAGCCGGGCGCGGGTAGGCGTCCGACTGCACGGGGACTGGTTTTAAACCGTTTTGTTCCGGCTCCATGTCTGGTTTTTATTTCGTTTAATTTTAATTTTTGGCGCATTATGCCGTGAGTTTATTTTACGCCCCTTGTAGAACAGGGGCAAGGCATATTGAACACAAAATGTCCTCGCTTTACCGAAGTTATCCACCGTTTTTTAACGCTTCTTCACGGGTCGCGCCAGTTGCCCAGGACGGGCCGTGATTCAGATATTTTACTGTATTCAATTCATAATAACAGAGGTAATTTTCTTTTAATGATGTAAAGAACTCATCAATATTTGCATACAATAGCTGGCCTTTTCGCGGGCTGGAGATCTATATCAAAGACAGCTGCGAATCGGGCTCGGGCCCCGTACCGGCCGGCCACCAAATTAACCGATCAACGTCCACCCGATAATCATCGCTCACCTCGAAGCCCTCGGCTTCCAGTACCTGCTTATGCCCGCGCCGCCCGCCCGGATACCCGGCCGCCAACCCGCCCTGCTTATTCACCACCCGTTGCCACGGCAGATCCGGATCGCCGAAATGCGCGACGCCGCCCACGATCCGGGCCGCCCGGGCATTACCGCAAAGCGCCGCGATCTGACCGTAGGTCATTACCCGTCCGCGCGGAATCTGCGCCACCAACGCTTCCACCCGCGCACGGAACCCCGCCTCAACCTCGTCCATCAAAATACTCCACCACTTCCTCCCAATCCATAACGGCGGTTACTCCTTCAGGAAGCTCCTTGCGGCTTTCGTGAACTCCGAAAAGAAGCGCGCCTATCCCAGCCTCGGCCACCGACACGCAGTGTTTCAAGGTGTCATCAATCAAATAGCTGGCCGCAAACTCTCGGCACTTATCGGCTTTCGTAGCCGGGTCACCTTCGAAAGGATGAATGAATGCGATCTGCTTAAAGACCGCTGGAAAATGATCATCAAGCCAGGCACGGCTAGATTCAATCGCCCGGCTCGGACGAGCCGTGACCACGATAAGATCAAAATCTTCTCCGAGCCGCTCAAGCGCGGGGGCCGCGTCAGGTTTGGCCGCGAAGTCACCAAGAAGATCGGCTCCGTGAAACTCCCACATCCGACGCACGGCCTCATCCACGTCCACGTCCCAAAGTTCCGCCAGCGAGGAATGATAGTCCGCCGCCGTGTGCTCATGACCATACCGCTCATTCATGAATTCGGCGACCGACTCATAATGGGACGCCAGCACGTCATCCATGTCGACCGCGATCGTTTCCCTGCTCATATCTCGATTATAACAACGCCGCCAGAGATAACCTTAACCAGGGAGCGAGGTTTTGTGCACCCGGCTTTTGGCTTCGTTGGCCACGGTCTGCAGGAACTGCTCGATGCCCACCGGCCGTTCGTCACCTTGCACGGCCATGTCCTTCCGGATCCGCGGCACCACTTCCCCGCTCTCGATTTCTTTCTGACCGATCACGACAGTGTAGGGGACTTTGGCCACTTCGGCCGCCCGTATCTTCTTGCCGACCGATTCATTGGAGTTATCAACCGCCAGCCGCAGACCCAGCGCCTCGGCCTGCTTGTACAGCTTGTCGGCAAACGCCACCGTCGACTCCTCTTGGTTGACGCTGATCACCCGGATCTGTTCCGGCGTCAGCCATACCGGGAACCGGCCGGCCGTATGTTCGATATAAACCGCCAAAAACCGCTCGATCGACCCCAGTAAAGCGCAGTGGATCATTACCGGCCGGGGCCGGCTGTCGTCCTCGGCCACATATTCCAGCCCAAATCGTTCCGGCTGCACGAAATCCAGCTGGACCGTCGCCACCTGGTGCTCCCGCCCCAGCGCGTCCGTCGCCATGAAGTCGATCTTCGGACCATAAAACGCCGCTTCGCCGTCCTGCTCAAAATAATCCAGGCCCGCTGCCACCACGGCATTCTTTAACTGTTCCTGCGCGCTCCGCCACAGCTCGTCCGACCCCAGATAGCCGTCGCCATCGTCACGATAACTCAGCCGCACCCGCAGCTTCATATCCACCACCGAATACAGCTCACCGGCGGCCGCCAACAGATTGTTGATTTCCGCCTCAATCTGATCCTGCCGGCAAAACACATGGCTGTCGTCCTGGGTGATCGAACGCACGCGGTTCAGGCCGCCCAACTCGCCGCTCTTTTCATCCCTATAAACCGTCGTCGTTTCCAGATAACGGATAGGCAGGTCGCGGTATGACCGTGGCTGCGAGGCATAAATCCGGGTATGGTGTGGACAATTCATCGGCTTAAGCACCAGCTCGTCGCTAGTTTCCTGACTTTTCACCAAAAATAACTCGTCGCCGAATTTGTCCCAGTGGCCGGAGGCCTCATACAGCGCGCGCTTAGTCATGTGTGGAATCCACACCTTCTGAAAACCGTGGCGTGCCCTGAGCTCGTTCGAGAATGCCGCCAATTCTTCCCGCAAGACCGTCCCGCGCGGCGTAAACAGCGGCAAGCCGGACCCCACCATGTCCGAAAAGATGAACAGGTCGAGCTCCTGGCCCAATTTACGGTGGTCGCGCTTCTTGGCCTCTTCGAGCATCGCCAAATATTGCCGCAACTCCTTATCGGAGGCGAAAGCCACGCCGTAGATCCGTTGCATCTGAGCGTTATTCTCATTGCCGCGCCAGTAAGCGCCGCTCACCCGTTGCAACTTAAAGGCACCTACCTCGCCGGTCGATTCCACGTGCGGCCCGCGGCACAGATCCGTGAAGTCGCCGTTCCGATAAAACGAGACTCTTTCCACGGCCGCGTCTCCACTGGCGATCGTGCCCATCTCATCCTTGCTCAAATCTTTGGCCACGGTAGTGCCGGCCCGCTTTAGGTCGTTCAAAAGCTCTTCTTTATATGGCTGCTCGGCCTGTTGAGCCCATGCGATGGCTTCATCCACCGGCATCTCCAACCGCTCAAACGGCTCATCGGCCTCAATGATCTTCTGCATTTCAGCCTCGATCTTGGCAAAATCTTCTTCCGAGAGCTTCACCTCGCCCAAGTCAACATCATAATAAAAGCCGTTCTCCACCACTGGCCCTACGCCGAATTTCGCCTCCGGCCAGAGATGCTGGATGGCATTGGCCATGATATGCGCCAGGCTATGCCGCATCGGATGTAGCTTTTCGTCTCCGTCCTTCATTGCCTTCATCTTATCATTTTCCAGGTTCCGCCTAAACTTTCTCTCAAACAAAAAACGGTTGATGATTCTCGCAATTATCATCAACCGCTCTTCCCCTGGTTTTGGAGAGGCTGCAAAACAGTCTCGGCAAAACTTCACCTGTGATGAATATCATAGCAGGGCTAGTATTATATGGCTAGCCTATTTATGCTGTAATTCTCACACTCCGCATGGGGAAAAGTCTGTGACATATCTAACACCATTCCTGACGTTATATCGGACTCGTTGATTTCTCTCCTTATAATTGCTACTATTGCCCCTGTCTTTAATATTTCCAAGCCCCGTGGATCCTTAGCTCAGTTGGCTAGAGCGCTTCCTTGACGTGGAAGAGGTCAGAGGTTCAAGTCCTCTAGGATCCACCATTTATAACTCGTACTCTCGGAATCCGGAATCAGTTCCGATTCTCTACCATACTTAGCCTTTTTGTTCTTCGCGCAAGAGTTCGCGCCGCTTCTTTCTGGGAAGTGAAAGAAAACCACCTATTTCGGGATGGGCGTCAACGATTTTCTTGGCCGCCGCTACCTGGGGCATGTGCGACATCGCTACAAACAAGCCGAAGTCTTCTTGCCCGGTATTGGTAGCGATATCTTTCTTTGCTTTATTGGCCTGAGCGTCGCTAGCTCCGGTCGCCTCTGTAACCGTGGCTTGTATGCGCCGCATGAGGGCAGGATTATTCGCTTGGAGACTCAGCTGTTCCTCGCGGCCTTCTAAAGGAGCCTCCCGGACTATGGATCGCGCCGCTATCACCGCCCCGACATATCCGGTAGTTTCAGTAAAAAGAACCGCGTAGGCGCTCATGGTTTTTAGTCGATTTCGAGTCGCGTATTCGATAGCTGCACTCTGCCAAAACCGATAGCCTATCATGTCAAGCCGTTTCATTTCATCGGCCATCTTATGCGATGGAGCGAATCTTTTCGAGTAACCATCGGCGAATGCTTGCGCGGCAGCGTACGGTGCGGTCACCAAGGGGTGCATGGCGTACTCAAACTGAGGTGCCCCATCTTCTCCTACGTAGCTCGTCCCCATAGCGACCAACGAATCCGAGTTAATTGTGCCCAATCCGTCCCTGTTTGGACCAAGTTCGATCTCGAAATCTTCCGGCTTAATGAAGGGTTCGCTTAAGGCCAGAGCCGCCTCGCTATCTGGAACATCGTTAAATGCCGGCAACACGCCTTCTCTGCTCATAGCTATTAACAATAAAAAGGAGCGCCTCGATTGTCAAATTACCGTCCTCTCATTTTTAATGAAGAAATCGTAGTATAACAAGGGTCGGAAGCATAAGCTATATGAAGTATAGTATTGACACGATGCGCCCTCGCTGCTAAGCTGGTTCGGTTAAACGAGGAAGTGGTATTAAACGACGCAGTGCTTTAGATGCTTTCGAACTTTTCTACGAAGAGTTGACCGGGACCAAGTCCACCGATCGCATCCGCAGACTCCGTTCCACTACTACCGACTAACAACGGTATTTAGAGAGTCGCAAAATGTCCGAGGTCCGAGAGACCCTCGGGCATTTTCTTTTTCCCCGGTTTTCACTAGCTTTTCCACTAGCTTTTTAAATAGCGTTATGACAATATGTTGACATGGTTTGCATACAATGTGGGGCTGAAACGTCCGTTACGAACTCTCGGCATCAGAAGCGGAACAACCAGGTGTGGCGACGGCGCCTCTGTAAAAGTTGCGGCGCGGTGTTCACCACGGAAGAATCCGCGAGTTATAGCGGCTCCTGGGCCGTTCTAAGCCGTTCTGGCGCCCTTTCGCCCTTTTCCCGCGATAAGCTGCTGCTCAGCCTGCACGGCAGCCTTCAGCACCGCAAAAACGCTGTCAACGACGCTTCGGCCCTCACCGACACCGTTATCAAGAAGTTATCATCAGTTATAAAAAATGGTCGGCTGGAGAGCCAACAGATTACAAATGCCGTGCAGGTGGCCCTCAACCGCTTCGACAAAGCCGCCAGCGTCCACTACGCCGCTTTTCATCAGTAATTCGCTCACTTTCGCTCTTTTGAGCTCATCAGCATGAACACGCATTCATGGAGTGAGATGACGAGTAAGCAGAAAAAGGAGGGGAAAGGACGGATGGGAGGCGGCACGAAGCCATGATTCAGCTAAGTGCCGCCTGTATCCGTTCATCTAAAAATTCCGTATCCTAGCAGAGCTAGGAAGACCATAGGAACCATAGCCGCGGTCATCACCTCGCCATCTTTGGCACGACTCACGCGGCTGTTAGACCAGAACCGAGTAACCACCTTTTTGACACAAACGAGCCAGAAGGCCAAGACAGGCCACCCGATGCTCGCGAACATTGAAGGGATGACCACATCCCTCACGGCATAGTCAATTGAACCAGCTACTGAGGGGTGTACGAAATCCTTGGAGATCCGTCCCCAGCACCAGCAGTAGCCGATGAAATAAAGCACGCCTCCCATAATGATGAGAACAATCCAAACCGGACTCATGGTAAACCCTTCGGATAGAAATTGACGGCCAACAGCTCTAAATGACTCTTCGTTGCTACAAGTTGAGCTATAAGCCTACGGCATAAGCTCGTAGCTCAACTCGTGGATCTGCTTACTTGTCAATGAACACCTTTGGAGTCACCTCTACAAAGGATATACATATATTAGCATAAAAGGTTTAAAATTACAAGGCTCGCTGCCCTGTTAGCGTTTGCGGGAGAGGAGCTTCATGCGGCCGCGGCCTTTGACGGCTTTTTCGGTGACGTCGAACTTGCTGATGTAGCGGCCGAACATCAGGCGAGTCTGGCTGTTGAAGGCGGCGACCGAGCCGAAACAGAAACTGGTGACGGGCGTGAGCACCCATTGCAGCAACATCAGGATCGAGCGGTGGCGCTTGTAGCGGGCCGGCCGCGGCGGCAGCGTTACTAGACAGATAAAGACTGATATAACGGCGGTGGCCAGGCCGATCTTCTGCACGCGGCTGACGATCAACGGCAGTTCGTTGGCGGCCAAGCTCTGGGGGTGCAGCAGCGGCGGGATGAAACCGGAGACGAACACCAGCGCCACGCCGGTGGCCCAGCTGACATGGCTCTCTAGAGTGCGCAGCAGCTTGGACAGGACATTAAGCTTAGGAATCGGGTTGGAATGCCAGAAGCCTTTATCGGCGATGTAGGCGATGTCTGAGGCACCGTAGGTCCAGCGGCGAAGCTGCATGAATTGGGCTTTGATGGTCTTGAGGTAGCCATCGGCCAGCACGGCGTCCTGGTAGATCGGGATGCTGAACGGATAGACGCGGTAATCGCCGTCGAAGTGGAAATAGCTGCGCCAGAACTGGTGGCCATCTTCCACGACGGTGCGCGTGCTCCAAAAGTCCATATCGATCAGGGCTTGCATCGGCTGGGCGTGGGCCGAGAAGTTACGGCTGAGGTGCGGCCGCTGCGAGCCGACGATGTAAAACAGGTTGTTGCCGGTGGCGATGACGCGCATCATGGTCGGCGCGTCCCAGATATTATTGGTGTACATGGCCAGCGGCTGATAGGAGGCGTTTTGCGGCTTCGGCACCACGCAGAACAGATAGCTCAGCGAGGCGAAATAGCGCTTGTCGACGCGATTGTCGGAATCCAGCGTGGTGACGAGCACGTTTTTAGGGTCGATTTTGGCCTGTTTGAGATGCTTCTGCAGCCGGCGGGCGGCGTAGGTGATGTTGCCGCCCTTGCCGATCACCTCGCCGGGGATATTCGGCGGGTGCTTGACGGCCATGGCGTGCTGGAATTTGTCTTTGTACAGATTGAGCAGCTCCAGGACGGTGGCTTCGGCCGCCTTACCGGCGCGGCCTTCATAAGCCATCACCAAAATGATTCGTTTGCTGTCGTAATCGCTGTTCAGCACGGCCTGGATGGTCGGCTCCAAAATTTCGCGGCTCTCGTCGACGCTGGCGATGATGACGGCGTGCGTCAGCTGCTCGGGCTTGACGACGACGGCCTGATCCTTCAGGCGGCGCAGGTTGGCGGCGTGCCATTTGGGCCGGTTGAATTTGGTCGCGGCGCGGATTTCGCCGGCGTTGAGGTCAGCGCATAAACCGTTCCAATCGAGCTTCATGTGCTGTTTCATGGTGCGGTAGCCGGCGATGGCCCGGAAGGAGTAGCCGATGGAGCGCACGAAGAAAATCAGCAGATAAATCAGCACGAAAAAGACGGCCGCGTCGACGCTGATGAAGCTCAAGATGAGCGGTGTGAACAGCAGTATCCAGCTGAGGGCGCCGGGTAGAATCTCGAAGAAGCGGTAGTGGCCGTGACGGTCTTTTTCGTAGGGGATTTCGAGGTCAGTCACCGCCGGAAATCCTGTTACCGCAGCACCAGCAGCGCGTTGCTTACGATGACGGTCAAAACGAGCAGCAGGATGCCGAGGCCGAGGATGGCCAGCGCCAGCTGTCGGTGGATTTGGTAGGCGCGGAGGCTCAGCACGGTGTGAGCCACCAGCACGATGACGGCAAAGGCCGCGAAAGCTAACAGATCGGTGACACTGCCGGTCTTGAAGGCGTCGGCGCCGAGGCTCGGACGGTATTGCACGATGTAGCTGTTGCCGTGGCTGGAAACCAGTTTAACAAGGATGAAAATAGCGCCCGCCACGGCCGCGAAGGCGTTCAGGCTGAGCAGTAAAAGCACTAGATGATCATGAAAATACTTCTTGGAGGCGGCCATATGATTGAACTAATTATAACATCCGAGAGGGCAAATTGCCGCTCGTCCGCTTTACGAGAGGATTCGCGGGGCACATAAGGAAAAACCGCGATGGTGCGGGTAGAGAGAATCGAACTCTCCTCTCAACCTTGGGAAGGTTGCATATTAACCACTATACGATACCCGCGTCTAAGATCCGTATCCGAACAAATTCTGGAGCCACCTAGCAGGATCGAACTGCTGACCTGCGCGTTACGAATGCGCCGCTCTACCAACTGAGCTAAGGTGGCAAACAACCAAAAATCAATCTGTATTATAGCAAGCGCGGCCGCCGAGGTTAAACTGATGCTAATTCGGCGGCTTCGCGGCGGGCCGCCTCACGCACCGTCTGTTCGATCTGTTCGGGAGTCAGCGCGCGATTATAGAGGCTGCCCAGCACGGCGCGGCGGCCCTCGAAAGACAGGGACCGGACCGGCGCCATCATCTCCAAGGAAGGGTTATAAGCCGCGATATATGCCCGTTGCAGCGGATTGTCGCGAAACGCTTTGAGTGACGCGGCGCTTACGTTCTCGTCAGGCTCGAGCGGCAGACGCCGGCGGCCGTACTCCTGCACGCGGCGCGGGCTGTGCCCGGTATTTATCCGATAGTGCATGTTGTGTATTACACGGCCGGCCTGCTGGTTATAAAGCGCCCGAAAAATACTGCTCCACGAATCGTCCAATAAAATGTGTTCGGCATTTTGCGCCAGCGCCTCGGCTTGGACGGCGTAAGGGGTATGCACGGCGGTTACGCCGACCGCCGGGTTGAGTAGGCCCGCGCCGATACCGCGCGCCCAGAGCCGGAGATGCGCGGCGTGGCCGCCGTATTCGTGAGCGACGATCGTGTCGATCCGCCCGCGGGAAAGCGGATGACGCCCGTGCGTATTCACCGCCAGCCGCAGACCTTTACGGTCACCGCTCAGCAGACCGACCCAATACGCGTCTTTATTAACGTATTCGATTTCGAGGCCGTCGTCGGGTACTTCAAGGTACCGGCCAAGCGCAGCCTCGACGGTCTTCATGCCAAGCCGGAACGCCTGGCGGATCTGACGCTGACCACGCAGCGAGAAGCGCTCGTGGAAAGCTTCGCGGTGCGAAGCGTCGTACCTTAAACCTTCTTCTCTCAACAGCATATCCAGAGCGGCTGCGCCGGCTTGGATCTTTGCTTCGGCGACCGGCTCCGGCTTGATGCCGACCGTACCTTCGACATAGGTCTCGAAGTCGATTTTTTCACCCTCGAGGGCCCGCAGATAGAGGATATCGGCACCGATCATCCGTTCCAGCGTTTCATGACTCGGATCGTCGGTCGGGATATTTTCCGCCAAGGTCTCCAGATCAGATCTGATAGTATCCGCCTCATCGTAGTGACGCGCCGGAGCATCCGGAGCGATGTCAATATCAATGACCGCTTCCTGTTCGGGGCGCGCCGACTCGTTATACTGGTGCCAGCCCCGAACGACGCTCGCGTACTGCTGGCCAAACTCCAACCGATACATGATAAGCCAACCATACCATTAAAATTGTATAATTACAACTCCGCCTCCTTTATTATTTGCCTCTTCGTCCGAAAATTGCTACTATTACCCCTGTCTTTTCATGTAGATGACGAGTCTGAGGCTACAGTTATCTGACTTGGTTTCACTAACGACGCTTCGCTCGTGTCTACGGTTACGACTTAGTGTCACTCATGACACTTCGTTCGTGACTACAAAATATGCCACCGGCATATTTTGGGCTCGTAGTGAAGAGGCCTATCACGCCTCCCTGTCACGGAGGAGATCGCCGGTTCGAATCCGGTCGGGCCCGCCAAAATGAGAATAGAAGTGCCTCCGTTAGGGGGTATTTTTATTTTGCTCTGTTGCACGAAAACGGCGCGACACATATAATGTGCCTATCCTTATTTCATAATAAAAATAAAGTGTTCCGCTGAATCCTGTGAATTCTGAAGAAACCAAAAATCAAACGCCCGAAAACCCGCCAATCAGTACGCCCGGCACACCGCCTCCCGGAGTGGTCGTCTCCGGAGAGTTTACCTCCCCGACCACGCCTCAGCCCGCCACACCTTCCGGCTTACCGCCGGCGCAAGCCCCGGCCCCTCAAGCTCAAGTTCCAGCGCCAGGCCAAATCTCGAATCAAGCGCCGCCGCAACCTGCGAAGGGCGCCCTCTTGCTCAGTATTATTGGTTTTCTACTGCCTGTCGTCGGTTCGCCTCTTTTAGCTTTCGGCGCCGCTAGAGGCTATAAAGCTTGGCGCAACAAAGCCCCGCTTGGCCTGCCCGCGTTTATTATTGGTGTGATCGGGCTTATAGGCTATGTCATCGTAATCCTATGGCTTGCCGTGGCACTTGCTACCAGCATCATAAAAGGGGCCGATCAAGCTCCATCAAACCCAGGAACAAAAACACAGAAATTAAGCAACGCCGCGGCAATGCTTCCCTACAACACAAACGTCAAGTTTCCGCTCCAGCTGGACATGCCGGAAAAGTGGACTATTCTGGACGAAGAACCCGGGAAAGTGGTGGTGTTCGCGGACGGGCCCAAAGCGGCCGATAAGCCTTTTACGCCACGGATATCAGTTACCGGCGAAGAGGAATCGAATGTCGGCTCAAACGGTCAGGCTTGGTTTAATCAGTATTTGTCGGGGTCATTGCCCGCCTACCAAGGTTTCAAGCTGCTAGACAAGTCAAAAGTCACATTAAAGGACAATCGCGAAGGCTATCTTGTAAGCTACGAATATGAAGTGGACGGTCAGGCCATACAGGCCCAAGAAGTCGTTACTTTCACCAAGAATGCCGCCTTTACGGTCCAAGGAGCCGCTCCGAAAGATCAATGGTCAAAATATAAAGACACTTTTAAAAGCTCGCTGCTGTCTTTCCAGCCATTTGAGGACAACTAACATTCTGCTATGAACCCTGAAATCAAAAATGACAATCCGCAGCCCCCTACGCCCCAAGTTGATACTACGGCACCCGTAGTTCAGCCCACCCAGCCGGTGAACCCCACCATAGGCCCGACTGAGCCAAATAGCACACAAGAAAGACCGCTTACCCAAGGAGGGGTCGTAGTTTCCGGAGGAATCGATCCTCTGCTTATGCCAAAGCCCGCTACAAAAAGAAGCCTGATCTACCTCGTAGCCGGTGTTGCTTTAATCGCTATCTTGCTCCTAGGAGGGATTTATTTCGCCATAAACAAGATCGCATCCCAGTCCGAAAACAAAACGGCACAGAAAACGGCTTCGTCGGGCCAAAAAAGTCAATCCACTAATCAGTCTGCCAGCCAGACGCCGGCAGCGTCCGCTAGTCAGCTGGCGGATTCGAAGCGCAAGAGCAACCTGGACGATGTAAGCTCCCTGCTTGATTCGTATGCCTCGAAGAAAGCGAGGTTCCCAATGTTGAGCCAGATTAATGACCCTTCTTTTCGGGCGCAGAATCTGCCGACTCTTGACGACTCCCTGTTAAAGGATCCGGATGGTACGCAATCTGTTTTAGCCGCGACGCCCACCAAAGGAGCATATAGTTACGCGGTAACCGATCGTGACGGCAAGGCCTGCGACAATATACAGGCAAGCGGCCATACCAGCATACCCGCCAACTATACCGGCCCGTTCCTATGCACAAAATATATGCTCACCGCGATACTGAGCGACGGGACCACGTATCAGAAAACGGGCGAAGCTCCTTAAACCTTAAAGCAGTTCCGTACTTGGCTAGTGGTCGGCGTCGAATACCTTGCGCAGCTCTGTTTTGGCGGCGTCGAGGGTTTGGCGACGGTCGGCCGGCAGGTTCTTGCCCGCCCGGTTGATGTAGAAGTCGAGCATCGACATGGCTGACTGGCGCGGCGAGGTCTTGCGGCGCGTGCTTTCTTCGGCGGATTTTTTCAGCGATAAGGCGATCCGGCGCGGGTCGTCCCAGGTGAAAACGCCTTCTTCCAGGTCAAGCGCGTCGCTTCTTTCGGTCACGCGGCGCGACCAGCGCTTGGCAGACGACATAACTAGCCGCTTTGCGAGTCCCGGCCATGGCGGCGCTGGTCTTTAGTGGGATCATAGCCTTCGACGGTGTTGCCGGCGTTCGGCTCCTCGGCGTCGGCGGCGCCGGAGACGCCGGCGTCATAGAGATCCTGATCTTCCAGTTCGGCGTCCGTGTCGGGGTGCGTACTGTCCAGGCGCGCCTCGGCTGCTTCCCTCCCCAGGTCGTGATCGCCAGCGTCGCTCCTGACATCACCGGCGTCGGCCGGCCGAAAAGGCGTTTCGCCATCTTCCGGTTCTTTTTCTAGCGCTTCTTCCGTATTCGGTTCGTCTGGTGGCAAGGCCATGGCTGCTCCTTATGTCTTATGTATATATCTAAGCATAGCCAAACGGCGGCCGCCTGAACAGTAAGAAATGGTACACGCTAGAGTTTGATATATTCGTGGACCGGTTCTTTGGCTTGGAGCGGCTTGGTGTAGGTGGTGATCGGCTGGTAGGTGAATTGGATATGCGCGGCGTGGAGGCTGCTGCCGTTTGAATCGAGCACTTTGACGATTTCCAACGTGTAGCCGGTGTTGATGATGTCGGAAGTCTGGCCGGGTTTAAGGCGGAATAGTTCGGCTGACAGCACCGGGGACAGGCTGCGGTCGTTGACGGTGATGGCCTTCGGATATTGACCGCCGCCGGCTTTGGTGGCGGCGTCGTCGGACACCTGTTTGGCGAGCTTACCGAAGTCAGCGCCGGCCTCCAGACGCTGCAGCGCCGTTTGAGCCCGCTGATTAGTGCTGGTATCAAGCTTGGCGACCACGGCGCGCTGCAACAGCTGGAGACGCAGTTCGCGTTCAAAATCACTCTCGCTCCAGCCCCAGAACTCGTTCAGCACCTCTTTGAAGACGTGATCGTTATTGCCAAGCCGGTTTTGGCTGCGCAACAGCGACACTTCGTTATTAACAGACTGCTGGCTGACCGAGACATGGTTTTCGGTGGCCAGCTGTTTGACGTAAGCGTCTTGAACGACATCGTTCATGGCCTGCTGCTTCAGCCGCTTCAACTGGGCTTTGCCGTCGCGGCTGGAAAAATCAGCCCGCTGTTGAGTCTGATAGTAGTGCATGTCGCGACGCAGCTCGAACAGATACGATTCATAGCTGATCCAATTGTGGCCGGCCTTGGCTACCGGGAACGGCACCACGCGGGTCACGCCGTAAATGAAGCCCGAGGTCGACTGAAACTTATAAAGCGCCAGGCCGCAGTAGACGAAAAAGGCGATCAGCACGGCCAATAATATAAGAATGGAGTTGCGCACCACGTGGCGCTTGGAGTGCTGTAGCGGATAAATATACTTGCGAGCTGTCGACAGCACCTCCTCGCGGTGTTCCTCAACAGTGTCGCTGGTAATCCGCGGCACATTGCTCAGCGCTTCGGTGACCCGCTCTTCGGCGGGTTTGGCACGCTTAAAGGGCCGCTTGAGCTTGACGCTCGGTCGGCGCAGTTTGCCCGGCCGGCCTTGCCTGCTTGGCAAGCTTGGCCGCGGCAGCCTAGATTTCTTCGATTCCTTCGATGTCTTCTTCATTATCGGTATTGTCGGTGCCGTTAGCGGCACCATCATCGACTGCAACGTCATCGGTCGCGGCCGTGTCGGCGGACCGTCGCCGCGCGTCGCCGGGATACGGCGTGGCACTGATGCCTTCGTCGCGCAGAATGCCGAGGACCCGTTTCTGAACTTTAGCCGGGTGATGCAGGTCGTGAATCACCATGTCCCCTACGTAAGTCTGCATCATTATTGTACCAAATCCGAGCAGCGTGGCCTGCAGGCCGGACACTTCGTAATTGACCGACTGGATCTGCGACAACCCCAAATCGGCCACCGCCCGGTGAAACAGTCCTTTTTGAGTGATCTGGATGAACCGCTGATCGGTGACGATGAACACGCTGAAATACCAGCCGATCCAGCTTGGCGCAAAGATTAACAATCCGAGTACGCAGCCGGCGGCGAAGCCGCCGAAAAAGACGCCGAACCCAAGGTTCGGGTCGACGGCGGTCGGCAATATGCCGATCAGCGGCCCCAGTAAGCCGAACACCAGACCCTTGCGCATTACGATCGGGTGTTTGCGGAAGACATACAGCACTTCTTCGTTATCAAACTGGTCGTCGAAGTATTTTTGGGGTTTGTCCGCTGTTTGTTCGGCTTCAGCCATAAGAGTATTGTATCAGTTTGAAAGGTCGGAGTGAACGAAGTTACATTAATGACTAGAAGCTGGTATCCCCAAACGGATTCGAACCGCTATCTGCTCCTTAGGACGGAGTTATTCTATCCATTGAACTATGGGGACGCTTCCTGATTGTATCAGGAATTGTCGCGTGCGTGCGCCGGGCTTTAAGTTCGACTTAGTTTCACTAGAAGCGTTTCGCTCGTGGCTACAAAAAGGTTCACTGAGCCTTTTTGGGCTGAGTGAACTTTTCGTGGACGGCGCGGTAGTCATGAATTTCGTCGGGCTTGAACCAGTGAGCAATTTCTTTGTCCGCTTCCTCGGTCGTAGCCGACGCGTGGATGATATTGGCCACGCCCCGGCCGATGCTGGCCGCCTGGCCATAGGTAACGTGCGCGTAATCACCCCTGATAGTGCCCGGCAAAGCGCTTTTGGGCTCGGTGTCGCCGGTCATTTTACGAACAGCCTCCACGGCCTCTACGCCTTCCAGCACGGTAGCGATTACCGGCCCTTCCTGCATGGAAGCCAGTTGGCTCTCGAAAATCTCATCACCCTTGCGAGTCTTGAGCGTGCCGATGCCTTCGTAGTGTTCAAAATAGTGTTCATCATCCGGCGCCAGCATTTTCATACCGACGATTTTAAGGCCGGCGCGTTCAAAACGAGTAATAATTTCGCCGACGATGCCGCGGGCCACGGCATCCGGTTTGAAGACAACGAGTGTTTTTTCCATTGAGTTTCCTTATTTAATTGCCCTTATTCTAACAGAGGCAGCCTGGGCTTGTCATCTTAAATCGGTGGTCACTTCGCGGGGCAGGCCTTTTTTCGCCTTTTCCCTTCCGGCGCGCCGTAACCTTTCTCATTGCCGGCGAATAAAACATAAGCGTCGCACAATGATATACTGAGCCTATGAAATTTGAAAAAGCCAAAACCGACTTCCTAGAATATCTGGAACTTGAACAGAACCGCTCGCAGAAAACCATCGAAAACTACGACCATTACCTCACCCGGTTGCTCGACTTCGCCGGCGACATCAAGGTTACGGACATCGACGCCGAACTGATCCGCAAATGGCGGCTGTGGCTCAACCGGCTCGGCACCAATACCTCCGACGAACTGAGCAAAACCACGCAGAATTATCACTTGATCGCCCTGCGCAGTTTCCTAAAGTTCTGCACCAAGCGGGGCATCCCCGCCCTGGCGGCCGACAAGGTCGAGCTGGCACGTACCCGGCGCAAACAAGTCACCTTCTTGAACGGTGACGAGCTGCAGCGGATATTTGCGCAGCCCGACTTGAACACGCTCGGCGGCGTGCGCGACCGGGCGATCTTGGAACTACTTTTTAGCTCGGGCCTGCGCGTCAGCGAGCTGGTGGGGCTGGACCGTGACCATATAAACCTAAAGCGACGGGAATTCATGGTCCGCGGTAAAGGCCAGAAAGACCGGCCGATATTCATTAGCCCCGAAGCCGCCAAATGGGTCGAACACTATTTGCAGAGGCGCGAGGATACCTCGCGGCCTTTATTTGTTCGCTACAGCGGCCGCAAGCAAGTTGATTTGTCAGGCAATTTCCACCGATTGACGGCGCGCAGCGTCCAGCGGCTGGTGGCCCGCTACGCGCTGCTGGCCGGCATTACCAAACACGTCAGCCCACACACTCTGCGCCACTCGTTCGCCACCGATCTGTTGATGAACGGCGCCGATCTGCGTTCCGTGCAGGCCATGCTCGGCCATAGCAACATCGCTACCACCCAGATCTACACCCACGTCACCGACCCCCATCTGCGCGCCGTGCACGAGAAGTTCCACCGGCACGGAGAATGAAACAGCAGGCTAATTAAGACTGCAGGCGCCGTTGGGATCGCCGGGTGCCGGCAGACCGCTCGTGTTTGAAGTCGTACCACCCGGTGAGCCGTCCGGCAAGGTATCGATCGTGGTGTTGATCAGCTTACAGAGGTCTCGGGCCTCAAGTCCGTAACTTGGCAATGGAGGATTCGTTTTTCCGATCGGGACTACCGCCTGAAGCCGTTTAAGCACCTGGCGGGCCTTGCCCGTCGCATCGATCACGGCCTGGCTGTTGGCGAAGTAAACCGGACCGCTGGCGTCTCTAGGGCTCGTCAATTCGATGTCCGAGTTATCATAATAATCCACTACGTGAATGAGATACTCCTCGCCCGTCTGACCGCCCACGGCCCCCGCTCCCCCGGTCATGTTGACCGTGACCTTACAGGTGCCGTTCGCGCAATAAGCTTGAATCATCTGGCCCTCAGGGGTGGAGGTATAGGGATTGGTGGTGCTGGCGGGGTTGCCGCCGGTTGCCGGATAGGTCACTGAAGTTCCGGCGGCACTGGGATGAAGATAGACGGTAAGAGCGTTATTCTCCAGCATCGTCCGGCTAAGCGGGCACGGGGCGGCCCCGGAAGGGACGCACAGCGGCGTGATGCTGAATTCTATCAACGCCGGCGCCTTGCCCCACTGGCCGGAACTAAAACCGACGGGCGGTAGCCCGGAAGGCGCCGCGGCCGTGTGGCCGTCGGTCGAACTCCACTGGACTACAAAGCTTCTTAGGGCCCGATCCGAATTGTCTGACCCGACCACCTTGAAAGCCGTGGTCCAGGCGGAATTGGGCGCGAGCGTGGTGCGCAGGGTCGGAGGTATAAGGTTCACCAGCAGACAGCTGTAGCCGACGCCATGAGTCGAGTCAATCTGATTCGCGGAGTCATACTCGTGTGTTTTAGCGGCGGAAGGGACGGCGTTGCCATTCAGGCAAGTCTTGCCGCCGCCCGAGTTAGACGTGGTGATAAGACCGTTCTGTATATCCGTATAGGCGTCGTTGATCCCGCTCTCGGCCGCGTCGTTGGCCTGCGTGGCAAGCTGCTTATCAAGCGCGGTTTGCTGTTCACGACGGGCCAGCTGGGCGAAGCCGACGGTTAGTAACGCCAATACGATGATTAGCACCAGGGCTATGACAATCGAGGCGAAACCTTTTTCATTCAGTGGTTTGTGTTGTTCGCGAGACATAAGCGTATTCTCCAGCCCATTGTACCTTTATAAAGAATCGTCCGTCAAACGCTTGACCACTGTTGTGTTCAGGTAGGCGGTAGCACAGAACTGGTCGCCCTTGTCGCCCGAACACACTGCGTTCGGGCTATTAAGCGGCGGCGGCTTTATATATTTCAGCAAATCGCTATCCCCGTAGGCTACGCCCACCTCTATAGTGTAGGGAGAATTTACGTTCGTGGTACACGTACCGCCGCTATCGATGCTGCCGATACAAAACTGGGTCAGCCTTGAGTGCGGCGACACAAGTTCAGTGCCAGAACCGTCCACCCCCTTGACGTCATCAAGACTGGAGCTGGTAGGATCGTTGCTCGTTAGGTCCGCGGCGCCGCAGTTGCTGCCGGCCGGAATAGCATCACGCCATAAAACATGTCTAAGCACCGTCGACGCCGAAGGTGGTATCTGACCGCTCTGCACGCCCGTAACGTAAGAGTACCTGGTGGTATCGATACAGTAAGCGCTAACCGTCACGCCGCCAGGAAAGGCTTGAGAGCCCGTGGACGGTTGTTGACTGCTCAGCTGAAGATGCTGGCTCAGCTCATCGGTGATGCTCCGTGTATCGTCCTGCGCCCTCGACTGATTAACTCCTTTATAGTACAGGTTTCCGATGCTCATCATCAAGATGGTCACCAGCACCAAGATAACGGACAAAACGGATGTCGCAATCATCAGTTCGATGATGGTGAAACCGTTGTTTGATTTTAGTTTCGTGATTTTCATTCTGCCCACTTCTTAGCCCACTAGTACAAGCATAAACATTACTGTATAGGATTGCCCTCTCTTGAGCAAGCTGTGACGGCGGCCGACGGCGCCGCTTGGCCGCTCTTTCGTCACATGGTATTCTAAGCATAAGCGATGGATAAGAAATATGAAGCTCTCTAAAACCAAGATTGCCGTTACCGCCACGCTGTTATTGCTCGTAGTTATCGCGGGCGGCGTATATTTCGTTCTTAGTAATAACGACGCGAGCAAGCCTTCGAGCTCAAGCAAATCGGCCAACAACCAGACTAACAGTCAAAGTAGTAGCTCCGGCCAGCAAAAGAAGTCCACCGGTGGCGATAGCGGCACCAGCAGTATCAGCGACATAAATAAGAAAAAGGTCTCCCCTGACGCTAAACCGCCGAAACTGCCGGCCAAATCCTCGGCTACCACTTCCGCTCAGCCGGCGAAACCGACTGACGCTCAAACCGGTAGCAGCACCGCGCCAACAGAGGCCCCCAGCCACTAAGACTTTAATGTCCATCTGCTGAATCACTCTTCTAGTCGAGTAGTCGAGCCCGAGTTTATCCGGTTATCCGTTAGCCTCCCGGACAACCGTAACGAGGCGTAAGGTCGCTATGCCAGACGGCGTCGTAGACATAGTAGTATCTGTACCAAGCGCCATTGCTGTATTCGTAAGATCCGGTGCCGACAAAGTACCAGTAATTCGGATAGGGGTCAGTCTGCACCACGCCACCACTACGAGTGACAGTTTCGGTATAGGCGGTATCCGGCGTAGTGCTGCCGAATTTCCACCAGCCATTCAAATCACCTCTGTTGCCACCATACGTCCAGTAGTTATTGTAATAGTAGCTGGCTATGTAACATTTCGGATAGATAATTACTTGGGGAAGTGAGTTGTTCGAGCCGCGCGGGCCAGTCGACCCGGATGTAGTAGTAGGAAGAGCGCCGCCACCCGGACAGACCTGCCAACCCGATCGATTGATGGTGGCCGTATAAGATTGGGAGGCTTGCAGGTTAGAAAAGATTGTCGAGGAAGTACTGTCCGTTGTCTGGGTGCCGACAAGCGCGCCAGAGCTTGTTCTGAGCGTCACGCTCGTGCCGCCAGCATTGCCAGCCGCGGCGCCACAACTAGGAGTGGGATCGGTGGCCGTTCCTACGGTGCCGTGCGGTATAGTTTTAACGACCACTCGAAGCGTGGGCAGAGGCGGCGGAGGCGTGCAACCATCCGCCGGTGACTCGTCGGGTTCGGGACATACGATAGTAGCGACCTCCGGATGCACTTTGTAATTCAAGGTCACCGTATCGGTGCCCTCGCCCTCCACGTCGTCCCAGCTGGCGACTATCGTAAAGGTATCCGTACTATTGTCACGTGTAATGGTTAAGCGGTAGCGGCCGCTTTCGCCCGCCTTAAGACAGCTCGCATCGGTCTTCGCGTTCTTAACTACCCCGCTTACCACGCAGAAAGGCGAGGTGCTGGAACCATAAGGGCTGCCGCTGTAGATACAATGAGCGGTGTCCACGGGCGCCGTCGTGCAATTGTTTTTGGTCATGGTGCGTAATTGCTCCAACTGAGATTGGACTAATTCCGAGGCCTGCGAATTTTCCTGGGCCTGACGAGCGTTCAGCAGACTGCGGTTAGCCGTGGCATAGGAAATGCCGATGGCCATGCCGAGAACGGCGAGCACGATCATAACTTCGACGATGGTGTCGCCGCGCTCGCTACGCTCACCCAGAGAAAATCGTTTTAGTAATGCACGTTTCATGACAAGGCGCCCTCACAATTCGTTCCCGTCGGCTCCATGACTACATTCACGGCCAGCGGATTGCTCGTCGTGGTTCCGTTACTCGCGACTCCGACGGTTATCAAAGCGTACCGCGTATCATCCGTAACGCACAATAAGATGCCTTTGGTGCTCTTCAGACTGTTACTTGCGAGAGTGACATTGCCCGCTCCGTCTCTATCCGGCGGTTGATTCACATAATATAACCCTACCGTCTGGGCGCCACTCGCCAGATTGCCGTTAGCATCCGCGGTGCCCTGACTTTGTAAAAATCCGAAAGCCTGTATGGGGGGTCTTAGAACATAAAAATGAGTTCCGTCGTAGTATCCGATTTTATTAACCTCCAGGCTCTGATTAATCACCTGGCTGGCGTTTAAGCTGTTAGCGACGGCCGGATAGGCGTCAACCGGATCAGTAATCGGAGCGCCGGTAGTATCCACCCGGCCACCGGCCAGCGACAGCACGTTGTAATCGCTCGTCTTACTCGAGTCCGAAGTTAAGCCGGGGAAATACCACAACTTGCCCAAGAAGACGCAGGGTGAATTTGCGCCCTGAACTTTGGTGTGCAGCGAATCATCGGTGATAGTAGTATGGGTACCGTCAAAAGTACACCCTAGAGGAATATCGCTGTATTGGCCGTCCGTCACCTGCTCGATGGCGTCCTGCAACTTCGATGCCGTGTCGTTCACTCCTTCGGTAAAAGCCGTGCGCTCTTGTTTGCCGTTGATGAAATTCGCCGCTATCAGAAACATCACGCCCGAAACGGCCAAGACGATCATGACTTCGATAATGGTATATCCAAGAGACTGTTTGTTTTTGCTGTTTTTGCCACCCAGCATAATGCTCTTAGTATATAGCTTCGCGCCTGGCCAGCATAGTGTTGAATGAAGGCTCGCCAGGGTCGAGCATATAATTCTCCTTATCAGTTGAATTATAGCACAAGCGTTATGGGGTGCCGCCCCTAGTAATTAATGAATGTGTGCTGATACCAGTGCAAGATATCACCGCCGAATAGCTGAACGATGATCAGTCCGGCAATCAGAAAGGGGCCGAAGGGGATGAGGCTGCTCCGCCCCAATCGCTTGCTTGTTAACAGCGGTATACTCACCAGACTGCCACCCAAAGCAGCTAAAAAGATAAATAGCACGCTGCGGGCCGGCGTAGCCGCCGCCAGACCGAGCAGCCAGCCAAGCTTGACGTCGCCGCCGCCGATCCACTTACCTTTCGAGAGCTGAAAAAGGACATAGAAGAGGCCCCCACCTACCGCGACGGCCAATATAGCGTTCAGAAGCGCCTTCAGCGGGCTGGCGGCATTGATGATGGCGATGAGCGTCATGACGAAAGCCGCGACGGCCGAGGGATAGAGAATGCGGTTCGGCAGTAGAAGCCAGCGCAGATCATAGACGGCGAGTGCCATCAACCCGACCAGTAGGATGAGCCACCAGACGAAAATGCCTACCTGAAAGCTATGGATGTCATAAGGCCACCATATATACGAGGCGATAAAAAGAAGCGCCGTAGCGAGCTCTACGAGCGGATATTGCACCGAGATAGGCTTGCTGCAATATCGGCACTTGCCGCGCAAGCCGAGCCAGCTGAACAGCGGCACCAGATCTTTGGGCGCTAGTTCGTGGTGGCAGTGCGGACACATCGATTTGCCTGTCATTATTGACAGGCGCTTGGCATAGGCTTTGTCCGTCTTTTTCTTGCCTTTGCCGGGTTGGGCGGCCTGTTCGTGCATGCGCCACACCAAAGCGTTCACGAAACTGCCCAGACACAGTCCTACGACCGCCAGAATCACGATAATCATTAGCATCATAGTAGCACAAAAGAAAACAGGCTCCGAAGAGCCTGTTCTGCGTGCGGTGGCACCTGTTAATTTTTATTAGCTGGCTTCAACACACTGGATCTGGCCGTTAGTCGCTGATTTGGACTCAATGGCGTAGAGTATGGCGTAACTGCGAACCGAGCCGGAAGCCGCCTTGTTACCGTCACAGGTCGCGCCCTTGACCAGGATGGCGTCATCGATGCTCAGATTAGTGGCCGATTCGGAGCCCGTGGCCGAGGTGCTGCTCGGGGCACTTGATTCAGTACCCTGGTAGAAAACCTTGGACGCATCATACTGACTATACTTCACGTTCTGGTTGATGTCGTCTAAGTCATCTTGTGAAGCTGGGCCGGTACCGTTGTTATTGTTAATGAAGTCGCCGACCGCGCTGGAAAGCGCGCTGACATCATTCTTGCGCTGCGTGTTACGCGAACTGCGCTGCAGGGCCGGTACGGCTAATAGTACGATCAATAGAATTAAGGCAGCGATGGCCAATACGATCATCACCTCGATGATGGTAAAGCCTTCACTGTTACGTTTTTGTAGTTTCTTAAGCATTGCAGGTGCCCCTTTGCAATTAGTTTTTAACGCTTATGGTTAGATAGTACTCTAGTCGGCGGCAAAAAAGCAAGCCGTTGGCGTAATTTATCCACACCTCCCGAACCTTACGCCTATAGTTGTTGACACTGCGACTGGTGGCCGCTGTGCCCGGTTTCTATGGCATACAAGGCCACTATGTCACCGTAGCCGGCGCCGTTAATGGTGGCCGTGCCTTTCGAGCCGCACTTTTCGTAATTAAGGATGACTATTTTGTCGGGGTCGGTAATGCCATTGACTATGTTCCGTCGCTGGTTGGTGGCATCCGCCGTGGTGGTTTGAGCGTAGAGCCCTATACCCTCCTTCTCGTAATAGATTAGTTTGTTGGCGACATCCTTGAGAAAATTGTCGTTGGGGTAAGTAGTATCGTGGAGATCAAGATTGCAGTATGCGACACCTCCAGTGGTTACATCGCGCTCCGTAAAGTTGACTGTCACCGCGCCGCCATGGTCGTCGGCGGCGGACAGCGTGCCCGATCCGCACGGCTGCGGGAAATTCCCCGAGTCATTAAGCTCATAGTGCGAGACGGCGGCAAGCATCGTCTGGACGTCCTGACGGCGCTGATTGTTGCGGCTGCTGCGCTCGAGCGCCGGGATCGCCTCAAATATAATCAATAAGATCAGCCCGGCCATGGCTAACACGATCATCATCTCGGTGATCGTGAAGCCGCGACTGTCACGAAAGAGCCTCTTCATGGCTAGATGTTATTAGTAAAGCCAGATTGATTAACGAGACCGTAAATCGGTAGCAGTACGGCGGCGACGATAACGATGGCGATCAAGCCCATGATCACCATCATGACCGGCTCGATGATGGTACTGATGGCCTTTATTTCGTTATCGACCTCTTTTTCGTAATAATCAGCGACTTTTTCGAGCATGGTCTCCATGGCGCCCGATTGTTCGCCAATGTGGAGCATGTTCGGCACCAACTCCAGGAAGTTCGGGTCGCCTTGCAGCGAGTCGGACAACGCCTTACCGCCCTTCACCTTATCGGCGGCGTGGGCTAAAGATTTTTGGATGTGCACGTTATCGACGGCATCGCCGGTAATCTCGAGCACCTGAATAATGGGCACACCGGCCGCTACCAACGTAGTGCCCGTGCGAGCGAAACGCGCCATGTACATCTTCATGTACAGGTGGCCGATCGGCCAGGCTTTCATTTTAGCGGTGTCAATCGCCGAGCGGCCGCCAACCGTCCGCGCCCAACGCGAACCGAAGAAAATTATCAGGCCGATGATAATAATCACCAACCACCAGAAGTGCGTCACGAAGTGTGAAAAGGCCAGCAAGACCCTGGTTAAGATCGGCAGCGAAACGCCGGGGATACCATTGTAGATATTCTGCACTTGCGGCAAAACCTTGATAACCATGAACAGCACCACGGCGATCATCACCAAAAGCACGATACACGGATAAATCATGGCGCCGCGGACCTTGCTGACGATATCGGCGTCCTTTTCCTGTTGATCGGCCAGACGTTCCAGTGCCTTATCGAGCGTACCGGAGGTTTCACCGGCCGCTACCAGGCTTACGAACACGCGGTTAAAGACCGTCGGATGCTTTTCGACGGCGACACTGAACGCGTTGCCCGCTTCGACGTCCGTAATCAGCTGATTAATGACGATCTTGAATGACTTATTGGTAGTTTGCTGGGCAACGTTGCGCAAGCTCTGCACCAGCGGTAAACCGGCGTTGATCAGCGTCGACAGCTGCCGGCTGAACAGCACCTTGTCTTTGGTTTTGATACGGCCGAAGAAACGATTGTTGCCGGCTTTGAGCACCTGGATCGAGATCGGCGTGAAGCCCTGCTCGCGGATCAGTTTGGCCGCCGCCTGTTCGTTGTCGGCCTGCACCTGGGCTTTGACTTTTTTGCCCGTTTTGGCGTCTTTGGCTTCGTAATTGAAAGTAAGCATTTTAGCCTCTCATTAACCTGTCCAGTTCGTCGAGATCGACGGCGAAGTTGCGCGCCTCTTCGTAGCTGATGGTGCCGGCGTGAATCAGATTGACCAACTGCTTGTCCATGGATTGCATGCCGAATTCGGCGCCGGTCTGAATGACAGCTTCCAGCTGATGACTCTTGCCTTCGCGGATGATGTTGCGCACGGCCGGCGTGGCTACTAGGATTTCAGCCGCGGCGATGCGGCCGCCGCCGATCGACGGGATCAGGCGTTGCGAAACGATGGCCATCAAGATGTTCGACAGCTGGGCGCGGATCTGCGGTTGTTGGTGCGGCGGGAAGACGTCGATCATGCGGTCGATCGACTGAGCGGCACTGTTGGTGTGCAGCGTAGCGAATACCAAGTGGCCGGTTTCGGCGATAGTAATGGCGCTGGCGATGGTTTCCAGGTCGCGCATCTCGCCAATCAAAACCACGTCGGGGTCTTCACGCAAGGCCGAGCGCAAGGCGGCGCTGAAGGAATACGTATCATAGTGGACTTCGCGCTGCACGACCACTGATTTGTGCGATTTGTGCGTGTACTCGATAGGGTCTTCGATGGTGATGATGTGCATGGCTTTTTCCATGTTGATCTTGTGCAACAAAGCCGCCAAGCTGGTCGATTTGCCGGAGCCGGTCGGGCCGGTCACCAGCACCAGGCCGCGTGGATAATCGGCGAATTTGTTGACGATCGTCGGCAGACCGAGTTGTTCGATGGTCAGAATTTCGTTTGGAATCAAACGCAGAGCGGCGGCCATGTTCCCGCGCTCATGAAAAGCGTTGACACGGAAACGGCCCAGATCGCCGTAAGCGAAGCTGAAGTCGAACTCCTTGTCTTTGAGCAGAATCTGCTTCTGGTCTTCGTCGAGAATCGAGAAAACCAGCGCCTCGACGGCTTCCTCGTCCAATGGGTCGGCGCCGGTCACCGCCACCAGCGAGCCGTCTACGCGAAGCATCGGCGGCAAACCGACCTGAATATGAAGGTCCGAGGCCTTCTTTTTGATAACCTGGTCGAGTAGTACTTCGATTCGTGGCTGTCCTGTTGCCATAACCCACCTCCTGCCGCTAGCGGCTGCTTACCATCTTCATTATGCGTTGTCCTCGGCCGCTACGCGGTTTACCTCTTCGAGGGTCGTCTTGCCATCCAAAGCTTTCAAATAGCCGTCGCGGCGCATATTGATCATGCCCTCATGAGCGGCCATTTTTTCTATTTCGGATGCTGTTGCTCTTTTCATGGTTAGCGCCTGGATAGCCTCTGTAACCTCGAATACCTCATAGAGGCCCATTCGTCCCCTATAACCGCCGGGGGTATCAGTGCTATCCGTACCCTTGGTTAAAGTATAAGCGGTTTGGTTCCTTAAGGGCAAGCTTTTATAGCCCAAATCTTGAGCGAAGGGTGCCACTTGTTCCTTCGTTGCCGGCAACAGACCGCCCAGCGTTTCCTGGATGGCCCGGGTCTCGGCAGTATTGGATTGATAAGTTTGACGGCCCGTATCGGCTACGCGACGCACCAAGCGCTGCCCGATCACCGTATGCACCGTACTGGCGATCAGGAACGGCTCGATGCCCATATCCAGCAGGCGCGGCAGGATGCCGGCGGCGCTGTTAGTGTGCAGCGTACTGAAGACCAAGTGACCGGTCAGCGCGGCCTGTACGGCCAGCTGGGCGGTTTCCTTGTCGCGGATCTCGCCGACCATTACGACGTCCGGGTCCTGGCGCAAAATGCTGCGCAAACCGGTGGCGAACGTCAGACCGACCGCCGGATTGACCTGGATCTGGTTGACGCCTTCTATCTTGTACTCCACGGGGTCTTCCAAAGTAACGATATTGATCGTGTCGTTTTTGATCTCCTGAATCAGGGCGTACATCGAAGTCGACTTACCGGAGCCGGTCGGGCCGGAGGTCAGGATCATGCCGTTCGGCCGCTCCAGGCCTTTGCGGATCAGGCGCAATGCCCGACCGGTGTAACCCATATCTTCCAGCTTCAGCGAAGTACCGGTTTTGTCCAGCAAACGGATGACCACTTGCTCGCCCCACACCGTCGGTGAAATGGCGATACGCAGGTCGATCTCTTTTTTGTCGACCAGCACGGTAAATTGACCGTCCTGCGGGATACGGTGCTCGTCAATCTTCAAATTGGATAAAATTTTGACTCGAGAAATCAGTGCCGGTTCGGCATTTTTCGGCAAGCGCATGATCTCGCGCAGCACGCCGTCGATCCGAGTACGTATCTTTAATTCTTTCTCGAGCGGTTCAATGTGTACATCGCTGGCCCGGTTGCGCGCCGCAAATTCCAGGATGGCGCTCAAAGCCTTGCTGATCGGCGAATCTTGGACGATCGTCTTGATAGCCGGGTTGCCGCGCCTGAGGGCGTCGGCGCCCTTCGCCGTGTCTTTGCCCTCGCCGCCTTCCGCCGAGCCTTCTTCGTCGCCCTGGCCGCCACCCACATCCTCTTGCAGCGCCGCCTTCATCTGCGTGTCCAAACGGGCCGAATACTGCTTCAGAATGTTCCTGATGCCGGCTTCGCTGGCCACGTACACCTTAAGCGGCCGGCCGATACGATTGCTCAGATAATCGACCGCCTGGACGTTGTCGGCGTCCAGCATGGCCACTACCAACCGATGCTGCATCTCGCCGAGCGGCACGGCCATATAGCGTTCGGCGATATCCACCGGCAGGAGCTGTAGAATCTTCGGGTCGACCTTGGCGTTCGTTAGATTGACGTACGGCACCTTCGTCACCTCGGCATTGGCCTTGGTAAGCTGTTCGTCGGTAACTAAATTATTCTTGACCAGATAGCCGAGGAGCGGCTCTTTTTTGTCCTTGGCGGCTTTGCGGGCTTCGGTCAGCTTATCGGCCTCCAGCATGCCGCTGGATACCAAGATATCAGCTACCTGCTGCTCGGTACTGGCGGAAAGCACGCTCATCGGCAAGCCCCCGCTGCGTAGCGGTTTTGCTTATCCGTCGGGTTCAAACGCCTGGCCATGCCGGCTCCCCTATTGCGACGAGCCGCTAAACGGGTCTGGGTTGGCATTCGGGCCGATGGTGATCAGCTGCGTCGGGTCGAAAGCTTTATTGTTGAAGTAGCGGCTGTCAGGCTTTGAAAAATCAGCGGTAATCGGCTGCACGACTTCGACCTCTTGCTGACGGTCCTTAGGCGACGCGAAGATAGCCTTGGAGACAAATAACGAAATAAAGGCGCTGACAATTACTACGATTGCTATGAGGGCGATGTCTTTCTGTTTCATTTGACCACCTTCTTGGTTATACCAACGGTTTTAACCGGCTCGAAATAGGTGTGAGCGGATACGGTAGCCGTCATATTATTCGCGCCGCCGCTTATATCGAGCTTATCGATCGCGATAGGCCGGATAGACTCCTGTAATTTGCTCAAAAGCTGGCCGATACTGGCATAGTTGGCATTGCTGACCGTGAACGAGAAGGGCATGCTCACCGGCTGCGGATTAGGACTGGAGGTGTTGCCCTGCTGGCTCAACTGATCGTCGGTACCGGTTATGCTGGTCACCTTCAAGCCGTTATCGGTCAGGATTTTCTCCACGCTTGAAGTCAGCGCCGGAAAGTCGTACGTCGGCGGCAAAGCGTCTAGGATGATCTTGGAATTCGGGCCGTCATTATCTCCCGTGCCCGCGGAATTACCGCCGATCACGTTGGTGGCCGCGCCGTCGAACGCTTTATAGGCGGTTTGCAAATCACTGAAGGTACTGATGTTTTGCTGCAACTGCTTATGAGCTTTCTCTTTGGCGGATATGACCCTTGCCTGATATCGGTTCTGGCTGAAGACCGCCCTGGAAGCGACCAAACAAAAGACCGCTATGAAGGCCGCCGCCGCGACGATACCGACCATCTGCGCCTGAGCTTTGTCGATCGCCAGCCGTTTAGTGGAAATCTGTGGTACTTTCGCCATTATTGACCTCCGTTCGTGGTGCTCGCAGAACCTGCGGCACTGCTGGCCGGTGCGGCCTTAAACAAATCGTTCGGCTGATCGACACTCAAGCGAGTCGTGGTAATCTTCGGTACCTGCAATTTGATGTTTTGGGTGTTATCGAAAATCGTCTGGTCGTAAGACAGCGTGATCGTGTAGTTGGCGGCCTGGCTGGCGTCTTGGGAGCCGGTATTGAGGCTGAAACTGCTCAGAACAACATTGCCGAAGGCCGGCTGGCCGGAATCGGAGCTGCTGTTACCGGCGGTGTACTTGGTATATTTAAGCGTATCGACGTACTGGTTCACGTGAGCCAGGTTGTCCGAAGTACCGGTAATGGTGGTGGTCTGCTGCGTGAAATCAATCGTGAAATCAGAGATACTGACGCTGGTCGGCGTAACTTCATTCAGATAGTCAAACAATCTGCTGGCGGCCGGTTCCTGGGCGTGCAGATCAGTCAAGCTGTCCAGTTGATTTTGAACCGTCAGGATCTTCTTAATCTGCGGCTCGCCCTGCAATTTGCTGCTCTCGGACTTGATGTCTTTGTTCAGGTCGCTCAGGTGCTTCTTTTGCAGGCCGTCAACACTCAGTAGCAACAACAGGATCACCACTGCCGCCGCCGCCACCAGGAATGACACGCTCAATACCAGACGGCGCGTGCGCTCAGCCTTGATGTACGCCAGCTTGATGTCGGGAAGAAGGTTGAGCTGAATCATGCCGTTCGCTCCGCCAGGCCCACGGCCACGCTGAATTGATTCGATATCGCCAACAGTTCATTCTGCCGATCCTGGCCGAAGCTGACGTTGCGCCAGGCATTGCCGATCTCCACGCTGACGCCGAACTTGTTGGCCAGATACAGCGGAAATTCCGGAATGATCGAGGCGCCGCCGGTGACGATAATGCGCTCGACCTTGTTGGCGGTGTAGCGCGTCTGGAAAAACTTGATCGACTTCTCTACCTCCGTCGCCAGCAATTCGACGGTACCGCCGATGGCCTGGAAAACCTGGCCCTCCAGCTTCTCCTTGCTAAGACCGAATTTGAATACGAATTGTTCGGCTTGTTTTTGGTCGACGTTCAGGCCTTGGGCCGCCGCGCGGACGATCGCTTCCACGCCTGTCGGGATACTGCGTGTCAGATGCGGCGAACCGTCGAGCATAATCACCAGGTCCGTCGCGCGATGGCCGACATCCAATAATAATTGCGCGCCGCCGTCCGCCGCGCTCAGAGCCCGGGCCATAGCCAGGTTATCCGGTTCAAAAGCGACCACGTTCAGGCCGACCGATTCCAGCATGTCCAATCGATCTTCGACGAATTTGTTCGGCACGCTGGTAAGCAGGATCTCCTGTTTGGTCTTGTCGGCCGGCGAATCACCGAGCAGCGCCCAGTCTACCTTGGATTCGGCCAGCGGCGTCGGAATCAAAGAGTCGGCCTGGTAGCGGATAGCCTTGGCCAATTCGGCGCTCGGTAAACGATCTACGTCGGCCACCGTGGTAAAAACGCGGCCCGACGGGATGCCCACGGCCACGTTCTTGGTAGTGACGTGCGCCTGGCTTACCAACTGAGCGATGGTCTGAGCCAGCTTTTGCTGGTCGGCCTTAGAGTCACTGAGGGCCACCGTACTATCCAGCGGCACGTAAGCATACTTCAAAAGCGCCTTGGGGTTGCCGCCGCGCAGCTCCACCAAGCGAATGGCCGTGCTGCCGATATCCAGACCGAAGAAATCAGAGTTAACACCGAGGAAATTCATAGGTTTGCCCCATCCATGGCAGAGGATTTCATTGGAGAAATTATACCATAAGCGGCTTGGACGATCGTCGATGTCGCCTTCACGAGCTCGTGCTGCTTATAATTCCCACCCATTTTCATTCTCTGTTTGCTATCTGTTTCCTGCTTATGGTTTTATTCTACCCCATTACAACACCGGCGGCAAACTGGTAATCGCATTGTACTGCACGGCGCCCTTGCTGTCCCCTTCTATCGTTTGGTTGCCTAGATACATTTCAGGACTGAAGTGTATTACTTCGGCCGCGCAAGTATACGGCACGATCTGCGCGCCGCCTTCGGAAGGACCGTGACTGCACGTCGGCGTCAGATTGGGCGTTATGGGCGTACCGTTGGAATGAAGACTTACGGATCGGATCTCAAAGTTCGGGTCGTAAGCGTTCGGGTTGCCGCCGTAAGGAATCCAGTAATTGTTATAGCCGCTAATAGTAACCGTGTGATTGCCGGCGGCCAAAGTGCCTATATCGAAGGTTGCCGCCGTTCCGCTGGCCGAGACAGCGCTTGTGGTGCGTAGTACGCCGTCTACGTATATCGAAAGAGTGTAGTGATACCCGATCGAAGCCGGCGGCGGCCACGGCCCGTTAGGGAAATTGTCGTAATTGATAGTCAGGGTGTAGTCGCTGCGGGTAGCGGGCAGACCGAGCGTGTAATTCACGTTGTAGTTTTCCCAGTCAACCACCGAGTTTCCGTCAGTGAAGCAGCTGTTCTCAGCCGTCGGCGTCTGGCCCGGTTGATAGCAGGTACCGGGATCATAGTTCGCGCCGTTTTTCGACACGTTAACTTCCGCTACGGCCTGATTGGCCTTCTCGTCGCGCAGACTTCCGAAGGTACGCATCATCTTCACTTGATTGGCTATGACGCTGCCATTGAATAACAGCTGGTTATGGCAGCTATCGTACAGTTGGGTGGCCGGCATATATACGAAGCTGGTCGATGTGAGCTGTTGGCCGCAAGTATAAACCGTGCCGCTGCTCGTATAAAGGCCGTCCAGCTGCGTAACGCCGGGCGCTATATAGATGTTGCCGGTCGCGGCCAGCACGAATGACGGCACGGTGGTCTTGCCCTTGCTGTCAATCCCCCAGTTATCCGGGTTTAATACCATGTTGCTGTTTATGTAGACGTCGCCGTCAACGAATATCGAGGTATTGCCGCTTAAGGTAGTAGCGCTATTGGTTAGGGTAAGATTGCCCCTGTAGCGTTCGGCCCGTCCTTTGCCATGAGGGTCATTGGTGGCAGTGTCTCCGCCGTTCAAGTTCAAGCCGGCTGTCGGACTCGGACTCTGCGCGACGCTGGCGTTCGGCTGCGGCGGCGTGACGCAGTGAGGCGCGCTGCCATACGAGCCGCCAAGCGCAGGATTCTCCGCGGCGGTGGTCGGATTTATGCCTGCCCCGCTAGCGTCGATGCCGCCATTGGCAAAACTCAGATCCTTACCGGGCACCGACGATGACGTGGCAAACGTCGTTTGCGCACTGGCAAAACCGGTGATCTTAAGCAGTGCCAGGGCGCTCAACTGCGAACCGGCCCCCCGGTTAATACCGGCGTTATCAACGTTGTTATTCCAGCCGGCCAGCAAACCGCTATTGGCTTCTTGGGTACAGGTCAGTGTACCACTGGCGTCAACTTTTCCAACCGACTTCAGATCCGCCGCGACCCCGGCGCCCATCACCTTGAAATACGGCTCGTTATACTCGTTGTCGCAATCAGGCGGCCCGGACCTGCCACCGGTTCCATCGTATACGTTGCTATCAGGCCCCACCCAGCCACCGGTATAGTTCAGGGTTATATTGGTACAGAACTGATCATGACCGTTGGAGACCGTGTTGGCACAGTCCACGCCAGTAGGCGCGTTCGCTCCTATCGTATAGGTCGTTCCAGGATTATACGTTCCTCCGTAATTATCAATCAGCGGAGTGCCGTTTTCCGTAAACGTACTATGAACACCCAGATTTACCGTATGGTTAGTGCCGCTGATAGTTAAATACGCATAACAATTGTCGTATTTGGGGTCCTCCCTCGTCGGCCATAATTTCGAATGCGGCTGGGCCGAGGCGGTAAAGTTCTGGAATGACCATATGTTGCCAAATGTACATGGTGGTCCGATCGCCTGACTGCCAAAGTAGATGGGCGTAAGCGATATGCTACTCACGTCCGGCGTAGTGTCCACGTTCGGGATAGTGAACGAGAAGCCATAACTACCCCCTCCCCCATAGGCCTGAGTTACTCCCACGGCAACAACTCCCTGAGTAGTTTGGCCATGCGTATTAGTAGACGAATACTGCATAGCTGGATTCCATAGAGTCAGATAGTCGGGAGGCGGGCTAGTATTGGTGTATGTGCCGGTTACGTGCACGCCGCCGCCTGTCGCCACCATGCTGCCCGGCTGAATATCTCCCGTCACGCTGTCAATACTGCAGGTCGCTGAAAAACACTGGATCTGCGTATAGTTAGACGACCAATTTCCGTTCTGATCCAGATATTGCGTAGTGCCATTGTTCCAACCACTCGAGCCAAGCGTATCAGTGCGATAGGAAACCGTAATGACATTCGTGTTGGGCTGGTAACTCCAGTCCTTGGTCACGGTCAGGTTCTTCTCGCCATTCTGAGCCGGATCTCCCGACACATTGGGGCTGTTTGGAGGATCCCCTCCTGACCCTGGGCCAACAAAAGAATTAATGTCCGACTGACCAAGATCGCCAGGGCCGTTTTGGCTGGGCCACCACTTACTATTGACGTTTGTATTTGACCCCACGGTTTCGTGATAGTGAACCCGTCCCACAGTCACGCCATTAACCACCACGTAAGTGCGCGTCTTGGTACCGCCGGCAGCCTCCGTTATAGATAAGCTCTGGCAGGACCCTGTAACTTGTCCGTGGGGAGTACCGGCTTTAACTTTCGCGCAGGCCGCCGGGCCACTCCCTGTGGCCGTATTCGGCCCGTCCTTATTAGTGTATTCGATGTGCTCACAAATCGTCCCACCATCATTAGATGGAGCAGTTTGATTATCAACGTATCCGTTCGGGTCGGGCGGACCATGTTGCCAGCCGCCTGCTACGCCATTGATTACTATCCGCCAAGAATAGCTCGCTGAGCCAGGGTTAGTATCTGAAATATAATGACGAAAAGTAAGTGGAGCACTTGCAGCGACGGGCAGAGGGTTTGAAGAAGTCCTATTAGCCTGCCCATTAACAGTCGTGCTACCGTTCAAGCTCCAGTGGATAGGGTGCCACACAAGCGTAAGTCTAACGTTTCCGCCATTCACGGCGTTAAAAGGCGCGAAAATCCCCTTTCCTGAATCGCCATTTACGTCATTTGATACTGTTTGCTGAGAACCATCGTCTTTTGTCCAAATCAACTGCCATGTACCTTGTTCATTGTTTGGCTGATCTACGTGGGATATCCAAAATTGCACGTTTGATCCATAACTCTTACAGTCTATTACCCAGCCATTGCCAACAAGCGTTTCTCCCCCAACAGTAGTCCCTGCAGCTAACACGCTCCAGCCATTACAGCTATAATTCCCTGGATTTAGGGTTTCGCCAGTTGAGAAAGGCTGCTGGTATGTGTGCCCACCGCTACCAATGTCAGAATATTTATATATCTGAGCATTGGCACCCGGATGTCCTGGCACTTGAGAATTTAGCACATAACTAGTATTTATTGGTTGCCGACCAACAGAATCGTCACCCCTAGCATTTAATATAAGCGCTGAAAAGGCTCCGTCTCCTTCGGCAACTCCGTGATTACCCCAATTTGGCGGATTATTTGGAGCTCCAGGACAATTATTGTTTGCATAAGTTGCAGCTTCAACCCGGTGACCCGTAAGGAACATGAAACCACCTGCCAACAAAAAAGCTAGTACTAGTGTCCTTAAGATAAGTTTACACATTTATTTTATATCCGTACTTCTTTTTTGCTTGACTGAGTTCTTGAGAAAAACTTATCTTACTGTTTCCGCCTGATTTTTTATCTAGCTCTACCATTAAATAATAACTTTCAGCGGTGCTCTTATCATACATCGAGCTCGACGAGCGCACTACAAAAGGTTTAGTAATCTGGCCTGGTTTTAGACTCTCCATGTATTTTCTAATAGACGTAGCACTTAAAAGACCGTTCTGATCTAGAGGTCCATTGAATGTACCTGACTGCGTCTGAGTGGCATAACCTTTTAGCCCCACCACAGGGTCATTTCGTTCCATTTGTATAGCCTGATCGAAAGTAATTTTTCCTGCTTTGATTTGGTTATATAGGCTTGTGATGAAATCATAGGCATATTTTTTATCAGCAGCGATTGCTGCAGAATTACCAATATTCGGGTCTTCAGCTTTTTTTTGCGCAAGAAGGGGGGACTGATAAGGTACATACCTACTAAAGTTCGCTACTACGAATTTACCGGTATATGAACCCTGATTATTGGCCGATAGCGTATTAAAGTAAACTTGATTTACGAGGGTTTGATAAGCATATGGATAATTTTTTTTCATCTGGTTTATATTTGAACCATCACTAGCAGCCTCTATATCTTTTTCAGTAACTGTGACGCTATTTTCTTTCGCCATAGCCTCTGTTAAGTACTTATCAGCTAGAACTACTGCCGCATCATGTTCGCTAACATGCGGCGTGCTCCCAATTAGAGCGTCCACATCTTTCTTATATATTTTATGCCCAGCCGCTTCGGCATATACTTTTTGACCGGGCTTGGCCTCATGATCGACTATCAAAACCCCCGCTACAACAGCCACGATAAGAAAAATGATGATCAAAGCCATCTTCTTATTAGGTCGTCCTAAACGCAAGAGTCGGCGGCGAGACGCCTGCCCCCCATCGCCTACTTTAGCAGGCGATGCCGTTACTCCTTCACTTGAAACAGAGTTTTTATTGTCAGCCACCATAGGTATATCCTGGCTAACAGTATATGAGCACAAGCGTTATTGTGCAAGGCTCCTTCATTCTTCTACAAGGGGCAGGAGAGAGACTATTTAACAGACACTGCGCCTGTGCAAGATCTTGAATGGATGCGTTTTAATTTTTTGACCAACGATAGCACCGCTCGTCAGGTCTTGCGCTTGAACGCGAATTTTCTCTCGGGCAACGCTATCACATTTTGCCATAAACTTCTCAGGCTCATTAGCAGCCGCCAGTGTTAAAATTAAAGTAGAGGGTCGCTCTTCCCTACTTTGCGGCGCCGTTTGACCACCAAATCCGGGATACAGAACTGGTACCCATTTAGGATTTTTTGTTACTGTAACCCATTTATTATTTTGCTTAATTTGTACTTCTCTCTGTGCTAATCGGCGAATGTTCTTACAAAATTCATCTTGTAACACAGGAAAGATTTCTTTCGAGTAAAACGACTCCTCTTTTCCTCCGTCAAGAGTAAGATTTGCTGTGCGTATAGTCGGCAAGGACAAACATTTTCTCCGAATATCTGAAGCGGTTGCAACGTTGCTATTAGCATTACTTGATGCTTCCAATGCAGGCCCCTCATAAGGATGTTGCTCAACAGCCCATGGTCCTTCGTTCACGGCAGCGGCCCCTACATCACGGTAATCGAACGATTGGCTAATAGCCGGCACGTTCTGATTAGCTAGTACGTCGGCTTCAAAATTAATTGTTTCGGCTGTTGCTTGCATCTATGGAACCTCGCGAATTAAACTAATTCTGAGCCCAGTTATACACCCTTTTTCAATACAAGTCAAGCCCCAGCGTTAACAAAAATGTAATATTTCAACTTAATGCAAGCACTACGTATTCGACGACTACTTAAGGCCACTATTCAAAGAGCATACTAATAGACAACTGCTACGGCTATACTGTCATTAGTGAACATACGATTCATCAAAACAGCCTCTGGTATCAAGTCGTACGCCTTGATACCAATCGCCAGGATCATGCCGCTACTTGGGGGATGCACAGTTTGGCGGAATGTCGCCTACGGCAGTCATGCGGCGCAAAAACTCGATATATACCGCGGCAGCCGCAAAAAAGTCGCAGCCACGCAGCCGATAGTACTGGTGGTACACGGCGGGGGTTGGATCACGGGTGACAAGCGTGAGCGAGCGCAATTTTGCGCGGCGCTGGCACGGCGAGGTTATATAGTGTGCGGCCTTAACTACCGGCTCGCACCTAAGTACCCATTTCCAGCCGGTGTTACCGACATACTGCAAGCACTTAATTGGATACTTGAGAACGCATCCGCATACGGGGGCAATCCGAATAATCTGATCGTCATCGGTGATTCAGCCGGGGCACACCTGGCCAGTCTCGCTATAGCTGGCGGTGATAACCCGGAGCTCTACGGCATCAACGCCGTTGCTGCATGTGAGCGAGTACAAAAATTAGTACTCTACTACGGCATCTACGATCTTCGCAGCCTAATAAAGGCTCACCGGTCAAACACCATGGCCTATCTACGGGCACTGACTGGCACGATCGATATTCAGTCCTACCGGTACGCCGACACAGCCTCCCCCATAGCTTTTGCTAAGTACTTTCCGCCGACACTGCTCATCGCTAGTGAGATCGATCCTTTATACCCACAGACTATCGAGCTCACCGCTGCGCTCAAAAAAGCCCACGTACCATACCAGGCCCAGTTACTCGATAGAGTAGACTTCCCCCGTGCGCGGCACGGCTTTCAGTCGTTACCCCGTAGCAAGGCGGCCAAGGCCGCATTTGTCCAAGTTCTGGATTTTTTAGCAAGTTAGATTTTCTGTTGTTTGCTTGTTGGAAGACGTGGGCGACTGCCCGGTTTATTCCGTCCTGTGCCGCCTGAGTACGCATTGTTTTTATGAAACGAGGCAATGGACGAATTAGCTTGATTGGGTATTCGGGAATAACCGCGCGGCCTTGAGCGGCTGGCAAGGTTTCTGAGGTAGTAAGCCAAGCATCAGTCCGGCGCTGCGCAACTATTTTTTGTCTTTCGTAACCAGGACTACGATCAACTTCCTGCTTATCAGATATACCTACTCTCCCTGTAAGTAGGCTAAATGTACCACCTTATCGCGTATTTATCAAAAAGATTTTACGAAAGTTTAATACTTATTCAGTATTTCTAGAGTACTCAAAATGAACATCTAGTGCATAGCCGCGGCGACTTCCCCATGGCTAGGATCAGTCTTGGCTTTTTGCTGGCGAATCACGAACGTGGCGAGCAAGGCGGCGATGATGCCGAAGGTCGAGGCGATCAGATAACCGTCATGGTAGCCATGCACGGTGGCCACCGCGGGGCCGGCCGTAGCGTGCGCCTTTATATAATGCGTCGTGCTCGAGGTAGCAATGCCGGTCAAAACGGCTAGGCCGAGCGCGCCGCCCACCTGCTGCGAAGTGTTCAGAAGACCCGAGGCCAAACCCGATTCATGGTGCGGCACGCCGGAAGTCGCGGCCACCGTACCGGCGACAAAGACGCCGCCCATACCTAAGGCCATTAGCGACAGCCCTGGCGCCACGTCGGCCCAGAACGAGCCGTGCACCGGAATGTGCGACAGCCAGAACAGGCCGCCGGACACGAACAGCGGCGCGATCATCAGGATCGGTTTGTAACCGATCTTCTGTATTACTCGTGGCACGTTAGTCGCGACCACGGCGATGATCACCGGCATCACCAGGAAGCACAGACCGGTATGAACCGGCGAATAACCTAGGATCTCCTGCATATATAAGGTCGTGAAGAAAAAGATCGAGAACATGCCGGCCGACATACAGAACATCAGCAGGTCGGCGCCGGACAGGTTGCGGATCCGGAAGATGCTAAGCGGCACCAATGGGTGCTTGACCCGCTGTTCGTTTATCACGAAAGCTACCAACGCCGCGATCGCGATCACGAAGAATACGACCGCCGTAGTGGAGGTCCAGCCGTCGGTCGGCGCCTTCACCAGCGCGTACACCAGTGACATCAGGCCGCCGGTAGCCAACACGGCGCCCGGCAGGTCAAGTTCGTTGTGGTCGATGCCCGAATCATGGCGGTCAAGGATCAACAAGGACGACGCGACCACAATGAGGCCCACCGGCACATTGATGAAGAAGTTCCAGCGCCAGTCCAGATATTGCGTCAGGATACCACCCAGCAGCACGCCGGCGGCCGCGCCGCCAGAGGCCACGGCGCCCCACACGCTCAGCGCCACGTTGCGCTCATGCCCTTCTCTATAAGTAACCAGCACGATGGACAGGGCCGCCGGCGACATGAACGCGCCCGCCAAGCCCTGCACGCCGCGGGCCACGATGATCCACGTTTCGGATTGCGCCAATGCCGTACCCAGGGACGCCAATGTGAACAGCGCGATACCGGCCAAGAAGATCTTGCGCCGTCCGAACAGATCGGCCGCCCGGCCGCCCAGCAGCAAAAAGCCGCCGAAAGTCAGCGTGTACATGGTGACGATCCACTGCAGATTCTCCGGGCTCATATGGAAAGCCTTCTGGATAGCCGGCAGCGCCACGTTGACGATCGATACGTCGAGCACCACCATGAACTGCGCCAAGGCCAATAAAACTAAAATCAGCCAGTGATTGGCTTGTTTTCTTGGGGCTCCGGATGTTTTCGCGTTCGCCATGTAGTGATTCTCCTCCTATCGGACTTGTATTTCTTTCAGCCGTCTCTTAGAATAAAAGTACAGGATCATTGTAAAGGTCAAAGGTTGAGGATGTCAAATATTACACACCAGAAAGCTGTGCAAAAGCTGTCCACCGAAGAAGCCTTTATCGTTTTTATCAAATTCTTGATGCTTTCCAAGCACCGCGTGATCGAGCTCGGCTCCAAATACGACCTCACCGCCATGCAGACGCTGACATTGTTCATGCTCGACCGCCCCTGCCCGATGCACGCCCTCCGAAAAGTCTTTAATTGCGACGCCTCGAACATTACCGGGTTGGTGGACGGCCTTGAACAGAAAGAGTTGGCCAGCCGCTACGAAAGCCCCGAAGACCGCAGAATCAAAATGGTGCGCCTGGACGAACGCGGACGCGAGGTCCGCCGCTCCCTGCTCCGGCTGCTCGGCAAACAGGAAGGGCCGGTATGGTCGCGGCTTAAGCCGGACGAATACCGGACGCTCATAAGACTGTTACAAAAAGTAACCCAGGACGCCTAAAAAGCTTGGTTTTCAACCGCTATAAATTTATAGTGGAAACAAAGTAAGGAGGGCCCGTTCATGTTCGCCGCTATCGCTCGCTTCTCAGTCCGCTTCCGCTGGTTGATTATCATATTCTGGCTGGTCGCCATTCCGGTGGTAACCGCCAACTTTCCTAATATTAACGACGTTACCAAAAACGACAATTCGCAATTTTTGCCGAAGGACAGTCCGACCACCGAAGCAGGCAAACTGGAAAACGCTTTCCAGAACAAGGATACGGCCGGCACTTCGGTGATCGTGGCCGTGCGCGACAATGGCCAGCTGACGGCCGCCGATAGCGCCGCGCTGGAAAAGATCGCCCAGAACGTCAAGCGCGTCAAAGACGTCACGAGCGTGCAGGACCAGGGAACCTCGGCCGACGGCAAGGCCCAGGAGTTGCTGGTGGGCGTGAACGGCGCCGGTTTCGGCGAACAGGCCACGCAGATCGTCAAAGACATCCGTGCCCAATTCAAAGACCTGCCCTCCGGTCTGAACGTCTATTTGACCGGCGATTTGGCGGCCGGCGTTGACGCCGAAGACGCCAACCAAAAAGGCCGCAATAACACCGAGATCTTGACCGTGGTCTTCATTCTGGTTCTGTTGCTGCTGGTATTCCGGGCCGTGCTGGCGCCGATTGCCACCCTGATTCCGGCCGGCATCGCCCTGGCGATTTCGCAGCCGGTGATCGCCGAGTCTACCAAGATCGGCGTGCAAGTGTCGTTTGTCACGCAAATTCTGCTGATCGTGCTGGTGCTGGGCGCCGGCACGGATTACGGATTGTTCCTGGTGTTCCGGGTACGCGAGGAACTGCGCAAGGGCCACCCGCCGAAAGAAGCCGTGGTCCGCGCCATGGCGCGCGTCGGCGAATCGATCACTTTCTCGGCCGCTACCGTGGTGGCCGCCCTGCTCTGCCTGCTGCTGGCCAGCTTCGGCATTTATAAAGGGCTGGGGCCGGGTCTGGCCATCGCCCTCGGCATCATGCTCTTGATCGCGCTGACGTTCCTGCCCGCTTTGCTGGCGGTGCTGGGCCGGGCCGTTTTTTGGCCCTCCAAGACCCGCAAACGCGAGTTGAAGATCGGTTTGTGGGGACGGCTGGCCGACCGCGTCATCAAGCGGCCGGTGACCATGCTGGTGCTGGGCGTGATTATCTTCGGCGGTCTGGCGGTCGGGATCTTAGGTTATAAGACGACCGGTTTCGGCGACCAGTCGGCGCCGGGTGGCAGCCAGTCGGCCCTTGGCCAGCAAGCCATCGCCGCGCACTTCCCGGCCGCTAATAACAACCCTGAGCTATTGTTGCTTAAATTCAACCAGCCGGTTTGGGACAATCTGGAGACCGTCCAAAAAGCCCAGAACCAACTGGCCGGCTCGCCCGTCTTCAAGGCCGTCAGCGGACCGTTTGACGCCAACGGTTTCACGCTGACGCCGGCCGAGCTTCAGCAGCTGCATGCCAGAGGCGCCGACACGCCGGCCGTCCAGGCGATTTCACAGTTCATCAGCCCCGACGGCAAAACAGTGCAGTTCTACGCGCTCTTTAAGGCCGGGCCCAGCGGCAGCCAGGCCGCTACCAACGCCACGCCGCAGGTGCGGGCCGAACTGCAAAAAGTGGCTGCCAGCGTGGGCGCCGCGCAAAACGGCGTGTACGGCATTGACTCGGTCGGCTACGACGTCAGCCACACCGCCAACGACGACCTGAAGCATATCGTGCCGGTGGTGCTGGTGATCATCGCCATTTTGCTGGCCATCCTGCTCCGCAGCCTGGTGGCGCCGTGGTACTTGATCGCCACTGTCGGCCTGTCGTATCTGGCCGGGCTGGGTTTCGCCATGATCGTTTTCGTGCACCTCGGCGGTCAGGACGGGCTGAACTTCATCCTGCCGTTCCTGATGTTTATCTTTAGCATGGCGCTCGGCGAGGACTACAACATCCTGGTGATGAGCCGCATCCGCGAAGAGGAACACAACCACGAACACGATACCACCGAACAGGCCGTGGCTCGCGCGGTCGGCGTTACCGGCACCACGGTGACCTCGGCCGGTCTGATTCTGGCCGGCACCTTCGGCGTGCTCGGCCTGGTCGGCGGCAACGAACAAATCCAACAGATCGGCTTCTCGATCGCTTTCGGCGTGCTGCTGGACACGTTCTTTGTGCGTACCTTGCTGGTGCCGTCGATCGTCGCCCTGCTCGGCAGGTGGAACTGGTGGCCCTCGAAGCTCTACCGAGAACCTAGATAGCTAGCATTTTACGCAGGGTTTTAACGTTGCGGTTGGTATTGAAATTTTTGTATTTGGTCTTGGCCAGCGTTTTGCCGAACAAACTTCTAAGGGTTAATCCCTGGTCGACGCGCCAATATATCACACCGTCGCCGGCTTGGACTTTTTCGCCCGGCCCCAGGCTGTAATCCTCGGCCAAGATGGCCTTTTCAAGGCCGTCTTCAATGAAAATTACGTAATCGTGCTGCTTGTCGCCGGCCACGCCGAACGGATAGCCATCGACGATTTTTCGGAGCCGCTCGATTGATACGACCTGCACCTTGGCCGGATATTTGAACGTTTCGGTAAGCGCGGCCTCGATCAGTTCTTTTAGGGCGGCCGGCGACGAATCGCTCTCGAACACCACGTTGCCGGATTGCAGCAGCGTAGTGACGTCTTTCAGGCCGATTCTATCCAAGCACACCCGCAAGTCGGCCATCTTGACAACCCGGCCGCCGACATTGATACCGCGCAGAAAAGCCGAGTACTTCATCATGCCCGCTCTGCCCGCTTACTGCTTCGGCGGTGTTCGGCGACGCACTACCAGCACGTCGTACACGAAAATAATGGCCGCCAGCACCAATGCGATGTAAATCAGCGCGCCCAAAATATGCAGGAAGACGCCGACCAGCCAAAAAAGCACCAGCACGGCCGCGATAGTTAATAAAATATCTTTCATGCCCTCATTGTAACGCAAAACAGTGATAAGGATTATGACATGTCAGATTGAGAGGGGTAGCGCGGAGTAAAGTGGAGTGGGGGCCGGTGCGGGGAGAGTGAGTCTTCGCGAAGCGAAGTTGCCGAGTACCGGATAAACCAGTATCGATACTCACTCCCCCGTTCCCGGTTACTGTATCCGTACAATACGAACCCGTGTCTCGGCGGGAGGCGCCGATGATGCGGCAGTCGAGACGACGAATACGTCATACGAGCGTGCAGAAAGCTCGTACGGTGCGCGGATGTCTTTATCCCAGAGCCCCCGGGACAAAGTTTAGAGAAGTAATAGAGACCCGAGCGGGGAAAGCGTCCTTACGGAAACAAGCTCACGGATCAACGTGTGCACTTTGCTAGAGTGCTTGCCTGCAGCTTGAGGTTCTTTTGGAACCTAAGCTCGCCTTCCCGCGCTCGGTGTCTCTCCTCCACAGCAGTAATCATGAACGTTTCACTCCAGTACAGCGAAAACTGCCTGCGCTGGAAGTTCACAACCACTGCCCCTTCGTTGCTGCCAAGGCGTCATCGGTTCCCTAAGTCGACGATGCCGGCGCAACTAGGCCTTTTAAACTTGTGACATTATCAGAATACGAACAAAGCATAATAGTTTCGAATTGATGCGCTGATCGTATTCCAATAACATCGCTCACGCGGTTAAAACAATCTGACATGTCAAAGTGCTAACCTCAGGGAGTGCACGGCGAATCGCGGCCTCTATATGAGCGGACTCCAGCCGGTCTCTCGACCCAAAATTGCTATACTATTAAACTCCTCTTGGAAGAAAATGTCAATCCCCAGAGGGGCGACTATCTGTGCCGGGCAAGTAGAGTCAGACGAAGTGTAGCCGGACCGGCATTAGCCGGCCCGCGTGAAACGCTCTACTTGCCCGGCACAGATAGTCGCCCCCAGAAGCTAGGATGCTAAAATAAAATCCTATGGCTTTATCAATCGGAATCGTCGGGCTGCCGAACGTCGGCAAGTCTACTCTGTTCAACGCGTTGACCGGCAGTAACATCCTGGCGGCTAACTACCCTTTCGCGACCATTGAACCGAACACGGCGCCCACGCCGGTGCCGGACCCGCGGCTCGCCAAGCTGGCCGAGCTATACCAGACCGACCGGATCGTGCCGGCCACGGTCACCTTCGTGGACATCGCCGGGCTGGTAGCCGGTGCCAGCGAGGGCGAAGGGCTCGGCAACCAATTCTTGAGCCACATCCGCGGTACCGACGCCGTCGTGCAGGTGGTACGAGCTTTTGCCGACGCCAACGTGACGCACGTCGACGAAGTCCATGATCCCGCCCGCGACATCGAAACCATCAATACCGAGCTCGTCTTGGCGGACTTGCAAACCGTCGCCAAGCGTCTGCCGCGGCTCGAAAAAGAAACCCGGGCCGACCCGAAGCTTAAAGCCTTGCTGACCACTTGCGAGCAAGTGAACACATTGCTTGACCGGGGCGAGCCCCTCTGGAACCACCCTGAAATCAACCGCGATCACATTGCCGATCTGCACCTTCTGACCATGAAGCCGATCATCTATTTGTTCAATTTGGACGAGGCCGGGCTGAACGACACCACGAAGCAGGATGAGCTGCGAAAATCAATTGCGCCGGCCCGCGCCTTGTTCGTCTGCGCCAAGTTGGAAAGCGAACTGAAAGACCTCGACAGCGCCGACGCGGCCGAACTGCTGGAGAGCTACGGCCAGAAAGAGTCGGGACTGGTGCAGCTGATCCATGCCGCCTACGACACGCTTGGCCTGCAGAGCTTTTTGACGGCCGGCGAGAAAGAAGTGCGAGCCTGGACGATTCCTAAGGGCGCTACGGCGCCGCAGGCGGCTGGGGTTATCCACGGTGATTTCGAGCGAGGCTTCATTGCCGCGGACGTGGTGAGCTACGACGACCTCTTGGCGGCCGGTTCGTTGGCCGCCGCCCGCGCCGCTGGCAAGGTACGTACCGAAGGTAAAGGCTACGTTATGCGTCCTGACGACGTGGTCGAGTTCAAATTCAACGTTTCCAAATAACTCTAAGGGCGCGCCGGAGCGACTTCGGTGTTGGCTGCTATATCCACCGGCTCGGCGCCAGCGGTCTCATTGCGAACATGGAACGAAGGGCTTCCAAGGCGGCGATTGCGCATAGTCATCGGCAAGCGTGAATACGCGATGCGCAAAGGATTGATCTCCAGCGCGTGCTGAACAGCGTGGCCGGCAAACTGCAGCGGTGCTATGCGTGACGATGAATTATCAGCAGCTGGTGATGAAGTATCGGAAGTGGCGGAACCATTCTCCGCCGGCGACTGATAAGTCGTTGTCGCCGCCGCTGGTGCCAGCGAAGCCTGATGCCGTCCGCCAAACACTTCCTGCAGGCCCTCGGCATAGAGCTCGGCCGCTGGCGGCCGGCTGGACGGAGCCGTCGAAACACCTTCCCGTGCGTTCTGAGCACCGGCGACCGGAGATGCCGCTTGCCGAAGCTGCTCAATGGGCGGGATGGCCGGCCCGTCGGCCGCCGCGCCGCTCCACGAATCCGTCAGATCCTGGCCAGTCTGCTGCTTGTGCTGGGCCAGCAGGCTCCGCGCGTACAAATAATCGGATAGTTCGGGGTTCGGTCGTACCGGTTCGATGGCCGGTTGGCGGCCGGCTTGCAACTGCTCCTGCATTTTTTGCTGCTGTTGGTGCTGGGCCAGCAGATAGGTCTGCAGCTGCCGGTTAATTTGCTCGAGATGGAGCTTCTGATCCTCCTGGTGCTCGGACTGCTTCTTCTTGCTTTCGGCCATGCAGTGTTGCACGTGGCCTATCAGTTTACGCAAGCGGTACTGGTTAAAGCTGGTAAATTTCAGGTCTTTGTAGCCGGTCGAGATGCTTATATTGGCGCCGACCAGACGGTGGCTGTAGTCTATTTCATTAATCATCTCGAAGCGCATGTCTTCGACGGTCAAGTAGTTGAGCGGCTTTTTATCTATAAGTAGTACTCGCAAATCAGTCGCCACCAAGAGAGCGAAACCGCCCTCGTAAATACCGTTCACGCATTCATAAATCTCTTCGTCCGGCAAGAGAACGTTCGGCAATTCATTGATCTCTGTCCGGCCCCACCCATGTAAATTGAAATGTATTTTTTTCAATTGTTCGTCGACTGAATGCTTAGTCACCATGGCTGGCACCTCCGCTTTAGCCCTTTCATAATAGTCCTAATTTACTGAGCAAGTGGTGAGAATCCTTACAAATGGCGTGAGATTTTAATCACACGGATCTGTAATATTCATTCGTTATCGCCTCTGTCGGATCGGCTCCTTATCAGTTTTAATATTTGACTTCTTATTTTGCCCGTATCATAATACATATATGTTGGCCACGCTGAAACAGACAGCGGAACTGGTGGACTTATTCAGAACGCGTGGCCTCAAACAAACCTTTCGAAAAGGCGATTTCGTGATCCGGCCCGGCGATGCCCCGTCGGGCGTTTTTTATATCTACCAGGGCCTCGTCAAAGCTTACGACATCACCAAGTACAACGAGGAAAACCTGCTGATCATCCGCAAGGAGCATGAGGTTTTTCCGCTCATTTGGGCGATTACCGGCCAGGAGCGGCACGTTATTTATCAGGCGTTGGCGCCGACCGTCACCTGGCAATTGAGCCGGCAGGATTTCGTCGACTTCATCGGCAAAAAACCCGAGGCGTTGGCGCCGATCGTCGACATGACGATCGAGATGTACCGCCTGCACAGCGAGCGCATCCTCAATCTGGAGTATCGCACGGTGCGTGAACGGATCATCTCTTTTCTGCTGACGATGGGGCAGCGTTTCGGCAAGCAAACGGCCGAAGGCCTATTGATCGACGTGCCGCTCCGGCATCAGGATATTGCCAGCTCGGTAAACGCCACCCGCGAAACCACCAGCCGCGAACTATCGGCGCTGGAGCGCAAAGGCCTGCTCAAGAACAAACAGTCGCTGATCCTGCTGTACGACGTCAAAGCCTTGCGCAAATACCTGGCCTGAGCTACAAGCCGAAAGACCCCGAATTGAAAGGTTGAAAGGTAGACCCGAGACGCGCCGCGATACGGCTATTTCCATTTCAGAACGATCTGCTCGATGGTGGTGAGAATCGTGTCATGGTCCGGCACATCCTGCTTGTCGTAATAGTGATCGGTATCCATATAGTCCTCGATAACGTTCAGACAATACAGATCGTCGGCCAGCACGTGCATACGGTCGACCGCCTGTACGCTGGCGAACGGCGTGGCGATGATCATTTTCTCGATGGCGATCGGCTTAAGGAACTCGGCCGCCAAATCCACCGGAAAACCGGTTTTCAGGCCATCCGCCACGATGATGACGTTGTGGCCCTTCAGCAAGTTCTTGTCAATCGTACCGCCGCCGCCGAGCAACCGGTTCATGTCGTGCATCCGGGTCAGTTTTTCCTGCTCGATATATCCGTAATTTTCACCGACCAGTTCATCGATCTCGCCTTGCGAATACTGCTGGTTGTAGGCGACGGTGCCGCCGGCGGTTATGCCGGCGATGGCGTCCGGCTCGCGCGGCAGATTGATTTCCGAGCTCATGAGCAGTGTCAGTACGCAGTGCAACCGCATGGCGATCTGCGCGCCGACCATGACACCGCCGTCGTTCAGGGCTATCACCGCGCAGTTCTCATAACGGTATTTCTCAGCCAGCTGGCCGGCGAGCATGCGGCCGGCCTGCAAACGCGACGCAAAGTACATGCCTGCAGTGTAGCATTACGCTAGAGCTTATCCCAGAAAATATTACAGTTTTCTTAAGAGGTAGAACCGCTCTTGGTTGCCCTTACTGCCGCTTACCTGGGAGTCCGCCTTATCTATAATTATGAAATCGCCGCGCGCCCAATCCTCAAAATCCTTCAAGATCTCGCGGCGCATCCGGTCGTTTTTGATGACGCCCTTATGCTTCAGTGAACGCCGGCCGTCCGCTATTGACCCCCGTATTCCGGCTTCGAATTGCGGCTTCACCATGGCGACTATCTGAGTCCGCCCGGTACTTAATCGCGCCACGGCCGGCAGGATTTCACGAAGCGAGATAAATGAGACATCAATCACCACGACATCGATGCGCTCGGCCGTTTTGAACTGGCGGATATCGGTTTTTTCATGTAATTCAACGCGTTCGTCAGTCCGCAAGCTCGCGTGGAGCTGATCGGTACCAACATCGACGGCAATGACCTTTCTGGCCCCGTGTCGCAATGCGTAATCGGTGAAGCCGCCGGTGCTGCTGCCCACATCGAGCATTACTTTATTCTTAAAATCGAGCCCTAAGGCGGCCGCCACCGATGCCAGCTTCAGTCCCGCCCGGCTGACGTACTGCTCCTTGGCCGTCAACCTGATTTCGTCGCTCGGCTGCACCGCGTGCCCCGGTTTCGTTATGACCCGGCGATTAACCGTAACTTGACCGAGTTTTATGTAGCTCTCGGCCTGACTGCGCGAGGTCACCAGTTTGCGCGCCACCAGCATCTGATCCAGTCGCTGCTTTTCGCTCATAAATTAATGATACGCTCCACCTCTTTATATTCGCCGTGCTGCTCGACGACATAGAGCCTGTCGCATCTAAAAACGTCGCCTCGCTGCAAGCGATCATCCTGCTGAACCGTCACGTGCGGCCGGAATTTCCGACGCGTCTTATCGGCTTCATCGACCACCCAGGCTTTATGAACATGTAAAAAGCGACGGGTCTGACCCTCGAGCCGCATCAGCGGTTCAGCCTCCACCAGGCTGACCTGTTTATGGCGTCTGTAGCCGAACCAAGCTTCTTCGCCCACTTTGACGTCAAAAGGATGGCTGCCGACCAGCGCTTCCTTAAGGCCAGAAGCCAGCTCGACGGCCGGCAAATCAACCCGGAACCATGGCACGATCGTTATGTGCAAGGGCCACTGTTTAAATCGGTTGTCGACTCGCCGGGGCCGGACGAATACGCACACCAATCGGTCGCCGGGACGCATATTCAATCCTTGACGCGTTCGCGGTAAGCTCCGCTGGAAGTATCCACCGAAATGATGTCGCCCTGCTTGATGAAAGCCGGCACGCGGATAGTCAGGCCGGTTTCCAGCGTAGCTTCCTTGGTGATCGAGGTGCTGGTGTCGCCCTTCACGGCGTTTTCGGTGTACGTCACCTTGAGCGGCACGTTTTTGGGCAGTTCGACGCTGATTGGCCGACTGTCAAAAAACTGCAGCTGAACCTGGTCGCCCTCTTTCAGGTAGCCCGCGCCGTCGCCCACCAGATCGGCCGGCACCTCGAACTGCTCGAAGCTGTCGCCATTCATGAAGAAAAAATTAGTTCCGTCACCATACAGATACTGCACGGTTTGACTGGTAACATCGGCGCTGTCGAGCTGTTCGTTGCCCTTAAAAGTTTTTTCAAGCACCTTGCCATCGAGCAAACTTTTGATGCGGACGTTGACGATCGATCCGCCGCGGCCCATGACCTTTTGCTTGTAGTCGACCACGCGAAATGGCTCGCCTTCCCACTGGAATAGCGTTCCCTTCTTAAGATCGGTAATGCTTAACGCCACTATACGCCCCTAATTGTTAGCTACGAATGGTAGTAAGGCGATGTGGCGGGCGCGCTTGATAGCCACCGCCAAGCGGCGCTGCTGGCTCTCGGTCAGACCGGTTTTTTTACGGCTTTCAATCTGACCGTAAACATTTACATAGCGCTGCAAGGTCTTAAAGTCCTTGTAGTCGAAAAATGCCACATCAGTTCTGCTTTTAAAAATCTTTGCCATTAATTTCTCCTTTCAATTAATTGTAACGTATAGAGCTTTTTCTAGAGATGAAGTGCTAGGAAGCAGCGAGAACTGCAGGGAGCCGTACGATTTGTACGGCGAGTGGCTCGGAACTGCTGATGCCACAATTCGCTCTAGAAAAAGTTCGAAAGAACTTAAAACGGAATGTCGTCTAAGTTGATCGGTTCGTCGCCGATATCTTCGATGACGACATCATCTTTTTTAGCTTTCTTGCTGGGCGCGGGCTTGCTACTGCTTGACGAGCCTGAGTCGGTACCGGACGAAACGGGCGCGCCGCCTTCATCACCGCCGCCGCGGCTGTCCAGGAACGTGACGTCGTTCGCTAGAACTTCCACTTTGTTACGCTTCTGGCCATCCTGCTCCCAGGAACGGCTTTGCAAGCGACCCTGCACCAGGCAGCGACGGCCCTTGCTGAGGTACTGCGCCACCCGTTCGGCCAGCGGACCCCAGCACACGATGTCAATGTAATCGGTAACTTCTTGCCACTCGCCGCTCTGATCTTTGTAGCTGCGATTCAGCGCCAGGCTAAAATTCGTAACGTTCTGGCCGCTCGGCGTTTGCCGCAGCTCCGGATCGCGCGTTAAGTTGCCCATTAATGTTACTTGGTTCAAACTTCGTGCCATCGTACCCTCCTTATAAGACCTATGTCTTCAATTAATGTGTACTTTACACCGTACGCCGCTCGCCAAACCGCCGTCAAGCATAAGCGCGTACTTTGTGACCGGATGTCAGAATTATTTAAGACTTCTCTTCGGTCGAGTCGGCGCCATCGTTGTCGTCAGCGCCGCTATTTTCACCACGCTCGGCAGCCTTTTTGGCCTTCTCGGCCCGCTGCGCTTCCGCTTTGGCGATAGCTTTGAGATCCGGCCGGGTGATCAGAAAACGGATCACTTCGTCGGTGATATTGAGCGTCTGCTCGATCTTCTGCACGCCAGCCGGCGGCAGCTCAACGGTATAGAACACGTACACGGCGTGCTCGTTGCCCTTGATGTCGTAGGCCAGCTTGCGCTTGCCCCAGTTGTCCGTGGCGGTCACCTTGCCGCCGTTATCGGTGAAAATCTTCTTGACCCGGTCTTCGGCCTTCGTCAGGTCGACCTCTAGGTCAGGATGATACAGCACCGCGATTTCGTACTGATTCAAAGCACTCTCCTTCCTTCGGTTAAAGCCCATACTCACTTAAGGGGATATGAGCTGAAGTTGATATTACCGCTTGATTATAGCGTAATCACCCCTGTTGGTCAACTAGACCGCCGCGCCAAAATCATCGATCAGGCGATCCTCAAGGATAGCGAGCGACTTCGGCTCCCGTCCTCGGACCAGTTTCTTCGCCAGTTTCCAAGCCGTATTAGGTACTCCCGATCGCAAGGCAAGGTTCTGCTTAGCGGCCTGGTATTCGTCCTCCACCGGATCGACCGCCACGCTGATGGCTATGTTGGTCAGACGCAGCCCCAAGTGTAATTTCCGCTTTCGCAGTCGCTCGTCTTTGGCTACTTTTCGCGGCGTCAAGCTGAGAAATTCTTCTATCTGAGACTGTTTCACATGGTCCAAACGTTGGTCCAAGGCATAACCCATCAGGAAGTCGCCTATCTTCCTGGTCTGCTCCGATAAGAAGACGCTGCGACCGCGGAGTCTGTTCCGCTCCTGGTCGCTCAATTCCCGGATCGTAACGTCTTTGCGCCGGATCACGACACCCAAGTGCGGCACATAGCCGGCGCTGTTCAGGATCACCGCCCGGGCACTGGCCGACTCGTCTTCTGGCATCATAGTGCCGAAGTAACGCTTGTGATACGTCTCGTGGGCCGACGGGTTGACCCGCTGCAGCCTTGAATAGCGCAGGACGCGTATATTTTCCGGTCCCTTCAGGTAGTGGCGCTCATAATAATAACCGTGGTGTTTGTTGGGATCGCTCGGCCGCTGCTTATAAGCGATGATCGGCAATGGTATGTCGGTTCCCGTTTCCATCGGGCTGAGCGGCCGGTCCCAGCCGTCTATCGGGATGTAGTAGCCTTCACCGCTATCGACTATCGTGCGGGCCTCATTAAACGAAAGACGCCCCTCGGTATCGAGAGGCGTCTGAAGGTGCGCGGACGAAAGGAAGTCAGTCATTGGCGGTTGATTGGTAATTTTCTCAGCCACTGCCTCGCCCTCCGTTTTGCAGTTTTTATATGTATGTAATTATTGTAAAAAGCTTTTGCTTGTTTGGCAAGAATTTTGTGCGAAGTTAATCGGGAAAGTTCTCGTCGAGCGCGGCGTCGGCCTCGCCGGTTGCTTTACCGCCGCCAAAGACTTCGTCGATGGAGTTAACCAATACTTCGCGCGGGCGCGAGCCGTCGGCCTGGCCGACGATGCCCTGTTCTTCCATGGTCTCGATCAGGCGAGCGGCGCGGCCGTAGCCGATACGCAGGCGGCGCTGCAGCAGGCTCGTCGAAGCTTTGCGGTTATCGATCACTACCTGTACGGCGTCCTTCCACATGTCGTCGTCGGCGTCCTGACCGCCGCCGGCCGGCACGATGCCGCCCTTACCGTTCAGCTGTACCGGCTGGCTGACCACTTCATCGTCGTACTGCGGCGGCCGCTGCATACGTATAAAATCGGTGATTTTGTTGGTCTCGTTATCGTCGATAAACGCGCCTTGGATACGCCGCGGCTTCGGCATGTCGGCCGTGGAAAGCAACATGTCGCCCTGGCCCAGCAGCTTCTCGGCGCCGATCTGATCGATGATAGTCCGCGAGTCGACCTGCGAAGCCGTGGTAAAGGCGATACGGGCCGGCACGTTAGCCTTAATAAGACCGGTAATGACGTCCACGCTCGGCCGCTGCGTGGCCAGCACCAGGTGGATACCGACGGCGCGGGCCTTCTGGGCGATCCGCACGATCAGCGCTTCGACGTCGCGGGCGGCCATCATCATCAGATCGGCCAGCTCGTCGATGACGATCACGATGTACGGCATACCCTCTTCTTTTTTGAGGTTGTTGTATTCGGCGATGTTACGCTTGCGTTCCTCGGCCAGCGCCTTATAGCGACGTTCCATCTCGGCCACCGCCCACTTCAGCGCGCTGATGCACTTCTCCGGATCGGTCAACACCGGCGTCAGCAGATGCGGAATATCGTCGTACGGCTTCAGCTCGACCTGTTTCGGATCGACCAAAATCAGTTTGAGATCGGCCGGCGAATTACGGTACAAAAGACTGGTCAGGATGTCGTTGATCATAACTGATTTACCGGAACCGGTCTGACCGGCGACCAGCAAGTGCGGCATCTTGGCCAGATCGGCCACTACCGGCGTGCCGGAAATATCTTTACCGATGGCAAAGCCGAGCGGGCTGGAGAGTTTCTGCCACTCCGGCGACAAGAGAATCGAACTCAGCCGCACCGTGGCCGACTTAATGTTCGGTACTTCGATGCCGACGGCGCGCTTGCCGGGAATCGGCGCTTCCATGCGAATGCTATGAGCCGCCAGGTCGAGCGCCAGGTTGTTTTCCAAGGCCGTGATCTTGGTCAATTTAACCCCCGTCGGCGGCTTCAAAGTATACTGCGTGACGCGCGGGCCGATATTGGCGCCTTCCATCTCAACCTCGATGTTGAAGTTCTCGAACGTATCGTGGATGGCTTGGGCGTTGGCGTTGACGTCGCCGGCATCGGCCTTGTCCTGCTTCTGGTTCAGCAAGTTGACGCTGGGGAACTGCCAATCGGGGTCGCTGGCCGTGGTGAGCGCGCTATGGTCTTCTTTGGTAGTCAGTTTTTCGGCCGTATTTTTGAGCGACGGCAAACGGGCCGGCGGCGGATCGCCCTTATGATGCTCGACCGGCACGCCTTCGTTCAGCTGGAAGTTCGGCTGTGACGCGGCCTTGGCCTTGAGCGTCGCCAGGTCTTCCTCGCCCTCCGCCTGATCCTTTTTGAATATGTCGCCGACTTTAAGCAGCACTTTCAGGTTGATACCAAAGGCGAAGAACACCGCCAGTACGGTCAGCACCAGGAAAACCAGCGAAGCCGGCACGCGGTCGAGCGCCCCCAAGACAACGTTGCCGATGATTTTGCCGATCTCACCGCCGTGGCCGCCGCTCCAGGCGCCGGTCACATCCTTGCTGGCGAAACTGACCTGCGCCCAGCAGCTCATGAACAGCAGTACGCCCCACATGCCGACGAATTTCTCAAGCGGAATCTGACGGTCTTCAGCTGCGAATTTATGCACCCCCCAGTAAGTGAACGCCACCGGCGTGGCATAGGCCGCCCAACCGAACAGCCAATAAGCCGCTTTAAAAAGATTGACCGGCAACGGACCGCCGATGCCAAAACCGCCGAGCAGTAATAAGAAAGCCAGCAAAATGAGCACGATGGCCCCGGCCAGCGGCCAAAACGACGACTTTTCTACGACCGCCGTCTTTGCGGCGGCTTTGGAGCTTGTCTTTTTAACTGATTTTTTCTTTTTAGGCATCGTAATAATTATACCAGTTCCCGCCCCTTATAGAAGAGCGTGGCTACATATTATCAGTGCTCGATAGTCTCGCACCGGAAATTATCTTCGCCGTCTACAGAAGTAGGCGACAAAGATAATTATAGCAATTTTTACAACTTTAGTCAATCCGCTCGTGGTTGCACCGCCTAGATTTAATAATTTAAGCTAAGAACATGGAGTTTCCTCACCCTTTTCAAGCTCGACGGGATCGTGAAATTGACGCCGCCGTCATGGAAACCGCGTTGACCGGAGCCGTTGATATTAGAGACAGCCTGGCGGCGGGCGAACCCGCCCCTTACGCGTTGCCCCTCGGCAAAACGCCGCACGGCATCGACCCGGCTCTCTACGCCGAGCGCGTCGGTGCCACCGCCGAAGAGCTGCTGGGCGCCTTGGGCTGCCACGAAATAGAAGTCGACCACCACATTACGCAGTTCACCGGCCGCATCAAACCACGGCGCCAGTTCTTGCCGCTGAATCGTCCGAGCGACTCCTGCGGTGCTCGCGTGATGTTTCGTCACAAGGCCGAAATAATCGAGTAATAAACTTTGCTGCTGGCGCGCGCTACGACCTGCGAAGGGTGACTATCCCTCACGCCAAGTAGTGCGTTTCACGCCGGTCAGCGTTCGAACGGGCGAACTACGGACCGATGCGCCCGGACAGCCCGCTACCGCCTGGCGTGGCGAGCATCTTTGGCAATCCGGCGTTGATCTACCAGGGGCCGCTCGGCAACTACTTGCCAGACGGCAACCTGCATGATTCTTAAGTGCCGGCGCTCGGTTAGTCGATCCGAGCGTCCTGGGTCAGCAGGCGTTCGCGCATTTCCTGGAAACGCTTTTGCTGCTCGGCGGCGATCTCTTCGGCTGTCTTGGTTTTGCCGCCAGCGACCGTTTTAGCGTCCATTTTGGCGCCGCCATGGGCGCTGATGACATTGACCACCGGGATGACGATAGGACTGCGCTGGGTGTGTTCGAACAGATAGTGCGTCACGTGGTCTTTCAGCTCGGCCTTGAAGCGGTCCAGGTCGATACGTTTGAAGCGCTGCTGGACGGCACGCTTCAGTTCAACCCGTAAACCATTCATGATCTCCTCGTTGTCACGCATGTAAATGAAGCCACGGCTGATGATATCCGGGCTGGTCAGGAGCGCTCCGTTCTTCTTGTCGACGGTCAGGATGACGGCTACCAGGCCTTCCTCGCTCAGAAGCACGCGATCTTTAACCACGATGTGGCTCACCACGGCGCCGGTCTGGTCGACCAGGATGGTGCCGTGCGGTACTTCGCCGGCCAGCTCCATCTTGTCTTTGGTGAAAGCCACCACCTGGCCGTTGCCGACGTTGAGCGTGTTGGCGCGCGGCATACCATGCTCCACTGCCAGGTCGATATGGTACTTCTTAGAGGTGAAATCACCATAGATAGGCAAGAAGAATTTCGGCTTGGTCATCTCGATCATCTCGGCGTACTCGTCTCTGGAGGAGTGGCCGGAAACGTGCAGCGGACCGATGTTGTCCAGCTCATGCGTTTCATGACGGAAGACGTGCACGCCTTTGGCCAGCAGCTCGTCGACCATGACGCGGATCTTGGCGTCGTTGCCGGAGTACGGGATCGGCGTGCTGGACAGCACCACCGTGTCCTGCTCCTTCAGCTTGACGTGCCGGTGCTCGCCGGACGCCATGCGCTGCAAAGCCGAGCTCGGCTCGCCCTGGGAACCGGTACAAACTACCACCAGGTCCTGATCTTTCATGGTTGACGCCGAAGCGATCGGCACGAAAGTGCCTTTCGGAATGCGCACGAAACCGTGACGCACCGCCATCTCCAGCGTGCTGACCATGCTGCGGCCGTCCATGGCAATTTTCTTGTTGTGATGGACGGCGGCATTGATGATCATCTGGACGCGGTTCATGTTGGTGCTGAAGAGACCTACAAAAATCCGTCCGGGAGCCTGGCTCATGATGTCTTTAAAGCTTTGCTCGATGGTCGATTCGCTTGGCGTGCGGCCCAGGCGCTCAGTCGTCGTCGATTCGCTGAGCAATGCCAAAACGCCTTCGTCGCCAAGCTCTTTGAGGCGATCGGTATCAGTACGCTCATGATCGAGCGGGTTCGGATCGAGCCGGAAGTCGCCGGTGTTGATGATGCGTCCGACCGGCGTGTCCAGCACGATCACGGTGCTGCCCGGAATAGAGTGCGTTACCCGCACCAGTTCCACGAAAAACTCGCCGATCTTCAGCCGTTCGTGCGTGCTTTCGTTCATCGTCACGGTCTTCAGCTCGAAACCCTCGGGCATCGGCAGGCCGAAGTTCTCAAAGATCTCTTCGACGCGGCCGATAGTGAAGCGCGAACCGTAGATCGGCGCCGGATATTTCGGCACGATGTGCGGCAAGCCGCCGATGTGGTCGAGGTGCCCATGGGTGATCACATAGGCGCGCAATTTATGCTTGATCTGATCCAAGTAAGCGGTGTCGGCGATACCGTAATTGATGCCCGGCAGGTCGACGCCCAGGTCGTTGCCGCAATCCAAAATGACGGCGTCATTCATATACTCCACCAGGATCATGTTCTTGGAGCCGCCGCCGTCCATGCCGCCCAGGCCGATGACTTTCAGGCGCGGGCTGTCGTCGATGACATTGGCGCGCCGCGGCTTGGCGGAAGTATCGGCCGCCACGTACTGGCTGGCGATACGCTGGGCGTCCTGCTGGCTGCGCCGTTGCGCGCGCACGGCCTGGCCGCGTGAGGTCGTCAGGTTGCTGTTAATGGTTTTGGCGGCGCCATTGCTTCTGCCGTTACCGCCTTTGCCGTTTTTACCGTTGCCGCCGCGATTTTGGCCGCCGCGGCCGGCGCCACGCTTCGGAGCGGCACCGTTATTTTGACGCTTCTGACTCTGATTCCGCCCGCCGGAACTCTTGGAAGCCTCGTTGTTCTTATTGTTTGGTTGCATTAACTTTCCTTTCTTGTTTGCGAGTGTGTTCGCAAGTTAAGATGATTTAATTTTCTCGATAACCGTGGGGAGCAGCGCGAAATCGTCGATCAATGTCTGGCGCATATCTCCGTTATAAAGGGCCGCGGCCGGATGGAACAGCGGCAAAATGACCACCTCGAACGTGTCTTTGTCATTCGCTTTCAGGCGTAGTTTAACACGTTTCGGCTGGCCATGGACCTTGCTGATTTGCAGGTCCGGCAGGAAACAATTCATGCTGTGCCGCCCAAGCGTCACGACGATTTTGGGCTGAATCACTTCCAGCTGGCTCTGTAAATACGGCAGAAATGCCTTTTTTTCTTCGGGGTACGGATCGCGGTTGTTCGG
>Ga0164242_10000188_pt1 | contig 76963 bp, 68 predicted proteins | sample OricomgcompostMG_FD_108783 | JGI IMG/M metagenome (GOLD analysis project Ga0164242, IMG submission 108783) | Miracle-Growth compost microbial communities from Emeryville, California, USA - Original compost - Miracle growth compost (MG) ... | reverse complement strand
GTCGGCCGCGCGGACGTGGACCGCGTCCCGGTCGGGGTCGGCGTACACGGCCACGCTGGCGATCCCGGCATCCCGGCACGCCCGGGCGACCCGGACCGCGATCTCCCCGCGGTTGGCGATGAGGACCTTGTTCAACGTCTTGCTCCTGCGTCGTTGGTGACGATTCATCAGATGGCCTGTACGGGCGCGGCGCTGACTACAGCGGGATGTTGCCGTGCTTCTTCGGCGGAAGCGTCTCGCGCTTGGTGCGCAGCGCGCGCAGGGCCTTGATGAGGTGCGGCCGGGTGTGGGCGGGGGTGATGACGGCGTCCACGTAGCCGCGCTCGGCCGCCTCGTACGGGTTGAGGAGGGTGTCCTCGTACTCGGCGATGAGCCGGGTGCGCGTGGCCTCCGGGTCTTCGGCCTCCGCGAGGGTGCGCCGGTGGAGGATGTTGACGGCGCCCTGGGCGCCCATCACGGCGATCTGGGCGGTCGGCCAGGCCAGGTTGACGTCCGCGCCGAGGTGCTTGGAGCCCATCACGTCGTAGGCCCCGCCGAAGGCCTTGCGGGTGATCAGGGTGATCAGCGGGACGGTGGCCTCGGCATAGGCGTAGATCAGCTTGGCGCCGCGGCGGATGATGCCGTCCCACTCCTGGGTGGTGCCGGGCAGGAAGCCGGGGACGTCGACCAGGGTGAGGACCGGGACGTTGAAGGCGTCGCAGGTCCGCACGAAGCGGGCGGCCTTCTCGCTGGCGTGGATGTCGAGGCAGCCCGCGAACTGCATCGGCTGGTTGGCGACGATGCCGATCGGCTGCCCGTCGATCCGGCCGAAGCCGGTGAGGATGTTCGGCGCGAACAGCGCCTGCGTCTCCAGGAAGTCGCCCTCGTCGAGCAGGTTCTCGATGACGGTGTGCATGTCGTAGGGCTGGTTGGCGCTGTCCGGGATCAGCGTGTCCAGCTCGGGGGCGTCCTCGAACGGCGCGCCGGCGCCGTCCGGGTCCACCGGCGGGTCCTGGAGGTTGTTCGAGGGCAGGAAGCTGAGGAGCGCCTTGACGTAGTCGATGGCCTCCTTCTCGTCGGCGGCCATGTGGTGCGCGACCCCGGAGCGGGCGTTGTGCGCGCGGGCGCCGCCGAGCTCCTCCATGCCGACGTCCTCGCCGGTGACGGTCTTGATCACGTCCGGGCCGGTGATGAACATGTGGCTGGTGCCGTCGGCCATCACGGTGAAGTCGGTGATCGCGGGGGAGTAGACCGCGCCGCCGGCGCACGGGCCGAGGATCACGCTGATCTGCGGGATGACGCCGCTGGCCAGGGTGTTGCGGCGGAAGATGTCGCCGTACGCGCCGAGCGCGGCGACGCCCTCCTGGATGCGCGCGCCGCCGGAGTCGTTGAGCCCGATGACGGGGCAGCCGATCTTGAGGGCGAAGTCCATCACCTTGGCGATCTTCTGCCCGTAGACCTCGCCGAGGGCGCCGCCGAAGACCGTGAAGTCCTGGGAGAACACCGCGACCGGGCGGCCGTCGACGGTGCCGTGGCCGGTGATCACACCGTCGCCGTAGGGGCGGGTGGCCTCCAGGCCGAAGTTGGTGGAGCGGTGGCGGGCGAACTCGTCGAACTCGACGAAGGAGTCCTCGTCGAGCAGGTAGTCGAGTCGCTCGCGGGCGGTCATCTTGCCCTTGGCGTGCTGCTTCTCGACCGCGCGGGCGGAGCCGGCGTGGACGGCCTCCTCCACCCGGCGCCGCAGGTCCGCGATCTTCCCCGCGGTGGTGTGCAGGTCGAGCTCGGAAGTCTCGGCAGTCATCGTTCTCCAGTCGTCCATCGGAAGGCGGGCCGCCCGCGGGGTGCGGGCCGGGGCGGCGAAGCGGGTGGGGAGGCGAAGGGACGGCGGCGGCCGGGCCGGCGCCGGATCAGAACGGGTCGACGGGCGTGTGGGTGCCCCAGACGTCGCGCAGCGCGTGGGCGGCCTCGCCACCGGTGGCGCGCAGCGCGAGCGCCTCGCGCAGCGGAGGCAGCACGTTGTCCGTCCCCTCGGCGGCCCGGCGCACCTCGTCCAGCGCGCGCCGCACGGCCGCGTTGTCGCGCTCCTTGCGCAGCGCCGCGAGCCGCTCGCACTGGTCGATCTCGATCTGCGGGTCCACCCGCAGCGGGGCGTAGGGCTCCTCCTCCTCGAGGGTGAACCGGTTGACGCCGACGACGGTACGCCTGTGGTCCTCGATCTCCATCGCGACCTGGTAGGCGGAGCGCTCGATCTCGGACTTCTGGAAGCCCTGCTCGATCGCGCGCACCGCGCCGCCGCGGTCCTCCACGGCCTGGATCAGCTCGAGCGCGGCCGCCTCGATGTCGTCGGTCATCGACTCGACGACGTAGGAGCCGGCGAAGGGGTCGACCGTGCGGGTCACGTCGGTCTCGTAAGCGATGACCTGCTGGGTGCGCAGAGCCAGCCGGGCGGCCTTCTGCGTCGGCAGGGCGATCGCCTCGTCGAAGGAGTTGGTGTGCAGCGACTGCGTGCCGCCGAGCACCGCGCCCAGGCCCTGCAGCGCCACGCGCACCAGGTTGACCTCCGGCTGCTGCGCGGTCAGCTGCACGCCGGCGGTCTGCGTGTGGAAGCGGAGCATCTGCGACTTGGGGTTCTTCGCGCCGAACTCCTCGCGCATGATGCGGGCCCAGATCCGGCGCGCGGCGCGGAACTTGGCGACCTCCTCGAGGAGGGTGGTCCGGGCGACGAAGAAGAAGGACAGCCGCGGCGCGAAGTCGTCCACGTCGAGCCCGGCCGCGATCGCCGCGCGCACGTACTCCTTGGCGTTGGCCAGGGTGAAGGCGATCTCCTGGACGGGGTTCGCCCCCGCCTCGGCCATGTGGTAGCCCGAGATGGAGATGGTGTTCCAGCGCGGGATCTCGCGGTGGCAGTACGCGAAGATGTTGCTGATCAGCCGGAGCGACTGGGCCGGCGGGTAGATGTAGGTCCCGCGGGCGATGTACTCCTTGAGCACGTCGTTCTGGATCGTGCCGGTGAGCTGGTTGCCGGCGACGCCCTGCTCGGCCGCGACCAGCTGGTACATCAGCAGCAGGGTGGAGGCCGGGGCGTTGATCGTCATCGACGTGGACACCTTGTCCAGCGGCAGGCCGCGGAAGAGCACCCGCATGTCGTCGATCGAGTCGATCGCCACGCCGACCTTGCCGACCTCGCCGTGCGCGATGGCCTCGTCGGAGTCGTAGCCCATCTGGGTGGGCAGGTCGAACGCGACCGAGAGGCCACCGGTGCCGGCGGCGACCAGCTCGTGGTAGCGCTCGTTGGACTCCTTGGCCGTACCGAACCCGGCGTACTGGCGCATCGTCCAGGGCCGGCCGGTGTACATCGTCGGATAGACGCCGCGGGTGAAGGGATAGCTGCCGGGCGCGCCCAGCTTGGCCTCGGCGTCGAAACCCTCCAGGGAGGATGCGTCGTAGACCGGCTCGATCGGCAGGCCCGACTCGGAGTGGGCGGAGCCCATGGGCACAACTCCTTGACTGGAACTCGATTCCATGTTGACGGTACTCAGTTCCACTATGGTGGGCAAGGCCCGCAGGAAGTGGCCTGCGGCACCTCGACAGGCAAGGATGTGTGGCCATGGACAAGGCGGCAACGCGGGGGACCGTGCGTGAACGTCTCACCGACGCCGCACTCGAGCTCTTCGCGGAGCGCGGATACGAGCAGACCACGGTCGAGGACATCGCCGAACTCGCCGGGGTCGGCCGGACCACCTTCTTCCGCCACTACCGCTCCAAGGAGGACGTGGTCTTCCCCGACCACGACCGCCTGCTCGACGCCATCCGCGACCGGCTGGCCACCAGCAGCCACTCCACCGCGCTGATCGCCGTCTCCGAGGCGGTCCGCCTGGTCCTGCTGCACTACCTGGAGGAGGGCGAGATCGCCCGCCGCCGCTACGCCCTCACCAGCAGGGTCGCCGCGCTGCGCGACCGCGAGATCGCCAGCCAGGCGCAGTACCAGCGGCTGTTCCGCGAGTTCATCTCGCACTGGATGGGCGGCGGCGCGGACGAGTCCGCCGCGCTGCGGGCCGAGCTCATGGCCGCGGCCGTCGTCGCCGCGCACAACCACGTGCTGCGCCGCTGGCTGCGCGGCGAGTCCGCGGACCCGGTGGCCGAGGTCGACGACGCGATGCGCGAGGTGGTCGCGCTCTTCCCGGGCGGCGCCCCGGCCGCGGGCGCCTCCGCGGGCGGCTCCCCGGCGGGCGGTTCCGCGGTGGGCGGCGCCACCGCGGGCGGCACCACCGTCGTCGCCTTCCGCACCGGGGAGGACCTGGAGGCGCTGCTCCCCGCGCTGCGCACGCTGGTCGAGGGCGGCGCCGGCCGCTAGCCGCCGGCCGGCCCGAACTCCGCCGTCAGCAGGGCGAATTCACCTTGTGAACGATCGATTGGCCCGGGTGTTCTCTTTTCCTACAGACTATTGACCCTCCTTCACGGCCGGTGCTTCACTTCCCCCGCGAGAGTGCGGTCTCGCGCATGTGGAACAGCTGTCACTCGCCTATCCACCCAGCTCGCGAGGGAGATCCATGTCTGCAACCCCGACCCGCCGCACGGTGCTGCTCACGGCGGCCGCGGCCGCCGCTGCGGTGCCGCTCGCCGGCGGCCTCTCCGCCGGCTCCGCGTCCGCCGCTCCCGCCCCGGCGGCCACCGCCACCGGCGGCTCCGGAGACCTCGGCCCGAACGTTCTCGTCTTCGACCCCTCGATGGGCGACGCCGCCATCCAGGCCCAGGTCGACGCGGTCTTCGCGGTCCAGGAGTCGAACCAGTTCGGCACCCAGCGCTACGCCCTCGCCTTCAAGCCCGGCACCTACAACGTCGACATCAACGTCGGCTTCTACACCCACGTCCTCGGCCTCGGCGCCAGTCCGGACGACGTCGTCATCAACGGTCACGTCACCTGCGACGCCCAGTGGTTCCAGGGCAACGGCACCCAGGACTTCTGGCGCGCCGCCGAGAACGTCTGCATCGTCCCGCCGGACGGGCTGGAGCGCTGGGCGGTCGCGCAGGCCGGACCGATGCGCCGGGTCCACATCAAGGGCGACATCTCGCTGTGGCCGAGCCCGCCCGGCAACCAGTGGTCCAGCGGCGGCTTCCTCGCCGACAGCGTGGTGGACGGCCAGGTCCAGTCCGGCTCCCAGCAGCAGTGGCTCTCCCGCAACGACACCATCGGCAGCTGGGTCGGCTCCAACTGGAACATGGTGTTCGTCGGCGTCCAGGGCGCGCCCCCGCAGAGCTTCCCCCACCCGCCGATGACCACCGTCGACCGCACCCCGGTCGTCCGCGAGAAGCCCTTCCTCACCGTGGACGGCAGCGGCGAGTACCAGGTGTTCGTCCCCGCGCTGCGCCGCGACTCCACCGGCACCACCTGGGCCGCCGGGCAGGCCGCGGGGCAGAGCGTCAAGCTCTCCCGCTTCCACATCGCCCGGCCGGGCGACTCCGCCGAGTCCATCAACGCCGCCCTGGGCAGCGGGCAGCACTTGCTGCTCACGCCGGGCATCTACCCGCTGTCCGCCCCGATCCGGGTGACCCGGCCGGGCACGGTCGTCCTCGGCCTTGGCCTGCCCACGCTCCAGGCGGTCGCGGACAACTCCCTGATCGAGGTCGCGGACGTCGACGACGTCTCGGTGGCCGGTCTGATCCTGGAGGCGGCCTCCAGCTCGGACGTCCTGCTCAAGGTCGGCGACGGCGCCAACCGCAAGAACCACGCCGAGCACCCCACCGCCCTCTTCGACATCTTCCCGCGGATCGGCGGGGCGGTGGCCGGCGGCACCCGCACCAGCATCCAGATCGACAGCAACGACGTCATCGTCGACCACGTCTGGGCCTGGCGCGCCGACCACGGTCTGGACGGCACGGTCGGCTGGGCGGTCAACCCGGCCGGCGTCGGCTTCCTCGTCAACGGCGACCGGGTCACCACCTACGGCCTGTTCGTCGAGCACCACCAGAACTACGAGGTGCTCTGGAACGGCAACCAGGGGCGCACCTACTTCTTCCAGAACGAGCACCCCTACGACGTGCCCACCCAGTCCGCCTGGCGCCACGGCGACACCCGCGGCTTCGCCGCCTACAAGGTCGCCGACCACGTCACCGAGCACGGCGCCTGGGGGCTCGGCAGCTACTGCTACTTCGACCTCAACGCGGACATCTACACCGACCGCGCCTACGAGGTCCCGGACACCCCGGGCGTCGTCTTCACCGACCTGATGACCGTCTGCCTCAACGGCCCGGGCGGCGGAGGCATCCTGCACTGCATCAACGACAGCGGCGACCCGGTGCAGAACGGCTTCGGCACCTACGACATGAAGGGCTACTCGAACGGGGTCGCCACCGTCTGAGGCTCCGCCCTCGCCAGGGCTGCCGCCGCCCCGGCCCCGCACGGCTCACTCGCCGTGCGGGGCCGGGGCGCGCGCCGCATGGTGGAGGCATGGCCAACTCTCAGATCCCGTGGTCCGGCTTCCGCCCGGACACCCGCATGCTCGGTCTCGGCGCGTCCCTGATCGGCGCCGGCGCGCTGCTCGGCGCGGCCGGGGCCGGCGTCCTGCTGGCGACCCTCACGCGGGCCGGCCGCAGCTGGATGAACAGCTGGGAGGTGCCCCCCAGCGAGCTCGCGGCGCGTCGGCTGCGCCAGGCCCAGACGGCCGCGCAGGCCGGGCGGGACGCCTGGAACTCCCACACCGTCTGACCGCCCCGCTGCCCCCGTGCCGCGGCACCGGCGCTGAGCTGGGGCGTTCCGGGTATGGGTGATCGACCGCGGGCGCGCGCGGTAGCATGCGCACGCGTGTGCCCAACGGCACATGCGCAGGCGAGAGTTGACGCCGGTGCAGGTCACCGGCGGTGAAGGGGTGGGTGTCGTGGCGGAGACGGCGACCGGTGCCGGGTCCGAGCAGTTCGGAGCGGACGTCCCGGAGAGCGGCGAGGCGGAGGCGGTCGAGCGCCCGCGCTCGCTGGACCTGCGCACCGACATCCCGCACCCGGCCCGGATGTACGACTTCTACCTCGGCGGGAAGGACAACTTCCCGGCCGACCGGGCCGCCGCGGCCCAGGTCGTCCAGCTGCTGCCGTCCGCGCCGGCCGGCTCCCGGGCCAACCGGCGTTTCCTCGGCAGGGCCGTGCGGTGGGCCAGCGAGCGCGGCGTGCGGCAGTTCCTGGACATCGGCACCGGCATCCCGACCTCGAACAACACCCACGAGGTCGCCCAGCGCGCCGAGCCCCGCTCCCGCGTCGTCTACGTCGACAACGACCCGATCGTGCTCGCGCACGCCCGCGCGCTGCTCACCAGCTCGCCGGAGGGCCGCACCGCCTACGTCGACGCGGACTTCCGCCACCCGAAGACCGTGCTGGAATCCCCCGCCGTCCGCGACCTGATCGACTTCGACCAGCCGGTCGCCCTGCTCACGGTGGCCCTGCTGCACTTCTTCCCGGACAGCGAGAAGCCGTGGGAGTTCCTGGAGGAGTACAAGGCCGCGCTCCCCTCCGGCAGTGTGCTGATCCTCTCGCACGGGACCGGGGAGACCATGGACCCCGAGGTGTCCGAGGCGGTCATGCGGACCTACCAGGCCGCGGGGCTGAACATCGTCTCCCGCACCAAGGCCGAGGTGGCGCGGTTCTTCGACGGCTGGGGGCTGGTCGACCCGGGCATCGTGTCGGTGCACGAGTGGCGCGGCGACGGCCACGAGGAGGACCTCGCGCTGACCCCCGCCGAGGCCGCCGGCTACGGGGCCGTCGGCCTCAAGCCCTGACCCGTTTTCCGCGTCGAGCCCTGGCCCCTTCTCCGCGTCGAGCCGTGACGCGTTCTCCGTATTGAGCCCTGACATGCTCCGCGCCTGCCGCTGGGCCGGCCCGCCGCACACCGGCGGACCGCCCCGGCGGCGTCGCGTGCGAGGATGGCCGGGGCCGCCGCCGCTCGCCCGGTCGGCCCCCGAGCCCGCCGCCGAGCCGCCCCCGGAGTGAACCCGTGACCGCAGAGCCTGCCACTGCCGCCGACCGCTCCGAGGCCCCCGCCGACGGAACCGCCCGGCCCCCGGCGCCGGCCGCGCTCGTCTTCCGCGCCGCCGTGCCCGAGGACGTCCCGGCGCTGGTGGCGCTGGTCGAGTCGGCCTACCGCGGGGAGGCCAGCCGGGGCGGCTGGACCACCGAGGCGGACCTGCTCGAGGGGCAGCGCACCGACGCCGAGCAGGTCGCCGCCGTGATCGCCGACCCGGCCTCGCTGCTGCTGGTCGCCGAGCGCCCGGGCGCCGGGCCCGGCGGCGCGCCGTTGGCGGTCGGCTGCTGCCACCTGGAGCGGCGCGGACGGCGGGCCTACTTCGGCATGTTCGCCGTGCGTCCCGAGCGGCAGGGCGGCGGCATCGGGCGCGCCGTGCTGGCCCGGGCCCAGGAGATCGCGCGTGAGGAGTGGGGCGCCGCCGAGATGGAGATGACCGTCATCGAGCAGCGCGCCGACCTCATCGCCTGGTACGAGCGCCGCGGCTTCGCGCGCACCGGCGAGTACGAGCCCTTCCCCTACGGCGACGAGCGCTTCGGCCTGCCGCAGCGTCCCGACCTGCGCTTCGAGCGCCTGGTCAAGGCACTCTGAGGGACCGGCCGGGCGAGACCCGAGGGCGGTCGGCGGGCCGCCGGGGCGAGCGACCCGGAGCAACCCGCCTGGAGAAGCCCGGCCGGTCCGTCCACCCTGGAACCATGGACTCCACGGGCACCGGTTCGCGTTCCGTCACCGACGTCATGACCCGGGAGGTGGCCTCCGTCGGTGAGGACGCCGCCTTCAAGGACATCGTGGCGCTGATGGCGCGGCGCAAGGTCAGCGCCGTGCCGGTGCTGGACGGTGACGGCCGGGTGGTGGGCGTGGTCTCGGAGGCGGACCTGCTCCCGAAGGAGGAGTTCCGCGACGCCGACCCGAGCCGGCTGGAGCAGCTGCGCCGGCTGCCCGACCTGGCCAAGGCCGGGGGCGTGGCGGCGCGGGAGGTCATGACCAGCCCCGCGGTCACCGTCCGGGCGGACGCCGGCCTCGCGCGGGCCGCGCGGCTGATGGCGGTGCACCGGGTCAAGCGCCTCCCGGTGACCGACGCCGCCGGCGCGCTGGTGGGCGTGGTCAGCCGCGGGGACCTGCTCAAGGTGTTCCTGCGCCCGGACCGGGAGATCGCCGGCGAGGTGCGGCGCGAGGTGCTCGCCCCGCTCTTCGGCGAGTCCGGCCCCCCGCAGCTGGAGGTCGAGGTGGAGGACGGCGTGGTCACCTTCTCCGGGCGGCTCGCGGACACCGCGCAGGTGCCGGTGGCGGCGCGGCTGGCGCGTGCCGTCGAGGGCGTGGTGGACGTCCGCTGGGAGCTGAGCGGGCAGACCCTCCTCGGCGGCTGAGCGCGCCGGGCGCGGGCGGCGCGGGCCGCGCATGCTGGAGGCAGGAGCCGGCCGGGCACGGTTCCGGCCCGGCCGCCGGCCGAAAGGACGTGACCCCATGACCACCCACGCTCCCGTCTCGCCGGTCCCGCTGCACACCAAGGAGTGGACGCTGCGGCTGTACGTGTTCGAGGAAGGCGACGACACCCGCGTGCACGCCGTGCTCGACACCGGCGACGACCGCCTGGAGAGCCGCACCAGTGCGCACCGCAGCCCGCACGACGAGCCGCGCCCCGAGATCGGCGACGAGTTCGCCGCGGGCCGGGCCCTGATCGAACTCGGCCACCAGCTGCTGCGCGCCGGCACCCGCGACTCCGCCGGCACCGACTTCGCCCTACCCCGCTGAGCTCCGCGGGGGCGCGCCGGCCTGCCCGCCGCGCCGAGCTGTCGGGCCGCGCTGCCCGAGCCCGCGCTACTACGCGCCACGGTGCCGGGTGCCGCCCTCGCCGTGCCGCGTCGCCCGGGCCGCCGCGCCGCGTCGGGCCGCCGCGCCGCCCGCGGGGCTGGGTTACGCCCGGGCCGCCGCGCCGCGTCGGGCCGCCGCGCCGCCCGCCGAGCTGCCTGAGCTGGGCTACTACGCGCTGCGGGGCTGGGTTACGCCCGGGCCGCCGCGTCGGGACGTCGCGCCGCCCGCCGAGCTGCCTGAGCTGCGCGACTACGCGCCGCGGGGCTCGGTTACGCCCCGGCCGGGCCGCGACGCCCGGGCCGCGCCGCCGGCCGAGCTGCCTGAGCTGCGCCACTACGCGCCGCCGCTCCGAGCTGCTCGGCCGCCCCGGGCCGCGCCGCTCCGCCCCGCCCCGCGCCGGCCCGCCCGGACCGGGCCGGCCGGCGCGGCGCGCTAGGGCGCCTCCTCGACGGTTATGCCGAGCGCCTCGGCCAGCGCCGGCGCCAGGTCGATGAGCTGCGCGGGGGAGACGACGGCGCCGCGGAGCGACTCCAGCCCGTCGGCGATGCCCAGGCCCCGCACTCCGCGCAGGTCCAGCCGCTCCGCGCGGATTCCGGCCAGCCGCACGGCCTCCAGCGTGCTGCCCGGGAAGGACACCCGCTCCAGCCGGGCCTCGCGCAGGTCCACCTCGCGCAGGACGCAGTCGGCGAAGACCACCTCGCGCAGCCCGGCCTGCCGCAGGTTGACCGCGTCGAGCTTGCAGCGGTGGAACACGACCCGCTGCATCCGAGCCCCGTACATCGCCGCGCCGGCCAGCAGCCCGCCGTTGAACTCGCAATCCAGCCAGCTGCTCTCGGACAGGTCGGTGCCGACCCAGCGGGCCTCGCCCAGCCAGACGTCGTTGAAGCGGGAGCCCCGCAGCCGGCCGCCGTCGACGTCGGTGGAGTCGAATGCGCACTCCAGGAAGCGGGCGCCGCGCGCGTCCGGATCGTCGATCGCGCCGGATTCCCCCTCGCCCGCGCCGCCCAGGACCACCAGCTCGTAGTCGCCCTCCGGCGCGAGCCGGTGGGCCGGGAGCCGGGCCAGCTCGGAGGCGAACGGCAGATCCGCCCGGCCCCGAGGCGGGCCGGGCGAGAAGCCGCGGGCGCGCGCGGAGGAGCGCCGGGCGGGGGAACGCCGGTCAGGCGAGGCGGATGGACCGGACTGCGACTGCGGGCTGCTGCTGCGGGAGGGCATGACCGTGCCCCTTCCTCTCCGTGGTGTCCGCGGCGTCCCTGGTGCCGCGGACGAGACGGTTCTATCGCGTCCCACTGACAACGGGCCGCCCCGCAGGGGGCGCGCACGGGCCGCGCACTACAGTGCGGTGGCATGGGAGCTGACGTGGATTCCGGGAGCGCCGCCCGCCCGCGGGCGCCGTTCGGCGAGTTCGAGCAGGTCGGATGGGCGCGTGAGGACGACCGCCTGCTGCCGCGGGTGGCGGCGGCGCTCGCGGCGCTGCCCGCCGGGGACGAGGTGTTCTACGTCGACACCGACCCCGGCAAGGCGGACACCGCGGCCTTCTGCGAGGCCTACGGCGTGGGGCTGGACGTCTCCGCGAACTGCGTGGTCGTGGCGGCCAAGCGCGCCCAGGAGACCACGCTGGCGGGCTGCGTCGTGCTGGCCACCACCCGGCTGGACGTCAACAAGGCGGTCCGCAAGCGCCTGGGGGCGCGCAAGGCGTCCTTCGCGCCGATGGACACCGCGGTCGAACTCACCGGAATGGAGTACGGCGGGATCACCCCGGCGGGTCTGCCGGAGGACTGGCCGCTGCTGGTCGACGCGGCGGTCGCCGCCACCCCGTACGTGCTGATCGGCAGCGGGCGGCGTCGGGGCAAGCTGATCCTGCCCGGCGCGGCCCTGACCCGGCTGCCCGGCGCCGAGGTGGTCGACGGCCTGGGGCTGCCCATCCTGGACTGAGGCCGATCGACGTCGGAGAGCGACGGCCGGATTGACGGGGAGCCGGCTGCCTCTAGACTCGACAGGACGGGGTAGTTGAAGCTTGTACCGAGTCGGGCCGCCCCCGGGCGGACGGGCCGGGCGGACGCCGGCCCCCCGCGGAACTGTCGGACCCGCAGGAGGCAACCATGGATCTGCAAGCGATCGAGGCGGAGCGGGCGCGACTGCGCGAGCAGTACATCAAACCGGCCGCCGAGCGCCCCGAGAGCTCCGCGCGCGGCGTGCACCACATCGCGCTGCTCTCCTCGGACGTCGAGCGGACCATCCGCTTCTACCAGGAGCTGCTGGAGTTCCCGCTCACCGAGATCTTCGAGAACCGCGACTACAAGGGCTCCAACCACTTCTTCTTCGACATCGGCCACGGCAACCTGCTGGCCTTCTTCGACTTCCCCGACCTCGACCTGGGCGAGTACGCCGAGGTGCTGGGCGGCCTGCACCACCTGGCGATCTCGGTGGAGCCGGAGCGCTGGCGGCACCTGCGAGCCAAGCTCGACGCGGCCGGCGTGGAGTACCAGGAGGAGAGCGGCGCCTCGCTCTACTTCCGCGACCCCGACGGTGCGCGGCTGGAGCTGCTGGCCGACCCGTTGCTCCAGATGTACGGCAAGCCGGTCGGCTGACTGTTCGCGCTGCTCCGCGCGCCTCCGGTGCTCGGGCGTGTCGACCGGGCTACGGTGGATGGGTGGCCGACTGGACTGATGTGCGCCGGCTCGCGCTGGCCCTGCCCGACACGGAAGAGCACGAGTCGCGCGGGCAGGCGCAGTGGCGTGTGCACGACAAGATCTTCGTCTGGGAGCGCCCGCTGCGCAGCGCGGACCTGGAGGCGCTGGGCGACGCGGCGCCGCAGGGGCCGGTGCTCGGCGCCCGGGTGGCGGACGAGGGTGTGAAACAGGCGCTGTGCGCTGAGCCCTCGGGCGTCTACTTCACGACGCCGCACTTCGAGGACCAGCCGGCGGTGCTGGTCCGGCTGGACGACATCGGCGAGGAGGAACTCGCCGAGCTGGTGGAGGACGCCTGGCTGTGCCGCGCGCCGGTCCGCCTGGCCCGCGACTACCTCACCGAGCGCCTTCCCCGCCTGCACTGAGGCGGCGGCGGGGTCGGGGCGGCGCGTCACGCGAGGCGCGCGCCGGGCTCCCGCAGGTAGCGCGCCGGGACCGCGGCCACCAGCCAGACGCCGTTCTCCGAGCGCTGGAAGCGGTGGCCGTCCCGGTGCATGCCGGCCGCGTCCACCCGGAGCACGACCGGTTCGCCGCGCCGGGCGCCCACCGCGGCGGCGCTCTCGGCGTCGGCGGAGAGATGCACCGCGTGCCGGCCCATCGGCCGCAGCCCCTGCCGCCGGATCGCGCGCAGGGCGCCCCGGTGAGTGCCGTGGTGCAGCACGGCGGGCGGCGCGGATTCCGGCAGGCCGAGGTCGACCGGGAGCGAGTGCCCCTGGTTGGCGCGGATCCGGCGGCCGGCCGGGTCGTAGGAGTAGCGCTGCTTGGCGTCCGCGGCGACCAGGGCGTCCAGCTGCTCGCGGGTGAGCGGGTGCCGTCCGTCGCGGGCGAGGGCCGCGAGCAGGCTGTCGATCTCCGCCCAGCCGTCCGGGGACAGGCTCAGCCCCACGGCCTGGGGGTGGTGGCGGAGGAGGTAGGAGAGGAATCGGGACGCGCGCTCGGGCCGCTCGCGGCCCGGCGTTGCGGCGCCCGATCCGGATCTTGATCTCGGTACTGCCGTCACGCGGCGAGGGTAGCGGCGCGGAAGGTGGCGGGGCTTGTGGTTTTCCCGCCGGCGGGCGCCGCCTCGGGAGGCGTGGGGCGGCGCGGTCAGATCTCGGCGGGCGCCGGCTCGGCGACGCCGGCCCCGGCTTCGGCGTCGGCCGCGGCTTCCGCTGCCGCCGCGGCGGCGCGCAGGGCCAGCACCGTCTGGTGGCGGGTGCCCGCGCCGCGGGCGCCCACCAGGGCCGGGTGCGCGTCGACCGCCGCCTGGGCGGCGGAGAAGGCGGCGCGGAGTCTCGCCATCTCGGCGGCCTGCTCCTCTGGCCAGATGGCCCGCTCCACCGGGTCGGCGAAGAGCGCGCGGCGCTCGGCGGAGACGCGCTGGACATAGCTGGTGTAAGCGGACTCGGCCCGGTCGGCCGCGCGTTGCAGTTCGACCAGATCGTCCGGGAGTTCGATGTCAGCCACGGTTCGCATACTAAACCGCCGCGCCGACATCACCCGACGCCCATCGCCTCATGATCCACTTCGTGGCGCAGGTCACGTCGGCTCGGCCGGTCGCAGGAATGCGGCGGCCTCTCCGCGCGCTGGGGATGGCGGAGACCCGCGCCGGTGCACCGCCGGGCGTGTCGCCCCCGCAACCCGCCCGCCCCCGCAACCCGCCCGCCACCGCGCCGAACCCGACCACCGGAGAGTGACCCGTGACCACCGCCGAACCCCAGAGCGCCCAGCAGACGACCCGGACGGGGCGGCAGCACAGCGGCCCGCGGCAGCCGGCGCTGCGCGTGGAGATCTGGTCCGACATCGCCTGCCCCTTCTGCTACCTGGGCAAGGCCCGGTTCGAGCAGGCGCTCGCGGCGTTCCCGCAGCGTGACTCGGTCGAGGTCGTGCACCGCTCGTTCGAGCTGGACCCCTCGAGGGCCGCGGACGACCGGGTCGAGGTGCTCGACATGCTCGCCCGCAAGTACGGCATGAGCCGGGAGCAGGCGCTGGCCAACGAGCGCCGGATCGCCGCGCAGGCCGCCGAGCTCGGCCTCGGCTACCGCGCCGAGGGCCGCGACAGCGCCGGCACCTTCGACATGCACCGCCTGCTGCACTTCGCCGCGGCGCAGCCGGACGGCGCGGCCCGCCAGGACGCGCTGCTCTCCGCCCTCTACCGGGCGAACTTCGCCGAGGAGGAGTCCCTCTACGGCGGCACCGAGCGGCTGGTCGCGCTCGCCGAGCAGGCCGGTCTCGACCCGGAGGCGGCGCGCGCGGTGCTCGCCGACCCGGCCGCGTACGCGGAGGAGGTCCGCGCCGACGAGCGGGAGGCGGCGGCTTTGGGCGTGACCGGGGTGCCGTTCTTCGTCCTGGACCGGAAGTACGGCATCTCCGGGGCCCAGCCGGTGGAGGGCTTCGCGCAGGGACTGGCGCAGGCCTGGTCCGAGCGCACGCCGGTCCTCACCCCGCTGAACGCGTCCGACCCGGAGGCGGACGCCTGCGGCCCCGACGGCTGCGCGGTCCCTCCGCGCGCCTGACGCCGGCGTTCGCGCTGGCGCCCCGCCCTGCCGGACGCGCCGGACGCGCCGGGCCCGCGCTGCCGGGCCGCCGGCGCGCCGGTTCGGTCGCCCCGCTGTGCGGGCAGCCCCGCCGGAGACGGAGCGGGAAGGTGTCCCCGTGAGCGGGACAACCTTGCCACAGGGGGAGTGTCCGGATATCGGCGCATTGGGCGGGTTCGGCATGCGTGGGGGCCCCGGCGGTGGGAGGGTGCGCTCGAAGGAGCCGTAACCGCTGTCCGCACGGACCGTTCCGACGGATCCCAGGAGGCCGCCGATGACCGCCCCCGACCAGCACGCCGGCACGCACGCCCTCGGTGACGACGAACTGCGCACCCTGGACGCCTACTGGCGCGCCGCCAACTACCTCTCCGTCGGGCAGATCTACCTGCTCGACAACCCCCTGCTGCGCGAACCGCTGCGCCGCGAGCACATCAAGCCGCGGCTGCTCGGCCACTGGGGCACCTCGCCCGGACTCAACCTGGTCCACGCCCACCTCAACCGGGTGATCCGGGCCCGGGACCTGTCGGCGCTCTGCATCTGGGGCCCCGGACACGGCGGTCCGGCGGTGCTCGCCAACTCCTGGCTGGACGGCAGCTACACCCAGACCTACCCGGACATCACCCGCGACGCGGAGGGCATGGGCCGGCTGTTCAAGCAGTTCTCCTTCCCCGGCGGCGTGCCCAGCCACGTCGCGCCGGAGACCCCCGGCTCGATCCACGAGGGCGGCGAGCTCGGCTACTCCCTCGCCCACGCCTACGGCGCCGCGCTGGACAATCCGGACCTGCTGGTGGCCTGCGTGGTCGGGGACGGCGAGGCCGAGACAGGACCGCTGGCCGGCTCCTGGCACGCGAACAAGTTCCTCGACCCGGTCACCGACGGCGCGGTCCTGCCGATCCTGCACCTCAACGGCTACAAGATCGCCAACCCGACCGTGCTGGCGCGCCTGCCGGAGCCCGAGCTGGAGTCGCTGCTGCGCGGCTACGGCCACTTCCCGCTGTTCGTCACCGGCGACCGGCCGGAGGCCGTGCACCGTGCGATGGCCGCCGCGCTCGACACCTCGCTGGACCGGATCGCCGAGATCCGCGCCGAGGCCGAGGCGGCGCGCGCCGCCGGCCGCCCGCACACCCGCGCCCCCTGGCCGATGATCGTGCTGCGCACGCCCAAGGGCTGGACCGGCCCCGCCGAGGTCGACGGCGTGCCGGTGGAGGGCACCTGGCGCGCGCACCAGGTGCCGCTCTCCGAGGTCCGCGACAACCCCGGGCACCTCGCCCAGTTGGAGCAGTGGCTGCGCTCCTACCGTCCCGAGGAGCTCTTCGACGAGGAGGGCCGGCCGCTCCCGGAGCTGGTCGCCACCGCCCCCGAGGGCGAGCGCCGGCTCGGCTCCAACCCTCACGCCAACGGGGGCCTGCTGACCCGCTCGCTGCCGCTGCGCCCATGGGAGGACTTCACGGTCGCGGTCGACAAGCCCGGCGCGAGCCTGCACGAGCCGACCCGGGTGCTCGGCGAGTTCCTCGACGCGCTGATGGCGGACACCGCCGAGCGCCGCGACTTCCGGCTGGTCGGCCCGGACGAGACCGCCTCCAACCGGCTGCAGGCCGTCTACCGGTCCACCGACAAGGCCTGGCAGGACCGGACGCTGCCGACCGACGAGCACCTGGCGCCCAACGGCCGGGTGATGGAGATCCTCTCCGAGCACGTCTGCCAGGGCTGGCTCGAGGGCTACCTGCTGACCGGCAGGCACGGCCTGTTCTCCTGCTACGAGGCCTTCGTGCACATCGTCGACTCGATGGTGAACCAGCACATCAAGTGGCTGCGGACCTCGCGGCGGCTGGGCTGGCGCGCGCCGATCCCCTCGCTGAACTACCTGCTCACCTCGCACGTGTGGCGGCAGGACCACAACGGCTTCTCGCACCAGGACCCCGGCTTCGTCGACCACGTGCTCAACAAGTCGCCCGAGGCGGTCCGGGTCTACTTCCCGCCGGACACCAACACCCTGCTGTCGGTGGCGGACCACGCGCTGCGCTCGCGGGACTACGTCAACGTCATCGTGGCCGGCAAGCAGCCCTGCTTCGACTGGCTGTCCGCGCAGGAGGCGCGCGAGCACTGCACCCGCGGCGCGGGGATCTGGGAGTGGGCCGGCACCGAGGACGTCGGCCGGCCGCCGCAGGTCGTGCTGGGCTGCGCGGGCGACGTGCCGACCCAGGAGGTGCTGGCCGCGGCCTCGCTGCTCCGTCGGCACCTGCCGGAGCTGTCGGTGCGGGTGGTCAACGTGGTGGACGTGGCGCGGCTGATGCCCGCCGAGGAGCACCCGCACGGGATGTCGGACTCCGAGTTCGACGCGCTGTTCCCGCCGGACACGCCGGTGGTCTTCGGGTACCACGGCTACCCGTGGCTGATCCACCGGCTGACCTACCGGCGCAACGGGCATGCGCACTTCCACGTCCGCGGCTACAAGGAGTCCGGGACCACCACCACGCCGTTCGACATGGTGGTGCGCAACGACCTCGACCGCTACCGGCTGGTGATGGACGTCATCGACCGGGTGCCCGGCCTCGCCGTGCGCGCGGCGGGCGTGCGGCAGGCGATGGTCGACGCCCGCACCCGCCACGACGTGTACGTCCGCGAGCACGGCGTCGACCTGCCCGAGGTCGCCGACTGGACCTGGGACGGCTGAGCCGCCGGACCCCGGCCCCCGGCCCCGTCTCTCCCGCCCGCCTTCCTCCGGCCGCGGTTCAGTCCTCGGCCGGTCGCGGCCGGTGCAGCGCGTGCAGCAGGTCGCGGTGGTCGAGCCAGCCGACCAGACGGCCTCCGCCATCGGCTTGGTCGAGGACGGGGAGGCCGTCGCGGCCGTGCTCGCCGAGCAGGTCGCGCGCGGCCGCGAGCGGGGTGGCCGGGTCTGCCACGGGGTGCTGCTCGTCGGCGAACTCGCCGACGGGCGTGGCGGGTTCGGCGCCGTCGGCGAGGGCGTGCAGCAGCTCGCGGACGCGGACCACGCCGCGGTGGCGGCCGTCCTCGTCGGCGAGCGCCAGCAGGCCGTGGCGGTCGGGCGGCAGGCTCCCGCGGGCCTCGCGAAGGCGCGCGGTGACGGGCAGCGCCGGGGGCGGCGGCGTCATGGCCTGTGCGACGGTGAGGGCCGCGGCGGGGTCGACGGGCGCGTCCAGGTCGATGCCGCGGCGGCGGAGCTTCGCGGTGTAGATGGTCTCGCGGCCGAGCACCCGGCTCACCATCGTGGCGAGCACGATCGCCGCCATCAGCGGCAGGATGATCCCGTACTCGCCGGTGAGTTCGAACAGGATGACCACGGCGGTGATGGGCGCGCGGGCGGCGCCGGCGAAGACCGCCCCCATGCCGACGATGCCGAACGCCTCCGGGGAGCCGGCGAGGCCGGGCAGGAGCTGGTGGGCCGCCTGCCCGAAGGCGGAGCCGAAGACCGCGCCGACGAACAGGCTCGGGGCGAAGACGCCGCCGGAGCCGCCGATACCGATGGTCAGCGAGGTGGCCACCATCTTGCCCGCCATCAGCGCCAGCAGGAACGCGATCGCGTACCCGCCGTCGAGCGCGTGCTCAAGGACGGGGTAGCCGACCCCGTACATCTCGGGGAGCACCAGCAGCAGGAGGCCCAGGAGCAGGCCGCCGACGGCCGGCCGGGCCCACTCGGGGCCGCGCCACACGGCGTCGCAGGCGTCCTCGATCCGGTACAGGACCTTGCCGAATCCCACGCCGAGCGCCCCGGCGAGGACCCCGAGCAGCGCGAACAGGGCGTACTGCGCGAGGTGCTGGACGTGGAAGGCGGGCAGCGAGATGAAGGGCGTGTCGCCGAACACCGAGCGGCCGATGACGGAGGCCGTGACGGAGGAGAGCACGACCATGCCGAAGGACTCGGCGGCGAAGTCGCGCAGGATCAGCTCCATCGCGAAGAACACGCCGGCCAGCGGGGCGTTGAAGGTCGCGGCGATGCCGCCGGCCGCGCCGCAGGCCACCAGGACGCGCATCCGCGACTCGGAGAGCCGGACCAGCTGTCCGAGGGAGGAGCCGAGGGCGGAGCCGATCTGCACGATCGGGCCCTCGCGGCCCACCGAGCCCCCGCCGCCGATGCACAGCGCGGACGCCAGCGCCTTGACCGCGGCGACCTGGGGCGCGATCCGCCCGCCGCGCCGGGCGACCGCGTACATGACCTCCGGTACGCCGTGCCCGCGCGCCTCGCGGGCGAAGCGCTGCACCAGCGGGCCGTAGAGGAGCCCGGCGGCGACCGGGGCGAGCAGGACGAACCAGTGCCCGAGGAAGGGCACGTGCGGATTGCCGGCGTGGCCGGCCCGTGAGTAGTCCGCGTGGCCGGACAGCAGGCCGGTGAACGTGGTGATCAGCCAGCGGAAGGCCACTGCGCCCAGGCCCGCGCCCACGCCGATCAGCAGGGCGAGGACGGCCAGGCCGGCCGTGGAGGAACGCAGGAAGGCGGCGGTCCGGGAGGTCGCGGCGGGTGCTGTGCGGGCGGGAGCGAGCTGCTGCGCGGTCATGTTTGCATTATGCAATGCTTGCATCGTGCCAAGAAGGGGAGGGGAGGGTCGGCGACCGGTGCGGCCGGAACGCGGTAGAAAGGGGGCATGTCGAAGGACCATGGCTCCCGCACGGCGGCCGGGGGCGGCGCGGCCGGCGCCGGTGCCGCCTCCTCCGCCGTGGCAGAGGCGGATCTGGTGACCGCGGTGCTGACCGCCTCGCGCGTGCTGGTGTCGGTGTCCGCGCGCTCGCTGGGATCGGTGGCCGAGGCGCTGACGCTGCCGCAGTTCCGGATGCTGGTGCTGCTGCACAGCCGGGGCGGGATGAACCTGTCCCGGCTGGCCGAGCAGCTGGCCGTGAACCCCTCCACGGCGATGCGGATGATCGACCGGCTGCAGGCGGCGGGCATGGTCGTCCGCGACGTCAACGCCCAGGACCGGCGGGAGGTCGCCATCCGCCTGACCGAGCAGGGCGCGGCCGTGGTGGCGGAGGCGACCGAGCGGCGGCGCGCCGAGATCGCCGCCATCGTCGGGCGGATGCCGACCGAGCAGCGCAGCGGCCTGGTGCGCGCGCTGCGCGCGTTCACCGAGGCCAGCGGCGAGCCGGACGCCGGGCAGCACCAGCTCGACCTGCTCGGCTGGTGACTCCGGCCGACCGCCGGCCCCGTCCGGCGCGCCGCCCTCCGGCCGCCCTCGTCCGGCGGGGCGGGCGGGTCCGGCGGGGCGCGTTCGGCGCGGGTCAGGCGGGAAGCGGGGACGTTGGTAGGCTCGCGCTCGGGTGTGCCGGGAAGTCTGGTCGGCGCGGAGGGGAGACGAGTCGGCTGCGACCGCGCGGCGACCGACCTCCGGTGAGTTCTTCGGGGAACAGCTGACATGCGCGTCGTGGCCACCGTCCTGGTGCTCGTCGTCCTCGCCACCGCGGCGGCCACCGGGGCGCGGCGCTGGCGCATCCCCGCGCCCTCGCTGCTGGTCCTGATCGGGGTGGGCGTCGCGCTGGTCCCGGGGGAGCCCCCGCTGCGCATCGCCCCGGACACGATCGCGCTCGTCGTGCTGCCGCCGCTGCTCTACGCCTCGGCGGAGGAGCTGTCGGTGCGCGACCTGCGGACCGTGTGGAAGCCCGTGGCCGTGCTGGCCTTCGGGCTGGTGCTGGCCTCGGCGGCGGTGGTGGCGGTGCTCGCGTCCTGGCTGACGCCGCTGTCGGGGGCGATGGCCTTCGTCCTGGGAACGGTGCTGGCCAGCACGGACCCGGTGGCGGTGACCGCGCTGGGGCGGCGGCTGCCGCTGCCGGGGCGGGTGCAGGTGCTGGTGCAGGCGGAGAGCCTGTTCAACGACGCCACCTCGCTGGTGCTGTTCAAGGTCGCCGTCGCCGTCGCGGTGTCCACCGGGACGCTGAGCGCGGCGCGGATCGGAGGCGAGTTCTTCCTGCTGGCGGGCGGGGGGACGCTGGTGGGCGCGGCGGTCGCCGGGGCGGTCGCGCTGCTCCGCCGCCGCACCGAGGACCCGGTGCTGGAGACGGTCATCGCACTGGTCACCCCGTACGCGGCGTACGTGCTGGCGGAGGAGCTGCACACCTCCGGGGTGACCGCCGTGGTGGTAGCCGGGGTGCTGCTGGGGCATGCCGGGCACCGGCTGAGCGACGCCCGCATCCGGTTGCAGGTGCAGGCCGTGTACGCGGTGGTGGTCTTCCTGCTGGAGAGCGTCGTGTTCGCCGTCGTCGGCCTGGAGCTGCCGGCCTTCGTGCGGGAGCTGCACGGCGGCGGCGCGAGCGGCTGGCCGCTGCAGGCGCTGGTCCTCGCCGCCGCGCTGGTCGCGGTGCGGGTGCTGTGGATGCTGCCGCTGTCCGCCGCGGTGCGGCCGGCGGCGGACAGGGCAGCGGCGGAGCGAGGTGCGAGGCGGGGGCCGTCGTGGCGGTTGACGGTGGTGGCCTCCTGGGCCGGCACCCGCGGGGTGATGCCGCTGGCCGCGGCGCTGTCCATCCCGCTGGTGACCGACGACCGGCATCCGCTGCCCGGCCGCCCGCTCATCCTCGCGCTGACGACCGCGGTCGTGGTCGTCACGCTCGTGGTGCAGGGGCTGACACTGGCCGGTGTGGTGAACCGGTCCGGCATCGCGCTGGAACCCGAGCACTCGGCGCGGGAGGAGTCCGCGGCCCGGCAGAACCTGGCCCGCGCCGCGCTGGAGCGCCTCGCCGAGCTGGCCGACGCGGAAGCCGTCCCGGCCACCGCCGTCGCACGCGCCCGGCACGGGCTGGAGGCGCGGCTCGTCGAGCACGACGCCGAGGCCGTCGGCGAGCGGGGAGCCGAGGCGGACTTCCGCGAACTGCGCCGCGACCTGATCGGCGTTCAGGAGGAGCGGCTGCGCCGGCTGTACGACGACCACCGCATCAGCGAGGCCACCCGCCGCCGCCTCCAGCGCGAACTCGACCTGGACCACGCCGGCCTGGGGGAGGACTGACCCGGCCGGGCCTCGGACGGGTCGTCGGCCGGCGCGCGGCGGCCGGGCTCGCCGACGCGGGGCTCGGCCGCCGGGCCACGCCTGGGGCGGAGTTGACGCTGCGTCAGGAATCCTCGCCGAGTAGGCGGGTGAGGAAGACGCTGTTGGGGTCGGGGGTGTAGTCGGCGAAGGGGGCGCAGGGGGTGAAGCCGAAGCGGGCGTAGAGGGCGCGGGCGGGGGCGAAGAAGGGCTCGGCCCCGGTCTCCAGGCTCACGCGGCCGAAGCCGGCGCGGGACGCCTCGGTGAGGATGTGCTCCAGCAGGCGGCCGGCGATGCCGGCCCGGCGGCGGTCGGTGCGGGTGCGCATCGACTTCAGCTCGGCGTGCGCGGCGTCCAGGCGCTTGAGCGCGCCGCAGCCGAGGAGGGTGCCCTCCGCGCCCTCGGAGGCGTCGCGGACAGTCCAGAAGGTGACGTCCGGGCCGCGCAGCGCGTCGAGGTCGAGCGCGTGCACGCTCTCCGGCGGGGACACCTCGTACATCTGCCGCAGGTGCTCGGCGAGGAAGGCGGCGACGTCCGGCCCGGAGAGGTCGTCGACCGCGATGCGCAGGGCGGCCGCGGGCTGCACGGCGGGCGTCGCCTCTGGTCGTGCGGCGGGCGTCGCGGCGGTGCCGGCGGGCGCGGGGGTCGTGCTGGTCATGGCGTCGATGGTGCCACAGCGGCCGCCGCCCGGACCGGGCCCGGCGGCGGCCGCCCGCCGTCAGTACTGCACGGGGGCCTGGGCCTGCTGCTGGGCCGGGATGGCGCCGGCCGGCAGCACCGGGGCGAACTGGTCGAACTCGTTGCGCCAGTAGCGGTGCAGGTTCAGCCGGGTCGGCTTGGCGTGGCCGGGGAAGAGCAGGTAGAGCTTGCTCCACACGGTGCCGCGCTTGACGTCGGAGACCGGGAACTCGTGGCGCGGGTAGACGGCGACGACCTCGCCCGGCCGGTTGGTCCAGCGGCTGGCGTTGTTCACCACGACCGAGGAGCTGGTCAGGGTGAGGAAGTAGAACTTCCGGGTCAGCGCGATCGCGAGGCCCAGCAGCGGGATCTCGTCGAAGATGCCGTTGAGCCACGGGCTCGGCCCGGTCTCCACGTGCACGCAGGCGATGAAGGTCTCGCCGGCCGGCGCGGAGGCGCTGAGCTTCTCGATGACCTGCTGCTTCTGCTTTGCCCGGCGGATGGCCATGGCGGGGTCCCCTCCCTGGAAATGCTCGCGCCCGCCGCCGCGCGATCGGGTGCGGGGGCGGACGGGAACACGAGTCGTCGTGCACGCGTGCGAGATGTCGCCGGTGCGGGCGTGACCCTAGCAGTTTCTGTGCAGCCGCGGCCCCGGTTCGGCAGGACCTCCGGTGGCCGCCCGGGCGCCGGGCAGGCGGCGCCGGCGGCGCCGGCGGCCGGAGGGCCGCTACGCGGAGCGGACCGGCAGCTCCCCGGCGGCCCGGAGCCGGCGCAGGTCGGTCTTGAGCACCTTCCCGCTGGGGTTGCGGGGGAGGGCCTCCAGTAGGCACAGGTGGTGGGGCCGCTTGTAGCGGGCGAGCCGGTCCAGGCACCACTCGGAGAGCTCGGCGGCGGTCGGCGGGTCGGCGGGATCGTGCGGGACGACCACGGCGAGCGGCGTCTCGCCCCACTTCTCGTCCGGCATGCCGATCAGAGCGACCTCGGCGACCTTCGGATGGGCCGCGAGGACGTCCTCGACCTCGGCGCAGTAGATGTTCTCGCCGCCCGAGATGATCATGTCCTTCTTGCGGTCCACGACATAGAGGTAGCCGTCCTCGTCCTCGCGGACCAGGTCGCCGCTGTGGAACCAGCCGCCGCGGAAGGCCTCAGCGGTGGCCTCCGGGTTGTTCCAGTAGCCGCTCATCACCATCGGGCTGCGGTAGACGATCTCGCCGACCTCGCCGCGCGGGACGTCGTTCATCTCCTCGTCCACGATCCGGCACTCGACGTTGAGCATCGGGGTGCCGATCGAGCCGATCTTCCGCAGCGCGTCCTCGCCGCGCAGCGTGGTGGTGACCGGGGAGCACTCGGTCTGGCCGAAGGAGGTCGCGATCTCGGCCTGCGGGAAGGTCTCCAGCATGGTGCGGAGCAGCGTGGTACTGGCCGGGGCGGCGCCCCAGGAGACCCGGCTGAGGCAGGACAGGTCGCGCTCGCGCACGTCCGGCACGTCGACCAGCGCCTGCCACTGCGCGGGAACGAAGAAGACGCTGGTGACGCGCTCCCGCTCGATCAGGTCCAGCGTGGCGGCCGGGTCGAAGCCGCCGCTGGGCAGCAGCACCGTGCGCCCGCCGCGCAGCAGTGCGGGCAGCATGCCGGACAGGCCGGCGATGTGGAACAGCGGGGCCGCCGCCAGCCACACCAGGTCGTCCGGCCGGCCGCCCAGATGGACGATGCTGCTGAAGGCGTGCATCAGCAGGTTGTGGTGGGTGAGCACGGCGCCTTTGGGCCGGCCGGTGGTGCCCGAGGTGTACATGATGAAGGCGGGCGACCGCTCGTCGACCTGGAGCTCGGCGAACTCCGGCGAGGCGGCGGCGAGCGCGGTCTCGTAGGGGTCGACGCGGAGGCCGCCGGCGTCAGCGGGGAGCCCCGGGTCCGCGCCCTCGCCGTCGGCGTACACCAGGACGGCGGAGACCTCGCCGCCGCGCGCGGCGGCGTCCAGCAGGACGGGGGCCAGCCGCTCCTGGACCACGGCGGCCCGCGCTCCGCTGTCCGCCAGCACATAGGCGATCTCGTCCGCCACCAGCCGGAAGTTGACCGGGACGCAGATCGCGCCGAGGCGGACGGAGGCCCAATAGGCCTCCACCACCTCGGGCGTGTTGAAGCCGAGCACGGCGACCCGGTCGCCGGACCGCACCCCGCGCTCGCGCAGCGCGTGGGCGAGCCGGCTGACCCGCTCGTCGAGCTGGGCGTAGCTGCGGCTCACGCCGCCCGCGCGCAGGGCCGGGGCGTCGGGGATGGTGCGGGCGTGCCGGGCGAGCTGGTCCGCGGTGGTCATCCCGCGGCCCATCAGGTGCGGGATCGAGTGCGGTTCGGCTGCGGGCATGCGGCACCTCGGCTCGGGCACGGGGAACGGGTGGAACGGCGGCCGGCGGGCGTTGGTACCGCCCCCGGACAGTCGCGATGGCGTCATGCTCACCCGGCCGTTCCGGCGGAGTCAACAGTCCGGCCCAAACGAACGATCATTCAATGCCTCTGAGCGATTCGGGCATTGACGCCACCCGGTTCACCGGGAAAGCTCTGCCGGAGCGGGGTTCGGCCCGTTCTGCGAGGGAAATCTAACGATCGTTCGATCTCGCGCGGCCCGCGCCCTCGCCCTCGCCCGACTCACGCAGACGCGGAAAGGAACACGCCCATGGCTGACGCGGTGCCCGAGGCGGCCGAGCCGCCCTCCCCGCTGGTCGAGCGCGACGGGCCGGTGCTCACCCTGACCATCAACCGCCCGCGCCGCAAGAACGCGGCCGACGCCGCGACCTGGCGCGGCCTGCGCGCCGCGCTGCGCGAGGCGCAGGAGGACCCGGAGGTCCGGGTGGTGGTGATCACCGGCGCCGGCGGCGACTTCTGCGCGGGCGCGGACCTCGGCGGCCTCGGCACGAGCCCCGGGCACCCGCTGGACTCGATGCGCCTGATCGCCGACGTGGCGAGCACCCTCTACGAGTTCCCCAAGCCGACCGTCGCCCGGGTGTCCGGAGTCGCGGTCGGCGCCGGCTGGAACCTGGCGCTGTGCTGCGACTTCGTCATCGCCGACACCACCGCCCGGTTCAGCCAGATCTTCGCCGGCCGCGGTCTGTCCCTGGACTTCGGCGGTTCCTGGCTGCTCCCCCGCCTGGTCGGCATGCTGCAGGCGAAGCGGCTGGCGCTGCTCGCCGACTTCGTGGACGCCGCCGAGGCGCGCGAACTCGGCCTGGTGACCTGGGTGGTGGAGCCGGAGGAACTGGACGCGCTGGTCGCCAGGACCGCCCAGCGGCTGGCCTCGGGCGCGCCGGTCGCGCTCGCCCAGAGCAAGGCGCTGCTGCAGCAGGGCTCCGAGGGGACCCTTCGCCAGGCGCTGGAGAACGAGTCCCGGGCGCAGGCCGTCAACTTCGCCACCGAGGACGCCGGCAACGCCGTGGCGGCCTTCCTCGCCAAGACCGAACCGGAGTTCACCGGCCGCTGGGCGGTGAAGCGATGACCGCCGAGCCCGCACGCCGGCCGGAGTCCGCGCCGGAGTACACCGCGATCCGCTACCAGGTCGCCGACGGCATCGCGACGATCACCCTGCACCGCCCGGAGCGGCTGAACGCCTTCACCCTCGCCATGGCGACCGAGCTGATCGACGCCTTCGACCGGGTGGACGCCGACGACGCGGTGCGCGTGGTCGTGGTGACCGGCGCCGGGCGCGGCTTCTGCGCCGGCGCGGACCTCGGCGCCGGTGCCGCAACCTTCGACCAGCGCCGCACCGGCGACGAACGGCGCGCTGCCAACGGCGAGATCGACGGCGTGCCCAGGGACGGCGGCGGGACAGTCTCGCTGCGGATCGCCGCCTGCCGCAAGCCGGTGATCGGCGCGATCAACGGCCCGGCGGTCGGCGTCGGGGTGACCATGACGCTGCCGATGGACATCCGGATCGCGGCGGAGAGCGCGCGCTTCGGTTTCGTCTTCGCGCGGCGCGGAGTGGTCCCGGAGGCGGCGTCCTCCTGGTTCCTGCCACGTGTGGTGGGGATCTCCCAGGCGATGGAGTGGGTGGCCACCGGGCGGGTCTTCGACGCGGCGGAGGCCCGGGAGGGCCGCCTGGTCTCCCGCGTGGTGCCGGACGGCGAGCTGCTCCCCGCCGCTCGCGCCCTCGCCCTCGAGATCGCGGACAACACCTCCGCGGTGTCCGTGGCGGCCTCCCGCACGCTGCTGTGGGGGATGCTCGGCGCCCCGACCCCCTGGGAGGCGCACCGCCTGGACTCCCGGGCGATGTACGCCCTGGGGCAGGCGGCGGACGCCGCGGAGGGAGTGTCCTCCTTCCTGGAGAAGCGTCCGCCGCGCTTCCCGATGCGGGTCACCGAGGACCTGCCGGACTTCCTGCCCGGCTGGCCCGAGCGGCCCGCGGAGTACTGACCGCCCCTGACGGCTCTCCTGACGCCACGTCGGATCCCTTGGTCAGAAGCAGAGGTAGCCGCCGTCCACGGTGATGGTGTCGGCGGTGTGGAAGGCGGAGGCCGGGGAGGCGAGGTAGACCGCGAGGGAGCCGAAGTCCTCGGGCCGGCCCCAGCGCCCGACCGGCATCCGCGGCAGCACCCGGCGCTGGAAGCCCTCCGACTCCAGCGCCGGGTCGGCCATCTTCGTGCTGACCCAGCCGGGCAGCACGGCGTTGGCGCGGATGCCCTTGCGGGCGAACTCGACGGCCACCGACTTCACCAGGGAGATCACCGCGCCCTTGGAGGCCGCGTAGGACTCGCCGCGCGGCTGGCCCTGCACGGCGGCCAGGCTGGAGGTGGCGACCAGGCTGCCGCCCGAGCCCTGCTCGACCATCATCCGGCAGGCGGCCTGGAAGGTGAGGAAGACGCCCTCGACGTTGACCCGGTTGACCCGCCGGAAGTCCTCCAGAGTCTGGTCCAGGAAGCCGCTCGGACGTCCCGAGCTGACACCGGCGTTGGCGAAGCAGGAGTCGAGGCGCCCGAACTCCTCGACGGTGCGGGCCATCGCCTCGGTGACCTGCGCCTCGTCCGAGACGTCGCAACGCAGCGGGAGCACCCGGGCACCCGGGGTGGCGGCGGCGATCTGCTCGGCGGCCTGGTCGTTGCGCTCGGTGCTGGTGCCCCAGATCGACACCGCGGCGCCGGCCTCGGCGAGCGCGCCGGCCATGGCGAGGCCGATCCCGGAGTTGCCGCCGGTGACGACGGAGACGTGGCCGGAGAGGTCGAACGGGTTGGCGTAGGGGGACGCGGGGGTGGGCACGGGTGGACTCCTGGAGGGTGGGACGGCCCGGTGGTGCCGGGGGTTCGAGGGCCGAGCGCCTGATCGGCCGGGCGGGCGGTTCAGCGGTCCGGGTCGAGGCCGGTGTCGGTGAAGTGCGGCTCGCGCTTCTCCATCGCCGCGCGGACCGCCTCGACCTGGTCCGGCGAGCCGATCAGTTCGCGGATCGCGCGCTGCTCGGCCGCGAAGCCCTCGCGCAGCGGCACCCGGCCGGCCAGGTCCAGCAGCGCCTTGGAGCGCCGGATCGCCTGCGGGCTGCGGGCGGCGATGGCCGCGGCCATGGCCAGGGCCTCGGCACGCGGGTCCGCGGCCACCTTGGTGGCGAGGCCGATCCGGACGGCCTCGGTGCCGTCGACGACCCGGCCGGTGAAGGTGAGCTCCTTGGCCACGTCGCGTCCGACCAGCTCGGGCAGCAGCTGAGTGCCCGTCATGTCCGGGACCAGGCCCCATTTGATCTCCAGCACGGAGAGCCGGGCGTCGGGGGCGACCACGCGGATGTCCGCGCCGAGCGCGATCTGCAGCCCTCCGCCGAAGGCCACCCCGTGCACGGCGGCGATCACCGGCACCGGCAGCTCGGCCCAGACGTACGCGGCGCGCTGGCCGCGGGCCGCGGCGGGACCGTCGTAGGGCCGCCCGCCGTCCTCGGTCAGGGCGTCGGGGTCGCGGGTTCCGTCGGCCATCGCGGAGAACTCGGCGAAGTCCAGCCCCGCGCAGAACGCCCGCCCGTTGCCGGACAGGACGACGGCGCGTATCGCGCGGTCGGCGGCGATCGCCTCGCCGGCCTCGACCAGGGCCGCGAACATCGCGCGGTCCAGGGCGTTCATCTTCTCCGCGCGGTCCAGCCGGACGTCGGCGACGCCGTCGCGGACGGCGATGCTGATCCGCGGGGGCGTGTGCGCCCAGGTCCCGCCCATGACGTCCTCCCGGAGCCCGTCTCACCGAACGATCGTTAAGTGGGTCCGGCTCACAGTAGGGCAGGCCGTCGCGGCCGTCCAGATCGCCCCGCGGGGCGGCTCACCGCCGGTCGCGTGCGGCGGAGCCGTCCCGGGTGAGACGGGTGCGCGCGGCCATGGCCAGCAGCCGGACGACGGCGCCCAGCAGCGCCAGGTCCAGCAGCATCTGGACGGTGACCACGATCCGGGAGGCCGCGCCCAGCGGGGCGATGTCGCCGAAGCCGACGGTGGCGAGCACGGTGACGGTGAAGTACATCGCGTCCACCCGGTCGAGGCGACTGGTGAAGGCGCCCGGATCGCCGTGGGACATCGTCGCGTAGACCAGGGCGAAGCAGGCCAGGAAGAGGGCCAGCGTCAGGTTGAAGGCGCGCACCGCGCGCAGCATCGGACGCCGGGCCGTCGTCAGCACCGCCCGCACCTGCCATGCCAGCAGCGCGCCGAGCCCGGCGACGATCGCCACCAGCGGCAGCAGCACACCGGGCTCCGACCGCAGCCGCAGCGGCACGAACGCGTACATCAGCAGGACCGCCGCGTCGACGCCCGCGCACTCGGCGGCGGCGGCGAGCAGCCGGCGCCGCGACGGGGATGCCGGCCGGGTGGGCGTCACCTGCGGAAGGTGGGCCACCCGCTGACCATCAGATAGGCCAGCGCCATGAACGCGATCACGAGCAGCGCGAAGCCGATGATCTCCAGGACGACCATGTGCGCTCCTTGTCCGACCCTGCCGCCGCTCTCGCCGCGGAAGCCCCTGCCGACCAGTCAAATCCCGGCCGCGGCCGTGCGCGCGCGGAGGGCTCCGAGCGGGACGGCGCGGCGGCGGAAAGCCACCCGAAAGGCGGTGCCCGCGGCCTCCGGTCGAGTCCGGACGGCGGCCGAACGGCGCAGCGGCGGTGGCCGCGGCCGCCCGGCGGCCGGACGCTCGAAGTCCACCGCGGCGAGCGCCCGCCGCGCCGACTCGACGGAGGGAGGCTCCCCGCGATGAGCCCCCACACCCCTGATCCCCGTACCCCCGATCCCCACGCCGCCGATCCGCGCGCCCCCCGCCCCGGCGGCCCCGCCCCCGGCGCCCCCGGCCCCCAGCCGTCGGGAGCCCGGGAGTGGGCCGCCGGCGGCGCCGTCTTCGCCGGTGTGCTGCTGGTGCTCCAGGGCGTGCTGGCGATCCTGCGCGGGATCTCCGGCATCGCCGGGGACGGCATCTACACCTCCGTCAGCGCCTACGCGTTCCGCTTCGACACCACCGCCTGGGGCTGGATCCACCTGGTGCTCGGCGCGCTCGCCGTGCTGCTCGGCTGGGGCGTGCTGCGGGGCACCGGCTGGGGCCGGACCGGCGGCGTCCTCGTGACCGTCCTGGTCGTCATCGGCACCTTCATGTGGCTGCCGTACGAGCCGTTCTGGGCGGTGATCGAGATCGGCCTCGGGATCTTCGTCATCTGGGCGCTGTGCACGGACTCCTCGCGCACGGCCGTGTGGTGATCCCCGCGCCGTGAACGCCCGCGCCGTGAACGCCGAGCCGCCGCCACGACCGGCCCCCGGCCCCTGGCGCCTCCCGCCCCAGTCCCGGCGTCTGCTGCCGCTGGTGCTGCCGGCCGTCGTGATCGGCGTGGGCTCCGCCCTGGTGCTGCTGGTGCTCAGCTGGGCGTCCGAGCAGCTCCAGCACTGGCTGTGGGACTGGGTCCCCGGCCGGCTGGGGGTCTCCGGCGACTCGCGGGGCTGGATCCTGCTGGTGCTGACCGCGACCGGTGTCGGGGTGGGCCTGGCGGTCAGGCTGGTCCCCGGGCACGCCGGGCCGGACCCCGCCACGCTCGCTTTGGTGGATCCGCCCCTGCCGCTGATCACCCTGCCCGGGATCGCGGTCACCGCCGCGCTCGGCCTGGCCGGCGGGGTGAGCCTGGGCCCGGAGAACCCGATCACCTCGATCAACATCGCGCTCGCCTTCGCCCTCGGGAGCCGGCTGCTGCCGCGGGTCCCCGGCGCGGCCTGGACGGCGCTGGCCGCCGCCGGCACCATCGGCGCCCTGTTCGGCTCCCCGACCGCCGCCGCGCTGGTCCTGTCCGAGAGGAGCGCCGGGCAGGACCAGCGACCGCTCTGGGACCGGCTGTTCGCGCCGCTGGTCGCGGCGGCGGCCGGAGCGGTGACGACCGTGGTGGTGGCCAACCCCTCCTTCGCCGTGTCCCTGCCCCCCTACACCCGGGTGCACGCGGTCGACGTGCTGTCGGCGATGGTGATCGCCACGGCCGGGGCGATCGCCGGCCTGGTGGCGGTGCACGCCTTCCCGGTCGCGCACCGCGCGCTCCACCGGCTGGGCCGGCCCCCGGTGGTCGTCGCGTGCGGTGGGCTGCTGCTCGGTGCGCTCGGTGCGCTGGGCGGAGATCTCACCCTGTTCAAAGGGCTCGATCAGATCAAGGACCTGTGCCTGCACGCCGGCCGGCACAGCGCCGGCCAGCTGCTCGGGCTGGCGGTGGTGAAGCTCGCCGCGCTGGTGGTCGCGGGCTCGGCGGGCTTCCGCGGCGGCCGGATCTTCCCCGCGGTCTTCGTCGGCGGCGCGTTGGGGCTGTGCGCGCACGCCCTGGTGCCGGCCGTGCCGCCGGCGCTGGCCGTGGCCACGGCGATCCTGGGCGTGCTGATGGCCACCACCCAGCAGGGCTGGCTGAGCCTGTTCACCGCGGCGACCCTCGTGCTCAGCGTCGAACTGCTGCCCGTCCTGTGCATCGGCGCGCTGCCGGCCTGGCTGCTGTCCACCGGCCGGCCGCCGATGGTGATCCCCGCGGGCCGCCACCGGGCCTCCGAGGTGCGCGGCGCCGGCGCTCAGCCGTAGCAGTCCTCCACGAAGGAGGTGACCAGGCGGGTCACCGCACGGAAGCAGCGGATCGCCTCGTACATGGTCGGCAGGGTCCAGCGGACGGTCAGCGGGCCGGTCTGCTCGACGCCGGGGATGTACGCGGCGGCCGGGGCGAGGTGCGCGGCGTCGAAGGAGACCTCGTAGGTGTGGCCGCCGGCGGGCGGCGCCGCGGGGCCGGGCAGCGCGCCGGAGGAGCGTGCGGCGGCCAGGTCGCGCAGGCCGCGCTCGGCGGCGGCGCGGATCGCCCCGGCGGCGCGGGCCGGCGGCAGGCAGATCGCCGAGTAGCGGTCCACGCAGGTCTTGACCACGCCGTGAGCGGCCCGCGGCGCCCAGTCCCGGGCGTCCTCGCAGCACAGGTCGTCGCCGGTGACGAGGACGACCGGGACCCCGTACTCGTCGGCGAGCAGCGCGTTCATCCGGCCCTCCGAGGCCGGGCGGCCGTCGACGCGCACCTCGGTGACGGTGTTCGGCAGGTAGGTGTGCGCCAGCACGCCGGGCCGGCCGGCGCCGGTGTGGTAGCCGACGAAGGCGACCGCGTCCGGGCCGCGGTCGACACCCTCCATCATGCCGAGCGGCTTGTGCGCGCCGGTCAGCAGCGTGGCGCGCTCGTCGAGCCGGTCCAGCAGCAGGTTGCGCATGCTCGCGTGCGCCTCGTTGACGAGGATCTCCGTGGCGCCGGCGGCGGCCAGGCCCTCGATCGCGGCGTTGACGTCGGCGGTGAGGAAGCGGCGGTGGTACTCCCAGCGCGGGTGGCCGGGCTGGACGTCCTCGGGGCAGGTCACCCCGGTGGCGCCCTCCATGTCGGCGGAGATCAGGACCTTCATGCGGCTGGCTTCCCTGTCGGTCGGGCGCCCCTCGGCGCGGTCGGCGGAGCGTGGACTCCATACCCGATCATCAGGCTCGGGCACCTCCGGGTAAGGATGCGGAGAACCCGCGGCGGTCCGCGTGCGCGCGGGCGGGCGGTCGGTTACCTTGCGGCAATGACTGCCGCTCAGGTTCCGCCCTCCACCGTTTCCCCGGCCCCCGCGCGCGGGGGCGCGTCCGCGCCCGCGCCCGCCGCGGAGGCGGGGGCGCCGCCGGTGCGGGAGCTCGCGGCGAGACTGCGCTCGGCGGGCTGCGTCTTCGCGGAGGAGGAGGCGCGGCTGCTGATCGCCGCGGCCGGGCCTGCGGCGGCCGCGGCGGACGCCGACCCGGTCGCCGTGCTGGAGGAGCTGGCGGCCCGGCGGATGACCGGGGAACCGCTGGAACTGGTGGTCGGCTGGGCCGAGTTCGGCGGGCTGCGGATCGCCGTGACGCCCGGGGTGTTCGTCCCGCGCCGGCGCAGCGAGCTGCTCGCCCGGGAGGCGCTGGCGGCGCTCGCGGCGATCCCCGGCGCGGGCAGCGGCGACCGCTTCTGGTCGGGGACCGTCGCGGTCGACCTGTGCTGCGGCGCGGGCGGTATCGGGGCCGTGCTGCTGGAGGCCTGCCCCGGCCTGGAGCTGCACGCCGCGGATCTCGACGCCGCCGCCGTCCGCTGCGCGCGCGGCAACCTGGTGCCGCGCGGCGGGCGTGTCCACCAGGGCGACCTCTACGCCGCCCTGCCACCGGGGCTGCGCGGGCGCGTTTCGCTGATCACGGCCAACGCGCCGTACGTGCCCAGCGCCGAGATCCCGCTGCTGCCCGCGGAGGCCCGCGACCACGAGCCGCGCACAGCGCTCGACGGCGGCGCGGACGGCCTGGACGTGCTGCGCCGGGTGCTGGACGGCGCGGGGGAGTGGCTGCTGCCCGGCGCCGGCACGGTGGTGCTGGAGACCAGCGACCGGCAGGCGCCGGCGCTGCTGGAGCACGCCGCCTCGGTGGGGCTGTCCGCCCGCACGGTCGAGGACGAGGACCTCGCCGCGACCGCCCTGATCGCCACGCGTTCCGCCGCGACGGCCTGATTCGGCCTGGTTCGGCCCTGATTCGGCGGCGTTCGCACGGCGCGGCGGGCCTCGCGGCGTGAGACTGGGCAGCGGAAGCCGGCCGGGCACCGGCCGGAGTCGGACGTCGGGAGGCCGCTGATGGCGGGCAGGGGAGTGGAACTGCTGGAGGACGGGTTCGGGAGGATCCGCGAGGGGGTGCACGAGGTCCTGGCGGGCCTCGGCGAGAAGGAGCTGACGGCCCGTCCGGACCCGGGGGCCAACTCGATCGGCTGGCTGGTCTGGCACCTCACCCGGGTGCAGGACGACCACGTGGCGGACGTCGCCGGCCGGCCGCAGGTCTGGACCGAGCAGGGCTTCCACGAGCGCTTCGGCCTGCCCTACCCGGCCGCCGACCACGGCTTCGGCCACAGCGCGAAGCAGGTCGGGCAGTTCGGCGGGGTGAGCGCGGAGCTGCTCACCGAGTACCACGACGCCGTGCACGAGCAGACGGTGCGCTACCTCGGCGAGGTGCTGGACGCGGACTTCGACCGGGTGGTGGACGAGAACTGGGACCCGCCGGTCACCCTCGCCGTGCGGCTGGTCAGCGTGCTGGCGGACGACCTGCAGCACGTCGGGCAGGCGGCGTACGTCCGCGGGTTCCTGGAGCGCGGCGGGCAGGGCTGAGGCCGGGCGAGGCCGGGCCGGGTTGTCGAGGCCGGGCCGGGGCCGGGTGGCGGTTCGCACGTCGAACCGCCACCCGGCGGCCGGTCAGGCGACGATCAGCGGGCGCAGCGTGCGGTGCGCGATGCGCAGGCCCTGGGTGACGCGCTCCTCGTCGCCGCCCCACACCGGGTCCTCGTGCTCGACCGAGAGGGTGCCGGTGAAGCCGTGCTCGTAGAGCCGGTCGACCACACGGGTCCAGTCCACCTGGCCCAGGCCCGGCACGCGGTAGCGCCACCAGCCCATGTCCCAGGGGTTGCCCCGCTTGTCCGCCTTGCCGAAGAAGCCGTAGCGCTGCCGCGCCGCCGGGTCCAGCTGGACGTCCTTGGCCTGGGCGTGCACGATCCGGTCGGCGTAGGGGGCGATGGTCTCGACCGGGTCGATGCCGATCCACACCAGGTGGGACGGGTCCCAGTTGAGGTAGAGGCCGAGGTCGAACATCCACTCCCACAGCTCGGGGGAGTAGGCGAGGTTGCCGGGGTAGCCGTCCGGGTGCCAGCCCTCCATCACGCAGTTCTCGATGATGATCCGGACGTCCCGCTCGCCGGCGTACTCGACCAGCTCGCGCATCACGCCGGCGCCCTCCGCCAGGTTCTCGGCGACGGACTTCGTCCAGTCCCGCCCGACGAAGGTTCCCACGTAGGGGACGCCGAGCAGCTGGGCGGCGTCCACGGCCTTCCGAAGGTGGGCGTGGATCTCGGCGCGCCGGGCGGGGTCCGGGTGCAGGTTGTTCTCGTAGTAGGCGAAGGCGGACAGCTCCAGGCCGTGCCGGTCGAAAAGGGCGCGGGTCTCCTCGGCCTGTGCCTTGCCGAAGTCGGCGACCGGGAGGTGGCTCGCCTCGAAGTCGCGTCCGCCGGTCGACGGCCAGACGGCGACCTCCAGCGCCTGGTAGCCCGCGTCCTGCGCCCAGGCGGCGACCCTCGCCAGGTCCCACCGCGGCAGGCAGGCGGTCAGCATTCCGAGTTTCATCTCGTCACCCTTCCTCGGTCACGGTCGTCCAGGCGCCTGCCCGCGCGGAGCGCAGCACGGCGTCCACCAGGTGGGCCGAGCGCAGGCCGTCGGCGAAGGTCGGCAGCCCGGCGCGGGCCTCGCCGTCCAGCTCGCCGCGGATCGCGGCGTAGGTGTCGGCGACGAAGGAGTCGAAGCAGTCGGCGTAGCCCTGGGCGTGGCCGGCCGGCAGCCGGGACAGCCGGCGCTGCTCGGCGGAGCCCTGCGAGGGGTCGCGCACCAGCACCCGCGCGCCCTCGGGCGCGCCCAGCCAGACCGACTCCGGGTTCTCCTGGTCGAAGACCGCGCTGCCGCGCTCGCCGTCGAGTTCGAACCAGAGCCGGTTCTTGCGGCCGGCGGACACCTGCGAGACCAGCGTCGAGCCGAGCACGCCGCCGGCGGTGCGCAGCAGGACCGCCGCGGCGTCCTCGGTCCGTACGGAAGCGGTGGCCGCGGGCTCGGCGGTCGCCGCCTCCCCGGTGGCGGGGCCGCTGAAGCTGGGGCCGCCGGCGACCGGGCGGTCCGGCACCGCGATGGAGGTCTCGGCCAGCACCTCGGTGAACCGCTCGCCCGAGACCCACTCCACCAGGTCGCACCAGTGCGAGCCGATGTCGGCGAACGCCCTTGAGGCGCCGCCGAGTTCGGGGTCGACCCGCCAGCCGGAGGTCTCCGGGTCCAGCATCCAGTCCTGGAGGTAGCTGCCGTGCAGCAGGTGGAAGCGGCCGAACTCGCCGGCCAGCCGGCGCGCCCGCAGCTCGCGCACCAGCGGGTGGTAGCGGTAGACGAACGGCACCGTGGCCACCAGACCTCGCTCGGCGGCGAGTCCGGTCAGCCGGCGGGCGTCCTCGACGCCGGTGGCGAGCGGCTTCTCGCAGACCACGTGCCGCCCGGCGCGCAGCGCGGCCTCGGCGTAGCGGACGTGGGTGGCGTTGGGCGTGCAGACGTGCACCACGTCGACGCGCTCGTCGGCGAGCAGCGCGTCCAGGTCCGGGTACCCGTGCTCCAGGCCCCAGTCGGCGGCGACCTCGCGGGAGCGCTCGGGCGAGGAGGCGAGCACCCCGTGCACCTCGGCCCCGGCGAGCAGTGCGGCCCTGCGGTGCACGGCCGCGATCATCCCCGCGCCGACGACGGCCACGCCGAGCCGGCGGCGGCCCGCGCGGGCGTCCGGTGGAACGGTCACAACAGCGCTCCTGTCTGTTCTCGGCTTCGCCGCGACCCTAGGACCGGCTATTTATGAGTGCAAGCACTCCGATTTATTTTCTTGGCGGTTATTATCCGTGCCGTGAAACGGACGGAACCGGAGCCCGCGGGCCGTGGCCGCGAGCTGCCGCCACCGGTACGGCTGACGCTGCCGCAGGTCGCCGGGCGGGCCGAGGCGAGCGCGGTGCGCAGCTCGCTCGCCCGGCTGATCGCCTCGGGCGCCGCGCCCACCCGGGTGGCCCTGGTACGCGCCACCGGGCTCTCCCGCACGGCGGTCAACACCCACCTCGAACCGCTGCTCGCGGCCGGGGTGGTGGTCGAGGCGGGGCCGGCCGCCGCCGAGGGCCGGGGGCGGCCGGCGCACCGGCTGGCGCTCGCCCCGCGCGCGGGTGCGGTGGCCGCCGCCGACGTCGGCACGCGGGCGACCAGGCTGGTCGTCGCCGGTCTGGACCAGCGCCCGCTGGCCCGCCGCGAGGTGGCGCTGGACGTCGCGCTCGGCCCGGCCGCCTGCCTGGACGGCCTGGCGCGCGCCCTGCTCGGCGCGCTGGGGGAGGCCGAGGTGGCGGCGTCGGACGTGCGCTGCCTGGTGCTGGGCCTGCCGGGGCCGGTCGACCCGCGGCTGGGACGGCCGGTGCGCCCGCCGATCATGCCGGGCTGGGACGGCTTCCCGGTCGCCGAGACGCTCCGCGACCGGCTCGGCTGCCCGGTGCTGGTCGACAACGACGTCAACCTGATGGCGCTGGGCGAGGCGCGGGCCCGGCCGCCGGAGGAGTCACCGCTGCTCTACGTCGAGGTCGGGGCCGGCATCGGCGGCGGGCTGGTCGGAGCCGACGGCGCCCTGCACCGCGGGGCGGACGGCGCGGCCGGCGACATCGGGCACGTCCGCGTCCCGGCGGCGGGCGAGGTGGTGTGCGTCTGCGGCAACGTGGGCTGCGTCGAGGCGGTGGCCTCGGCGGACGCGATCGCGCGGCGGCTGCGCGCCGTGGAGGGGGCGGGGCCGGACGAGCCGGAGGGCTCGGATGCCGCCGACCCCGTGGCAGGGCTCGCGGAGCGGCTGCGCGCCGGTGATCCGGCCGCGGTACGGGCGGTACGGGCGGCGGCCGAGCCGATCGGCGAGGTGCTCGCCTCCCTCGTGCACTTCTACAACCCGCGCACCATCGTCGTCGGCGGGCCGCTCGGCGCGGCCGGGGACGATCTGCTCGCCGGGCTGCGCGGCGTCGTCTACCGCCGCGCGCTCCCGCTCGCCACCCGCCATCTGCTGCTCGGCCCCAGTCTGCTGGGCGCCGCGGCCGGGACGGCGGGCGGGATCGCCGCCGCGGTCGAGGAGGTCCTCGCTCCCCACCGGATCGACGCGCTGCTCCGCCTGGCCGCCGGCGGTCGTGCACACGCGGACAGCCGTGTGCCCGGCACCGCCGGTGAGGCGGCGCCGGGCACAGGCTCCTTTCCCGGGTGGGGGGTCGGTCAGGGGGCGGGCGATTGACGTGCCGTCAGATCGCGACCTGGCGGTACGTCACTTGGCGGTGCAGCTCAGCGTCGGGACCGCGTTGCTGCCGGAGTAGGTGGCGCCGAAGCCGAAGGAGGTGCTTCCGCCCGCGGCCAGGCTGCCGTTGTAGTTCTCGTTCGAGGCCGTGACCTTCTCGCCGGACTGGCTGTACGCGGCGTTCCACAGGCTGCTCACCTGCTGGTTGCCGCCGAAGGTCCAGGTGACCGTCCAGCCGTTGATCGGGGCGGAACCCGAGTCGGTGACCGTCACGTCGGCGTTGAAGCCGGAGCCCCAGTCCGAGCTGATCGTGTAGCTCGCCGTGCAGCCGGACGACGTCCCGCCTCCGCCACCGGTGGTGGAGGCCGCGGTGGTCGCCGTCACGGCCGAGGAGGCCGCGGAGACGTTCCCGGCCGCGTCCTTGGCCTTCACCGTGTAGCTGTAGGCGGTGGAGGCGGTCAGCCCGGTGTCGGTGTAGCTGGTGCCGGTGACCGTGGCGACCGCGGTGCTGCCGCGGTAGACGGTGTAGCCGGTCACGCCGACGTTGTCGGTGGCCGCCGTCCAGGACAGCGAGACGCTGCTGCTGGTCGTGCCCGTGACGGTGAGGCCGGTCGGGGCGCTCGGCGCGGTGGTGTCGCCGCCGCCCGTGCCGGTGCTCGCGCCCAGCGACGGGTAGGCGTTGCTGACCAGCTGCTGGAACTCGGCCGCGAACCACTGGCCCGCGGGGACGTCGTAGCCGGGGATGGCGTCGGTCGGGTAGGTGCCGCCGTTGCCGTCCGTCTGCGTGCCGTTCGGGTCGCAGTGCGGGTCGCCGTGCGAGTGGCTGGAGGTCGGGTAGTCGCCGTCGGACTCACCCGGGGGCTTGATCCACACGAAGGCCTGGATCGGGTCGCTCGACCCGAAGGGCTGGGCCTGCGGGCGCGCGCCGATGCCGGCGCCGTTGATGTTGCACCAGTCGCCGCGGAAGGGGCGCTGGTCGATCTTGTTGGCGGCGACGTAGCTGTCGACCGTGGTGGGCGAGGAGTTCAGCGAGGTCGGCCGGCTCGAACCGCCCCAGCCGTCGCGGGAGGTGTCGATGAGCATCCCGACCGAGGAGGGGAAGCCCGCCGAGACCAGCGCGGCGTGCATGTCCTCGTCGTAGCGGTGCTCGTCCAGCTCCGGGTTGTACTGGTAGAACTTCGCCGAGTCGATGGGCTGCCCGCCGACCTGCAGGGTGGCGTTGGGCAGGTACGGCTCGTCCACCGGCGAGTAGTTGGCGGTGTCGGAGATGAACCCGTCCACGCTGGAGACGCCGGCCGTGGTGGCCTTGGCGACCTTCGCGAACTCCTGCGCCGCCGGCGTCATGTTGCTGGACCAGCCCAGCCAGCCGGAGTGGCCGATGTCCAGGTAGTTGTAGACGTTGCTGATCGCGTGCAGCTTGTTGAGCGCGTACTCCACGCCCTGCTCGTAGTACGGGGTGGCGGTCTGGCAGGCCGAGACCGACTGGTTGGTGACCGCGTTCGGCAGCGAGTCCGGCTCGATGATTGCGGCGATCCGCAGGTTGCTGTAGGCGCTGTTGCCCAGCAGCGACGCGATCGGGTCGATGTACTGCGACTCGTACTCGGTCAGGCCGGCGGCGGTGGCCGGGATCTCGCCGTTGGAGGCGAGCGCGGCGCAGTCGCGGCCGGGCAGGTCGTAGATGACCACCTCGAACAGCACGGGGGAGCTGCTGGTGGCGGCCTGGGCCTCGGCGGCGTCCAGCTGCGCCTTGAGGCCCGAGTGGGTGCTGTCACCGGCGATGGCGCCGATGTGGTCCATCCAGATGGCGGTCTGGTAGTTGGCGACCGAGGCCTCGGCGGTGCCGAGGCTTCCGCCGTCGCTCGCCGCCTGGCTCTTCACCTCGCTGACGTAGTCGGGGTTGAGGAACGGGGAGGCGCCCACGAAGGGGTTCGCCACCCGCGCTGCTGGGCTGACGGCGTCCGGGTGCACGGCGGCGGAGGCGGTCCCCATCGGGATCAGCCACGCCGCCCCCAGCGCCGCGGCGGCGCCGAGGGTGCGCAAGGTGCGCAGAGTGTGTCGCGGCACGGTACGGGTTCTCCTGTCTGCGTTATCGGGTGGAATGACGCACAGGTACAGGTGCGGGTACACGTGGTGCGGGCGGTGCGATGGTGCCCCCGGCCTGCGGCCGGGGTGGTGCGGAACCGCAGCTCCCGGGTGTGGGAGCGCTCCCACACCGCAGCGCGGACATGCGTTCACCTCGTGAACCGAAGTGCGTGCGCTGTGCGGGGAGTGGCACCAATCGTTGAACGCTGCCGGGGACACGTCAAGGGGTTCGACGGGTGTTCCGCCGACTTTCGGGATTCCGGCGCGGGCGGCGAGAGGCGGAAGCGAACGTTCCGCGGGTGGCTCCGCACAGGGGTCCGCGCAGGGCTCCGCCACCCCCGGTGCACCTCAGGAGGGCTAGCTGATCTGCGGGACCGCGCGGCTCCGGGCAGCATGGGCGATGAGGGGCACACCCCGGGGGAGCCCGGGACCCCGACCCACCGTCCCGGAGGTCTCAGCCACCATGACAGCGGCGGAGCAGCAGACAGGACAGCAGAGAGGGCCGCAGCCAGGGCCGCGCATCGACATCGCCGAACTGAGCGGAGCGGTCTTCGACACGGACGGGGTGCTCACCGACACCGCCTCACTGCACTCCGCGGCGTGGAAACGCATGTTCGACGAATACCTGCGGGAGCGCGCGGAGCGCACCGGCGAGCCCTTCGTGCCGTTCGACCAGGCCTCGGACTACATCGACCACATCGACGGCAAGGCGCGCGCGGCCGGCGCGTCGTCCTTCCTGGCCTCCCGCGGCATCACGCTCACCCCGGAGGACCTGCGGGCGCTCACCGACCGCAAGGACGGCTACTTCCTCGACGCCCTGCACGAGCAGGGCGCCCGCCCCTACACCGGCAGCCTGGACTTCGTGCGGCGGTTGCGGGCCGGCGGCCTGCCCACGGCGGTGGTATCGGCCAGCAAGCACTGCGCGGAGGTGGTCCGCAGCGCCGGCGCGGAGTCGCTGTTCGACGTCCGGGTGGACGGCGTGGACGCGGCGGACCTGGGGCTGCCGAGCAAGCCGGATCCGGCGATCTTCCTGGAGGCCGCCCGCCGGCTCGGTTCGCCGCCGGAGACGACGCTGGTCGTGGAGGACGCCCTGGCCGGCGTGGAGGCCGGGCGGCGCGGCGGGTTCGGCCGCGTGGTGGGAGTGGACCGGGGGGCGGGCGACGCGCTCGCCGAGCACGGCGCCGACCTGGTGGTGGCCGACCTGTCCGAGATCGCGCTGACCGCGGAGGAGCGCCGGTGACCACGACCGACCGGGCCTCCCGCGGGGGCGGAGGGAAGGGCCGGCCCGAGGCCGGGTCCGAAGCAGCGGCCACGGCGTCGCCCCGAGGCGAAGCCGGCGACGCGGCGCGGCGCCGGCCGGCCGGGAAGGCGGAGCCGTCCGGCCCGGCCCGGGAGGTTGCTCGGGACGTCGCCGGGCGGAGCGGCGTGCAAGGGCCGGGCGGAGCGGCACGCGGCGAGGCAGGGGAGGCGGAGCCGACCGGTCCGGTCGGCGGGTCGTCCGCGGCAGCGACCGGGCGGGGGAGGAGGCGGGTCGCCGCTGTCGCCGACGGCGCGTCCGCGACGGCACCGCGGCGCGCGCCGTCAGGGCCCTCGGGGCCGACGGCGACGACACCTGGCGCGAAGCGCGGTGCGCGCGGTGCGCACGGCGCGCGCACCGCGCGGGCGGAGGCCGGGACCGCGGGCGGAAGCGACCCCTGGACGCTGCGCTACACCGGGTTCGACCCCGCGACCGAGGGGCTCCGGGAGGCGCTGTGTGCGATCGGCAACGGGCTCTTCGTCAGCCGCGCCGCCGCGCCCGAGTCCGCCGCCGACGGAGTGCACTACCCCGGAACGTACTTCGCCGGCGGGTACCACCGTTCGACCTCCCGCGTGCACGACCGGGACGTGGAGAACGAGGACCTGGTCAACGGCCCGAACTGGCTGCCGCTCAGCTTCCGGGCCGCCGGCGACGACCGGGGCCCCTGGTTCGGCGAGCCCGGCTTCCTGCCCGACCGCGACAGCCAGGAACTCGAACTCGACCTGCACACCGGCATCCTGACCCGCCGGGTGCGCTGCCGCGACCGGGACGGGCGCACCTTCCGGCTGGTCCAGCGGCGGCTGGCGCACATGGGCTGGCCGAATCTCGCCGTACTGGAGACCGTGCTCACCCCCGAGAACTGGTCCGGCCCGCTGGAGGTGCGCTCCGCGCTGGACGGCCGGGTGGTCAACTCCGGTGTGGCGCGCTACCGGGACCTCAACGGACGGCACCTGGTGCCCTTCGGCCAGGGCGGTGGCGGCACGCGGGACGGCCTGCCCCGGCACGCCGACCCGGTCTGGCTCCAGGTCGGCGCGCCCGACGCGGCGCTGCGGATCGCCGCCGCCGCCCGGACCCGGGTGCGCAGCGGCGAGGGCGCGGACACCCGCCCTCCCTCCGCCGTCTCGGTGCAGCTCGAAGACGGTTACGCGGCACAGGTGTTCACGATCGAGGCGCGCTCCGGCGAGCCGGTCACCATCGAGAAGACGGTGGCGCTGTGCACCACGCGGGACCGCGCGCTGGCCGATCCCGCGGTCGGCGCACGGCGGCTGGCCGCGGCGGCTCCCGACGTCCAGCAACTCGTGCGCGAACACAGGCTGCGCTGGGCCGAGTTGTGGCGGCGCTGCCCGATCAACACCGACCTGGAGGACCACGGCACCATCCACCTCTACCTGTTCCACCTGCTGCAGACCTTCTCCATCCACTCGGTCGACCTGGACGTCGGCATCCCGGCGCGCGGCCTGCACGGCGAGGCCTACCGGGGGCACGTCTTCTGGGACGAGCTGTTCATCCTGCCCACGCTCAACCTGCGGGTGCCCGAACTCAGCCGCGCCGTCCTGCTCTACCGCTACCGGCGGCTCGGCGAGGCCCGCCGGGCGGCGGCGGAGGCCGGCTTCCGGGGCGCGATGTACCCGTGGCAGTCGGGCAGCGACGGCCGCGAGGAGACCCAGACCGTCCACCTCAACCCCCGTTCGGGGCGCTGGCTCCCCGACTCCAGCCACCTGCAGCGGCACGTCGGCGCGGCCGTCGCCTACAACATCTGGGAGTACTACCAGGCCACCGGGGACCTGGAGTTCCTCGCCGGCTACGGCGCCGAGATGCTGCTGGAGATCGCCCGCTTCTGGTCCTCGGCCGCCCAGTACGACCCCGCCCTGCGGCGCTACCGGATCCGCGGGGTGATGGGACCGGACGAGTACCACGACGCCTACCCCTGGGAATCACCGCCGGGGCTGGACGACAACGCCTACACCAACGTGCTGACGTCGTGGCTGCTCGCGCGCGCCCTGGACTGCCTGCCGCTGCTGCCCGAGTACCGGCGCGGCGAGCTGCTCGAACGCCTCGGCCTGGACCAGCTCGAACTCGACCGCTGGGAGGAGGTCTCGCGCCGGATGCTGGTGCCCTTCCACGACGGCGTGATCAGCCAGTTCGCCGGCTACGAGCGGCTGGAGGAACTGGACTGGAAGGCCTACCGCAAGGCCTACGGCGACATCCGCCGGCTCGACCGGATCCTCGAGGCGGAGGGCGACAGCACCAACCGGTACCGCGCCAGCAAGCAGGCCGACGTGCTGATGCTCTGGTACCTGTTCCCGCCGGCGGAGGTCCGCGCGCTGCTGGAACGCCTCGGGTACGACGTCACACCGGAGTTGATGGACGACACCGTCGAGTACTACACCCGGCGCACCGCGCACGGCTCGACGCTCTCCGCCGTGGTGCACGCCTGGGTGCTGGCCCGGCGCGACCGCGCGGCGTCCTGGCGGTTCTTCCGCGAGGCCGTCGACAGCGACATCCACGACGTGCAGGGCGGCACCACCGCCGAGGGCATCCACCTCGGCGCCATGGCCGGCACGGTCGACCTGCTGCAGCGCTGCTACCCGGGTCTGGAGACCCGCGGCGACATCCTGCGGCTGGACCCGATGCTGCCCGAGCCGCTGGGCATGCTCGACATGGAACTGCGCTACCGCGGGCACTGGGGGATCCGGCTGCACATCAACCACAAGGTGGCGACCATCGAGCTGCGGCCGGGGCAGGGCGCACCGATCAAGGTCGGCATCGGCGACACCGTGTACACGCTCCACCCGGGCGAGTCCCAGGAGCACCGGCTCTGAGGCGGAGCACCCGGCTCTGAGGCGGATATCGAACGTGGCGTCAACGCGCGGGCGGCAGTGCGCTCTTGGCGGTGAACCGCGTCACCGGTGACGGTGAATCCCGCGTTCCGGTAGGCCGCTGCCACCGGATTGTGGTCCACACTGGACCTGCTGCCGGTGACGCGGGAGCAACGGTACGCCCCGCCTGGTCAGCCTCCAGGCGGGGCGTCCGCGACCGCCGCGGGTGCACAGCCACCTTTACGGTGGGGCCGCATGTGCCGTCGCGCCGGCGGTCCCCGGTGGCGGTGTGCATTGACCTCCCAGGCCCACCACCGGGCGCCGCGCACCGGATCCCTGCGGGGAGCGTGTCGGCCCGGTGCGCTTGGGCAACAACGTACGCGTCCGGTGGGCCCGAGGGGAGAGACGGGACGCACGGTCACCCGGCCGGCCCAATCGAGCGCCCGAGGGGCGGGATCGCCCGGTCGACGCCCGGCCGGACGTTCGGAATCGCTAGGCCTCGGGGCGGAGCAGCGCCGCGGCGGGGAGGCGGGGGGAGGCCGGTCCGCGGGCGCCGTGGCCGAGGCGGATCAGCATCTGGACGTGACCGGGGCCGCGCCGGTGGTCGCGCAGCGCCCAGCGCAGGTCCGGCCACTCCAGGGCCTGGGTGAACATCGACGTCTGCAGGCCCGAGGCGGTCGCCTCCAGCAGGACGTGCTGCAGCGCCTGGCCGGCCCGCAGCCGGTCTGCGGGCTCGTCGTGCGGGGTGGCGAGCACCGCGATCCGCGGGTCCGGCTCGAAGAGTGCCGGATATTGGCGCAGCCGCCGGGGTGCGGCAGGCAGCGGGTCGCCCGGGGCCGCACCGGCGAAGTCGCGCATCGGCAGCCGGCCGGCCGAGTCGCGGGCGCCCAGCGACTCCGGCGGGATCCCCAGCGGGCCGCGCGGGCCGGAGGGCGTGCCGCGCACCCACGCCTGGGTCTCCGCGCGGCGTTCCCGATCGGCGAGCGCCCGCGCCTGGGCGTCGCGGGTCAGGATCAGCAGGCGGCGGGTCTCAGCGGGGTCCGGAAAGGCCAGGTCGGCGCCCTCGTCCAGGGCCGCGTCGACGAGGGCTCTGCGCACGTCCGGGTGGATCTCCCCGGAGGTGAACGGCAGCCGGCTGCTGTGCCGGAGCAGGGCGGCGCGCAACAGGCGGGTGTCGCGGGAGCGCCCGTGCGCGGCCCGCCGGCCGGTCAGCTGCACGGACGCCGCCAGACCGGGGTCGCCGGCGTCCGGCAGCAGGTGCACGACCGGCTCCCAGCCCGCGTGCCGCACGGCGACCCGCAGGTTGAAGACCGCCGCGCCGACCGAGATCAGCAGCTCCCGGCCGTCCGGGTCCATGTGGGGAAGCGCGCGGTCGGGCTCGACGTGCACCTCCATGGCCGCCCGGCGCGCGTCCCACCGGAACCGCCACGGCTGCGTGTTGTGCACCGAAGGCGCGGCCCCGGCCACGCGCACCAACTGGTCGAGCACGGCGGGATCGGGTGCCGGATGCGGCGCTGCGATGACCATGACGACCTCCCGCGACGAAGCCCGATCTCTCCACCCCATGCTGCGCCGCGTCCTGGCCTCGGGGCAGGGCCGAAGGGCCCGAAGAAGCCGGAAGCCTTGAGAAGGGCGCGCGGCTGCTGAGAGCCTGGCGGCGGACGAGCCGACGAGGGGGAGGGGCGATGCATGGCCAACCACGAGATCGAGCGCCTGGCCATCGAGCACGTCATGGCTCTGGAGCGCGCTGAGGGCCGCGAGCCTATGGACGTCCACGCCAAGGGATTCCGGTACGACATCGACAGCCCACCCCGCAAGATCGAGGTGAAGGCCTTCGGAGGGTCCGCGCGCGGCGAGCCGCTGCCTCTGGAGGAACGCCAGCTCGCCGAGGCCGCCGAGGACCCCGAGAACTTCTACCTCTACGTCGTGGACCACGTGAACCAGCCGGACGCGATGAATGTCCGGGTGTTCCACGGCCCGGTCCTCGATGCGCTCATAGAACGGGCCAGGCCCTCCCGGACGTTCTGGGTGACACTTCGGGTCGCCGAGTACGACGCCGCGGAGCCTTCATGACGTGCAGGCGAACTCCATAGCCGCATCGGCGAGGGCGGCGCGGAGGGGGTGGGCGCCGGGGGCGGTGCGGGTGGGGTGGACGGCGTTGGTGAGGAGGACGACGGTGACGGCTCGGGCGCGGTCGATCTGGAGGGAGGTGCCGGTGAAGCCGGTGTGGCCGCGGGAGCCGGCGCCGGCCGGGCCCATCCAGGAGAGTTCGCCGATGCGGAGGCCCAGCGCCTGGCCGTAGGAGGGGCGCCGGGCCCTGGGCGGGAGGGCGGTGGGGAGCTGGTCGTGCCACATCCAGGTGGCGGCGCGCTCGTCCTCGCCGCGGCGGATCGCCTCGGCGAAGCGCAGCACGTCGTCCAGGGTGGCGAAGAGGCCGGCGTTGCCCGCCGCGCCGCCCAGGGACCAGGCGGCCTCGTCGTGCACGGTGCCGTGGACCGTGCCGCGGCCCAGCTCCGGCTGGTACTCGGTCGCGGCGGTGCGGGCCGGGTCGGGCCGGAAGGTGGTCGCGGCGAGGCCGAGCGGGTCGAGGGTGTGACGGTGGACCAGCGTCTCCCAGGATTCGCCGGTGGCCCGCTCGGCCAGCAGCATCGCGGTGAGGTAGCCGGTGCAGGCGTAGTCGTGGCGGGTGCCGGGCGGGGCGGTGAGGGGAGTGGCGGCGAGGTCGGCGAGGAGGGCGGCGCGGGGAGGCGGCCAGGCCTCCGGGGCGAGGAGCCGGCGCTCGGCGTGGGGGCGCCAGCCGTTCCACTCCGGCGGGAGGCCGGAGGTGTGGGTCAGCAGGTGGCGGAGGGTGACCTGGGTGCGGGGCTCCGCGCGGTACTCGGGCAGCAGCTCGGCGATCGGCGCGTCCAGTGCGAGGGCGCCGTCCGCGACCAGGCCGAGCAGGGTGTGGGCCGAGTAGACCTTGGTCAGTGAGGCGAGGTCGAACAGGGTCGCCGCGGAGACCGGGGTCCGCTCGGCGGCCGGAATGTCCGCGCCGTCGTCGCCGACCCGCTGGGTGACGCCCGTCCAGTGACGCACGACCAGGTCGCCGCCGACCGCCACGGCGACCGCGGCGGCCGAGCAGACCCGCCGCTCGACCGCCTCGCCGACCAGGCGGGCGACCCGCTCCACCAGCGCGTCCATGGGCCGCTACGACGCCTCGGCGGCGATCACGGTCCAGCCCGCGGCGGACGGGTCGTCCAGGCGCAGGTCGAAGGTGAAGGAGAGCGGGCGCCGCTTGTGCGCGTCGCCGCGCAGCACCTGCTCGGTGCGGCGGTCGACCTCGTAGTAGACGCCCTCCGCGCCGACCGCGACGCGGAGGACGATCGGGTCGCGCGAGACCAGCGAACGCACCGTGACCGAGGTGACGGAGGCGTCCCGCATCACGGTCCGGTCGGGGGTGCGGACCGAGGTGAAGTCGAGGCTGCCGTCGTTCATGACCCATTCCTCGAGGAACCGCTCGACGGCGACCTCGAAGACCGCCTTGTCGAACCGGCCGTCGAGCACGCTGAGGTCGCCCACCGCGGCGTCCGCGTCGGTGCTCCAGGAGACGCTGGTGAGCGAGAGGACGTCGCTGACGCCGCCGGTGGCCGAGGTCTTCCCGGCCACCTCCAGTACCGCCTCCCGCGCGACCGCCTTCTGGTCCCAGGCGTCGGTCTCGATGGCGGCGGTGAGGTGGTGCGCGCCCTCGGCGGCCTGCTCGATCGAGGAGACGATCCACTCGCCGGCGTCGTTCTTGCGCAGCGTCCAGTACTCGACCGGGCGGGTCGAGCCGTCCTTGCGCACGGCGGCCCCGCCCCGGGCGCGGCGCACGTAGTCGTTGAGCGTCGCGGTGATCCGGAAGGTGACGGTGTCGTTGACCTCGCCCTCGCGGTTGGCGACGTCGACCAGCTCCACCTCAGGACCGGAGACGATCTCCACCACGTTGACCTCGCCGCGGGCCTTGTAGTCGCGCAGCTCCTCGGCCCACTTGCCGTAGAGCACGGGGGAGAGGATCCGCCGCAGGGTGGCGTGGTCGCGGGCGGTCCAGGCGTGCTGGGCCGTCACGTAGAGCTCGACCGCGCGCTCCTTGAGCGCCTCGGGATGGAAGGTCGCGTCGGTCTCGGCGAGGGCGTCGACCCGCGCCTCGACCTCGGCGGCGCGCTTGCGTGCCTTGGCGTCGTCGCGGTGCGCGGCACGGTCCGATCCGGTGTTGAGACCGCCGGACTTCGCGGCCTTGCCGCCCTTCCGGGACTTGGCCCAGAAGTAGAGCACCAGCAGGACGATCACCAGCAGCACCACGCCGAACACGGCGCCGCCCCCGCCGCCGGAACCGCCGCCGATACCGCCGCTGTGGAAGCCCCCGATGCCTCCGCCGCCGCTGTGGAACCCGCCGCCCCCGCTGTGGCTGCCGCCGCTGAAGCCGTGGCTGCCGCCCCCGCCGCGGGCGTAGGCGGACCCCGCCGGGGCGCCCAGCGCGACCGCGGCCCCCGCGACGACGACTCCCGCGACCATCGATATCCGCCGACCGCCACGCATCCCGCGGCCTCCCCCCGGGTCAGAAATGTTCCGCCACAGACTACAAGCCGCGGCCCCCGCCGGTGACCGCCCGTGCGGCGGACCGGCGGGGGCCGGCGGGCGCGTCAGGCCGGCGCGGGGAGTTCCGCCGAGTCCAGCGGGATCGGCGTGAACATCTCCGGCTCGTCCTCGGGGAAGAGCGCCGTGGGCCCGTACAGCCAGTCGATGAAGGAGTAGTCGTAGGTGTCCCGGGCGCGCAGCAGCGCGTTGCGCTGCTCGCGGGCGGTGCCGTGCAGGTGCCACAGCTCGCCCCAGGAGCGCGAGGTGGTGACCACGCGGCGGCAGTGCTCCGGGCGGACCGCCTCGTACGCGGCCAGCGCGGCGTCCCAGTCCACGGTGCCGTCCTCGGCGCGGTTGCGGGCGACGTGCTCGCCCAGCACCCAGCCGTCCTCGATCGCCATGATCGCGCCCTGGGCGATGTACTGCAGCGGCGGGTGCGCGGAGTCGCCGAGCAGCGCGATCCGGCCGTGCACCCAGTGCATGATCGGGTCGCGGTCGAACATCCGCCACCACTTGTCCCGCCACATGAAGGGCAGGCCCTCGCGCACGAAGTCGCAGGTCTGCTCGAAGGCGGCGTCCAGCTCGTCCGGCGTGCCCCAGTCCTCCCGCCCGGCGAGGGCCTTGGGGGACTCGAACACCGCGACCTGGTTGAGCAGTTCGCCGCCGCGCAGGCCGTAGTGGACGAAGTGGCAGGAGGGGCCGACGTAGACGACGACCTCGCTGAGGTCGGTGCCCCGCACACGCGGCTGCTCGGCGGGGACGGTGCCGCGGTAGGCCACGTAGGCCGAGGAGACCGGCTGGTCGTCGACGAGCAGCTTGCGCGCCACCGAGTGCAGCCCGTCGGCGGCGATGACGACGCCGGCCTCGTGGGTCTCGCCCGAGGCCAGGGTGACCCGGCCGCCCTGCCCGGTGTTCTCGTAGGAGGACACCCGCGCGTCGGTGACCAGCTCGACGCCGGCCCGCTCACAGGCGCGCAGCAGCAGTCCGTGCAGGTCACTGCGGTGGATCACCAGGTAGGGGTAGCCGAAGCGCTCCTCCAGGTGGCGCAGGTCGAGCCGGGTCAGCTCGCCGCCGTCCACGGCGTCGCGCATCACCATCGCGTCCGGGACCACGCCGAGGCTCTTGGCCTCGGCCAGCAGGCCGTAGTCGTCGAGAATGCGGGTGCAGTTGGGGGCGAGCTGGATTCCGGCGCCGACCTCGCCGAAGGCGGAGGCCTGCTCCAGCAGGCGGACGTCGAGGCCCTGGCGGGTCAGCGAGTAGGCGACGCCGAGGCCGCCGATGCCGCCGCCGACGACGATCACATCAGGCTTGGACATGGGTGCTGCTCCTCAGAGCCAGGGGCCGAGTTCGGGCGCGCCGGGCAGGGTGTGGGGACGGCCGGCCAGCCAGGCGGCGACCTCGGGGAGGGGGCCGTCGGGCAGTTCGGCCAGCCCGCGCTTGGTGCGGATCTCCTCGGCCAGGGCGGTCAGGAAGCCCTCCGGGAGGTCGGCGAAGGCGCTGCCGGTGCCGAAGTCCACGGCGTGGACGCAGACTTCGCGGGAGCGCATCCAGGGCAGCTCGGTCGCGGGGACGGTGCGGCCCTGCGCGGTGACGACCTCGTGCCGCCACTGCTCCTCGGTCAGCGCGTCCAGTCCGGCGGCGAGCCGCTCGGCGGAGGCCGCCAGCCAGGCGCGCAGCTCGTCCGCGGACAGCGCAGCGCCCTTGGCGATGCCGGCGGCGCGCTCCTCCGGCGAGGCGTACATCGGCGTGGGCTCGCCGGTGGCGGCCCAGTGCACCAGGTTGCCGAGCGCCTCCGCGTTGGCGGCGACGTGGGCGGCGAGGTGCTTGCGGGTCCAGCCCGGCAGGGCGCTGTCGGCGGTGAAACCGTCCTCGTCCAGGTCCGCGACCGCCTTCAGCATCAGCGCGGTGCCGGCGCGGGCCCAGGCGCGGGCGTCGGCGAGGGTGCGCGGTGCGGCGGTCACGCCGCCACCACCTTGTTGGTGCAGCTGCCGAGGCCGGCGACCTCGGTGACCACGGTCTGGCCGGGGACCAGGAAGACCTTGGGGTCGCGGGCGTTGCCCACGCCGGCCGGGGTGCCGGTGGCGATGATGTCGCCCGGGTTCAGGGTGATCACCGTGGAGATGTACTGGACCAGGAAGACCGGGTCGAACAGCAGCGTGCCGGTGTCGTCCTGCTGCATGACCTGGCCGTCGACGGTCGTCGTGACCCGCAACGCCGGGCGGACGCCGCCGACCTCGTCGGGGGTGACCAGGTAGGGGCCGACCGGGGTGGTGGCCTCCCAGATCTTGCCCTGGGTCCACTCGATGGTGCGGAACTGCCAGTCGCGGACCGAGATGTCGTTCATCACGGTGAAGCCGGCGATGGCCTCGGCGGCCTGCCGCTCGTCGGCGCGGCGGGTCTTCCGGCCGATGACGACGGCGAGTTCGACCTCCCAGTCGAGGGCGTCGGTCTCGGCGGGCTTGGCGATGTCGTCGCCCGCGCCGATCAGCGTCTCCGCGAACTTCGGGAAGAGAGTGGGGTACTTCGGGAGCTCCCGGCCCATCTCCTTGATGTGGTTGGTGTAGTTGTGGCCGACGCAGACGACCTTGGAGGGGTTCGGGACGACCGGCGCGAAGTCGGCGCCCTCGACCGGGTACGTCGTGCCGGTGGCCCCGGAGACCCCAGCGGCCTCGGCCTGCCAGCCCTCGCGGGCGAGCAGCTCGCCCAGGTCGGCGTGGCCCAGGTCGACGAGGGCCTCGCCGTCGAGGCGGACCGCGCGGGTCCCGGCGGCGGTGCGGATGGTGGCGAGCTTCATGGTCAGGCGTCCTTCTGGGTGCGGTTGAGCTTGAGCGCCTCGAAGACCGGCGCGTCGGAGAAGCGGAACAGGTCGAGGGCGCCGGAGTCCGAGTCGGTCGCCCCTGCCTCGGAGCGGGCGGAGAACGGCTCCCAGGAGGGCACGACGAACAGGTCGCCGCGGCTGACCGTCCAGGACTTCTCTCCGACGGTCACGACGCCGGAGCCGTCGAAGACCTGGTAGACCGAGGAGCCGGTCTCGCGCACCGGCGCGGTCTCGGCGCCGCGGGCGAGGCGGTGGAACTCGGCGCGGATGGTCGGCAGCACGTCGGAGCCGTCGTGCGGGTTGGAGTAGCGCACCGCGGCGTGGCCGGGCTCGACGGTGCCGCCGAAGCCCTCCTTCTCCAGCAGCAGCTGGTCCTTGAGGGCCGCGTCGGTGAACTCCCACTTGTAGGAGAGCAGGGGGCTGCCGGGGGTGGTGGGGGCGGCCGACAGCGGGCGCAGGCCCGGGTGCGCCCACAGCCGCTCGGAGCGGGAACGCTCCGGGGTGGTCCGCTCGGCCTCGCTGATCTCGTCGCGGCCGAACTCGAAGAACTGCGCCTCGGTGAGGTACTGGAACGGGATGTCCAGGCCGTCGATCCAGGCCATCGGCTCGTCCGTGGCGTTGTGGTGGGCGTGCCAGTTCCAGCCGGCCTGCGGGAGGAAGTCGCCGCGGTTCATCGGCACCGGGTCGCCGCCGACGACCGTCCAGACCCCGGAGCCCTCGACGACGAAGCGGAAGGCGTGCTGGGTGTGGCGGTGCTCGGGCGCGTCCTCGCCCGGCATCAGGTACTGGATCGCCGCCCACAGCGTGGGAGTGGCGAAGGGACGGCCGCCGAGCGCCGGATTGGCCAGCGCGATCGCCCGGCGCTCACCGCCGCGGCCGACCGGCACGATGTGCCCGGCCCGGTCGGCGAGGGCCACCAGCTTGTCCCACTTCCACAGGTGCGGGACGGCGCTGGAGCGCGGATGGGCCGGCATCAGGCCGCCGATCTCCGTCCACAGCGGCACGAGCAGCTCCTGCTCGAAGCCGCGGTAGAGCTCTTCGAGGGCGGGGGTGACTTCGGGCTGGTCCGCGGCCTCGACGGCCTTGAGCCGCACCGGGGTGTCGATGGCTGTCATACCTGTCAGCGTGCAGTCGCCCTCGCGGGAAGAACATGCGATTCTGTTGTGCAGAACACCGCCCCGGCCCTGTCCGGCCCTGTCCGGCCTCGCGCGGTCGAAGGGAGCACCCCGCGGATGAAGACGCCGCCCGCCTACGCGATCGCCAGCGTGGACAACGCCCTGCGGCTCGCGGCGATGCTGCAGCTGGAGGGCGCGCTGACGGTCGCGGACGCCGCCGCGCGCCTCGGCGTGGCCCGCTCCACGGCCCACCGGCTGCTGCAGATGCTCGTCTACCGCGACTTCGCGGTGCAGGACGCCGGCCGCACCTACCACGCGGGACCGGTGCTGCAGCTGGCCCAGCACTCCCGCTCGCAGACCGCGCTGCTGCGCGCCGCCGCGCTCCCGCACCTGCAGCGGCTGGCGGAGACGGTGGGGGAGTCCGCCAACCTGACCATCCGCACCGGTGCGGAGGCCCGGTTCATCGCCTCCGTCGAGTCCGCGCAGACGCTGCGGGTCACCTCCCGCGAGGGCATGGTGTTCCCGGCCCACCGCACCACCGGCGGACTGCTGCTGCTCGCCGAACTGGACGCGGAGGAACTGGCCGCCACCTACCGGACGGGCGACGCGGAGGCCCCCGATCTCCCCTCGCTGCGCGGCGAGTTGGCCCGGATCCGCAAGCAGGGCTTCGCCTTCAACCAGGGGCGGTCGGAGAAGGGCGTCGTCGCGGTGGGCGTGCCGGTGCGCGCGAACGACGGCACGGCGCTGGCCGGCCTCTCGGTCTCGATGCCCTCGGTCCGCTACCAGCGCGACAGCCTGCTGTCCCTGGTGGCGACCCTGCACAGGACCGCCGGCGCCGTCGAGTCCGACCTCCACCGCGGACCGGAGCCGCCGGGGGCGCCCGCGGGGTGATCCGTGAAAGCCGGTCGCGGGCCGGAGGGCGTTCCGGGATCATGATCCGCATGGTTGCTGGTGATCCCCGCGTTGATCCTCCCACCACCGTCGGAGCTGTCGGGGCCGTCCGAGCCGTCGTGGCGCCGGGGCGTGACCGGGGGAGGGGGCGGGTGTGTCAGCCGCCGGCGGTGCGGCGTGAGAGGGGGGAGCGGGCGCGGCGGGCCAGGCGCTGCCACCAGTGGCGGTGCGCCGGGTGGGCCCAGCGGGCGAGCAGCCGGCCCAGGGGGAGGTACCCGATCACGGCGCCGAGCGCGGCCAGCAGGATGTCGTCGATGTCGAAGGAGCGGCCCTCGATGAACAGCCGCTGGTCGAGCTCGATCAGCAGCACCACGCCGGCGGTGAAGCCGACGATCCGCACGACGCCGCGCAGCCGCGGGGCCAGCGTCGGCACCAGCAGCCCGAAGGGGACGCCCACCAGCACGTTGCCGCCGATCTCCCAGGCCGCCTGGGTCCACGAGGGGTCGTGCAGGTAGAGCCGGATGCTGCTGCCGGGCCGGAGTTGGGTGTGCGCCAGGCCGACCGAGGCCGGCGAGGGGGTGAAGGTCTCGCGCAGCAGCAGCGCGGCGAAGACCGCCAGGGCCAGCACGAACAGGCCCTTGACGGCGGTGCGGAGCAGGACGAACCGGCCCCGGCCGGCCCAGGCGGAGATCCGCGCGCCGAGACCGGCCGACGCGGCGGCGGCCGACGCCCGGGCCGACGCCGGGACCGACGCCCGGGCCGCCGGCGCTCGGGCCGGCGCCGGGGAGCGGCGGTTGCCGAGGGCCCGGGCGCGGTCCAGTGCGCGCCGCGCGCGGACGGCCGCATCCGCCGTCCGCCCGCGACGGATCCGTTCCAGCAGGCTCGGCACCGTCCGCCTCCTTGTGCGTCTTCGTGACGTCGCGTCAGGCAGCCTGCCCCCGAAGGCGGGAGAGACAACCCGACGGCCTGTCAGATTCCGTGGGTGCCAACGGGGTTGGCGAGAACCCGCCGGTGGTGAATCTCTCGCACAGGTATGAACAAGCCATCCACGTCACTTCTACAGTGGGGGAATGCGGGAGTTTCGGTGCCAGGCGGACTCCTGGCGCGTGCGCGTCGTCGACGACCAGGACCCCGGGGGCGGCGGTGCCGGGGTGCTGCTCGACGACGGGCTGGTGCTGACGGCGGCCCACGTCTTCGAGCAGGCGCGGAGGGCGCGGGCGGGGCGCGGCAGGCCGTCGGTGCGGGTGCACAGCGTCTCGTGCGATCCGTCCTGGGAGGCCGAGGGCGAAGTCCTGGACGGGAGTTGGCTCTACGACCGCGGCGACGAGCGGCGTGCCGCGGCGGACGTCGTGCTGCTCCGCCTCGACCGCCCGCCGGCCTGCGGGCACCCGATCGCGCTCTCCGCCGAGGAGTTGCCCGAGGGCACGGAGGTCACGGCCTTCGGCCACCCCGACCGGAACCCCACCCGGCCCGAGGCGGGAACCTGGGCCCACGGCCAACTCGTCGGCTCGTGCGGCCCCTTGGGCAAGTGGCGGGGCCTCGACCCGATGGGTGCGAAGCGCCCGTTCATCGCCGGGGGCTTCTCCGGCGCCGGTGTGGTGCTGCGCGGGGGCGAGGAGCGCGACCGCGTGGTCGGGATCGTCGCCTACGCCAACCGGCAGAACAGCGGCGTCAACGGCGAGATCGTGCCGATGCGGACCGCGCTGGAGTTCCTCGGGGACCTGATCGGCCGGTATGTGCGGGACGGGCCGGGCGGCCGGGACGTGCCGCGGGCGGTGGCCGCATCGGTGGCGCGATTGCTGCGCGCGCCGTGGGCGGCCGGGGCGGTCGTGGTCGCCGGGATGCCCGGGGACGGGCCGGGCGGCTGGCTGCCGCACCTGGCCGGCACCTCGGCCGCCCGTGAGACCGTGGTCTGCCGGGCCGGGGGCCGCGCGTGGGCGGACATCCGCGAGGAACTCGCCGACAGGCTGGGCGTGGCGCCGGCCGACGATCCGGCCGAGCCCGCCGCCTGGCTCTACCGGGCCCGGCCCGACGCGCGGCTGGTCGTGGCGGACGCCGACGAGTCCCTCGAACCCGGGCGTCTGCTCGACGAGTTGCTCCTCCCGCTCGCCGCCCGGGCCCCCACCCGCGGGACGCTGCTGGTCGCCGGTTTCCGGCGGGCGATGCCCGAGGGACTGCGCCACCAGGCGCTGATCTCCGCCGGCCCGCCGGCGGAACACGGCGTGCCGGGCACGGCGGCGGACGTCCCCGGGCCGGAGCCCGGGCCGGCGGGGGACCGGCATGCGGCGGAGCAGGCCGTCACCGTGCTCGAAGGAGCGGAGGCCCGGCTCGCCGGGCGCAAGAAGGCCGCCGGGGTCGAGTTCTTCATGCTGCCCGACCTTCCGAAGTGGCAGGCTCCGCAGCTCAGGGTGCTGCTGGCGGGCGCGGACGGCGCCTCCGAGGCCGCCGTGGAGGCGCGCGCCCGCGAGGCGCTGCGGGAGGTCGCCGCCTACCAGGACGAGCTGCTGCACTGCCGCGAGCTGCGGGAGCGGCTCACCGAGGAAGCCGAGCTCTACGCCGGCCGCGTGGAGAGCTCCGGGCTCCGACCGACCTCGCCCCGGTACCGGGAGCTGATGCGCCGTTACCAGGAGGCGCGGGCCCTGCTCGACCGCTCGCCGGTGGATCTGCGTCAGGCGAGAGAGGCCGTCCAGGCGTTCATCGAGGGCTACCACGGTGACGACGAGCCGGAGGCCGGAGGTGCGCGCCCGTGAGTGAGCCGAGCGCGAGACCGGCAGCGGGAAGGGGCCCGGAACCGGGAGCGGGACGGGGGCCCGGCCCGGCGATCCGCGTGTGCGACCGGCCGACGTGCGGGCGCGGGGGGCGCGGTGGGGCCGGCAGACGCGGCGTCATCGAGGACGGCTTCTGCACCGTCTGCGGACGCCGCCCCCTCGCCGACGACCCCGCCGCCCGCGAGCCCCGGCCCGACCCGGGCCTCCACGCGGACGGCGGCCAGGGTGCCGACCCGGGTGCCGACCGGGGCCCTGCCCCTGCCCCTGCCCCTGCCCCCGCCTCCGACGAGAACCCGGGCCCGCCCCAGCCCCCGCCCCCCGCCGCCGGCACCGCACCCGCCCGCCCCGGCTCCGCGCGTCCCGCCGCCGGCGGTGTCGCCGCGGTCCGCCCGGAACCCTGGTGGGGGCTGGACCTGGTCCGCCCCGAGCCCCTCCCCGCCCGCTCGCCCGCCGCGGCGCTGCCGCCCGGCGCGGTGCCCGAGCACCTCCGGCACTGCCCGAACCCGGCCTGCCGCCGGGAGGTGGGGCGGCCGCGCGGCGGACTGCCCGGCCGGCTGCGCGGCTACTGCCCGTTCTGCGGCACCGCCTTCGACCACACAGGAACCGCCGACGGCCCGGTCGTCTCCGAGCGCTACCAGCGGGGCAGATCGCTGGGCGCGGGCGGCGGCGGGGAGGCGTTCCTGGCCTGGGACCGCAACCTCGACACCTTCGTCGTGCTCAAGCACCTGCGCCAGGGCGTCGCCGCGACCGCACAGGCCGAGAAGGACGTGCTGGTGGGGCTGCGGCACGACAGCATCGTCCGGATCCTCGGCTACGAGCCGGCCGGACCGTACCTGGTGCTGGAGTACGTGCCCGGCACGGTCCTCGGCGCCGCCGCCTCCGGAGCCTCCCGGGTCTCCGGGCAGGGCCAGGGAGCCGGCGCGGCCACGGACGTTCCCGACCCGCTGGTGGTGCTCACGCACGGACTGCAGGTCCTGCAGGCCCTGGACTACCTGCACGGGCGCGGCCTGCTGCACTGCGACGTGAAGCCGGCCAACATCGTGCGGTTCCGCGAGGAGAGCCCGGCCGGGGCGCGGGACCGGGTCCGGCTGATCGACTTCGGCGCGGTGCGCCGCATCGGCTCGCGCGGCCCGATCGAGTCCTACACCGTGGGCTACGCCCCGGACAGCGTGGTCGGGGAGCGCCCGCGCGGCGGGCGCCCGCACCCCCGGCGCAACCGCAGCCCGGAGGCGGAGGCCCCCGGCCCCGGCTTCGACCTGCACTGCCTGGGCCGCACCCTGGCGGAGCTGTGCGGGTTCACCCGCGCGAGCCTGCGGGAGCCGCTCCCCGGCGACCCGGTCCGCGACGCGCTCCGCCGCCTGCTGCTGCGCGCCACCCGGCCTGACCCGGCCGACCGCTTCCGGACGGCGCGTCAGTTCGCCGAGCAGCTCAGCGGCGTGATCCGGATGATGGCGGCCCGCGGCCCCGCCCCGTACAAGGTCACCCGGCCCTCGGCGCTCTTCGGCACCCTGTCGGCGCCGTTCGACGCGGGACTCGGCGGGGCCCGGCCGGTGGAGGACTGGCGGGCCGCCCTCGGCTCCTGGCGCACCGCGCCCGCCGAGCTGCGGGCGAGCCCGCTCGCCTTCCCCGAACTGCCCTCGCCGCTGCACGTCCCGGACCCGCGGACGGTCGCCGCGGCGCTGGCGCAGCGCGTGCAGGAGCCGGACGAGGAGGTGCCGTGGGACCAGGTCCGGCGGGCCGAGGAGTGCCGGGAGGCGCTGGCCGCGTTGACCTCGTCCGCGCCCGCCGGCCGGCCGGACCTGCCGGAGCAGACGGGCATGCTGGTCGAGCAGCTCGTGGAGGAGGCAGGCCGTGCCCCCGGAGAGACGGACGCACGCGCCGGGGACCTGCCCGCGCATTGGGCGGTGAGCTGGCACCAGGCCCTGCTCACCCTCGCCGCCGGGCAGCCGGAGGCCGCGCGGGTCCACGCGGAGCGGACGCTCGGGGCCGCGCCCGGTGAGCTCCTCCCGCGGCTGCTCCTCGGTCTGATCGCCGAGCAGGCCGGGAGGTACGAGGAGGCGGCGGACCACTGCGCGACGGTCCTCGCGACCGCGCCGGCGCTCGGCGCGGCGGGCTTCGGGCTGGCCCGGGCGCGGCTGGCGACCGGGCGGCGCGACGCGGCCGCCGAGGGGCTGGAGACCCTCACCGGCGAGGCCCGCTTCGCCGCGGCGGCGCGGATCGCCCGGGTGCGGGTGCTCTGCGCGGTCGTCCCCGCGGATGCCGGACCGGCCGCGGGCGGCGGTGGAGGTCCCGACGAGGCGGTGGACCTGCCGGACGAGGCGCAGCTCGAACGGGCCGAGGCCGAAGTGGCCCGCGCGGCACAGGATCCCGGGACGCGGGAGGCCCTGGCCGCCGAGATCGCCTATGCGCGCCTGTGCCGGGCGGCCACCGCCGCGCGACGGGCCTCGGGCGGCCGGGACGAGGCCGGCGACCGGCGGGCCGTGGCGGCGCTGGACGACGCGCGCGCGAAGGCCTCGGGTGCCGTGCGGGCGCTCGCCGCGCGGGCGCGCAGCGAGGCGGAGCACACCGACCTGATGGACCTCGCCTACGGGCTGCGGCCCCCGGTCGAGTGGTGGTGGCAGCGGCTTCCCCGGCGCGCCGGCGGGGCCGCGGCGAGGGCGAGGGGGACGCGATGACGGGCCGGGACGATCTCGGGGGGCCACGCGTCTTCCGGCTGGAGGTGGCCGGCGACTGCGTGGTCCCGCCGCAGGCGGACCATCTGACGGTGCTCGTCGGCGTCAGCGCCGGCCCGCCGCCGGAGGCCGGCCCGGCCGGCCCGGCGGTCCCGGAGGCCCCACCGGTGGCGCCGGTGGAGATCCTGGTGCTGGACCGCTCCCGTTCCATGCACTACCAGGGCCTCTTCGGCCTCGCGAAGGAGGCGCTGCACGCCGCGATCGGCGAGATCCCCGACGGCTGCCTGTTCGCCGTCATGGTCGGCCACCACACCGCCACCTGGGTCTACCCCGAGCACGGCGGGCCGGCGACGGCCTCGGAGGACACCCGGGAGGCCGCCCGGCAGGCCGTCAGCCGGCAGAAGTCCGCCGGGGGGACCCGGATGAGCGAGTGGCTGCTCGCCGCGCGCACCCTGATCGCGGAGGCCGGTCTGCGCGACCGGCCCTGCCATGTGCTGCTCTGCACCGACGGCAAGAACGAGAGCGAGGAGTCGGCGCGGGTGGAGAGCGTGCTGCGGGCCTGCGCGGGGAGCTTCGTCTGCGACGTGATCGGGCTCGGCGACGAGTGGGAGTTCCGCGACGTGCTGCGGATCGCCGAGGCCCTGCACGGCAGGGCGGCCGGGATCCCGAACGGCGCCGAACTCGCCGCGGGCATGGTCGACTCGGTGCGACGCGGGCTCGAACTGCAGCACCACGACGCGCGGTTGTGGCTCGGACTCACCGAGGGCTTCGAACTCGTCGAGGCGCGGCAGACCTTTCCGCTGGAGGCGGACCTGCTGCGCGGCGGCGAGGCCCGGACGTGGTCCCGGACCGCCGGCGACGGGCCGGAGGAGGTGGAGATCCCGCTCGGGGACTGGGGCGAGGAGGAGCGCGACTACTACCTGCGCATCGCGCTGCCCGGCTGGCTGGAGCCCGGGGAGCAGGTGCGGGCCTGCCGGGTGGAGATCCGCGTGCCGGGGCCGGGCGGCAGCCCCGTGCGCGCCGCCGCGCCCGCCGCGGTGATGGTGGAGGTGGACGCGTTCGCGGACCGGCCGTCGCCGCCGCATCCGCGGATCACCGAGGTGGAGCGGAACCGCGAACTGGGCGTCGCCATGCGGGAGTGCTTCGACGCCTGGCAGGAGGCGGCCTGGCCGCGGGCCGACGGCGCCCTGCGGCGCGCGATCGGCCTGGCCCGGCGCAACCAGGACGAGCGTCGGCTGGACTGCCTCCTGGCGGTGGCGGAGTCCGCGGACCCGGGACCGCAAGCGGCGGGGGACGGAACGGACGGCCGTGCGCTGCGGTTGCGGCGCGACGTCACCCCGGGGGAGATGCACGCGCTCGGCGTGGTGTCGGTGACGGTCACCCGCCGCCGCGAGGGGCGGACCTGCCCGAAGGGCCACGTGGCGTCGATCCCGGAGGCCGTCTTCTGCGACATCTGCGGCGGCCGGCTGAGGCCCTCCGGCGGGTCCGGGCCCGGGTCCGCGTCGCGGGCGGCGGGCGGCGGCACCGCCGGCCGGGGAGGGGCGTGATGACGGAAGGCGTACGCCGGCTCAGCGCACTCCGCGGGCTCAGCGCACCGCGCGCGCTCGGCGCGCTGGGCCGCCGTCTCGGTCCCGGCGACCGCGTCGAGCGCCGGCTGCGGCTGCTGCGGAACCTCACCATGCTGCTGGCCGTGGTGCTGGCCGGGGCCTGCCTGTCGCTGACCACCTTGGCGCGGGGGGACCTCCAGCGGGCCGCGACCACGCGGAAGGCGATCATCGAACTCGGCACCGCGCGTACCGACGCCGTCAACGCGGCGAACGACCTGAACCTCGCGCTCGACCAGCAGTCGGTGCGGATCACCGGCACCGGACCGGCCTTCACCGACGACGTCGCGCAGGTCGCCGCGGCGCTCACCACCGCGGAGGAGGACGACTCGGGCGGCCACGCGGTGCGCACCACCCTGGAGTTCGCCCGGACCCAGCTGGCCATCATCCAGCAACTCGCCGAGAGCGACCTGCAGTTGCGGGTCCAGTCGATGCAGGGGCTGAGCGCCGCGGCGCGCGAGCGCGCGGGAGAGAGTCCCAGCGCTGCGCTGCACGCCCTGCGCGACGGCGAGTCGATCGTCGGGAGCGCGTCGACCGAGAGCTCCGACGCGGGCTGCCCGGACCTGGCCGCCACCGGGCGGTCGCCGGCCCGGGGAACCGCGATCTGCGGCAGCGGGGGCCTGATCGCGACCATCGCCGACCTCGGGACGGCCGAGGCGGCCGCGGAGGCCCAGGAGCGGGCGTCCTTCTGGCTCACCGGCTGGTCGGTCGCCCTGTGGGTTGCCGTGCCGCTGGTGCTGCTCGCCCTGGCGGCAGGGGCGTTGGTGCTGCGGATGGCCCGGTGGTTCCGGATGCGGGTGGTGGCGGCGCCCGCGCTGGCGGTGCTCTGCGGCGCGGGGGCCGCCGCGCTGGCCGGGGCGTCGACGGTGTGGTGGCCCGGGATCAGCGGCGGCTGGGTCCCCCTGAGCGTCACTCCGCTGCTGCTCGTCGGCGCCCTGGCGCTGATCGGCTGGGCCTGTCGGGAACCGTTGCGCGACTACCGGTTCGAGGAGGCCCGATGAGCGGCGCACGCACGGCGACTCGCCTGGCGCGGCGGGGAGGGAAGGGCCGCAGGGCCGCCGCGGCGGTGCTGGGGGCGCTCGCGCTGCTCCTCGCCCTGACCGGCTGCGGGGGCGGACGGCAGCAGGTGACGGTCATGGTGCCCTGGACCGGCGGTGAACTCGCAGCGTTCCAGGGGCTGGTGGCCGACTTCGAGCAGCACCGCCCGGTCGACGTCCACATCGAGGTGACCCGCGCCCAGGACCAGGAGCTGACCGCGGCGACCGAGCAGAACCTGCCCCCGGACCTCGCCGTCCTCTCCGACCCGTCCGCGCTGCTGACGCTCGCCGGAGACCTGCTCCCCTTCTCGGACCCGGAGTCGACCGCCCGGGAGCGTCAACTCGCGCAGCCCTTCCTGGACCTGGGCACGGTGACGACGCACGGCAGGCGGCAGGTGCTCGGCCTGCCGATCAAGGCGGACGTCAAGAGCCTGCTCTGGTACCCGATGCCGAGCCGCGACGACCCGGGCCGGGCGGCGGCGAGCGCCCGGCGCGCCTTCGCCGCGCTGCTCGACGGATCGGCCTCGGGGGCCGCCCGCGACTGGTGTCTGGGCCTGTTCTCCGGACCGACCTCGGGCTGGCCGGGCGCGGACTGGATCTCCGACTTCGTACTGAACGAGTCCGGCGGGCCCGCTGCGTACCAGCGTTGGGTCCGTCCCGACGGCCGGGTGGACTGGTCCGAGCCCGGGCTGGCCGCCGCGCTCGCCGCCTGGAAGCGCCTGCTGTCCTCCACCTCCGGCCCCTCGCCGCTGGCCGCCGGTCCGGACGCGGCGGCGGCCGCCATGACCCCCGGTACGAACGGCGGTTCAGCGGCGGGCGCGGGGGCGGCGGCGGGTGCGTCGGCGGCGGCCTGCGGCCTGGACCACGGCGCGCTCTCCGCGCTGGGGACGAAGGTCCTCGACGGGCTCGGCGGCTCCTACGGGTGGACGCTTCCGACGGCGAACTCCCCTGCGCTGCAGGTCTCGGCGGACTACCTCGTCATGGTCCGTCCGCCGGCCTCCCCCGGGCACGCCGCGCCCGCACGTCCACGCACCGCCGCCGTGACCGAGCTGGCCGACTGGTTGACGGACCGTCAGGAGCAGTCCCACTGGGTGGGAAACGCCGGGGCGGCGGGGGCGCCGCTCTCCTCCGCGCTCTCCCCCTATCGGGACGTGCCGGTGACGGCCTATCCGACGGCCGCGCGCGGCCTGGCCGCGCTGCTCGACCCGCCGGCCGGGTCGCCCCGGGCCACGCTCTGCTTCTCCGCCGCCGATGTGATGGCACCCGGTCAGGCCACCGCCTTCTACCAGGCGGTGATGCAGAGCGCCGAGTCCCGGACCGGCCTGGACACCGGCCTGCTGGGTCAGGTCGGCAAGCCGGTCGCCGCGGCGGCCGGGGCGGCGGCCTCCGCCTCGGCCGCCGACTCCGCGACGCCCTACGCCCGTTCGGTCTGTTCCTGAGGAGGAGCGAAGCGAGATGCCCGAGTTGATCCGGTTCAAGCTGTCCGACGATACGGAGATGCTCGTCGAGGCGGGCCCCGGCAGTCTCGACGGACGCCACCAGGTGAGCGGCGGACGGCGGTTGGAGGACGCGGAGGCGACCCTGCGGCAGGCGCTGTCCCCGGTGACGCGCGCGGCCGAGGACATCGTGGACGGCTTCCGGCGGCTGGCCAGGCGGCCCGACGAGATCGAGATCAGCTTCGGCGTGAAGCTGGACGCCAAGGTCGGCGGGGTGGTGGCGAGTTCGTCGATGAACGCCCACCTCGACGTCAAGCTGAGCTGGCGCAGCTCCTCCGCCGAGCGGAAGGCCGTACGGCGCGCGGCACCGGCCGAGGACGGTGAACCCGGCGCCGACGCCCCCGAATCGGAGCCCGACGTCAGCGGATCCGAGGACGGGGGGTCGGCCGGCGCCGGCGCCGTGGCGCCTACCCCGGAGGCGTGACCCCGGACGCGGGCAGCGCCAGCCGGAGCGCGGCCAGCCGCGCCGGCTCGGCGACGACGTCGATCCCGCGGATCGCCGCGTCCCCCACGCCCGCGCCCGGGGCGAAGACGAAGCGCAGCGCCACCGCCACCCGCCCGCCCGGCGCGGCCACCAGGCCGGGGTGCCCGTCGATCAGGACCAGCGCCGAGGACGGCGCCGCCACCGAGGCGGCCGCCGCGCCGCGGGCGACCTGGTGCGCCCCGCGCAGCACCCGCGGCGCCGGCGTCCCGGCCGCCGCCGCGTCCGCGTGCAGGACGACGTCCGGGTGCAGCAGCGGCAGCAGCGCGCGGAAGTCGCCCTCGCGGGCCGCGGCCAGGTAGGCCGCCACCGCCCGCCGCTGACGGGCCAGATCGGCCGCCGGCGCGGGCAGCGGGCGGTCCGCGCCGGTCACCCGGCGCCGTGCCCGGCTGGCCAACTGGCGTACGGCGGCGGGCGATCGCTCCAGCAGCGGGGCGATCTCGCCGAACGGGACGGCGAACATGTCGTGCAGCACGAACGCCAGCCGCTCGGCCGGTCCGAGGGTGTTGAGCACGACCATGAGCGCCAGCCCCACCGACTCGGCGAGTTCCGCCTCCTGGGCCGGGTCCGGCACCGCGGGCGCGCGGACCGAGGTCGCGGCGCCGGCGGCGGGCTCGCCGCCCGCGGTGCCGCCCGCTCCGCCGCCGGAACCGCGCGTGAAGGCCCGGGCTCCCGTCTCGGCGGCCACCAGCGGCTCCTCCGCGCGCAGGCGCCTGGTGCGCAGCGCGTTCAGGCACACCCGGGCCACCACGGTGGTCAGCCAGGCCCGGGGCTCGCGGATCTCGGAGGCGTCCGCGTCCGCCGCGCGCAGCCAGGCGTCCTGGACCGCGTCGTCGGCCTCCGCCGCCGAGCCGAGCATCCGGTAGGCGACCGCGCGGAGATGGCCCCGGTGCTCCTCGAAGACCTCCGCCGGCAGGACCTGTGCGGCCATCCGTCCCTCCCCGTCCGTCTCCCGGCCCGTGCCCGCTCTCGCTGACCTTCGCTGTCACGTTTCCGGCGGCCCGGGTGTCAGAGGCAGTAGACCGCAGACCGCGGCCGAACGCAGGAGAACCCGCCGTACGGGCATGCCGGGGATCGCCGGGAGGAACCCTCTCCGGTGCCGATCCCGGCCGCACGCCCGCCGGGCGCGGGGAATCCCGGAGGGGCTCGCAGGAGCCCGGAGGAGCGAGAACGATGACGTCACCCATCCTGGTCACCGGCGGCACCGGCACCCTCGGCCGCCCGCTGGTCGCCCGGCTGCTCGACGCGGGCGCCGAGGTGAGCGTGCTGACCCGGGGCCGCAAGCCGGTGGACCCGGACGCGCGCGCGGCCGGAGTCCGCCACCTCACACTCGACCTGGCCACCGCCGAACCGCCGGCGCTGACGGACGCCCTGGCGGGGACCGGCACGGTGGTGCACGTGGCCGGCGGCCCCAAGGGCGACGACCGGATCACCGCGGCCCTCGCCCGGGCCGCCGCCTCGGCCGGCGTCGGGCACTTCGTGCTGGTCTCGGTCACCGCCGCCGACCTGCTGCCCTTCGGCTACTTCCGGGCGAAGCTGGGCGCCGAGCGGGCGGTGGCGGCCGCCGGGATGCCGTGGTCGGTGGTGCGGCCGGCCCAGTTCCACGACTTCGTGCTCATGGTCGCGCGGGCGGCCTGCCGGCTGCCGGTGGGGTTCGCGCCGGCCGTGATGCGGCTGCAGCCGGTGGACGCGCGGGACGCGGCCGCCCGGCTCGCCGAGGTGGCGCTGGGCGCGCCGGCCGGGCTGCTCCCGGAGGTGGTCGGCCCGCGGGTGTACGAGGCGCGCGACCTGTTCCGCGACTACCTGCGCTGGAGCGGGCGGCGGAGCCCGCTGGTCCCGGTGCCGATGCCGGGCCGCGCGGGGCGCCTCTACAAGGAGAACCGGAACATCTTCACCGGCCCGGACGTCTGGACCGGCACCCGCACCTGGGAGGACTACCTGGCCGAACGCCGGCCCGAGCGCTGAGCCCGCGGTCGAGCCTCCGGCGGCCCGGCGGCTCCGCGGCGCTAGGCTCGGGGCATGTCCGGAGAACACGGGTACCACGTCACGGTCCGCTGGACGGGCAACCTGGGGCCGGGGACCACCGGGTACCGCGCCTACGGCCGGGACCACGAGATCAGCGGCGCCGCCGAGGGGCAGCCGGTGATCCCCGGTTCCGCGGATCCGGCCTTCCGGGGCGACCCGCTGCGCTGGAACCCCGAGGAGCTGCTGGTCGCCTCGCTCGCCCAGTGCCACATGCTCTGGTACCTGCACCTGTGCGCGACCCACGGCGTCGTCGTCACCGACTACACCGACGAGGCACGCGGCGAGATGGCGCTCGACCCGGCGGGCGGTGGCGGGCAGTTCCGCGAGGTGGAGCTGCGGCCGCGGGTGACGGTGGCCGAGGCGGGCATGGCGGACAAGGCCCGCGCCCTGCACGCCGAGGTCCCGGCGCTGTGCTTCATCGCCCGCTCGGTGAACTTCCCGGTCCGGCACACCCCGGTGATCGAGGTCGCCCCGGGCTGAGCCGGTCCCGGTCCGCCTCGCCTCTGCCGCCGCGGCCGGCTTCACGGCACACTGCACCGCATGGAGCTGATCGCGCGAGGACGGGACGCGGACGTCTACGCCCTGGACGAGTCCAGGGTGCTGCGGAGGTACCGGCACGGGGGCGGCTCCACCGAGCTGGAGGCGCGCCTGATGGGGCATCTGTCCTCGTGCGGCTACCCGGTGCCGCAGGTCCACGGGGCCGGCGGCACCGACATGGTCCTGGAACGGCTGACCGGCCCGACGATGCTGGACGTCATGGCCCGGCGCCCCTGGCAGGTGCGCCCCCTCGGACGGTTGCTCGGCGGCCTCCACGACCGGTTGCACGCCCTGCCCGCACCGGAGTGGCTGCCCCGGCGGTTCAGCACGGCGCAGGACCCGGAGGGCGACCGGGTGCTGCATCTCGACCTGCATCCGGCCAACGTCATGCTGACGCCGCGCGGCCCGATGGTGATCGACTGGTGCAACGCGCGCGCCGGCGATCCGGGCGCCGATCTGGCGATGACCCTGGTGACGATCGGGTCCGCGGAGGCCCCGGGAGCCGTCGCGCGCCTCGGCCGCGGCCTGCTGCTGCGCGCGATACGCGACGGCTCGCGGACCGACCCCGGCCGGTGGATGCAGGAGGCGATCACCGCCAAACTCTCCGATCCCAACCTCAAGCCCGCCGAGGCCGCCCGCCTCCGCGCCCGCGCCGAAAGCGCCTCCGCCTTCTGACGCCGCGTGGCGACCGGCCGCCCGCCCGCCGGAACGGACCGCTGTGAAGATCGGGGACGGCGGCGGGCCGATCCGGCGGAAACCGGCGTAGGCTCGCCGGGGCCGTCCCCGGGGCGGCGTTCCCATCGGCGTTCACAGTGGAGGAGGGGCCGTCAATGGCGAAGGGCCTGCTGTACGTGGCGACTCGGCCGGTTTCGGCGGAGCGCGCGGCGGACTACCACGCCTGGTACGACAAGGTGCACGTGCCGGAGGTCGTCGCACTGGACGGGTTCGTGTCGGCCCGGCGGCTGGAGCCGCTCGACGACGACGGCCCGTTCGTCGCGCTCTACGAGATCGAGGGCGACGACCTCAAGGAGATCGTGCGCGGCCTCAACCGGGCCATCCGCAACGGCGAGTTGCACATGTCCGACGCGATGAGCATGGACCCGCCGCCGGAGATGCGGCTGCTGCGCACCACGCTCGAGTACCCCGAGAGCTGACCCCGCACGCCGTCCCCGCCCCAGCGCCGGCGGCGGAGCGGGGACGGCGTGGAACCACTGGCCGGGTCCGTGAGGGTGAGGAGTGGCGTTGGAAGCGGAGTCGAGGCGGGTGACGCGGGTCGAGCGGGTCGGCCGGGTCCTCGTGGTGGAGATGCGGCGCGCGGCCAAGCGCAACGCCGTGGACCGGGTGCTCGCCGACGAGCTGGACGCGGCGTTCAACCTGCTGGAGGACGACCCGGAGTTGTGGGCGGGCGTGCTCACCGGCTCCGGCGGAGTCTTCAGCGCGGGCAGTGACCTCACCTCCGGCGGCGACTACGTCACCGAGCGCGGCGGCGAGTACGGGCTGATCCGGCGGCGCCGGACCAAGCCGCTGGTCGCGGCGGTGGAGGGCCCGGCGCTGGGCGGCGGGCTGGAACTGGTGCTGGCCTGCGACCTGGTCGTCGCGGACGGCAGTGCGGTGTTCGGGCTGCCGGAGGTCTGCCGCGGGCTCGTCCCGACTTGCGGCGGCTTGTTCCGGGGACCGAGCGCGCTGCCGGTGAACCTCGCCAAGGAGATGGTGCTCACGGGCGAGCCCGTCGGCGCCCGCCGCGCCTACGAGGCCGGGCTGGTGAACCGGATCGCCGAGGACGGCGGCGCGCGGGCCGCGGCCGTCGCGCTGGCCGAGCGGATCTGCGCCAACTCCCCGGTCGCGGTGCGGGAGTCGCTGCGGGCGATGGACCACTACCTCGCCGTCGACGACGACCTCGGCTGGGAGGCGACCGACCGCGCCCAGACCGCGATCCGGGAGTCGGCGGACGCCGAGGAGGGCATCGCCGCCTTCCTGGAGAAGCGCCCGCCGGTCTGGCCGGCCCGCTGAGCCCGCCGGCCCGCTGAGCCGGCGGGCGCCGAGCCGGTCCGTACGCGCCCCGCGCCTGCCTCCGGCGTGGGGCCTGAGTCGGCCCTCGCCCTCGGGCTGGCACTCGCCCGGCTCCGCCACCGGCCTGTGCCGGCCCTGTCGGGCCGGGCCGGAGGCGTGCCGGGCGCCGGGCCGGTCCAGGCGCGCCGCGCATCTGCCTCCGGCGTGGGCTTGAGTCGGCCTTCGCCGGCACTCGCCCGGTTCCGGCACCGGCTCGCACCGGCCCTGTCGGGCCGGGCCGGTCCGGGCGCGCCGCGCGTCTGCCTCCGGCGTGGGCTTGAGTCGGCCTTCGCCCTCGGGCCGGCGCTCGGCCGGTTCCGGCACCGGCCTGCTGGTCCGCGCCGGCCCGCGCCGGAGGCGTGCCGGGCGGGCGGGCGGGTGGCGTCGGGCGGCGTCAGCCCTTGATCGCGGCCTCGACCGCCGCGGCCATCTCGGCCTCGCCCGCGGCGTTCGGGTGCACGGAGATGGCGTCGGTCGAGGGGACCACCGGCTCCACCCAGCGGGTGCCCTCGGGCTTGCAGGCGTCGTGGCCGATGCTCTGGGTGAAGGTGTCGACGAAGGTCGCGCCGTTGGCCTGGGCCTCCGCCTTCAGCATCGCGTCGAGGTTCTCCTCGACCCCGTTGAGGTAGGCGACGTCGCCCGTGGTCATCGGCATCTGCGGCCAGCACCCGCCCGACTGCGGCAGGATGTCCGGGTACCCGACGACGTAGACCTGGGCGTTCGGCGCGAGCTGGTGGATGTGCTGCAGCGCGGCGCCGATGACGGGACCGTCCGCGTTGATGTCGTCGGTGAAGGTCGAGCCGAAGACCGACTTGCAGGGCGAGCCGATGTTCAGCCCGTCGGCGGCGTCGAGCACCCCGCAGCCGGCCACCGCGGTGATGAAGGTGTTGTTGTCGTTGCCGCCCATCCCGAGCGTCACCACCCGGGTGCCGGCGCTGAGCGCGTCGTCCTGCGCCGGGGCGTCGGAGTACTGGGCGGTGGTCAGGTTCGAGGTCTGCGCGCCGCCGCAGCTGACGTCCGTGAGCGAGAAGCCGAGCGCCTGCGCGGTCAGGTGCGGGTAGTTGCGCGCCGACCGGCCGCAGTCCAGCGGCGAGCCGGCCGCGATCGGCAGCACCAGCGGAGCGGAGGTGTAGGAGTCGCCGAGCGCGACATAGCCGGGCGCGCCGTCGGCCGCGGCGGTGGTCGCCGGCGCGGCGGCCAGGGCGGCGGCGCCGGTCGCCGCGGTGGCGGCGAGCGCGGCGACGATCCGGCGGGCGGTGGTGCGGGGGCGAGCGGACATACGTGACCTCCGGGACGTCGTTGTCGGTGGCGCGGACACAGCGGGGTGGAGCGGTGGTGCGCCGGGTCTGTGGGGCGGACGGAGTGCCGGGTGCCGGGCCGTCGCGGGCGAGAGGTGGGGGGTGGGGGGCGGGGCGAGGCCGGGGGACTGACGGTGCGTCAGGTGGAGCCCGGGGTTACCACCGGGTAATGCGCAGGATCCATGATGCTCGGGCAAAGGCCGCGTGTTCCTGGGGCGGCGGCACAGACTTCACCCGTCCGGTTTGTGAGCGCACCCAGCGGCCGGTGGTGGCGGCGGTCGCCGTACGGACACCGGGGTGCCGGCGGACCCGGGTGCCACCAGGGCGGCGAGCGCCGCGTGGATGCGCGGGAGGTCCGCCGGCCGGCCGGGGTCCAGTCCGGTCAGCTCGGCGATCCGGCGTAAGCGGTAGTCGACGGTGTTCGGGTGCACGCGCAGCCGCGCCGCGGTGTCCCGGCGGTGCAGGGAGCAGGCGAGGTGGGTGCGCAGCGTCTCCAGCAGCTCGGGTCGCGCCTGCAGCGGGGCCAGCAGCGCGGCCAGCCGCTCCCGGGCCGGCGTCGGCCGGGTGAGCTGGTACTCCAGCAGCACGTCCTCCAGCCGGTGCAGGCCGGGGCCGCGGTCGAAGGCCGCCGCCACTGCCCGGATCTCCTCGGCCAGTCGCGCCGCCGCGGCGACGCCGGACGGTGCCGCGGCGACCGCGCCGGCCGACAGCCGCGCCCCGGTGACCGCCGACAGGTGTTCGAGGACCCCGGCCGCCCACGCCCAGACCCGCGATCCCGGCTCCGCGGCGGCGTCCGCCGCTCCCGGATCCGCCCCCGCCCTCGGGCAGGGCAGCAGGATCACTGCGGCCTCCGCGGGCCGGTGCGGCGCGCCCGGATCACCGCCCGCCCGCGTCGGCGCGGGCAGCCGGGAGAGCACGGGTTCTGCGCTGTGCCGGGCGAGTTCGGCGCGGACGCGGCCGAGCCGCTCCTCGTCCAGCGGCGGATCGGCGGCGGGCGCCAGGACGAGGTAGCGGGCGGGCAGCCGGATCCCCGCCCGCTCGGCGGCGGAGCGCCGCGCCTGCTCGTCAGCGCCGGGATCGAGCAGCAGGCGCAGCAGCGCCGCCTGCCGGGTCGCGCGGTGCTCGCGGAGATAGGCCTCCGCGGTCGCCGTGCTCACCTGTTCGAGATGGCTGAGCAGCAGCCGGTGCGGCACCGCTCCGGCCCTCGTCGTCCCCGCGCCCGCCCCGGTCACCCGCTCCAGCCCGCGCAGCGCCCCGGCGTGCTGGGCGCGCAGCACCGCGTCCAACGGCACGCCACGGTAGGCGTGTTCGGCCGCCGCCTCGCGGACGGCGGCGAGCTGTTCCGGGCCCGGGAGTCGCCGCGTGCGCAGGGTCGCCTCGCACAGCCGCCGCGCCGCCTCGGCGATCGCGGCGAGCCGGGAGGAGGGATCGACCGCCCCGGGCTCCTCGACGGCCGGGGCGGCGACCTCGCCGGGGGTGGGGCCGACCGCTTCGCTCACGTAGCTTTACGTATCAGTCAGTAACCCCGCCCCGCCAGACGTCGGCACCCGTCGATGTGTCAGGAGCACTACACCACCGCCGAACATCCGCCGCTCCGCCTCAGACGGCGCCGCGGTCCTCAGACGGCCCCGTCGCCCGACGCCGTCGCGGCCCGGTGCGCGGCGATGATCTCGGCGTAGCGGCGCCCGCTCGACTTCATCGTGCGCCGCTGCGTCGGATAGTCCACGTGGACCAGCCCGAACCGCTTGTCGTAGCCGTAGGCCCACTCGAAGTTGTCCAGCAGCGACCAGGCGTAGTAACCCTCCAGCGGCGCGCCCGCGGCGACCGCGCGGGCGCAGGCCGCCAGGTGCTCCTCCAGGAAGGCGGTCCGCTCCGGGTCGTGCACGGAGCCGTCCGGGGCGACCGAGTCGGCGAAGGCCGCGCCGTTCTCGGTCACCAGCAGCCGCTCGACCCGGTACTCCCGGGTCAGCCGCAGCAGCAGCTCCTCCAGGCCGCCGGCGTGCACCTCCCAGCCCATCGCGGTGTGCCGCTCGCCGTAGGGGACGACCTGGCGGAAGCGCGGGGCGGTCCCGCCCGGGTCGTCCGCGATGATCTGCCGGAAGTAGTAGTTGACGCCCAGCCAGTCCAGCGGCTGGGCGATGGTCTTGAGGTCGCCGGGCTGCTCCGGCAGCTCCACCCCGTACTCCTCGACCATGTCCTCGGGGTAGCCGAGGCCGAGCACCGGGTCGAGCCACCAGCGGTTGATGTGGCCGTCGGCGCGGCGGGCCGCGGCCGCATCCGCCTCGCTGTCCGAGGCCGGCTCGCAGGTGGAGAGGTTGTTGACGATGCCGACCCGGACCGGGCCGGGGGAGGCTGCGCGCAGCGCCTGGGCGGCGAGGCCGTGGCCCAGGTGCAGGTGGAAGGAGGCCCGGACGGCCGCGGTGAGGTCCTTCACTCCGGGGGCCATGGCGCCTTCGAGGTGACCGATCCAGGCGCAGCACAGCGGCTCGTTGATCGTGCACCAGTCCTGGATCCGGTCGCCCAGACGGGCGGCCGCGACCGCCGCGTACTCGGCGAAGGCCTCCGCCGTGGCTCGCTCGGGCCAGCCGCCGCGGTCCTGCTGCGCCTGGGGGAGGTCCCAGTGGTAGAGCGTGGCGTTGGGCCGGATCCCGGCCTCCAGCAGGGCGTCGGTGAGCCGGTCGTAGAAGTCGAGACCGGCCTGGTTGACCGGCCCGGTGCCGCCGGGCACGATCCGTGGCCAGGCGAGCGAGAACCGGTAGGCGCCGACGCCGAGTTCGCGCATCAGCCCGAGGTCCTCCGGCCACCGGTGGTAGTGGTCGCAGGCGGTGTCGCCGGTGTCCCCGTTGTCGATCGCACCGGGCACCCGGCAGAAGGTGTCCCAGATCGACGGGGAGCGCCCGTCCTCGGCCGCCGCGCCCTCGATCTGGTAGGCGGAGGTCGCGACTCCCCAGGTGAAGCCGGGCGGGAAGGCGGGCGACGGCGCGGCGGGGTTCTCGGGCGAAGGCATGGATCTCCTCGGGCTCGGGGCCGGGGTGTGGTTCGGCGGTGGATCGGGTGCGGGGTCGGCGGCAGGCGCTGCCGCGGTTCGGCGGTGGGGCCGGGCGGCGGTTCGGCCGTGGCGACCGGTGCGGGACGGGAGCGGGCGCGGGGACGGGTCGGAGCGTGCGGGGACGGTGCGCGGACGGACGACTTCGGGCGGGCGGCACCGGGCCGGCGGCACCGGCGGCTTGCCCGCGCGCCGGGCCGAGGCGGCGCCGGGCGGCGGGCTGATGCCGCCTCGGGTGGCGGTGCGGTGCGGCGGGCGTCCGCGCGCGGCGCCGCCCGCGCGGGCTACTTGACCGATCCGGCGGTCAACCCCGCCACCAGGTACCGCTGGAGCAGCAGGAAGGCCGCCACCACCGGGACGCTGACCACCAGCGAGGCGGCCATGATCTGGTTCCAGTAGACGTCGTTCTGCGTGGCGTAGTTGCGCAGGCCGACGGCCAGCGTGCGAGTGGAGTCGTCGGTCATCACGGAGGCGAACAGCACCTCGCCCCAGGCGGTCATGAAGGAGTAGACCGCGACCGTGACCACGCCGGGCACGGCGGTCGGCAGGATCACCCGCACCAGTGCGCCGATCGGCCCGTTGCCGTCCACCTTCGCGGCCTCGTCCAGCTCGCGCGGGATCGAGTCGAAGTAGCCGACCAGCATCCAGATCGAGAAGGGGAGGGTGAAGGTCAGGTAGGTGATGACCAGCCCGAGCCGGGTCCCGGAGAGTTCGATGCCGGTGGACGCGCCGATGTTGACGTAGATCAGGAACAGCGGCAGCAGGAAGAGGATGCCGGGGAACATCTGGGTGGACAGCACGGTCACGCTGAACACCTGCCGCCCGGGGAACCGGTGCCGGCTCACCGCGTAGGCCGCGAGGATCGCGATGACCACCGAGACCGCGGTCGAGATCGAGGAGACGATCAGGCTGTTGATGAAGTAGTGCCCCAGCGGGACCGTCGACCACATGTCGACATAGGGACGTATCGTCAGGTGGGTCGGTATCCAGTCGAAGGCCGCCTGGACGTCCTGCAGCGGCTTGAGCGAGCTGGAGACCATCACCCACAGCGGGATCGCGGTGAACACGGCGATCAGGGTGAGCACCACCCTGCGGATCCACAGGAAGGTCCGCGAGGGCGCCATCGGCGAACGCGGCCGCCGGCGCGGGCCGATCGCGGGAGTGGGTGCGGGTGCGGTTGCGGTGGTCTCAGGCATCGGCGGCCTTCCTTCCCCGGTTGGTGGCCAGCAGGTACACGGCGGTCACGACCAGCAGGAAGAGCAGCAGCAGGACCGACATCGCCGAGCCCGAACCGAAGTTCCAGTTCTGGAACGAGGTGTTGTAGATCTGCAGCGAGAGCAGGTTCGCCGAGGGCGGCGGGACGTTGCCGAAGAGCGTGTACGCGGTGTTGAAGTCGTTGAAGTTCCACAGGAACAGCACGAGGACCAGCACCTGGTTCACCGGCCGCAGCGAGGGCAGGGTGATCCGCCGCAGCCGCTGCCAGGCGTTGGCCCCGTCGATCACCGCGGCCTCGTAGAGGTCGCCGGGGATGTTCTGCAGCCCGGCGGTCACGACCAGGAAGGCGAACGGCCAGTTGCGCCAGAGCGCGGTGATCACCAGCGCCCAGAAGCTGTTCGGGCCGAGCAGCCAGAACGGCGCGTGGCCCGTCAGGTGCAGCTCGTTCACCAGCACCCGGTTCACCAGCCCGTTGTCCCGCTGGAACATGAACTCCCAGGTGATGGCCGCGGTGTAGGCGGGGAGAGCGTAGGGGACCAGGAAGAAGGTGCGGAGCAGGCCGCGTCCGCGGAACGGGTCCTGCAGCATCACCGCGGCCACCGTGCCGATCAGCCAGGCGAGTCCGACCACCAGTACCGTGAACGCGCAGGTGATCCAGAACGAGTGGAGCAACTGCTTGCCGATGGCGCCGTTGAAGTCCAGCGCGAAGTGGTAGTTGCGCAGCCCGGCATAGGGCGCCGCGGTCCAGTTGCGGATGAAGAACTGGGTGAGCTGCTTGAAGGACATGAACACCCCGACGCACATCGGGATCACGTGCACCAGCAGCTCGAACAGGATCGCGGGCAGCAGCAGGAGGTACGGCAGCCCGCCGCGGCGGACGCGGGCCCACCGCGACGGCCCGCGGCGCACGGGCGGCGGCGGGGCCTCCGGTGCGCGGGTGGCTTCGGTGGCTGCGGCCATCGGTGGGGGTCCTTCCGGGAGGTGCGGTCGGGGACGAAGACAAGGAGTGGGCGCGGCACAGCAGTTGACGGCGGGGTCGGTATGTGGCGATCCGTCGGGAAGGGAGCCGGGACGCGCCGCGCGCCGGGGGAGCCCCCGGCGCGCGGCGTCCGGATGCACTACGGGATCAGCCGCCGGCCTGGAGCTGCTGCTGGGCCGTCTTGAGCTGGTCGGCCACCAGCGAGTCGGTGATCGGCTTGCCGCTGGCGGCGTCCGCGAAGAGGTTCTTCATCGCGGTGCCGATGACGGTCTCGAACTGCGCCTCGGTGGCCACCGCCGGCATCGGGGCGGCCGTGGAGTTCAGCGTCTGCTTGATGACCTGGACCGTCGGGGTCTGGAAGGCCGGGTCGTCGTAGGCGTCGGTGACCGACGGCAGTGAGCCGTAGGCCTTGTTGAGCGTGGTCTGGGTCGTCTTGCTGGTCATGAACTTCATGAACGCCAGCGAGGCGGCCTTGTGCTTGGTGTTGGCGAAGGTGGCCAGGTTGATGCCGGCCACGATGGAGTCCACGTGCTTGGCGCCGGCCGGCGGGTTCGCCGGGAAGGGGATCGGGGCGATGCCGATGTTCGCGGCGTTCATCCCGTCGTCCTGCAGCTGGGTGCTGGCCGCCTGCCAGAGCAGCATCGCGGACTTGCCGGTGGCGAACTCCTGCACCGCCTCGGTGCCGTTGGAGTTCTCCGCGTCCGAGGGGTTGGCGATCTTGTCGGCGCCGAGGAAGTTGACGTACTCCTCGATGCCCTTGATGTTCTGCGGGGTGTCGAAGGTCGGCTTGCCGCTGGAGTCGAAGAAGCTCCCGCCGTACTGGGCGGAGAAGGTGAACGCGTGGTGCGCGTTCTCCGGGGTCTGCGCGCCCTCGACCGAGACGCCCCACTTGCCCTTGCCGGTCAGCTTCTTGCCGTCGGCGATGAACTGGTCCCAGGTGGTCGGCGGGGCGCTGATACCGGCCGCCTTGAACTCCGCCTTGTTGTAGTACATCGCGTAGGCCATCGAGTAGATCGGCACCGCCATCGGGTCCTTGCCGGGGGCGCCGGTGGCCGCCAGAGCGCCGGGCAGGAAGCGGCCGGTGTCGCCGATCTGCTTCATGACGTCGGCACTGATCGGCAGGAACGCCCCGGTCGCCTGCAGCGAGGCGGACCAGGTGTTGCCGATGTTCACCACGTCCGGGCCGTCGCCGGAGCTGGTGGCCGCCATGATCCGGTTCAGCAGGTCGTTCCACCCGACGACTTCGAGCTTGACCTTGACCCCGGTCTCCTTGGTGAACTCGGCCAGGACCGGCGCCAGCGTCTTCTGGTCCGCCGCGATGGAGGCGCCCTGGTTGCTGGCCCAGTAGGTGATGGTCTGCCCCTTGATGCTCCCAGAGTCGGAGGACGACGAGGACCCGGAACCGGAGCCGCACGCGGCGGCCAGCAGAGCGGTCGCACTGGCGAGCACCAGCACCGCCGGTCTGCGGGCGGTGTGGAGGCGAGGAGTGAAGGCGCGCATCGAGGACCTTTCTCGGGGTGGGGGGAGCCCGGCGGGGCTCCTGGCGGTCTCGTGGTGCGGGACGTCCGAGTGCGGCGGACGGGGAGGGGCGGGTGAGGAGGGCGGTACCGGGCGGTACTTTCCTCACGGCTTAAATCGTGGTGTGATTTAACTCGCGCAGCATGCCGCCGTCAACGGATTGGGCGGAACAGGCCCCGGCGGGCTCCGCATCGTTGACGAAACGTCACATGGCCTGGAAGGACGCCGAATGACCGACGAAGGCCGCCGAGGAGCGGCGCGGGGCCGGGGTGAGGCCGGCCGCAGCGTCCGTGACCTGCGACGCGCCAACCGGGCCATGCTCCTGCGCCACCTCTACTTCCACGGCCCGCTCAGCCGCCAGGAGTTGATTCAGGCGACCGGTCTCAGCTCGGCCTCCGTGAGCAACGTGGTCGCGGACCTGCTGGAGGCCGGCGTGGTGGAGGAGGCGGGCGCGGTCGAGTCGGAGGGCGGGCGCCCGCGCATCCTGCTGCGCGTCGCGGCCGAGCGCTTCCACGCGGTCGGGATCGACGTGGGCGAGACCCGGGTCCGGGTCGAGCGCTTCGACCTGGCGATGCGCGAGATCGCCCGCGCCGACATCGCGATGGCCGGCGGCCGTCTCGACCCGGGCGCCGTCACCCGCGCCGTCGCCGACGGCCT